>Ga0256406_1007511_pt1 | contig 10313 bp, 8 predicted proteins | sample RumenRJG_03DNA_FD_185986 | JGI IMG/M metagenome (GOLD analysis project Ga0256406, IMG submission 185986) | Bovine rumen microbial communities from Lethbridge, Alberta, Canada - RJG_03 | ecosystem: Host-associated > Mammals > Digestive system > Stomach > Rumen | place: Canada: Alberta | collected...
TATAGTTCTAAATAGAATTTAAGGCAAAACTATATGTTACAAACAAAAGAACTCAAAAGAAAACGACATTTATTATGCGCTAATAAATCTACTTTTATCCAATAGAAATGGAGCAAATATGGAGCAAGCCGGGAAAAGAAAAATCGCTAAAGTCTTTGTTTATAAGGCTTTAGCGATTATCGTGATGTAACAAAAGTACCCAGACCCGGGCTCGAACCGGGATGGATTGCTCCACTGGTGTTTGAGACCAGCGCGTCTACCGATTCCGCCATCTGGGCATCGTTGCGGATTAGACGGGTGCAAAGGTAATAATAAAAAATGAAACGGCAAAGATTTCCGAAGAAAAACTTTGCCGTCATTATTGTCAAAAAGAAATAGCCTGTGGAATTATCCTCTCTCGATAAAGGGCTCACGCCATCCAGCGACACGGGGGAGACTGACGGCTCCTACCACATTGGGCGATGTTTAGAAAAGTGTAATCAATGGTTCTATCCACAAAATTAATAAATTTTTCTTAAACACCATTGTCCCTATTTGAATTATTTTGACTAATCGGGAGATATTCTTTCGAAAAGAACTGCTGCGAACAAAAAAAGAATGCAAGCGGAATCATCGCCTGCACAGACTGCTATATAAAAAGCCGCACCCACACACGGCGTGCGGATGCTACGGGCATGTCACTTTGGAAGGGGAAAAAATAAAGGCGGGGACTCACCACGAGCACCAGCCTCCCAAAGATCAATGCTACCGGATGTTGGTCCAAACTAAAGTGATGACGCACAAGGCAGCCAGCACCGCCATTCCGCCCAACATTGAAATTGCTTCCATGTCTGATAACATAAATCTTTCTTTACTTAAAATCTATCAAACTACTAACCTAATGAAAAACTTTAATTAACCGTAATCTCACGATTACGACTGCAAAGATATTCAAAAGAACCATTCGACCCAAATAAAAACTTGGATTTTTTCATTCTTTGATAATTTTTTATGATTTAGGTCAAGCAAAATGTGTGCAAACGGTCATTGCTATAACCGTATGACGCTGCATTTAAGTGGGGTCCGCAATGGTCTCGCAAATCGCAGGTCTTCTTTAACATCAATCGGGCATTAACGCAAGCCTCAAGGGAGTATCGCAATCGGGAGGACTACAATCGTTATGTCGCGTATGGGGATTACCAAACGATGATGGCATATAACTCAATATTCTCACCGGGCACACGTCCGCTTCGCTCCCGTGTACCCGGTTACCAAGGTACTGCCTTCCAGGCAGCTATTCACATCCGAAACTAGAGATGATTATTGTTTATGGCCACTGAGGTATGGTGATACTCACTCCGTGCACTTTAAGAAGTACTTCTTGTATTCGCTTTCGAAGTTGGGCGTGAAGAATCCTTGTCCCATCTTCTCCTTGATTTCCTCGGGAGAGAAGAAGCGGCCGCCGTCGAGCTCGTCGCTGCTGGGGCGGATGATGCCGTCGTAGACCGTAGTGTTGACATAGACGAGTTCTTTCTCGCGCTTGCTCTCGAAGACGTAGTGGCCGAGCCGACGGGGGACGAAGTCGGTGATGCCCAACTCTTCGCGCACTTCGCGCCGCAGGGCCTCGTCGATGGTCTCGCCGTAGTCCACGTGTCCGCCTACGGCCGTGTCCCAGCGGTCGGGCTGAATGTCCTTCCAGTGCGGGCGCCGCTGCAAATAGAGCTGGCCTTTGCTGTTGAATACATGCAGGTGCACCACGGGATGCAGCACCTTGCGTCCGTCGTGGGCCTCGCCGCGTGTGATGCGGCCCACAACGTTGCCTTCCTCGTCTACGATGGGGAAGATTTCCTTTTCGTTATCCTTGTTCATCTTCTTTGTGTTGTTGTTTCCATCTGATGTTGCGCGGATGATGCTCGAGGATTTCCTTCCGCAGGTCGTCCGTGGAGAGATGAGTGTATATTTCGGTTGTTGATATCTTCTCGTGGCCCAGCATGGCCTGGATGGCCCTGAGGTCGGCGCCGCCGCGAAGCAGGGCCGTGGCAAAGCTGTGGCGCAGCGTGTGGGGCGAGATGGTCTTCTCGATGCCGGCCTCCTTGGCCTGCCGCTTTATCATGATGAGAATCATCGTGCGGGTGAGGTGGGCGCCGCGGCGGTTGAGAAACACGTAGTCTTCCTCACCGGGTTTAATCTTGAGCTGGCGCCGGTCGTAGAACCAGAGCTCGAGCTGATGGATGGCATCGTCGCTGATGGGAACGAGTCGTTCCTTCCGGCCCTTGCCCTCCACGCGGATGAACTTCTCCTTGAGGAAGAGATTGGAGAGCTTGAGGTTGACCAGTTCGCTGACGCGCAGTCCGCAGGAGAAGAGTACCTCAATGATGGCCTTGTTGCGCTGGCCTTGCGGGTCGGAGAGGTCGATGGAACTCTCCAGTTGGTCCACCTCCTCGGTCGAGAGCACCTCGGGCAGATGTTCGCCGAGATGAGGCCACTCCAGGAGTTCGGTGGGGTCGTCGTCGATGTATCCTTCCATGCGCATGTACTTGAAGAACGACCGTACGCCGCTCAGGATGCGGCCTTGCGACGTGGGGCCGATGCCATACTCATGCAGGCTGGCGGCAAAGTTCTCGAGGTCTTCCAGTTTCATCTCCTCGGGTTGTTTGCCGTGCTCGTCCATATAGCGCCGCAGCCAGTCGAGGTCGTGTATGTAGGCGTCGATGGTGTTGGCGGTATAGTTGCGGTCCAACTTGAGATAGCGCTGGTAAGATGATATTAATGCATGATCCATAATTTTGCTGGGGGAAGTCTTTTTGGGAAGTTAGGGGAAGTCAAAGGAAGTTAGAAGGAAGTTAATGGGAAGTTATGGGGAAGGTTTTTGGGGAAGTTAGAGGAAGTTAAGGGGAAGGTTTTTTTGGGGGGGGGGAAGTTAAAGGGAAGTTAGAGGAAGTTAATGGGAAGTTAAGAGACATTAGCTTTAGCAGTTCAAATTAAATCACGGTGGCAAATGTCCCTTTAACTTCTCAATTACTTCCCATTAACTTCCCTTGACTTCCCTTGACTTCCCCAAAAACTCTCCCCAAAAACTCTCCTATAGCTTATGGATGATGCCCATCATCTGCTCGCCGAGTCCGATGGTGTAGCCCTGGCTGACGAAGACCACACGGTTGAAGGTGTCGGCAATGATGAATACGGGCAGCGTGGAGGCGTCGAGCTTCATGGCACTGCGTATCTGCGAGAGAATCTTTCCGTCTTTGTCGATGCCGTAGTTCACCGTTGATGGCAACGACTTGAACTCGTCGCGCTGCATATACTTCTGATACTGGTCTCGGTCGGTGAAGAGGAATACCATCTTCTGGCCCCACTTCTCAAATTGCTCCTTCACGGCCGAGATGTCGCGCAGGGCATGATTGGTAGGCTCCTGACCCACTCCGAGCACGGCCACGACGAAATAGCCACGGCCCGTGGTGGAGAGGATGGACTTTTCCTGGCCCGTTTTGGCGTCGATGTAGCGCGACTCAGAGTCGAAGTTGCCGATGACCTGCACGTCGTCTGTGGCCTGACGCATCACGAGATGCGTGCGCGTGGTGTCGTGGGGAGCCACAGTGAAGAACTGCATGTGGGCCAACACGCTGCCGCTGGCTAGGCGCGTTCCGCTCACCATGAGATAGCCACCGGCATCGATGGGCGTACCCTTGCGCAGCAGATTGTCGAAGGTGGTGCCGCCACCCATGTCGACCTCGCCCTCCTCATAGTTGAGAAGCTGCAAGCGGCCGTCGTTGCGGAGCTTGGAGATGGTGAAGTGGCTGTAGTATTTCGGGTTGTCGAGTGTCGGCGTAGGCTGATAGTCGGCCATCACCACACCCTGCTCGGGAGTTGTGCGGCCCTTGCCGTCGAAGTATACGTCGGTGGTCTTGCTGCCCATGAGCTGCACCTTTCCCGTCACGGGATCGATACGGGCGGGAATGTTGAGCGAGCGGGCCAGGGCCACGAAGAAGATGTCGCGGCTGTGGCGGTCGGCAATGCGGCCCCGCCATACGCCGACGGGCGAGATGGGAGCGGCACTGAGGTTGCAGCTGTCGTCGAGGGTGATGTAGCGGTTGACGAAGTTCTCGAGCAGTTGCGGCTTGCGCTGATAGTCGGCCACGGTCTGCTTGTTCTTTTTCACGTAGGCGGCAAACTCCTTCGAGAGTTTCTCGCGGAAGGGCGTGAGGAGCTCGTTGGAGATGCGCGGGCTGCGCACGTACTGGTCGAAGGTCTCACTGCTCATGCCAGCCTTCTCGCACTGCAGCTGGGCGTTGTAGGCCAGATGGTCGCGGAGCGTAGCCTCGGTGACATCGCGCAGGTCTTTCTGCATCAGTTGCTTGAGTAGGCGCACGGCTGCAGCTTTCTGCGCCTGGGGCAGCGAGGCCAGGAAGTGGCACACGGCGGCGTGGTTGCCACACGTGCCCACGAGCAGCGGAGCCAGAGCGTCGGCGTCGTAGCCATGGGCCGTAGCCCACTGGCGGGCCGTAGTGTCGTTGAGGAACGTTGCCGTGTAGGCATGGCGCAGCGAGTCCTCATAGGCAAAGCGCTTGGTGTTGAGCGCACGCTGCTCGGCGGTGACGGGCGGGATGTTGGCATGCTCAGACGGCGGCACGATGTCGATGTCGATACCCTCCTTGGGTAGGTTGGTGGGGTCGTATCGTAGGGCCACGGTCACCAGACTGTCCTTGCCAAACGAAGCCTTGGCGAAGCCGAAGCGGCCGTTCTTCGTGGCCCAGACAATCATGTCGCCCAGTCCGGCCGTGAGGAAGCTGCGGCCGTTGCCGTCGGCCTGCTTTGTGGCCACGGTGTAGAACTCGGCGTAGTTGTAGAGCTTGTATTCCACGGTGGCGTTGGGAACAATCTGTCCGTTGGCGTCCACCACCTGCACGTTGAGGCGGGCCGTGGGCGCGTAGTTGTCGATGACGTTGATTTCGGTGTAGCGGGGCGTACGGCGCATCACCTCCTCCGGACCGTCGTAGCGGCCGAAGACGCGGGTGTGCATCAGCATGCCGCGCGAGGCGGGAGCGTTGAACCAGCCCAGATTGAGTACGGGCTCAGGCTCACAGGCACCGAGGAAATACCACTTGCCGTCAATCCAGGCCTCCACCCAGGCGTGGTTGTCGTCGGTGTGGGCCCAGCGGGGCGTATAGACCTGGCGAGCCGGAATACCCACGGATCGCAGGGCGGCCACGGTGAGCGTGCTCTCCTCGCCGCAGCGGCCCAGGGCAGTACGGATAGTGGCGAGGGGCGACGACGTACGGGCGTCGCTGGGAGCGTAGGTCACGTGCTCATGGCACCAATGGTTCACTTCGAGGGCGGCGTCATACATCGACATGCCTTTCACCCGCTGACTGAGCTCACGGAAGAACACGGCACGGCAGGTGTCGAGATCCTCATTGTTCACCCTCAACGGCAAAACAAAGTGGCGCCATTCACGGTCGGGTACTTTGGCCCCCCACGGCATCTCGTGGCGTGCCTTGATGGCCAGCCTTACGTTGTTGAGATAGAAGGCCTCGCTATGGTCGATTTTGTCCGACTGGGCCATATAGGCATAAAGGAAATCAAGTGCTTGTTTTTCCTCTTGCGTCATCGCTGGCTTCTGAGCCTGGCCAACAGCCACGGAGAAGAGAAGAAAGAGTGATAAGAAAAAGGTTTTTACTTTCATAATGCAGATTGGATTTTTGTCGGAATTATAGAGTGGTATCAATGTTCCAAGGCCTCGCGTGCGGCCCGGATCTTTGCGGGGTCGGTGAGCAGCCGACCGTATTCGTCGCTGCCTTCCGTGCCGCTCATGCTGACGCGCGGATTGCGGTAGCGCATGGCGCTCGCCACTTTTGATCGCCCCGAGAAGTGGAATTCCCTGCAGCCCGTGGCGCGGGCGATGCGGACAATGTTGCCTGCGTTGACTCCGCAGCCCGGCATGATGATGATGCGCCCGGCTGCGCGCCCGTTCAGTTGGCCGAGCAGAGCCATGCCCTTCTCGGCTGTGGGTTCTTGGCCCGATGAGAGGATGCGGTCGCACCCCAAGCTTATGATCTCCTCCATGGCCTCAAACGGATCGCGGCAGACATCGAAGGCCCGATGGAAGGTGACACTCATGCCCTGGGCGGCGTCCATCAGGCGGCGCATGGCTTCGATGTTGACTGTCCCGTCGGGCCTCAGCACGCCCGTCACCACACCGTCGGCTCCCACCTTGCGGGCCACGCCGATGTCGTAGGCCATGATGTCGAGTTCGTCGGGCGTATAGCAGAAGTCGCCGCCCCGCGGGCGGATGATCACATGGAGACGGGTGTCGGTGAGCAGCTGCCGCGCCTTGACGATTTCTCCCGCCGAGGGTGTCGTCCCCCCTTCGGGAATGCCGGCGCACAGTTCCACGCGGTCGGCTCCACCCTCCTGAGCGCGCAGGGCGCTCTCTGCGCCATTGGCGCAATTTTCTATCACATATCTCATGTTTACAGTTTTTTTACCACCTCACAGGGATTGCCCACGGCGATGGAGTGGGCGGGAATATCACTGACGACAACCGAACCGGCGCCAATCGTTGTGCCGTCGCCGATGGTGACGCCGGGCAGCACCGTCACGCTGCCTCCTATCCACACGTTGTTGCCGATCCGTATGGGGCGCGCCCACTGCACGCGGGTGTTGCGCTGCTGTGGATCGGTGGGGTGACAAGCCGTCAGCAGACTCACGTTGGGCCCGATGAACACATCGTCGCCGATCGTTACCCTGGCCTCATCGAGAACAATGAAATTAAAATTGGCGAAGAAGCGGTCGCCCACCTCGATGTTGCAGCCATAGTCGCAATAGAACGGCGCGTTGATGACCGGACGCTCGCCGCAACGGCCCAGCATCTGGCGTAAAGCCGCCTCGCGCTCCTCAAAGCGGGTGGGCTGAATCTGATTGTAGCGCCACACGCGGTCTTTGTTGGCAAACAACCGTTCCAGCACTTGAGGGTCGTTGCCATCATAAGGCTCGCCGGCCAACATCTTTTCCCATTCTGTCATTGGTAATTCTTTTTTGCAAAGATACAAAAAAATAGCCGTCACGGCCTTAATAATCCGGCTTTTTTAGGTGCGCCGGATATTTTCTGCGGCTTGAAATGCGATGCGGCAAGCTACACACAGTTATGCTCGACCATTGATCAATGTCTCGTGACAATTGACACGAAAGTGCGTGACAGTTGTCACGGGCGAACGTGACATTTGTCACGCGTGAACGTGACATCTGTCACACGCAACATGACGGTCGTCACCTCTGACGTATGTCGGACAGCAAGAACTGACGCAGATTGCAGAATGAACGATGGGTTGTGGCGAAAAGAATAATGCTTTATCAGAAGATTCAACATTGCATAAAGCCTTATGGATTAGGCATTTGTGCGGTGGAGTGGGGCATAGGGTCAGAGCAGTTCCGCGCTGGAGGCAATGAGCTTGTCTACAGCGCCCTTCACCTCATCGCGGCTGACCTCCACCAGACCGTCGCCAAAGGAATACAACTGGGCGCGGGCTCTGAGGGAGAGCTCGACGTCGTGGGTGGAGAGGATGATTATTTTCTGTTGCTCTTCGGCCAGTCGGGAGAGCGTAGCCATCACCTCCACCTTGCTCGGGAAGTCGAGGAAGGCCGTGGGCTCATCCAGCAGCATCACGGGCGTATGCTGGGCCAGGGCTTTCGCCATCATCACCTTTTGCATCTCGCCGTCGCTCAGCGTGGCCACGTTGCGCTCGGCCAAGGCGGCAATGCCCACGTCGTTGAGCGCCTCCATCACGGCTTTGCGGTCGGACTCGCGCAGTCGGCCGAAGAATCCCGTGTAGGGCGAGCGGCCCATGCCGACGAGTTCTGTGGCCGTGAGATTGTTGAGTTGCGGTCTGCCCGTCAGCACGATGGAGATCAGCTTTGCCCGCTCTCCGCGCGACAGTTCCGCCAGCGGGCGCCCGTCGATGAGGATTGATCCTTCCATGGGCGGCTGGAAACCGGAGAGCGTGCGCAGTAGCGTTGACTTGCCCACGCCGTTGCGGCCCAGCAGGCACGAGAGTTGGCCCGGCATGAACTCGGCGTTGAGCGGTCCGGCCACGCGGCGTCCCTCGTTGCCGATGACGAGATTTTGGATGATAATGGATTTCATACTGCAAACTTACGCATTTATCATGTAACGAATGGCAATTCGGAAAACATCCTTTGGTTTTTTAACATAAATGATCAGGAATGGGGCAGGAATGATTCGCACTATTCGCTCCGCTCATAGCGCTCATCCCCTCGCTATGATCACGCAACCCCCTGGGGTACTTTAGTATATCATTCGGCGGCAGGAATGCCGCCGCTCCTACATTTTACCAATGCGGTCTCCGATGAAAATCTTTGGCGGATGGTCATATCTGTGAATACTGAGTTAATTTCTTCAAATTTTGGGCTAAAAGTTTGGCAATGAACAAATAACCTTGTATCTTTGCCGAAAATAACCTACAATTAAAACTTAAACCAATCATTATGAGAAACTCCATTGAATATGCAGCCAATCCCATCGTTGTGGAGCTGCAGAAAGACCACACGATGTTTACCAAGGAGGACATCATCCACTACATCGTCAGTCACCAGATTCGCTTCGTCAACTTCATGTATCCGGCAGGCGATGGACGACTGAAGACCTTGAACTTCGTCATTAACGATCTTGATTATCTCGACCTCATTCTTACAGGCGGAGAGCGCGTCGACGGCTCCTCGCTGTTCAACTTCATACCCTCAGGGTCTTCCGACCTCTACGTGATTCCGCGTTTCCGCACGGCATTCCTCGATCCCTTCAGCGCCCAGCCCACGCTCTGCATGCTCTGTTCTTTCTTCAACCGCGACGGACAGCTGCTCGAGTCGTCGCCCGAGAATACGCTCCGCAAGGCCACGAAGGCTTTCCACGACGTCACGGGCATGCACTTCCAGGCCATGGGCGAGCTGGAGTTCTACGTCATCCGTCCCAACGACAACCGCTTCAACGCCGTCGACCAGCACGGCTATCACGAGTCGGGTCCTTTCTCCAAGGGCGGTGAGTTCCGCAAGCTCTGCATGGAATATCTGGCCCAGGCCGGCTGCAGCATCAAGTACGGCCACTCTGAGGTGGGCAATTTCATCGAGGACGGTTTCAACTACGAGCAGAACGAGATTGAGTTCCTGCCCGTTCCCGCCCGTGAGGCTGCCGACCAGCTCTCCATTGCCAAGTGGTGCATCCGCAACCTCGCTTATCGTGAGGGCGTCAACGTGACGTTTGCTCCGAAGATCACGAAGGGCAAGGCCGGCAGCGGTCTGCATATCCACATGCGCATGCTGAAGGACGGCGTCAACCAGATGCTCGTCAACGGCGAACTCTCCGACACGGCCCGCACCGCTATCGCCGGTATGATGGACGTGGCGCAGAGCATCACCGCCTTCGGCAACAAGAACCCGATGTCCTACTTCCGCCTTGTGCCTCACCAGGAGGCGCCCACCAACGTCTGCTGGGGCATCAGCAACCGTTCGGCCCTCGTGCGTGTGCCGCTGGGATGGACTACGAAGGTCGACATGCTGTCGCAGGCCAACCCGCAGGAGAACAAGGACATGCGCGACCTGAGCAACAAGCAGACCGTGGAGATGCGTTCGCCCGACGGTTCGGCCGACGTCTATCAGCTCATCGCCGGACTCTGCGTGGCCTGCCGCCATGGTTTCGAGATGGAGCATCCGCTCGACGTGGCCCAGCAGACGTTTGTCGACGGCGACATCCATGATGAGGCCCACCGCGAGCAGCTGAGCCGTCTCAAGGAGTTGCCCGACAGCTGTGCGGCCTCTGCCGACTGTCTGGAGCGCCAGCGGGCCATCTTCGAGCAGCACGGCGTGTTCTCTCCGTTGATGATCGATGCCATACTTGCCGACCTGCGCTCGTTCAACGACCGCACGCTGCGCGCCGACGTAGCCAGTGATCCTGAGGCCATGGAGAAGCTCGTGAAGAGATTCATCCACTGTGGGTAAGACATAAGGACTGATGATAAAAGCAACACCGCAGGCTGGCAAGCGTCAGTCTGCGGTGTTGTTTTAATTCATAATTACCCCAGTTCGGGATAAGAAGCACCATAACAAAAGAGGACAAAAAGTTTGTAGTCTCATGGAAATTTTGTACCTTTGTATCTGTAAATCAATCAATTACAAAAACAACCATTATGACTACCGATTTCAAAGTTACAGAATTGTTCTGTATTATAGATGATTTTTGCAAACTTTTTGAGGCAGAAAATGCAGGAAAACTGCTAATTGAGGATAAAAACCATAAACGCAGAAGACGCAAGGCCTCACTTTCCGAT
>Ga0256406_1007512_pt1 | contig 10311 bp, 4 predicted proteins | sample RumenRJG_03DNA_FD_185986 | JGI IMG/M metagenome (GOLD analysis project Ga0256406, IMG submission 185986) | Bovine rumen microbial communities from Lethbridge, Alberta, Canada - RJG_03 | ecosystem: Host-associated > Mammals > Digestive system > Stomach > Rumen | place: Canada: Alberta | collected...
TTACTTTGAGTCAATCCACGATTGTAACTACTTCCTCGAACATATTGATGCTGCCACTGTCAAAAGTGAGACCGACCGCTCACGATGGAGAGCCGAGGCTCATCTGCTGAGGGCTTACTACTACAGCGAACTGCTGAAGGTGTTCGGTACGGGTATGCCACTCATGGAGAAGTCTTTCAACTACTCCGACGACTTCTCAGGAGTGAAGAAAGCTTCCTATAAGGAAACTGTGGACTTCATCATCAAAGACTGCGACGAGGCTCTGAAATGTGCCGACCTGCCATGGCGTATCACCACGAGCTCTGAAAACGGACGGCTGCCTAAAGCGCTCGCTTATGCCATCAAGAGCCGCATGTCGCTCTACGCTGCAAGTCCGCTCTACTGTGACAACCAAAACTATTGGCAATGGGCTTACGAGCAGAACAAAGAAGCCTATGAGGGACTCATCGCCAACGGATATGAGCTCTACAACAAGCTCTACGACGTTCCTACATTTACAGATGAAACCTCTGACCTCTCGAATAAGAAGTTCTACACCAATAAGGCTGACTATGACAAATACCTCAATGTGATTGGTATGATAGCAGAGTACTTCTGGAACTCAGCCGAATATAGCGACGACCCGAAAGACAAAGAAACTATCTTCCAAACTCGTAACGGAGGCGGAAACTGTGCCGTGGAAGGTGTGGGTGCATACAGCGGATACAAGTGCGGTACATGCCCCTCACAGGAAATGGTGGACTGCTTCGAGACGATTCCTGTTGACAATAAGCAGGGTGGCAACATCCTTGACCTCGACAAGCCGTACAATGACGAGAAGCACGAGAACCCCAACTTCAACACGAGTAATCAGACCTACGACAAAGCCAATCCCTACATGAACCGAGATCCGCGATTCTATGCCGACATCTATTTTAATGGTTCGCGCCGCTACTGCTATTGGCCCTTCGCTGAAACTACTGAATGCTATGAGAACTATCCCGGTACGCAGAATATTCGCCGTCACCGCTGGATTATGACTTACGAGAACGAGCCTTTCACGGGTATCTCCTCTATCAGTCGTACCCGGACCCGTACAGGCTACTACATCCGCAAGTTCTCCCATCCTCATGATGGTCTTGACTGGGGAGCAGGACGCGCCTGCTTCAAGGAGTTCCGCTTGTCGGAAGTTATTCTCAACTATGCAGAGGCTGCCGCTCACGCAGGTCACGAGGACGTTGCCAGAACGATGGTGAACCTCATCCGCAAGCGTGTCAAGATGCCCGACATCCCCTCATCGACAACAGGACAAGACCTCATCAACCGTATCATCATGGAACGCCGCGTGGAGCTTGCCTTCGAGGAAGCCCGCTACTACGACGTGCGACGCCTGCACAAACCCGACGAGGATCTCTCGTCGACCGATAAATGGGTAACCGCCATGCACATCACAAGGAATGCCGACGGCTCTTTCACCTATAAGCGCGGACAGGTGAATGGCAACCCAAGACTCTGCTACTCCAACAAGTGGCTCAAGGTACCTATTCCTCTGAACGAGGTGAACCGCATCCTCGCCATCACAGGCGAGAACTGGCAGAACCCTGGATGGTAAATTAACCCTAACCTGATAAACATTGAACAGATGAAAAATAAAATATTCATATACGCATTCGTGCTCATGCTCGCACTCTCAGCAAGAGTCTCTGCGCAGGGCATCAATGTGGCCGGTACCGTGACAGATGAACTCGGAGAACCACTCCCCGGCGTTGTCATTGCCACGGAGGACGGAGTGACGCTCGGCATCACAAACGAAGAAGGTGCTTTCTCTGTGAAGGACGAAAACATCAGCAAGAAGATTACCTTCAACTATTTGGGCTACAAGAGCGTGAAAACTGAAGTGAAAGATAATCTCAATATTCGGATGAGCATTGACGTGAGCAAGGAGGATGAGATGATTGACCTCGGCTTCACAAAAGAGCGTAAGGCTACTTTCTCGGGTGCCGTTGCCACTGTCAGCGGAGCAAAGCTCGGTCATTCGCCCAAACTTAAATTGCAGGATAATTTCGAAGGTCTGCTTCCAGGACTCTATACCACTCAGAATGATAAGGACGTCTTCAACGAGTCCTTCTCAATGACCGTGCGCGGCCATTCCGACAGTCACGGCAATGCTCCTCTTGTGGTGGTGGACGGTATGCCCTGCTATCCGGGCTCGTCGAACAACTACTACTCGCTCATCTCTCCCGACGAGGTGGAAAGTATCAGCGTGCTCAAAGATGCAGCCACAGAGGCTATCTATGGTGTGCAGGGTGCCAACGGTGTAGTGGTAATCACTACGAAGAGGGGAGCACCAGGCAAACTGAAGATTAAGGGAACATTCGACGAAGGCATTCATGAGATGACCACAACACCTACCTTCTTCAGCTCCTACGAATATGCGAAACTGCGCAATGAGGCTGCCTACAACGACGGACTCGGAAAGAACTATTTCTACAGCGACCAGCAACTTGAAGGCTACCGCACAGGCTCCGACCCCGTGCTCTATCCTAACACGAACTACCGTTCGATGGTGCTGCGCAAGTTCCAGCACACTCAGAAAGTAGGAGTCTCCGTGAGCGGTGGTACGTCGAAGGCCCGCTTCTTCTCCAACTTCAATTTTGCTCACGTCGGTGGTGCCTACCATACGACTAACGACAATACGGGAGTATCGAGCGTGAAAGACTACGATCGCAATTCACAGAACTTCTATTTCAACTTCCGCACGAACCTTGACGTAGACATCAATAAGTATGTTTCATCCTATCTGAACATTGCTGCCGACATTGTCAAGAAGCATGGTCCAGGCTTGAACGTCACGCTGCCTGGCGTCTACTCTACAGCACTGACCATTCCCGCCACCACCTTCGGACCTATCACACCAACTGTTGAAGGCGCTGACTACGAAGGCGGACAGGTGATTGTGACCGAGAAGCAAAACAACAACCCCTGGGCTATGGTGAACCGTACAGGCTACTACAATAACACATGGACCAATGTATATGCCAACTTCGGCATCAAGGTGAACCTCGACTTCATCACCAAGGGACTGAGCATCACGGGCGACGCTGCCTACAAGGGTTACGTGGACCACAACCTCCACACCTCGAAGAACTACCGTCGCTATATCTTTGAGGCTACCGACAACGGAGGATATAACTTCGTTCGCAAGGGTACCGATGACAACACCAACCTCGTCTACGGCAAGGGACAGAATGAGTTCTACGACCTTTCTTACCGTGCCCACATGGACTACGCCCGCAACTTTGGTGCCCACCATGTGACGGCTATGGCCTACACCCTCTACCAGCGCTATCAGGACAATGAAGTGTTCCCCTGGAAGCACTTGCTCACCGGTGCTCAAGCTACCTACGACTACGACAACCGCTATGCTATCCGCCTTGTAGCAGGCTACAGCGGTAGCGACGACGAGGCAGCCGGTAGCCGCTGGGTGACAACACCTGCTGTATCGGCAGCATGGATAGCCTCCAACGAGAGCTTCCTCAAGGACTTCAAACCCCTGTCCTACGCAAAGCTTCGCGTGAGCTACGGAAAGACTGCCGACAGCCGCAACGGACTGGCACGCTATTCCTACGACGACTATATCACCGTCAACACGGGCGGAGTCGTTGGTGCACTGCAGTACACAGTCAATGAGACAAGCTATGGTAACAAGAATCTCAAGCCCGAAACCAACAAGAAGTTCGACTTCGGTGCCGACCTGAGCTTCTTCAACATGCTCAACGTCAGCTTCGACATCTTCCATGAGAAGATTGACAATGCCATCATCTCGTCAACAACCGCTGTACCTTGGTTCCAGGGCATTCCATTGGGTTCGTTCCCGAAAATCAATGGAGGAAAGTTTAAGAATCATGGTTACGAGATATCAGCCAACATTGTGAAAGAGTTCAACAATGGATTCAGCTTTACTCTTGGTGGCTACTTAACCTATACAAAGAACAAGGTTGTCTACAGTGGCGAGACACCTCTCGACGATGACTATGCCTACCGCTACAGAACACAAGGCTATCCCTTAGGAACATCCTGGGGGCTGCTTGTGGACAAGAGCAATGGCAACGGTTACTTCAACTTCCAAAGCGAAATCGACAATGGTCCCAAGTACGAGTTCGGCACACCGCGTGTGGGCGACCTTAAATACCAAGACCTTAACAAAGACGGTGTCATCAATGACAAGGATATGGCCCCAATCACTAACGGCAACATTCCTCAGTATCTCTATGGTATCAACGGCCAGCTGAAATACAAGAACTTCGATCTGAACTTTGTCTTCAACGGTACGGGTAACTACAATGCTGTATTCAGCGGAATGGGTATCTACGAGACTGATTACGACGGTGTCTTTGGTTCCATTCATAAGAATGCCTGGACACAAGAGCGCTGGAATAATGATGAGAAGATTACATATCCTGCACTCTCTACCAAGACCTCTACGAACCACCGCGCAAGCGATTTCTTCGTGCAGAACCGCAAATACTTCAAGTTGAAGAGCCTCGAGCTGGGTTACACTCTTCCTACAGGAACACTTAAGGGTCTTGGCATCAGCAAGCTCCGGGTGGTGCTGCAGGGACAGAATCTATTCACAATCGACCATCTCAAGAGCGACGACTTCGGACCGGAGAGCGATTACGGAAGCCTTCCTATCTATCGCACCTACAGCATAGGTCTGAAGGCAAGCTTCTAAGGAAAACTCTAAAAACGAAAGAACAATGAAGAAATATATTAAACTGTTAGCAATGGCACTGACCGCCTTCACTGTCACATCGTGCAACGACATGATTAACCTTGATAACGACGGTCACACCAATATGGATAAGTTGTGGAGCGACTACAACGGTGTCAGAGGCTATCTCAATGCCTGCTACAACTACAGAATAGGAACATATACCGAACCCTGCAGTACCACCGACGAGGCTATCGATGCTTCCATGAACACAGCCGGCTCAAACTATCAGCGCTGGTACAACACTGGATTTGTAGCCAACAACTATTATGCCTATAACTTCGAAGGCGACTGGTGGGGCAACTTCTATCAGGGCATACGCAAATGCAACATCTTCCTGGCCAACATTGATGCCAGTCAGACCGATGCTACCGACAACATGAAGGCAGCATGGAAAGCACAGGCTCATACGCTGCGTGCCTACTACTACCTGCAACTCATGAAGCGCTGGGGCCAGGTGCCACTCCTGACTTCCGACATAGGCCAGAACCCTGATTACAGTAAGATTCAGAAAGCCTCCGTCGGCGACATCACCAAGCAAATCATTGCTGACTGCGAGGAAGCTCTGGCAACACCAGAAAGCGAAGAAGGCTTCGGATGGTATGCCCGCGACAACGAGACCAATATCATGACGCGTTCCGTGTGCTATGCCATCGAGTCAGAAGCCATCACCTTTGCCAAGAGCCCGCTCTTCGAGGACGGTACTTTCACCTGGGACTATGCCATCCAGATAACCAAGAATGCCCTCTATCAGCTGCTCACCCACGACTACTCGCTGTGGACAAAAGTGTCGGCCAACCATATGAATGCCTACGACTCTTATTTCGACCACAACTGGAATGACAAGCGCGCAGAGGATAAGGAGACCATCTACTCTACAAGCGGACAGTATAGCTGGTATGCAAACAACGGACTTCCCACTACCGACGGACAAACCTCGGCGGGTATGTGCCCCACTCAGGAGCTCGTCGATGCTTACGACATGGCCAACGGACAGGAAGCTATCACGGGCTATTCGGATGCACAACACCTGCAGCCCATTATCAATACGGCTTCTGGCTACGACCCTGCCAATCCCTATAAGAACCGTGACCCGCGCTTCTACGCCACAGTATGGTACAATGGTGCTCCGCGCCATATCGCCGACCCCAACGGTACTAAACTGCAGACTTATGTGGGCGGACGCGAGGGTATCAATCTCTCGGGTGATGGCATTCGCCACACTGTGACAGGCTATTACATTCACAAGTTCGTCGACGACCGCTCTACCAAGACTGTCAACTACGATGGATACAACCGTTTCTGGCGTCTCGCCGACCTTTACTACAACTTCGCCGAATGTGCCTACCAGGGCCAGGGACCGGATACTGAAATCAACATTGGCGGCAACATGCAGATGTCGGCCCGCGACGCTGTCAACACAGTGCGTGAGCGTTCAGGCTGCGGTGACCTGCCGTCAGGCATGGACAAGACCACCTTCGAGCGTCGTTTCCGCAAGGATCGTCTCGTTGAGTTTGCCTTCGAGGGCAAGCGCTTCTTCGACGTACGCCGTTGGAAGATTCTTGACTCCACATGCAAGCAAATCACCGCAATGAAAATCACTAAAGACGGTACAAACCTCAAATATGAGCGTTATGCTTATCCTGAGCATGTCTGTACAACCGATAAGTATCTACTTTATCCGCTCAACGAAAGTGAAGTGCAGAAGATGGAGGATTACACCAATGTCGACTGGCAGAATCCAGGATGGTAAGCACGAACAATAATAAAACAACAACAACATGAAACATCTGTTTTATTTCATAGCTCTCGTCAGTGCTGTATGCCTCGCTGCATGCAGCAGTGACGATGACAACAACGATGGAGCCATAGAAGCCGTTAACGATGCCACGGCCACTCCCTTTATAGGCTCTGTGAAACTGAAATTCAAAGTTCCTACGAGCGCCAACTTTTATTACACGCTCATCACCTATAAGGACTCTGAGGGAAATGTGAAGCACTATAAGGCAGGTCCGGATGAAATCGACTCCCTGTCGGGCTATTGTCAGACCACCATAGGAGGCTTCACTGACACTGAAAATCATGACTTCGTATTGCAGGCCGCCACTCCTCATGGAAACCTCTCGCAGGCTGTCACCGTGAGTGCTGCACCCATGTCGGGCAAAGAAGCTAAAAACTATGTCTTAGGCACAGTGACGGTAACAGCCGGAGAGGAAAGCGCACTACTGAAATGGACTAACGAATCAGGCGTAGGGGTCATGATAATAGCCTCCTATTCTGACATCGACGGCAACACCGTGACTGAAAAGATCGACGCGTCGGTGTCCGCACAGGCTACGCTGACGAATCTGAAACCGAACACACCCACTAATATTAGTGTTAAGGCTCAGAATAAGGACGACCAAAGCGAGACCGAAACTAAGGTTTTCACCGTCACAGCTACACAAAATGCTGACGACGCTATCAATCCTGACATCGACTACTTCACGCTCAACACCGGTGGAGTCAACCAGGAGACTATCACACAGCCCAATAAGCACAATCCTTATGAATACGAGATAAGGACTACTGGCGGTGATCCTTTCTGTCCTACATTCGGACTGAAGAAGCCTAAAGCCGGAACCGTGTTCAAGATGCGCTATAAGGCTACGAAGGACTTTGTCATGGAATTCTTCTGGTGTGACCTCGGAGGCGGTGCAGCCGGTGGACGCTCTACCACTGTGGAAGTGAAAGCCGCAGATAAATGGACTACCTTCACTCACGACTACGGTGCTGCCATGCAACAGCACCACTGGGCCGGAAAGGTGGGTGACTTCATCCGTATGGATATGGGCAACTTTGCCGATAACGTCATCAACGTGCGCAACATGCACTGGGAATAATTCCTAACGATTCTCTATTGGGTGCAGGAGATAAAGAAAAAAATTCAACTTCTGCACCCCATTTTTTACTTTAACAACGCAACAATTGATTATGATTCAACTCAATAGTCACTTACGCCTTCTCTGTGGAATATTGCTTTCTCTGCTCTTGCCAACAGTCACCGAGGCACAGACCGACCTCATGCAGGATACTTGGGTGGGTACGGATGCCCTCGGACGAAAACTTCCGACTTCAAACGAAGTAGGACTGACCAAAGGAGGGAAAAAGCGCACCGTAGGCATCTTCTATATAACGTGGCATACAATGAACCTGCACAACGGGAAACCCTATAAGGCCGACGTGACAAAGGTACTCGAAGCTGACCCCAAGGCTCGCCTTGACGGCAGTAACAAACAGTGGACAAGAGGGTCCTATCACTGGGGAGAGCCCGAGGCTGGCTATTTCCTCTCGCAGGACGAATGGGTGATACGCCGCGACCTCTCAATGCTCAGCGATGCCGGTGTCGACGTGCTCATCCTTGATGTCACCAATGCTGTGCTCTACTGGGATGAATGGAACAAACTCTTCCAGACCATGCACAAGATGCAGGAAGAGGGCAACAAGGTGCCCAAATTCTGTTTCTGGGCCTTCAATGGTGATGTCCTCACCGTGGTGCAGCGTCTCTATGAAGGGGTCTACAAGCAAAACAAATACCGCGACCTGTGGTTCTATTGGGACGGGAAACCACTGATGCTCTGCAACACCAACCCCACCATGGATGCGAATGGGGGAGGAGTGAAGAACACAAACATCAATTACGACCCAAAGGCAGCCACCGACGTTACCAACCCTCATTATGGCGACCCGGACTACTGCAAGCAGTACTACACTGACTACACCCAGGAGGTAAAGAATTTCTTCACCATGCGCAATATGTGGTGGGGCTACTACAACTGGGCTGGCAAACGTTATGTGGGCACGGAGGACAACTGGTCGTTCGGTTTTCAGATGGACGACAAGCAAGTGGCCGACCTCACACCTGAGCAACTTGCCGCCAAGCATAAAGGACGAATGGAAGAGATGGCTGTCACTCCGGCCCAACACCCCATCAGCATCACCGGAAAGAGCTGGAGTAAGAAGGGAAGGGAACCCAAACTCAACCAATACGACATGCCCGTTGAGACCTTGGTGCCCGCAACAGGACGGAAGGAAAAGAATCCTACGGCCTGGGGCATCTACTTCCAGGACCGGTGGAACGACGCACTCAAGGTCGACCCTGACTTCCTCTATCTTAACGACTGGAACGAATGGACAGCTGGAAAATATACGGCTGGAAAGGATCCGGGAGGAAAACCTAATAAGGACCTCGTTACCTTCCTTGGCAGAAAGAACTCCTTCTACTTCGTCGACCAGTATAACGCTGAGTTCAACCGAACAATATCTCCTATGAAGGGTGGATACACTGACAACTACTACATGCAGATGGTTGACAACATCCGGAGATATAAGGGCGTGAGGCGCATACCCAAACTCGAAGGACTTGGACAAAGAACCATCGACGGACAATTCGAAGACTGGAAAACCGACACCACAGCCATCTATCTCGACACGAAGGGCGACATCTTCCACCGTGACTTTGATGGTTATGGCGACCTGCACTACACAAATAATTCGGGCCGAAACGACATTGTACTGTCAAAGGTAGCTTTCGATGCCGACAATGCTTATTTCTATGCCGAAACAGCAGCACCGCTCACTCCGAGCACCGACAGCAAATGGATGTTACTGCTCATCGATGCTGATAAGAATTCATCGACTGGTTGGTATGGCTACGACTATATCCTTAACTACCGCGTGAATGATGCCCACACCACTCAACTCATGAAGTGGAACGGCAAGCAGTGGAAGAAAGTTGCCGACGTGCCTTATGCTGTAAATGGCAACAAGCTCGAACTCTCCTTGCCGAGAAAAACGATGGGATGGACTGAGAAAAGCCTGACTTTCGATTTCAAGTGGGCCGACAATCCCGCTGACCTGAAATCACCTGTCTCTTTCTGCACCGACGGCGACACAGCTCCCAACAGGCGATTCAACTATCGATGCATCTGGAGCGAATAATACAGGAACATCATTCTTGAAAAGAAAAGCCTGAGAACGGAGGTTATCATCACCTCACATTCCCAGGCTTTTTTTTTCGTTCTATATAAATTACTGGGTCCACTAGAAAAAGCCTTCTCGGAAAATTGTCCTATCTTTATGCTACAATAACAATATATTTTACATGCTATACCTTGTACTCTGGTAACGCTATGAGCGAATATGATAAAATTTGTGACAAAAAGAAAGCTGGATTTGGACGCTTGTTAATTGTATTACTTTTTCAAGTGGACTCAATCAATACTCAAGTTTCGGAAGTTTAATTATCCCTTATAGGGGCAAATCTTGTGGCTGTCGGCGAGCAGATGAATCAACCTCTACCTGGAAGTTAGCTACTCTCACGCATCTTCGAAGCACGAGAGCAAGTCTGGGGCATGCCCTAACCACACACCCTGAGTCGGCCTCGGAGAGGTCGGGGGCATCTCGGCAGAGATGCACGTAACCCCAGCCGAGCGTAGCGAGCCTGGGGTATGCCCTCCCCCGATACCCTCGCTCTCGTGCTTCGAAGATGCACGAGAGCTAGTCTAGGGTTATGCCCT
>Ga0256406_1007513_pt1 | contig 10311 bp, 6 predicted proteins | sample RumenRJG_03DNA_FD_185986 | JGI IMG/M metagenome (GOLD analysis project Ga0256406, IMG submission 185986) | Bovine rumen microbial communities from Lethbridge, Alberta, Canada - RJG_03 | ecosystem: Host-associated > Mammals > Digestive system > Stomach > Rumen | place: Canada: Alberta | collected...
GTCTACCTTGACACACTAAAGCTTGCACGAATGCTTTGGCCTGGACTGAAGAACTATAAGCTGAAGTCGTTGCTCGAAGAGTTCCATCTCGAAGGGCATAACACCCATTTGGCCGACGCTGATGTCGAAGCCACGGTTTACTTAGCCAATCATTGTTTTGCGCAGTCAAAGGCTATCTTACCCGCCCAACAGTCGTTCCTCCAGCGTAACAACATTGTGAATCGAAGCCGCGACCTCAAGAGGAAATATGCCGCAGTGTGGGAGAAAGCAAGGGCCCGGCGTTTTGTTCCCGACCCAGATGCGCTCGTGCATGAGGCTGAGCGTTTTTATGCCTTCACCCTTACACACAAGTACATCGAAGAGGTTCCGAAGATGCGCTACATCCTTCGCTATCTCTCCACCTGTCTCATTGATTCCACAAAAGAGAAAACCTTAGAGGCTCAGCTCAGTGCACACTTCATGGAGATAAACACCCTGAAGGAAGCTGACCTGTGCAGTGGCGACGTAGTAGACGAGCGCATCTACGTCACCACCATCCACAAGGCCAAGGGTCTCGAATTCGATAATGTCATCGTCTTCGATGCCGTCGAAGGGCGCATTCCCAATTATTTCAACCGCGAGAATAAGGCTCTCTTAGCAGAAGACGCACGCAAATTCTACGTGGCTCTCTCGCGGGCCCGCCGTCGAATCACAGTAGCAGCCTCAGCAATGACCTTCGACTATCATAATCAGCCGCGTCCAAGGTCGCTGACACGTTTCATGGGACCACTGATGAAATTCTTCAGTGCCCAATAGAATTACGAGTACAAAAAAACAGAACAAATGGACAAACATATTCTTCAAGGCCATGCCGCCGTTTTCCTTGCCAACACCATCTTCGGGCTCGGTGTCCCCGTGACAGCCCTGCTTCTCACCCAGTGGGTGACTCCGATGGGCTACATGCTCACACGTTGTGTAGGTGCCGCCATCATCTTCTGGATAATATCTCTGTTCACACCCAAAGAGAAGGTTGCCGGCCGCGACCTTGTGGTCATTATTGTTGGTGGCCTGCTCGGCTTTGTCATCTCCCAGACACTCACCGCCTGGGCCCTCGTCTACACGACGCCGGTCTACTATTCGCTGATTGCCACGCTCACTCCCGTTGCCACAATGGCTCTCTCGGCCATGGTGCTGCATGAGGAGATCAATGGCAGAGGGATGGCCGGCCTGTTGCTCGGCATCGCCGGTGCCATCCTTTTAGTGGTAAAGAATGCTACCTCGGGGACAGGAAAGAACGATCTTTTCGGCATAGTTCTCACTCTATTGAGCTTGCTCACTTGGGTCATCTACCTCATCGTGACACGCAAGGTGTCGACCCGCTACAGTGCCGTGACCCAAATGAAATGGGTGTTTCTCGCATCGTCAGTCGCCGTGCTGCCTTTTGCTTTCCCCGAGTTAGGACAGCAGAAGCTCTATTCCTCAGCCTGCGAATGGACGGGAATAGCTGAGATGGTATTCATCGTAGTCTTTGCTACCGTCGCAGGCTACTTTGCCATCCCCTTCGCCATGCGTTATCTCAGTGCCACAACAGTGAGCATCTACACCAACCTGCAACCTGTAGTGGCTTCCGTGATAGCCATCTGCATCGGTCAGGACACGCTCACATGGGACAAGCCCGTGAGCGGCATACTCGTGCTGCTCAGCGCCTGGATAGTGACTCAGAATGTAGTGAAGCGATGAAGTTAGCCTGGCTGTTCCTGCATTGACATTAGGGGACCCATCTCTAAACAGAAAAAAGCCTTCACCACCGGACCACTGTCCCAAAGGACATCATCCATGATGGTGAAGACTTATTCTATTGAGAATCAGAGTCTATACTCATACCGGCTTATACTCCACGAAAGCCTCCATAGCCTCGTAGCAGGCCAGACCGAGGTCATCGTAGAGTTGTGCCGTACCGCGGTTGCGGTCCTCAGCACGCTGCCAGAAGAGGCGCTCGTCGTTGCCTAAGAAAGGAGCGCTCTCCATCTGTGAGGAATGCTTGAGAATGGCATTGCGCTTTGCACGAAGCTCTTCCGGCGACATAGGAACGCACATCTCGATGTTCTCAATTTCCCACTCAGCCCAGGCTCCACGATACATCCAGATGCGGCAATCCTTGAGCCACTCAGCGTGAGCATCCTTTTCGAGGTCGATGGCTGCAAGCACAGCATCGGTGCACTTACGGTGAGTGCCGTGAGGATCGGCGAGGTCACCAGCCACAAATATCTCGTGAGGCTTCACCTCCTGAAGCAGATGGCGCACAATCTCAACATCCTTCTCTGTCATCGGAAGCTTTTCGATACGACCGCTCTCGTAGAAAGGAAGGTCGAGGAAATGTACGTGGTCAAGCGGGATGTTGTTGTAAGTACAGGCCGTACGTGCCTCACCGCGGCGTATAAGTCCCTTGATGGTGCGCACGTCGAGGGTATCCATATCGCCCTCCTTCTTGTTGGCGAGGAACTCCTTGATGTCAGCATACATCTTCTTAATGGTCTCGTCCTTGTCTTTCATAAAGATTTGGTTGAAGCCATTCACGAAGTGCATAAAGCGTGTCACTTCCTCGTCGTTGACAGCGATGTTACCCGATGTCTCGTAGGCCACATGCAGATCGTGCCCCTGCTTCACCAGCCTCTGAATGGTGCCACCCATTGAGATGACATCGTCATCGGGATGCGGAGAGAAGACGATGATGCGCTTGGGGAACGGCTTGGCACGCTCAGGACGATAGGTATCGTCGGCATTGGGCTTGCCACCGGGCCATCCGGTAATGGTGTGCTGCAGGTCGTTGAAAATCTTGATGTTGGCATTATAAGCCGAGCCATAGAGAGCAAGGAGTTCGGAGAGTCCGTTCTCGTTGTAGTCCTTGTTTGTAAGCTTCAGAATGGGCTTATGCGTCACTTGACAGAGCCATACAAGGGCTGCTCGAGTGAGCTTGTCCGTCCACTTGCAGCTTGTGACGAGCCACGGATGGACGATGCGCGTGAGCTTTCCAGCTGCCGGCAGGTCGATGACGACGTGGGCATTGTTGTGAGTCTGCAGGAAGGAAGCAGGGATGGCATCGGAGACATGCTCCTCGACGGTCTTCTGGATGATGTCAGCTTTCTCCTCGCCCCATGCGGTGAGGAAAATCTTACGGGCCGAGAGAATGTCGGACATACCGAGGGTGATGGAGCATGGGGGCACGGGCTCCTGAGAACCGAAGCTGAGTGTCATCTCCTCACGACTCGTTGCATCGATGAGAATCAGACGGGCTGAGGACGTGATGGAGCTACCGGGCTCGTTGGTGGCCACATTGCCGATACGGCCGATACCTAAGAGCATGATGTCGATGCCTCCGAAGGTCTCGATGCGCTGCTCATAGAGGCGGCACTGCGTCTGGACGTTCTCCTGAGCCACCGTTCCGTCGAGCGAGTAGATGTTCTGCTCGGGAATATCGATGTGGCTGAGGAAGCGGTCGCGCAACTGTGCAATGGCACTGTGCTTACTGTCCTTCTGGAGGGGGAAATACTCATAGGCGTTGAAGACAACGACATTTCTGAAACTCACCTGCTTCTGCTCATAGCGTGCGATGAGCTCGTTGAATACCGGTGTGAGCGACTGGCCCGTTCCAAGACCCAGCACACAATACTTGCCGAGCTGTTCCTTGGCCTTTATCTCATTGACGATGGCATCAGCGATGTTCTTTGCGCCATCCTCTATCTTGGGGAAGATGTCGGTAGGAATCTTCTCCATACGTGTAATCTCGGAGCGATCTACAGCCGACTTGGGGGCATAGAACTTCTCCGGCACTTTGTTCAATACGATTTGCGAACTTAAATGTAGTCTCATGTTACCTTGATTTGCTATGTTGTAGAGTACTCGTTATAAATTGTCCTTCTCTATGTCCTTGAAGTATTTGTACGTGCCTACACGCAGCTCGTCGGCAGCAGCCTCGTCGGCAACGATGACGGCGTGCTGATGGGTCTGAAGGGCGCTGATGGTCCACTGCTGGGTTACAGGACCTTCGACGGCTGCCTGAAGAGCGCGGGCCTTGTGGTGGCCGTTGACGAGAATCATCACCTCGCGGGCATCCATCACAGTGCCAACACCCACGGTAAGCGCATGCTTGGGCACCTTGTTGACATCGCCCTCGAAGAAGCGCGAGTTGGCGATGATGGTATCTGTAGTGAGAGTCTTAACGCGTGTGCGTGACGTGAGCGAAGAGAAAGGCTCGTTGAAGGCTATATGTCCGTCGGGACCTATACCACCGATGAAGAGGTCGATGCCACCGGCCTCAGTTATCATTTCCTCATAGTGGCGGCACTCAGCCTCCAGGTCTGCAGCATTTCCATTAAGGATATGAACGTTCTCCTTCGGACAGTCGATGTGGTCGAAGAGATTGCGGGCCATGAATGAGTGATAGCTTTCGGGATGACTCTCGGGCAGCCCTACATACTCATCCATATTGAAAGTCAATACATTGCGGAACGACACACGGCCCTCCTTGTTGGCCTTCACCAAGGCAGCATACATGCCTTCAGGAGAGGAGCCGGTGGGGAGACCAAGCACAAACTTGTGGTCGGGAGTGGGATTGAAATCATTGATTCGCTTAATTACATGCTCAGCTGCCCACTGGGACAGCGATGCATAATCAGGTTCAATTATTAGTCTCATAAAAAGGATTACTAAAATATTTTCTCTAGGCAAAGTTACTTCAAAAAGAATTAACGGCAAAACAAATGACCAACTAATTTTGGAACGAAATCTACATTTATAACCTTTTAATAAATAACGACAAATTAAGCCGCTGAGGAATCCGTTCATTTCACTTTTTAGCAATTTCTTGTAAAGTTCTCAATAAAAAGAAGTAATTTTGCACTTGCAAACCAATAATACCTAACGATGAAGAAAATACCCTTTCTGGCATTACTAACTTTGATGTCAGTGCCTTCGATGGCAGGCCGTGTCTGTTTGAACACGCCCAATCTCTCTCTTGTTCTCGATGTCGAGAACGGCCGTCAACCCCAGTACCGCTATTTTGGGACCAGGCTCAAAACGGCTGATATCAACAACGTAGCCACGACAATGAGCGGAAGCATGAACGCATATCCAGCCTACGGGCTCAACATTACCCGCGACGCAGCTTTCGCCATGACTCACCACGACGGCAATATGTCGACCGTACTGAACGTTACCGGCTATGAGCAGGCCCAGGACAGCAAAGGCACTCTGCTCACCATACATATGAAAGACCCCGTCTATCCTACAACGGTTGACCTAAAATACCGAGCTTATAAGGATGTGGACATGATGGAGACATGGACCGAGATAACCAATGGGGAGAACGGAAAGGTGACACTCACGAGCTTCGCTTCCGGTACTCTGCCTATACGCCGTGGCAATGTCTGGCTCTCACATCTCGCAGGTACCTGGGCCAACGAAGCGCAGCTCATGGAAGAAGAGCTCCATCAGGGCAAGTTCGTCATCACCAACCGCGACGGCGTGCGCAACGCCCAGACCTCTCACGCAGAGGTGATGTTCTCACTCGACGGCAAGCCCCAGGAGCAGTCCGGCGACGTCATAGGTGCTGCCCTCTGCTACAGCGGCAACTACAAGCTGCAAGTGACGACCGATGAGACAGAGTATCACTATTTCTTCGCCGGTATCGACGAACAGAACTCAGCCTACCATCTGAAAAAAGGCGAGACCTTCACCACACCGGTGCTGGCCTTCACTTTCTCGTCCGACGGCCTGAGCGGAGCAAGCCGCAACTTCCACCGTTGGGGACGCAGATACATGCTGCAACATGGCGAAAAGGAACGGCGCATCCTGCTCAACAGCTGGGAGGGAGTCTACTTCAACATCGACGAAAAGACCATGGACCAGATGATGGCCGACATCGCCAGCATGGGTGGTGAGCTCTTCGTCATGGACGACGGATGGTTCGGAGAAAAATATCCCAGAAAGAACGACCACACATCCTTGGGCGACTGGGGCGTTGACAAGACGAAGCTTCCTCACGGCATTCAAGGGCTCGTGGACATGGCCAAGAACCACGGCATCAAATTCGGCATCTGGATAGAGCCCGAGATGACCAACAAAATCAGCGAACTCTACGAGAAGCACCCCGATTGGATTGTGAAGGCTCCTAAGCGCGACGCCGTCACAGGGCGCGGCGGCACGCAGCTTGTCCTCGACATGGGTAATCCGAAGGTGCAGGACTTCGCTTTCAGCATCGTCGACAATCTCCTCTCCAAATATCCGGAAATAGCCTACATCAAGTGGGATGCCAACATGTCGATTGTGAACCACGGCTCGCAATATCTGCCTGCCGACGAGCAGAGCCATCTGTTCATCAACTACCACCGTGGGCTTGCCAAAGTTCTCGACCGCATCCGCGCCAAGTATCCCGACGTCACTATCCAGGCTTGTGCCTCCGGTGGTGGCAGAGCCAACTGGGGCGTTCTTCCCTGGTTCGATGAGTTCTGGGTGAGCGACAACACCGATGCCCTTCAGCGCGTCTATATGCAATGGGGCACGAGCTACTTCTTCCCCGCCATTGCCATGGCCTGCCACATCAGTGCCGTACCCAACCACACCGTCTATCGCACCACTTCGCTGAAATACCGCATCGACGTGGCTATGAGCGGAAGACTCGGTATGGAAATACAGCCAAAGAATATGACCGATGCCGAGAAGGAACAGTGCCGAAAGGCCATTGCCGAATATAAGACGATAAGACCCGTGGTACAGTTCGGCGACATCTACCGTCTGCAAAATCCCTTCGACCGCAAGGGCCTGGCCTCGCTCATGTATGTCAGTGAGGACAAGGCTAAGGCGGCCTTCTTCTGGTGGCGCACCGAGAACTTCTACAACTGGCACCTCCCCCGCGTGAAGATGGCCGGTCTCGACCCCGACAAGATGTACAAGGTGCACGAGCTCGACCGCGTGGGCAACAGTCCACTCTATTGCGAGGGCAAGAGCTACAGCGGAGCCTATCTCATGAGTCATGGTCTCGATATGCCGATGACGGTGAACTATCCGGGTAAGATGCGCAGCGACTGGTCGAGCCGAGTGCTCTATCTCACTGCTGAGTAATTCTTCCTCTTCCGGCTTCCTCTTTAATTGGGGAAGCCGGAAGTCAAGAAATTTGAGATATATTCCTCCACCGGGGACGTTCCTTAGCCGCTCCGTAAGCAAAGCTCTAAGGAGAATTTCAATAAGTGCCTGTCACCTTTCTTGACGTTTGAAAAACATACTTCAAATCATTTATGCTAACGTCAGAATATACAAAACACCATAGTATTTGTCTCACATATTGCATCTGTATTAAGCCTACTATCACAGAGTTCATTACCAATGATACCGTTACGAGGATGTCAGCTAATCACAACATTGGCAAGCTTCAGTATATCGTACATTTCTGGTCGAAAGATAAGTATCATGGCAAACTGCTTAAAGCAACTGAAGTTTTTGTCTCAGACAAACTCGGTAAAGCTTGGTACTGTCAGTTCGGTGACAATTATGTCTGGACCCTCTGGAACATCTATCTCTTAGAGAAAGGGAAGAACAAGAAGAAATAAGTTAAAGTAGCTTGGTATACAAAGAGATTTAACGTTATTAAAGGAGAAACGCCGTCAAGGTGGTTTCTCCTTTTTGGTTCATTAAAGAATACGATAAACAACTGAGACACAGCATGGCGGAGAGAACTATCCGAACAACACACTACAGAAAAGGCAGGACCCTCAGAAGAGAGTCCTGCCTTAGTGTGTCGAGACAGCCGCAAGGGCCGCTTTTATTTGTATTTCTTCACGTAAGAGGGCACACGACCGGGGAAGGCATGAACTGCATAGTTGTAGCCATAGTGGTCGTACATATCAAGCATACGCACGGTGCGCTTCTTGAATCCCTCGTAATCCTTCTTGCCGTCGGTCCACTGAATCTCGCTAAGAGCATCCATACGGGGCAGCGACTGATACTCAGCCAGACTGGGATTACCAATATATTCGGTCCACAGATTAGCCTGCACTCCGATGAAATGCGACTTCACGGATGGGTCCATGTCGGCAGGGATAGGCTCGTAGCTATAGGTCTTCTCCAAGGGCAGATTGCCGCCGATGAGCAAAGGCTCATTCCACTGCTTGTCGGTCTGATAGTAGTCAAAATAGAGGTAGGTGGTTGGCGTCATGATGACATCGTGGCCCTTCTTGGCAGCCTCAATGCCATGCTCCGTACCGCGCCATCCCATGACGGTGGCACTCTGATTGATGTCACCCTCCAGGATTTCGTCCCATCCGATGATGCTGCGGCCCTTGCTGTTGATGAACTTCTCAATGCGGTTTGTGAAGTAGCCCTGCAGCTTCTCTACAGGGATATTGAGCTCGCTCATTTTAGCCTTGCACTTCGGACACTCCTTCCAACGGTCGCGGGGTGACTCGTCGCCACCGATGTTAATGTACTTCGAGGGGAAGATGTCCATAAGCTCCGTGAGGACATCCTCGCAGAACTGATAAGTCTTCTCATTGCCGAGGCAGAGCACATCGGGGAATACGCCCCAATGTGTTCCCACTTTGTAGGGACCGCCTGTGCAACCGAGCTCGGGATAGCAGGCAAGGGCCGAGAGCTGATGTCCGGGCATATCGATTTCGGGGATGACAGTGATGTAGCGCTCAGCAGCGTATTTCACAATCTCGCGGGCCTCGTCCTGAGTGTAATAACCACCATAAGGAGTGTCGTCGTAGACATTGCTGTTGTGACCGAGCACGGTAGCCTCACGCTTGGAGCCTATCTCCGTGAGTCGGGGATACTTCTTGATTTCGAGTCTCCAGCCCTGGTCCTCAGTAAGATGCCAGTGGAAGGTGTTCATGTTGTGCAGAGCCATGAGGTCGATGCACTCTTTTACAAATGACAGCGGGAAGTAGTGACGGCCGCAGTCGAGCATGAAACCACGATAGCTGAAACGGGGCTCATCAGTGATGGTTCCCGAGGGAAGCTCCACCTGCTCCAGGCCCTCAGCCACAACGGGCAGCGACTTGCGGAGCGTCTGTATGCCATAGAAGACACCATTGGGGGTGCTGCCCTTGATGGTGACAGCCTTTTTGTTGACAGTGATGACATATCCCTCCTTGGCTTTCACCTTCTTGTCGAGTTGCAGTTGTATGACGGTGGGCACCTTCGTCTTTCCCGTAACGACGGAAAGGCTGAGCTTGGTGTTGTCACGAATGTAGTCGGCCAGGAAAGCGGCGTTGTGCTGCATTTCGGGACTGTTGTCAAGACTTGTGATTACCGTATAGCCATTGAGAATGAAAGGAGATTTGCCGTCGAGGGCAATCTTGTGGGGCAGAGGCACTACCTCATAGTCGGCCTTGGCACTGGCTGCCAGCCCCTGGGCAGCAGTGAAAAGGGTCAGCATAGCCCAAAGAAAAAAGCGTTTGTACATAAATTAGAATTAATATAGATTTGCTTGCAAAGTTAAGACAAACTGACCGAATAACAAAGAAAAGCCAAGGATTTTTACTCAACTTTGAAATAACGATGGGCATTTTCAGAAAAGGGTGTTCAAAATAATGTAGACAAAATATCATTCTTTTTCAACTCCCCTTTTTCTTACACGCTTAAACACGAATCCTCCCAAATGGCAATCCGTATTCGTGAGGAGTGGATTGTCCTGCCATTTCAGATGGAAAAGGGAAAGGAAAAATAGTTCTTCGAGTTCAATAGAACAAAGAACAACGAAGGCTGCCCAAGCTTCACGCTCGGACAGCCTTTCTATCAAAATTAACGTTATTGCAGATTGGGTTATAAGCAGTAAGGTTCTAGAAAATCAGGTATATTTCCTTTTATTACGCAATGCAAAGGTAATAATAATATTGATATAAGTCAACATAAATCACATCTTTTTTACATAATGTAGCAAAATAATCATTATTCCTCCTTTAATAAACAGTGTAGGTTGCAGTTTTGCTAACTCCATATTGCAATCTCAATAACACTTTGATACGCAAAACCTGTCTTAATCTACACAAAATGGAGGGACGAGACAGAAACGAGCATAGCGCCGGAGAACTCAAGATTCCGAAATAGGGTGCTCAATTTGTTGTACCCACTTTTGAATGGGTTCTTGAATACAAACTCGTGGGAGATTTATTGTCCTAGCTTTGCCAATGCAGGTCACCATTCGCTCAAATGGTAATGGAAAATCATGTACAGGCTCACGCTTGACTTCGCCAATGCGTCACCCAAAACATCCCCAAAAGAATTATAGCTGATTGATGTAGAAAAAAGGTAATGGAAAATACTCCATAGATTGAG
>Ga0256406_1007515_pt1 | contig 10310 bp, 9 predicted proteins | sample RumenRJG_03DNA_FD_185986 | JGI IMG/M metagenome (GOLD analysis project Ga0256406, IMG submission 185986) | Bovine rumen microbial communities from Lethbridge, Alberta, Canada - RJG_03 | ecosystem: Host-associated > Mammals > Digestive system > Stomach > Rumen | place: Canada: Alberta | collected...
AACAAAAGGATCAAGGCCAAAACAAAATGGATGCCCCCTTCGAAGTTCAGGGAGGCATCCACGCCGGCCTTGTGATAGAATCCAGCCAACAGACAATTAGTGTCTAGGAAACTGGGTACCCATCATTAAGCACCGCGCCCTTTTCTTTTTCCTTTATAATGGTGCCCCATGAAGATCGGTTCCCTCGAAATCAAAGGCCACGTGGTTCTTGGCCCGATGGCGGGCATCACCAATTTGGCCTACCGCGAGTTTATGAAGCCCTTCGGCGTTGGCCTTTCTTACACCGAAATGGTCTCCGACTGTGGGCTCATCTACGGCAACGCGAAAACCTTCGAATATTTAAAGACGTCCCCCGCGGATCGCCCCGTTGGCATTCAACTGTTCGGCTTCTCGGCCGAGCACGCGGAGAAGGCGATTGCCATCTGCGAAGAGAAGGCCGATTACGATGTGCTCGACATCAATTTGGGCTGCCCCGTTTACAAAGTCACCAAGACGGGGGCTGGCTCGGCATGGCTAAAGCATCCCGATGCCTTATTCGCCTATATGTCCGTGGTGGTTTCCGCCTCGCATAAGCCCGTCACGGCCAAAATCCGTTTGGGGTGGGACGAGGAATCCATCAACGTCGAAGAGGTGGTTTCTCTCCTTGAAAAAGCGGGGGTATCCGCGATTGCCATCCACGCCCGCACGGCCAAGCAAGGCTATACGGGGAAGGCGGATTATCAAAGGATCAAGGGATTAGGAAAAAAGATGTCGGTCCCCCTGGTCGTCTCGGGTGATATCTACACCCCTGAGGCGGCCAAGGAAGCGGTGGACGCCACGGGATGCCAGGCCGTGATGGTGGCCCGCGGCGGCGTGGGACGGCCCTTCCTCGTCTCGCAGATCAACCAATATCTCGATACGGGCAGCTATGAGCCTGACCCTGGGGTGCTTCAACAAGCCGATTATGCCGAGGATTACGCGAAGCGGCTGATCGCCCTCCATGGCGAAGAGACGGCCGTCCGCGAGATGCGCGGCATCTTGCCGAAGTTCTTCTCGGGCTTCCCGGGCTATAAGAAGATTCGGGCGGAGATCGCGGCGAATCTTTCCAGCGAAGAGCAACTGCAGGGGCTATTAAACGGAATCCGCCGAAGAGGTTCTTTATAAAATAAAGAAGCCGCCGCGGATGAACAATCGTTTATAATGCCGTCGTCGGTTTTAAGACCTTTTTAAAATCGGTCGCTTCCCGTAAGGGCTATTCGCAAAGACTTCATGAAAAAAGAGCAGCATAAAAATCCTAGGGGCGTCCTCCGCGAGCTTTTCCATTACATGCGCGGATGCTGGGGCCAGACGATCGGCGCCTGGGTCTCCGTCATCATCGAAGCCCTCTGCGAGGTGACGATTCCTTTCTTGATGCAGCCGATGATCGACGTCATCAACTCCCCGGATTGGCCAAGCACCAACACCACTTCCCGCATCGCCTCCGCCCTTTCGGGCTACTCGCAAATTGACGCCATCTGGATTCTCGCCAGCATCATGGCGGCCGTGGCCATCGTCTCCGCGCTCGGCGGCATTTTCGGCGGCTTCTTCGCCTCCGAAGCTTCGGCCCGCTTCGGCAGGAACCTCCGCCAGGCGATGTATTACAAGATTCAGGGCTTCTCCTTTGAAAACATCGATCACTTCTCCGTCTCCTCTTTGGTCACCCGCCTCACGACGGATGTCACCGACGTGCAGTTCGCCCTGCAGATGATCCTCCGCATGATCGTCCGCGCCCCGTTGATGATTGTGATGGCCTTCGTCTTGGCCACGATCACCTGCTGGAAGCTAAGCTGGGTGTTCCTCATCGCCATCCCGGTATTGGGGACCGTTTTGGTGGTCATCGCCTTGGTCACCCACCCGACCTTCGTGAAGGTGTTCAACGCCTACGACGACCTCAACGAGTCCGTTAAGGAGAACCTCGAGGGCATCCGCGTCGTCAAGTCGTTCCACCGGGAAGACTTCGAAAAAGAGAAGTTCGGGAAGCTTTCCTACTTCATCTATGCGAACTTCGCCAAGGCCGAAAGCGTGCTGGCTTGGAACAGCCCGGTTTTCTCTATCGTGATGAATGGGACGATGCTCCTCATTTCTTGGCTCGGCGCCTTGCTCGTCACTCAGGTCAACAGCACCTTCACCGTGGGCCAGCTTTCTTCCTTCTTCACTTATGCGGCCCAGATTCTTAACGCCCTCATGTTCCTGTCCATGGGCTTTGTCATGGTCATCATCAGCCGCAACGGGGCCGAACGTATCACCGAAGTCCTTCAGGAAGATCCTTCGCAGAAAGATCCGGTTAACCCCGTTGGCGAAGTTCCCGATGGCTCCGTCAGCTTCCGCCACGTCTCCTTCAAGTACTTCAAAGAGGGCGAGAAGGATGTCCTTCACGACATCAACATCGATATCCCCTCGGGCTCTTCGCTGGGCATTATTGGGGTCACGGGGTCGGCAAAATCCACTTTGGTGTCCTTAATCGACCGCCTCTACGACGTCTCTTCGGGCGAGCTATTGGTCGGTGGCCATAACGTGCAGGATTACCGCATCCACGACCTCCGCGAGGCGGTGGGGATGGTGCTACAGAAGAACGCTTTGTTCACCGGAACGATCCGCAGCAACCTCAAGTGGGGCAACGAAAACGCGACCGACGAAGAGCTTTGGCGCGCTTGCGACATCGCCCAAGCCAGCGAATTCGTCCATAGCTTCCCCCAAGGCTTGGATTCCCCGATCGATGAAGGAGGGACCAACGTCTCCGGCGGCCAGAAGCAGAGGCTATGCATCGCTAGAGCTTTGGTGAAGCGCCCCAAGATCCTCATCTTGGACGACTCCACTTCCGCGGTGGACACCCACACGGATTCTTTGATCCGCCAGGGCTTCTTGCACGATTTGCCCGGCATGACCCGCATCATCGTGGCCCAGCGCCTCCTCTCCATCAAAGACTGCGACCAAATCATCATCTTGGAAGACGGGAAGATCTTGGCCAAGGGAACGCATGAAGAGCTGCTCAAGAACTCGAAGGAATACCAAGAGCTCTATGAGACCCAACTAGGCGGAGGAGGCGACTTCGATGAGTGAGAAACGCCCCATGAAAAAACGTCTTGGCTTCAAAAAGAGCATGTCCCTGATGGGCCGGATTTTCGGCTACTTGTTCAAAGGCCACGTCCCCGCGGTGATTTTGATTATCCTCTTCATCGCCTTAGCGACCCTCTCCAACGTCTTCGGCTCGCTTTTCCTAGGCGAAGTCACCGACTTCATGAACGCCGAAAAGCCCGCGGATCTAAATTCGCTTTACATCATCCGCTTCCTCGATGCCCTAAATGGGCCAGCCAGTATCCATTATGACGCGGTCGGGGACGTCTCTTGGCGTCGCATCCTCGGCATGATGATCCTCGTAATGGGGGTGGTTTACCTAATCGGCGCCGGGTGCAACTATGGCTATCAACGCATGACGGCCGTCCTCTCCCAGCGCGTCCAAAAGCAAATCCGCGACTCCCTCTTCGATCAGATGGAGTCCTTGCCTCTCTCCTATTTCGATACGCGTTCCCACGGCGACATCATGTCGATTTACACCAACGATATCGATTCCCTGCGCGAGATGATGTCGCGTTCTTTCCCGACGATCCTCTCCTCGGTGGTGTCGATGGTGCTTCTCCTCGTGGCCATGTTCGTGGAGAGCTATTTGCTCACCCTCGTCGTCCTCGCCTTCTTCGCCGTTGAGCTCATCGTCATCTTCATCGTGACCAGCAAGTCGGCCCATTACTTTGCTGCTCAGCAGGGCTCTTTGGCCAAGACGGATGGCTACATCGAAGAGCTGACCAACGCCCAGAAGGTCGTGAAGGTCTTTAACTACGAGGAAAGGGCGGAGCAAGGCTTCGACGCCTTAAACGACGAGCTCTACCACAACACCTCCAACGCCCAGAAGTTCAGCTCCATCACCGGCCCGATCACCAACAACTTGGGCAACCTCCAGTTCTCCGCGATCGCCTTAATCGGCGCCTACGGCGTCATCAACAACGTGCCGGGCTTCTCCATTGGCACGATCGTCTCGTTCTTGATGCTCTCCAAAGCCTTCATGAACCCGATCACGATGGTGGCCCAGCAAGTCAACATGGTCACGATGGCCTTAGCCGGCGCCGAGCGTATCTTCGCCTTGATCGACACCCCGGCGGAGAAAGACGAGGGCTACGTCACCTTGGTCAACGCCAAGCCGGATGAGAACGGCAACCCCGTCGAATGCGCCGAACGGACGGGCCGCTGGGCGTGGAAGCATCCTCATACCCAGGATGGATCGGTTTCCTACACCTGGCTCGAAGGGAAGATCACAATGAACGACGTGGATTTCTCCTACGTCCCCGGCAAACCCGTCCTCCATCACGTCACCTTGTGGGCCAAGCCGGGCCAGAAGGTCGCCTTTGTTGGCCCCACTGGCGCGGGGAAGACCACGATCACCAATTTGCTGACCCGCTTCTACGACATCGAGGACGGCAAGATCCGTTACGACGACATCAACATCAATAAGATCAAGAAGGCGGACTTAAGGCGTTCTTTGGGGATGGTTCTCCAAGATACGGCCCTCTTTACGGGCACCGTGCGGGAGAACATCGCCTATGGGAAGCCGGATGCGACCGACGAAGAGATCGTCGAGGCGGCCAAGCTCGCCAACGCGGATTCCTTCATCCGCATGCTGCCGCAGGGCTACGACACGGTGCTTAAAAACGCCGGCGCGGGCCTTTCCCAGGGGCAGAGGCAGCTTCTTAGCATCGCCCGGTGCGCCGTCGCGAATCCGCCAGTCATGATTTTGGATGAGGCCACCAGCTCCATCGACTCCCGCACGGAGAAATTGGTGCAGCAGGGGATGGACGCCATCATGAAGGGCAGGACTGTCTTCGTCATCGCCCACCGTCTTTCCACCGTGCAAAACGCGGATGCGATCATGGTCTTGGAGCACGGCGAGATCATCGAACGCGGGAACCACGAAGACTTAATGAAGCTAAAAGGCAAATACTATCAGCTTTATACCGGGAGCAAAGGCGCTACCGAATGAAGGAAAAAGAGGAGATGGGTCACGTCTTTGGCCCATGCTTTGATTCTCGTTCCAAGATTTTAATCCTTGGCTCCTTCCCCTCGATCAAAAGCAGGGCGATGGGCTTCTACTATGGGCATCCGCAGAACCGTTTCTGGCGGGTGCTTTCTTCCGTTTATGGAGAAGCCGTCCCCTCTGACGTTGAGGGGAGAAAGGCCTTTATCTTAGCCCATCATCTCGCCCTATACGATTCGCTGGAGGCTTGCTGGATCAAAGGAAGCGAGGACGCCTCCATCGAAAAGGAGACGCCCGCGGACCTAAACACCATCTTCCAAACGGCTTCCATTCAAAAGATCCTTTTTAACGGGAAGGCCGCCGAACGTTATTACCTCCTTTATCAAAAGAAGAGGGACGTCCCCCTCATTTTGCTTCCTTCTACCTCATCGGCGAATGCCGCGTGGGATGAAAAAAGCCTCGTCCGCGTGTGGGGCGAGGCTCTCTTAAACTAGATTTACTTTGTCGGTTTGTCTTCGACTTTCGCCGCGTTGGCGTCCACGTAGGCGGCCTCGGGTAAGAAGGAGGCGACGGATTTGGCTGCGCTGATGGCGCGGTCCTTGGAGGCGTAGCTCTCGCCCTTAATCAAGAGCCCGCCGGCTTTGCTGTAGAGCTGGAACTGATAACGTCCCTGCTTATCCTTGGCCAAGACGAAGGCGTTGGCCGCTACCAGTTTCTTTAAGGCGTACACCCCGTTCATCGCGCCGCTGCGGTTCACGTAGCTTCCATCCGTCACGAAGAGGACTTGCCCGTTATTGGCTAAGAGGCGGGCCCGGTATTTGTTCGTCTCGGGGTCGAGGAAAAACTCGACCTTGCCGTTGGCCTTGGGCTTGACGTCGCTGACGTCGATCGCCCATTCCCTGGCTTCACTTTCGGGGAGGGAATCGAGGTATTGCGTCTTGGCGCTAGGGGCAAAGCGGGTGACGCTTGCCCAAGCGCTTTGGGCGGAGTCCATGGTGCTATACACCTCTCCGGCGGCGATTAAGCGCCCATCGTTGGGGGTGAAAAGACGCCAGGAGGAGTAGTTGTTCTTGTCGGTGTAGAAGGAGGTTTTGCCGGTGGCGACGTTTTTTTGGAACGTCACGATGCCCTTGGCCGCGCCTTCTTTGCTGGTGTAGGGGCTGGAGACGAAGAGGATTTCCCCGTTGTTGGCCTTGAGGCGGAAGTGGAAGCGGCCGGCCTCGGGATAAATCTCATATTTCCCGTCGCTTGCCGCGGTTTTGGCCTTGGCTTTGCCGGCAGGCTGCTTGCTCGCCGCGGGCTTAGGCTCCTCGACGATGACTTCCTGCGGCCCCTCGCGGGGGGATTCGCGCGCCGAGAGATCGGTCGCCGGCTCTTTGGCTTCTGCTGGCTCTGCTGCCTCTTCTTCGTGCTCCTCCTCTTTTTTCTCCGCCGTTTCGGCCTTTGCTTCTTGCGTGTCTTGCTTCATTGGGGCGGAGGCGTCCTCTTTCTTTTCCTTCGGGGCCACGAAGATCCATTTCTTTCTGCTCAAATAGTTCCAGACCATCACGACCAAGGTAGAGAAGACGAACACGCCGGCATACGTCCAGAAGTCGGCTTCGCCCAAGAAGGCCCAGCTTCCCTTCTTCCAGTCGTTCATGATGGACTCGCTGCCCTTGACGACGCTGACGCCAGCGGGCAGAAGGGCATAATGGAGGCCATAGAAAATGCCTTCGCTGATGAGGAGGCCGATGAAGCCGAGGAAGACGAAGAGCCAGAAGCGGCTTTGCGAGTTGGCCTTCTTCTTGTCGGCGACGTTTTGGAACACCCAGATTCGGGAAAGGATGTAGTTCACGATGACCCCAATGACGAAGCCGGCGAACACGGAAATGCCAAGGGTTAACGCCGAATAGGGCTCGACGCTGCTATCCCACGCCTTGCCTAATCCCCAAGCCGTGATGGATTTGGTTAAGAAGTCGCAGATTGCCGCGACTAAGCCGACGACCACGAAGCGGAGTATTTCCAAGCCAATGGATTTCTTCTTCGCTTCCTTTTTTGCACTATCTTCCGCCATAAGAGGTCACCTCGATTCCTGAACATTGTAAGACAAAGGCCCTTTGGGGTCACGTTTCTTGAAAAGAAAAGACCCGCGCCGTTGGTTCCTTTTTCGCCCGTTTCGGGGTACACTACTTCGGCGAGGTGAACAGCATGGAACAAAAACTCAGCGACCAAGAGCAAGTCCGTCGCGACAAGCTCCCGAAATACAAGGAATTAGGGGTCGATCCCTTTGGCTCCCGTTATGACTGGGAAGACCGGATCATCGACCTTAGAAAAAAGGCCGAGGGCAAAACGGCCGAAGAGCTCCAAGCCAACCCGATTCACGCCAAGGTGGCGGGCCGTTTGATGGCCATCCGCCGGATGGGCAAGGCCTCTTTCGTGAACCTAAAGGACGAATTCGACACCATCCAGGCTTGGATTGGCATCAATGTGGTCGGCGAGCACGACTATGCGGTGTTTAAGCTGGCCGATTTGGGCGACATCGTTGGCCTAGAGGGCGAGCTGATGCTCTCTCGGACTGGCGAACTCACCATTCGAGTTGAGCACTACACCCACATCACGAAGTGCCTTAAGCCCCTCCCGGAGAAATTCCATGGCCTCACCGACATCGAAGACCGCTTCCGCCATCGTTACGTCGACCTAATCGTCAACGACGATTCGAGAAAGATGGCCCTCCTCCGCCCGAAAATCGTGAGGGAGATCCAGCATTATTGCGATGAGCAGGGCTTCGTCGAGGTCGAGACCCCGATTTTGAGCCCGATTCTTGGCGGGGCTTCCGCCAGGCCGTTCATCACGCATCACAACAGCCTGGACAAGGACTTCTATCTTCGCATTGCCACGGAGCTCAACCTCAAGAAGTGCATGGTCGGCGGGATCGACCGCGTCTATGAAATCGGCCGCATCTTCCGTAATGAGGGCATCGACATCCGCCATAACCCCGAATTCACGACCATTGAGCTATACCAAGCCTATGGCGACCTCCGTTCCATGAAGGATTGGGTCGAGGGCTTATTCAGCCGGATCGCCAAGATGATGGGGAAGACCACTTATCACTGGATGGGCAACGACATCGACCTCTCCAAGGGGTTCCGCTGGGTCTCCATGTGCGACGCGATCAAAGAGCAGACGGGCATCGACTTCACCAAAGAGATGTCCTTCGAGGATGCCGTCAAGCTCGCCAAGGAGCGTGGCATCGAGATCGAAAAGAGCTGGAACAGCGTTGGTTACATCATCAACGCCTTCTTCGATGAGTTCGTCGAGAAGACCATGATCCAGCCGACCTTCATCCATACCTACCCCATCGAGGTGAGCCCCCTCACCAAGAAGAGCCCGGATCCCCGCTTCGTGGAACGTTTCGAGTTCTTCATCGGCGGCGTCGAAATGGGCAACGCCTACAGCGAGCTCAATAACCCCTTCGACCAAGAGGAGAGATTCAAGGCTCAGCTTGAGGCGCGCAAGCGGGGCGATGAAGAGGCGGCTGACATCGACTTCACCTTCTTGGACGCCTTGGATTACGGCATGCCTCCCGCGGGCGGCATCGGGGTTGGCATCGACCGCCTCGTCATGTTCTTCGGGGAGAAGGACAACATCCGCGAGGTCATCCTCTTCCCGACCATGAAGGACGAGAAGTAATAATAAGGATATAAGAAGAATAACGGGCGCCCGCAGAAGGCGTCCGTTTTCTGACTTAAAAGCCGCCGATTTTTTCGCCAAAGCGAAAACGAGGCGGATATCTTCTATTGCAGGGCGAAGAAGCGTTGGTCGTCCTGCTCCCCAATCCGGGGATAAGGAAGCCGTCCTTGCTTCAAAGGGTGCACACCATTAAAATAGTGGCGCCTTTGGAAGGACAAGGGCACATTCTTCTATGGCCACACGGCATGCCGAGGTGGTCCTTAGACCGAAACTAGGAGGTGTGAGAAAATGGGAAAGTACGAGATCATGTACATCCTTACCGCCACGTTGGACGACGAGGCGCGCAAGGCTGAAATCTCCAAACTCGCCAAGGTTCTCGACGACAACAAGATCGCTGTCATCGACACCAAGGAATGGGGACTTCGCGATTTCGCCTATCCGATCAAAAAGCAGATGAAGGGTTACTACGTCATCCTCACGGTGAATGGCAGCGCCACGAATCTGAACGAATTTGCTCGGTTGGCCAAGCTTGATCAAAACGTTGTTCGCTTCCTTATCACCAGCGCTAACGAATAAGGAGGTCTAGTTGATGATCAATTCCGTTGTTATCGTGGGTCGCCTGGTGGCGGACCCCGAGCTCCGCAAAACGAATAGCGGCACGTCGGTTGCGTCCTTCCGCATCGCGTGCGACGATTCGCGCAAAGGCCCCAATGGGGAGAAAGTTACGGTCTTCATGCCGGTCTCGGCGTGGGGAACCCAAGGCGATTTCGTGGCCAAGTATTTCCGCAAAGGAAACCTTATCGGCGTCACGGGTCGCTTAACCCAGAGGAGCTACGTCAACAAAAGCAACGTTAACGTCACGGTTACGGAAATTCACGCCGACCGTGTCGACTTCGTGGAGTCTAAGAACGCGCGTGGGGAAGCCGCGAATGACAGCGGCTACGCCTCGGATTCCCCGGCACCCGCGCCGTCCAATCAAGCCGCCGAGAATGAGCAGGACAACAGCAATACCAAGGGATTAGACATCTCGGACGATGATCTGCCCTTCTAAGCCGTTCCTCGGAAAGGATAAAAACCATGCCTTATAAGAAAATGAGGCCGCGCCGCAAGGTCTGCTACTTCCGGAAGAACCACATCAAATACATCGACTACAAGGATGTGGAGCTCCTCCAGAGGTTCATCACCCCTGAGGGCAAAATCAGCCCCAGGAGCCAGACCGGCACCTCCGCCAAGTATCAGCGTCAACTGGCCAAGGCCGTCAAGAACGCCCGTTACATGGGCCTTCTCCCCGAAGCTGGCCAAAACTGAGCCGAGCGTTTCCCCGACTGAAGGGATGCCCCATCGCGATAAGCGGTGGGGCTTTTGTTTTCCCTAAAGGCAACATATCTGCCGTTTTTTCTTTCGTGGTCAGCGGAGCGAATAAAAATGAATATAATCACATTTTTTGTTGAATAAGTTATTTTTAATGGAGATCTTGAGTTCCATGGTTTTTCGCGCGCCATCGAATAATCGATGCCAGCCGCCGGAAAAACCCCGATGGCATCTACGCCGGGCTGGCGGAAAACGCGACGTTTGGTACGCTTTCTGAAAAAGGAGGCTG
>Ga0256406_1007516_pt1 | contig 10310 bp, 10 predicted proteins | sample RumenRJG_03DNA_FD_185986 | JGI IMG/M metagenome (GOLD analysis project Ga0256406, IMG submission 185986) | Bovine rumen microbial communities from Lethbridge, Alberta, Canada - RJG_03 | ecosystem: Host-associated > Mammals > Digestive system > Stomach > Rumen | place: Canada: Alberta | collected...
CGCCTGTCAAATAGGCAACAAGAATCTCTTCACGTTTCTCCTTGGGAGTTGTTTGATACCTTTTTCTCATAAATTAAACACATTTATTTAGTTCTTAAATGTGTCAACCTATTTCAGTATAAGACAATGATTCGGAGGACAATGAATTGTTAATTGTTTCTTTCAATCTTCTCCTTTGCCTCGTCGAGCAGGGCAAAGAGTTCCTCCTGGGTGGTGGCTTGGAGGATGCGGATGCGAGTCTGCCGAAAATCGGGAATGCCTTTGAAAAGTGGGCAATTGGCAAGGTGGCGGCGCACGTGGATGATGCCGCCAAGCATTGTGCGCTTGTTCTCCTTCAGAGCATTATCTTGCCGGAGGGAGTAAGCGATGCTCTTCTCAACCTGTCGCTTCAGCACGTCAAACTTCCAGTCGAGGGTCATGGTGTCATCGTGACGACCTGTGTCGAGATAGGTGCGCACGTCCCTGAAGAGCCAAGGTTGACCGAAAGTGGCGCGACCTATCATGACGGCATCGACCCCATAGCGGTCGAAGGCAGCCTGTGCCTGTTCGGCTGTGCAGATGTCGCCGTTGCCGATGATGGGGATGTGGATGCGCGAACTGTTCTTCACCTCGCCGATGAGAGCCCAGTCGGCCTCACCCTGATACATCTGGGAGCGAGTGCGACCGTGGATGGTGAGTGCTTCGATGCCGCAGTCTTGAAGCCGTTCGGCAAGTTCGAGGATAAAAGGCTTACCTTCCTGCACAGGAAGCCATTCGGCTGGCATGTCGTAGAGTGAAGGCACGTCCCAGCCGAGACGAGTCTTCACGGTGACAGGAATCTTGACGGCTTTAACCACCTCGCGGGCAATGTCAAGCATCAACTCTGGAGTGCGCAGCATTCCAGCACCTGCCCCCTTGCCCGCCACCTTCTTGACGGGACAGCCGAAATTGATGTCGAGAATGTCAGGCTTGGCTTCGCTCTCCACCATCTTTGCCGCCTCCACCATGCTTTCCACGTCACGACCATAAATCTGAATGGCGACAGGGCGTTCGCGTTCATCCACCCGAATCTTCTCCAGAGAACGGTTCACGTTGCGGATGAGGGCATCGGCACTGACAAACTCAGAATAGACCATGCTCGCCCCGAACTCCTTGCACAAAAGCCTAAAAGCCTGATCTGTCACGTCCTCCATGGGCGCCAACAGAACAGGCTTATTGCCAAGATTGATTTCTCTGATTTCCACTTTTTATGCCTCCGAGAACTGATCCTTGCCTACACCGCAAAGTGGGCACTCGAAATCATCGGGAAGGTCTTCAAATGCTGTACCGGGCTCAATGCCACCCTCTGGATAACCTACCTCTGGGTCATACTCCCAGCCGCAGGTGTCACATACGTATTTTGCCATAGATATTGGGGTTTTTAGTTGTAAAATACGCCCAGCGCGTGGGCTGATTACTTAAAATATCTGTTATACAAGCCTTGGAAACCTGCACCATGACGTGCTTCATCCTTGGCCATCTCATGAACGGTGTCGTGGATAGCGTCGAGGTTCAACTTCTTTGCCACCTTCGCAATCTCCAGTTTACCGGCACAAGCACCTTCCTCTGCCTCCATGCGCTTTTTGAGGTTCGTCTTCGTGTCCCAAACCACCTCGCCGAGCAATTCAGCAAAACGAGAAGCATGGTCAGCCTCCTCGTAAGCATAGCGACGGAAAGCCTCAGAAACCTCTGGATAACCTTCGCGATCTGCTTGACGAGCCATCGCCAGATACATACCCACTTCGGTACATTCACCCATGAAGTGATCCTTCAAGCCCTGAAGCACGAAAGCACCTTCCTCACCTTCGGGGATAGCCTTTGCCACACCTAATTCATGTTCACAAGCAAAATTCAATCCTTCAGTATCTTCCTTCAGTTTGAACTTCTCGCCAGGAACCTTGCACTGTGGACATTTCTCTGGAGGGTTCTCGCCCTCGTACACGTACCCACACACGGGGCACACCCATTTTTTTGCCATAAATGTTAGAGTTTAAAGTTAATACTACTTTTCCTTGAATCCGTAATTTTTGCAAAGATAGGGAAAAGAACAATCCCTCCAAAACTTTTTTTCTAAAAAAACATTAACAGGTTTCGATTTTCAGCGATTGGGATAAGTCACCTCATTGCTTCTCTCGCCCAAACCTCCATAGAAATTGGCACACCGAACCGAGTAGCATGCCCCCTCGGCAGTCCCTTTGGGCACATTGTAGAAAGGCTGCGTGGTGAATGCCACCACATCGCGATTCTTGCAAACAGCATACAGACACGCCTCTGGCACATCATCCCAGTAAATGCTGCCACGGTCCTTAATGTGGACTACAGGAGGATTGACCTGTGCCGACTTCCGCTCTGGATGCCAGCCAGGGAACACATCATTGATGTCATACTTATCAGCCTCGGCAGTCGTCAAGTTTGCATTATAACGCATGTTGGTCGTCACATTGTTAGCATCCTTAAACTGCATGCGGCGACCACGGGTCGGAGCCAATTGAAACTCATTGTCCAGACTCTCATATTCAGAAAACAAACGAGGCAAGGTGCCATGCATCTCAGTCCACCCCAACGAATCAGGCAGCAACTCCATCAACGTACCCAGAAAGACTGCACGTGGCGCATTCTTCCACGGACGACCCAGCATATACTTCCCCTCCTGCTGCTTATCGCCATAGATGCGACAACTGTTGAACACATAGCCATACGTGCGGTTTGCCTCCGTAGCAGGTGCACAAATCACATCACCCTTTCCACCCCGTTCGCGCAATTCGATGTCGCAACGGTTGAAATAGATGGTGCCTCCCCCACAAATAAAGTCCACCGTTCCCTTGATGGTGCAGCCCTCCAGATAAGTAGTGCCCCCATCGTTTGTATAATAAGTGTCCTGATTGCTCATCAGCGAGAGGTTCTTGAAGATATTGCCTCGACAATTCTTCTCGTTCAGTGCCACAGCACGGCTGGCAAAGGCATTCATATCATCGCGGTAGTTCGACCACAGCTCCAAGTCCTGAATGTATGTGCTGTCAGCCCCCTTGAGGAAAAGCGTGCTCGTGCAACTGATACCCTCATGCATCGGCATTGACTCTATCTGTGTGTTCTTCATCCCCTCACCACAGATGCTGGTGTTGGGAGCTGTCAAGACTGTCATTGGACTCGGAATGGTCAGCTCCTTCCCGTTCTCTGTAATCTTGATAGGATTCCCCTCCCCTTTGATACGATACATGCTCGATTTAATAAAGATGCGGTATCTTTTCGACTTGTCGGGACGATTGTTAGCAGCATGGATGGCTGAAATGAAATTGCCATTGTCTGGCACAATAAAGTCATACTTATAACGGATGCGTCCCAACGAGTCGGGTGTCTGAGCCGTCACAAGCGAAACAGACAATGTCCAAAGCACGAAGGCAAGCATTAGTAGCGATGTCAGTCTTTGCATACAATCCAAAATTTTTGCAAAGATACGATTAAAAAATGAAATACCGGCCATCCGTACCAAAAAAAGAGGGATGCAGCTGTCTTTCAGCCACATCCCCCTGCCCGTTGTTGGGCAAACTCTCACTTGAGTTTCTCCAACTTGTCATTCTTCTCAATCGTCCACCCTTCACGCTTCGAGAGTTCGCAGTCAGCCCCCTTAAACATCTTCGCAGCCTGCTGGTCGCCCTTCAACTGCCAATTGAGCCAAGCCAGTGCCACCACCGAGAACTCGCCGCCATGAGGCTGTGCATAAGTACCACCATGCCCCACAGGGAAGTTTGTGGCACAAGCAGGCACATGGTCAATGCGGTGGAAGTCATCCATACCATTGCCATAAGCAATGTCCTTCTCGCCACCAAGAATATAGATGATAGACGAATGAATCTCCTTCAGTTTCGACTTGGGAGGCATCGGCATGCCACCCACGGCACTGCCCGCATTCTCTTGATTGAACAGACCGCTGTTGCAAATCATCAACGTCTTGATGCGCTTGTCGGCACAGTTGAAGAGGGTCTGCAAACCACCGCACGACATACCAGCCACGCAGATGTTCTTCACGTCAATCTTACCATAGTAAGGCGAGTTCTTGTCAGCATTCTGCTGTTCCACCCAGTCCATCGCCTCAATTTGCTGTTCCGTTGTGGACATCGGACCATGGTAGCGCTCACCCTCCTGAGGCATGAAGCCCGTAGCCACCACGATGTAGCCATGCGAAGCAATCTCATTCAGGAATTTGTAATGCTCAAAGGGAGAATTGTTGCAGGCACCATTACCCCACACCAACACAGGCAGTGCTTTCTTCTCGTTGAAAGCCGACAAATCCTGCGGCACGAAAATCGTGTGAGCCTCCAGTGTCGGCTCCTCCTTCATGACAGCCTTGTAAGGACCGGTTCCGCCCTCCTCCACCACACGTGAAGTAGGCTTCTCGTCCATCATTGTAAAACTCATGCTGACGGCACCCACTGCCATCAAAGCCGTTGCAGCAAATGCTGCGGAAAGAAAACTTTTTACTTTCATCTTTATATAAGTTTAGAGTTGAGAGTTTAGGGTTTAGAGCCCCCTCCGACCCCCCCAAGGGGGAGAGAGGAGTTAAAGTCAGGGTTATTTTACCTTCCAAATCTTCAGGCAAATAAAGCCCTGTTCACCGCCCATGCTGGGTTGGCACACAAAGATGGCATTGTTCAGCCATGCATACTTGCTGTCCTGTGGAGCCTCAAACTGAGGGGCAGTACGGAAATAAAACTGGTTGTTGCCATTCTCATCCTTGCCCGTGTAAATCAAGCCCTTGTTGCGTATATGAATGTTCACACCATCATCCGTCTTGATGCTGTAGATAGCCTCCACTTCCGTGCGACCATACTCATTGTCCTGCAACTGATAGTCAGCACCGCCCGGAAGGATGGTGCCCTTCATCTTGGGACCCTCAAACGTGCCCCCAACAATCGGGATGACAAAACGATTGCCATGCGAAGTCTGTCCCACCTGATAAGCACCTTCACACTTCACTTTTAGTTCCACGACATATTCCAATGCCGGACCTTCATTCTGTGCTTTCATTCCCATGAAGAAAGCCAAAAGACACAATGCTGTTAAAAATTTTTTCATTTTCTTATCTTTTAATAATAGGTTTAGTAAAAATCACGGCAAAGATAAAAAGAATCTTCGAGATGAAACACCATTAAGGGATAAAAAAATGAAAAGACCGCATAAATCACCTGAAATCCACGAAAATCACATTTACCAAAAGAATTTTAATTGTACAAAATCGTTTTAACCTTCCGTACCTGAGTGAAACACCTCTCACTTTTTCGCAGTAACCTGCAATCTTCAACCGACGACGCGATGAAGGCGACGTGTAGGTTGAGGTGAACGCCTCGTGTAGTCGGAGGTGATGGCGACGTGTTATAGATGTGCAGGTGCAGGGCTTCACAGCCCCGCACCTGCCGTTGATGGAATCATTGCTGATTCATCAATGTTGGCGAGTGGATTTCTTTGTTTTTCCTCTTCATGGATGCTCCTCAAGAACTCACGTTCTTCGTAAGGCGTAACATCTTCTTCCTGCTTGTCACTTGGTGACCATGCCACCGTGGCAATTGGAGAATAATAGTACTTGCTCCATGTCTGAACTCCGCTGCTGTAAATGATGCACTTCTCCTTCAATTTATATTCACCATGTGGTATGCTGTCTTGATTAAGTATCACATACGGATTGTCAACATAGGCATCACCCATGATGGATGTGCATGGAGCAACCCTGTAATATCTGTATCTTACTGTGTGAGAAAGTGTTTTCTTCCTACCATCTTTTCCCGAGATGTAATGCTTTTCCGAAACAGGATTTCCCTTAGAATCATACAGGAATTGAATCTTTTGGACTTCTTTTGCAGAGCCACTCCATTCTCTGCTATAGTTCACCTCTTTCAACACCCCTTTGCGATTATAATTGTATTCCAATTTACTATGCAATTGCAGGGCACCCTCCTTGCTCATCCATTCACTCACACGACTTGTCCTTCCTTTTTCATCATATATCCATTCTTTGTGAGAATGAGTAGTCCAGACCGAATCTTTCCAAAACTTCATGGTCTGTGAAGTGACTTTCACATTGGGGGCATACATGAAGGTTACTTCCGAAACTGGTATGGAAAAATCACCGTTATCTTCGTATGTGGTATATTGTATAAGAGAGCCGTCATTGCCATAAACATTTTCTCGCTTACCCTTATCTTCAATGTGATGATTCCCCATTCTCAGCCATCTCGTTTCCACATTCCGTCCTTGGGCATCATAATAAAAATCAACATTGACACATTCCTCTTCCCCGTTTTCCGCCATGACAGCAATGGCAAGGCGGATCGTCCTCCCAGCCGCATCAAGTTGGCGAACCTTTGTCTGGTAAAGTTGCCACCCTCCATTCACCGCCTTATAGGTCTTTTCTGTGACACACATGGAATCCGTCTGATAATCAAAAACGGTCTTTCGTCCTCCCTCTATCGTCATCTGGACGATGCTGTCAAGGCGCTCTTTGTAATCACGCATGCTCTTTGCCTCCGCACCAATGGCACAGAGGCAACAAAGGCCAAGAATTATCTTTTTCAATAGTCTTCCCATATCATTTTTTCTTTCCGAATCACAAAATCACCATATTACTCCCTTAATTAAGTCAAAAGATATTTCAGAACTTCCATTCACGTCGTCAATAAGAATTCTGCGCGTCTTATTATAAATATGGCGTCCCACGACATAATGGTCAGCCAATCTAATAATAACATTATGAAGACGCCCACTCGTTCCGCCCAATTCTATTAGTTTCTGTACAGTTATTCCAGGCTCCTCAACAAGTACAGTGTCATTTGTGACAGTATCAACTATTCCATATATGTCATTCATATAGCCCTGAAATCCTAAACCTATGGAGTCTCCTATCATGACCATAATTGATGGATACATTCCATTAGATATATCAATATTATTTCTCTGTATAATGCCACGAATTTGCCCTTCTGCGTTGTAACCGCCTTTTAGATGAATTAGGCACCATATTCCACATTCATTATCTTGTATCTCATATCCCCATTCATCATCTCACCCTACAGGTATAGGTTCAGGGTCTCCCAGTCTTGTTCCCATTTCCGCCAATGTGTACATGTCGCTCTCATAATAGTCATCATCCTAGCTGCACGAAGCAAGCAGGACCATTTCGGCAGCAAGTGCGCATCGGTGAACAGATAGATTGGTGACAGGTAGCACACCACGCTCATCCATGCGGCAAGGAATTTGTATGGTAGAGAGGTTTTCATTTGCCTTGTCAGTATCCATATCTCCTCATCCATCAGCATTGGGATCATAATACGCCTTTTCGTCATCCTTCACTCCTTCTTTAATCCATTGTTTATATGAACGGAAATAGAAATTTCGCCCCAGGCTATGGCTGAAGTGAATGGCTGCGGGTTCTCCATTATCTTCCCATATCAGTACTTCAGATGACTTGTCAGAATGTTTGTCTTCTAATGTAACAACATAATATCTTCTGCCAACATTTTTTTGGATACTTGAACGCTTATCATTGCTATTATAAACTTTGACCGTCGGGAAAATCGTTGATTCCAAATCTTTTTGGTAATAGTCGGGTCCAAAGTTTTTAACAACCTCCTTGGCGAGTTTTATTAAGTAAGTATCTCGCTTTGCGGGTTTCATAGTACTCAAATCATGGCTCTGTGCGTACGAAGAAATACAACATACAGCCAATAATACAGATAAAAAAACTGATTTCATATTTTCTATTTTATATATATATATGATTTATTATTAATTCAACTTTCGCAAGCTCCGCTTGCCTTGAAGATAAAAGGAGATAAAAGAAGACAGAAGGAGATAAAAGACATTAGTTTTGCCACAGTATTCGTAACAACAACCATTGTCCTCCTTGCTTCATGCAGCCAGGACCATCGTGGTTGTTACAAATAGCGTGGCGAAGATAAAACAAAAGTTTTTGATTTTCTTCATAAAGCTTTTATTTTTTGTTAGTATATTACCTTTTTTTGAAAATGTATAATGAACACACACATTTTTTAGCGGGAAGGGCGTTTTTTTAACAATTGACAGGGCATTGACGTTTTCATCGGTATCACTCATTAATCAATATCTTTCCGTCCTGAGTCATCCCTTCCACGCTGATGTACATCTCCTCGCACGTGGAGTTGTTGAAGAACTCCACCTTGGCTTTGCCCTGTGCATCGGTGGTGATGTCGGGTTGCCACCAGATGGTGCGGCGGAAGTCCGCCATGGGGGGTATCACGCTGTAGTCCTCCGTCTTAAACGTGGAGGCTTGGTTGAAGCCCTGAAAATAGGTGCGGCGAAGGCCTTTGGTGCTCTCGGAAGAAAATTTGCGATGGGTATAGAGGTATATTCGTGAAACATTCTCAACATCACGAGGATCCGCCGGAACAATGTACAAACTTTTTATATCACTCATGAACATGGGGAAGAAATAATCTCCTGCGGCATAATTTGTATTGGTGTACAGACCAACGCATTGAGATTCTCCATTATCAACAATCCAACGAATTGCATGATTATTATAGGTCATACCTCCTGACCACCACTCACCTAACGGGGGCATACTATGACCATGGGCACCTCCCGGTCCAGCAGGTAAACCAATGCATTCCGGATTGTCAAACTGTCTATTATTCTTGGCAAGGAACTCAAAGATGGTCGGTTCTGGCTCTCCCCTGTCAAGGATTTTTTCCAACTCTTTGTCGATGTCGTAATAAAGGGTGGCATACTGACGACCGTATGCCTCGTTCTTCCACCTCCAGTCATCATTGGTGAAGTAGCGTTTTCTCTTCGCTTTCACCGTCACGTTCTGCAGCACATGGTCTTTTTCCGTGATGGGGATGAACTCATCCTCTCCCTCCAGTTCCTCAAAGGGCTTCTTCACGAAGGCATTGGGTTTGAGCGGATGCAGGATTTCGCGCTCCTCGGGGGTGAGGTATCTTGCCTCTGGCGAGAACTGCCTGTCGATGCCCACATAGTAGGTCTTCAGTTTCTCCTTCTCGGGGTTCTTTCCGTCCCTTGTCGTGTAGATGCACATTTTCCACTCATCCGTGATGAAAGGAAGCTTGAAAGCATACCTCCCCACAGAGTCCGTCCTTGTGTTCCCAATCAGGCTCTGTCCCTTCTGGTTGTAGAGGATGGCGTACAGGTGCACGTTTGAAACGGGATTCCGCTTGCGGTATGCGTTCAGCTTGCCGTACAGGTAGAACTGGTCCTCAATGGGCTGCGCCTTGCGGAAGGTGTATCGTTCCGACATCAGCCGCCAGTCATATCTGCGCCAGCCCTGAGTCAGCATCAGAAGGTCGGCATTCCGCCTGTGTTCCTTGTCGTCCGACTCGAAGTAGTAATCCACATCGCGGATGTAGCCCCTCACTTCGGAGGACAGCAGCATCCATGTCTTCATGTTCCCCTGCTTGCCGTTCGTCATCGTCTTTGCGTCCATGGCGGAGAAGGACAGGTTGGCATTAGGTTTCGTTTGCAGTTCCAGTTCTACCTTGCCGCAGGGCTTCAGCCTCTTGGTGATGGCGGTGACCTGTATGCTGTCTGATTTGTCAGGTTTCGGACAAATGAAAAACAGCCGCTCCGCCATGATGGCGCCCCTGCTGTCGAACACCGTCATCTGGTTCACCCCTTCGGGCATTGCCTGCCTTTCCAGCTCTATCTCTATCAGGGGGGAGGCGGTCAGCGTGTCGCAGCGGTGGATGTTCCCGTTGTGCATCAGCACATACCCAAGCATGCTGCCGCATATTCCATCGGTGCATTGCAGCGTGGCGAGCATCTGCTCGCTCACCGCATCCACATGGAGGGCGCAACCCTCCTCCTTGGCTACAGGTAGAGGTATAAACTGCACCCCATTGCGGGTTGGAAGATTCTTCCGATTCAGTTTCTTGAGATTTCGTATCTGGAAGGTGAGCTTCCCCGTGTCGGGAACCAACTCGAAGAGCCCCCTGCCCAGCGTGTCCGTCTTCACGGAGGCGAGCACGTTGCCCCTCTCGTTCATCACGAAGCCCTCGCCTTCGTATGGATGCCCGTTGTCGTCAACAGCCAGCATCGCCACGCGGCACTTCTTCCCTGCAATCAGGTCGCCGCCCTCGGGGTAGAACTTCACGCTGATGGTCTTCAACAGGTCACGCGTGTAGATGCCGTCGTCTATCGCCTTCTGATAGAGCGAGTCCTCGCTGGTGCGGTTGTTCGGGTCGCGTGCGTAGTAGAGCATGGTGCGGATGGTCAGGTCGGAGTAGTCACCTTCCTTTGCGGGTTTCTTG
>Ga0256406_1007519_pt1 | contig 10305 bp, 15 predicted proteins | sample RumenRJG_03DNA_FD_185986 | JGI IMG/M metagenome (GOLD analysis project Ga0256406, IMG submission 185986) | Bovine rumen microbial communities from Lethbridge, Alberta, Canada - RJG_03 | ecosystem: Host-associated > Mammals > Digestive system > Stomach > Rumen | place: Canada: Alberta | collected...
CCTATATCCGTTCTTTTTCACAACTCCGAACAGGTCTCTTACGATCTGCTCCTGCCAATCGATCAGTTCAAACTTCTCGCCTTCCCATCTGCCTTTGGTATGGCAAAGCTGCTCGATAAATAAAACAGCGAAGTCCGCCGCATCCTTATCGTAATGCGAAGTCTTCGCCATGAATGGTGTCGGTTTGTAATTCTTCAGCTTTCTCATCATCTGTCCCGTCACCTTCCTCCTCTATCGGTATCAGCAATGCTGGATCCGGCACCATTGCATCGTAGGGCAGATCGGCGCGGTCTATTAAAAACTTCATAAATACCTCCATAAAAATAAGAGCATCGCTGCTCCTTCCATCTCTACGAGAGAAAGCCCCCCTCGAGGGCCTTAGCATTCTCTCTGCCCTGTTTACTGCTGCATCGCCCAGGCAATTGCGTGGCCGTCGTCTTCGAAGCTGACCTCGCTGACCGCCCTTAAGGCCACCGTGCTTTCGCAGTCGTGATCGCCGTCATCAAGGTATTCGTAGGTCGCTGCGAAGTAGGCAGGCTGTCCAGGGCCGTTCCAGTAGTATCCGGCTACGAGCACCGTCTCTCCGAAGCTCAGGACCTTGCCGTCCATCCCCGAGAATCTCATCTCCAGGTCTTCCGGTGTGCTCGGGTTTGCCAGTCTGTATTTTCTCATTCCGTCGTTGATCGTCATCGCCTTGTCCTCCTTTGCCTTAGTATCTCGTTGCCTTGTGTGCGTCGAGGTGTTTGAAAAAGTCGTCAACCTCTGCCAGGCTTCCCAGGAAATCCTCGTAAGCGCCGAGGCCGCTCGCCTTAATGATCCTGTAGGCTCCCTGTCTGTTCTTCAGGACTCCGAGTCCGTTTTCTTCGGCGATCCTTGTTGCTGTCCTTGTCAGCTTTCCGAGGCTTGTGATGTCCTTGTCTGTTCCTTTTTCTTTGTAGCTTCTGCAGCCTGTCTTGTCGATGAATCTCATTTTCGTTTTCCTCCTTGCTATGCGCTTCCCTTTTGGTATGTGTATATTCGCTCTACTTTGCACATATAGCAAGTTATATTTTCAGGTATTTCGATTTATTTTTCAGCCCTTAAAACCTCCACCAGCCACTCTGCTTCCGGGTGTTTTTCACCGGTTGCTTTTTCCGTGATCAGGTGCTCTTCGTCGATGTAGCAAAGGTGGCGGCCAACCTTGATGAAGCGGATCCCTTCGTATCCGGCAAAGTCAGTTCTGTAAACCGTACCGCGTCTTGATTCGCCATCGTAGCTCTTACCGTCCCACCCGTTAAAAGTGAAGGTGACCTTCTCTTTGGTGGCCTTGAAGTTTGCTTCAAACTCCTCTCTTGTGATCGCTGTGTTCCACTCTTTCAGGTTGAAGCTGTTTCTCAGTTCATATGCGTTCATGGTGATCCTCCTTTAAATGTGGTTCTGTTACCATTGCATGAACTCCATTCCCAATATCAATTATTTTAACGTGACTTGATAACATCTAGTAAACACTCCAAACTTATTTGACTTTTCCAAGTATTATCTCTTCATCTATAGTTATTTTATCTATTAAAGATAAATCCAGCGAATTAATATCCACATTTGCTAGCATTGGGGTCATACTGGCTATTTTTTTTGCTTCATCAATAGAGATAGACTTCGTATAGGATACTCTTTTAGAAGCCATTATGCTAATATTCCGTTCGGTATATTGGCCTACTTCCGATGAATCATATTCTTCTTTACGCAAAAGCCCAGACGCAACTTTTCTAAGTTCTTTAAGGTATCCTTCTCTGGGAATTGCTTTTATTATTATTCCTTCTGGCATTAACACTCTTTTAAACTCTTTATAATTTGCTGGCGTAAAAATATCCAATATCAAGCCAACACTATCATCTGCAATTGGAATATTGGCCAAATCCGCCACCACATATAACCCTTCTTTATCTTTGGTTGATGCCATCATTATCCCTTCTTTTGCTAAATCCAACCCAACTCTTCCGGCACAGTTTAAGTAGTTTATATTTTTTGTATAATACCCTTCCCCACATCCCACATCTAACAAAATCGAATTGGCTGGAAAAATGTATTCACTAATTAATTGATTTAAGTTTGTTATTATTGGGACAAATAATCCCATTTCAAATACTTCCGCTCTGTTTTTGAAAAGATCATGCCCATATACTCTGTCCTTTCTCCGTTGTGAAAAATTAATATAACCTTTTTTTGCAATATCAAAACAATGGCCACTCTGGCATATTAAGCTTTTATTGACTATCTCAAATGGACTATGACATAATGGACATCTTAAATAAGACAGATATTTTTTATTCACCAATTATATAACCCCCATTTTTTATTTCTAAGGTAATAGCAGTAATAATATCACGGGCCCGCACTTCGAAGGGATGGAATGTAATTCGCCCCATCCAAGGAATATCTTGATTCCGAAAGAAACGGTTGGGAAGCCACCCAAGCCATCCGGCCATTTTTCTGAACGTTCATTTCTTATTGTTCACGACTGTAGTTCACGATTATGCTCTCATTCACGTTCTACAATCAAATAATACGCAAATTATCATGTAATTATATCATTTGATTATATTTTGCATCAACTGTTTATACTTGAGTATTGAAGATCTGAGATACAGTTGAAAAACGCTTTTAGTATAAACCAACTTCTTTTGGTAGTCTATATATCACTCTAAACGCACATAATAGCAAGTCATTTCTGTAGTAATTTCGAGTATATTTTCAATAAAAATAACAGCCCTTTTTGGCTGTCTCTACTACGAGCAAAAGAGCCTTGCCGGCCCTTGTGTGCCCTGCCTCTTTAAAGGCTGAATCTGATCCCGAGAATCTTCTCGATTCTGTCTTCTCCGAAGCGTCTTTCCTGTCTCTCGATCGTGCAAAGTCCTTCCATCCGGCAGCCTTCTGCTTCAAAGGCGTGCAGGTTTTCCATGACCGCCGTGCTCTGGTTGGTGTAGATGAAGCTCTCAAATCCTGCCTTGCGAAGGGTCTCGATGAAGTCCGTAACCTCTCTGTCCCAAAGGAAATCGTCCATCGCGATCTCATCTTCTTCCTTCTCGACCGTATTCTGAAAGGCTCTGTAGGCCTTGCAGGCTCCAGCCGCGACCGGGTAGGTCATCTCTTTCTTTTCTTCGTACCAGGCCTTAAGCTCGTCGCTCTCCCAGCCGTAGTCTTCGAGGATCTGCTGTTTTTTCTCTTCGTGAGCTATGCGTCTTTCTTCGTACTCGTCTCCGATCCTTCTCAGTTCTTCAAAGTGTGCGTTGTTTCTGTTTAACATTTTTCTTACCTCCTTGCTGTGTGCTTTTCTTTTGGTAGTGTATATATCACTCTAAACGCACATAATAGCAAGTCATTTCTGCACATATTTGAAGTATTTATTCCGAGTCTTTTTTATCGGAAAGCTCGTGCATTGCAGCGATGATTCCCTCCTGATCTTCAATGTCCATGCCGAGGGTCGCGAGCGCTTCTCTTGTCCCGCAGTCCGGGCAGATCAGCGTCTTGTTATCCTTTCTCGAAAGCGCCGGATGTCTGGTCAGCGGCCCTCCGCAAAGCGGACAGATCTTTCGAACAACATCCTCGCCGTAGATGACATTAAGGCTGGATCCGTTATCCCAGTTCACCATGATCGATCCGGTATCATCCACACCTGTGACCGTGCCTTTGGTCCCGATCGGAGGTGCCTGCGGATCTTCCATCTGCACAAGCTCGACCCTGGTCCCTGCCGGGTACTGATTCTTTACCGATTCGACTTGCTCCCTACTTGGAAATTTCATGGTTAGCACCTCCGTTCTTGAATGCAGATGAACCCGTGAAGTTCTTCAGCAGGATCTTCCGGCTGGTCTTGAATTCATCACCGATGAAGCCGAGCCTCAGAAGGAAACACCTGAATGCGTATTTCTCGTTTTCGACCGGCTTGTCCTTTCCGGTGACTCTCTTTGCTTCTTTGGCCATTTTGCAAAGGCCGGTCACAAGGTCCATGTAGGCCTTGATCTCTTCCGGTGAGGCACCGTTCTTAAACCATGCGAAGTCGAGCTTTCCGTCTTTCTCGCCTACCACGAGGCTCTCTGCTCCGATGGCCTTTTTGATCAGGCTCTCTTTGGATTCGACGAGGGCCTCCAGCCTGGAAATCTCATCGCCGGTCATCATCGGCATCTGGATCGCTGTTCCGCATCCTTCCTCACCTGCCGGCTCAAAGCCTGCGTCTGCGATAGCGTTCAGAACTCTTTCTGCCTCATCGCCGCCAAGCTCGTCGTCGAAAACAAGTGCTCCCTCCCTGTCGACTGTGAAGTAGTCCATCTCGTAGGAAAATGTCGGTGGCCCCTGGTAGATGGCGTCGACTCCGATCTCCTTTGCAATGACCTCTGCCAGCTTTTTTCTTTCCTTTCCGCTTGCTCTGTAATGTACTATCATGTTTTGCCTCCTTTGCAATCAATGTGGTTTTTTGGTATGTACATATATCACTCTGAAGGCAGTAAATAGCAAGTCATTTATCGCATAAATGTCATCTTTATTCTCGGCCTTCCACTTCCTTCACGACCTCGGAGTACATGATCTTCTTTCCGCCTCTGATGCAGAAAACATCGTCGGCGTTTCCGAAGTCCTCGACATAGCGCCGGAGAATTACGGAGGCATACTTTTCATCGAGTTCCATCATATAGCAGGTGCGATTCATTCCCTCGCAGGCCATCATGGTTGATCCGCTGCCGCCGAAGGTGTCAATGACGATGCCGTTCTCCTGCGTGGAGTTACCGATCGGATAGGACAAAAGGTCCAGCGGCTTTGAAGTCGGGTGGTCAGCGCTGCGCTTCGGCTTATCATAGTTCCAGACCGTTGTCTGCTTGCGGTCCGAGTACCATTTGTGCTTCCCATCCTGAATGAAGCCGTAAAGGATCGGTTCATGTCTCCAGTTATAATCAGACCGGCCGAGCACCAGGCTATTCTTTACCCAGATGCACACACCCGATAAATGAAAGCCTGCATCAATAAAGGCCTGACGGAATGTCAGACCTTCAGTGTCGGCATGGAAGCAGTACGCGCTACCGCCCTTTTCCATATGCGCTTTCATATTGCAGAAAGCATCGTAGAGAAACTGATAGAACTTGTCGCCCTTGATGCTGTCGTTTTTGATCGTAAGCCCGGAGGATGATTCAAAGGAAACTCCGTATGGCGGATCCGTCAGCATCAGGTTGGCCTTCTTTCCTTCCATCAGCATTTCCACATCCTCTGTCGATGTCGCATCACCGCACATCAGTCGGTGTTTGCCTACTGTCCAGATATCCCCGCGTTCCACGAAGGCGGCCTTCTCGAGCGCGGCCGTAAGATCGAAGTCGTCATCTTCAACCTCGTCCGGGTTTTCTGGTCCGAATAACTCTGCGAGTTCCGCTTCATCAAAGCCTGTGAGCATCGGATCAAAGTCCATCTCCTGGAGTGCTTCGATCTCGACGCGCAGGAGTTCCTCATCCCATCCGGCATCCATCGCCATCCTATTATCTGCAATGATATATGCCTTCTTCTGTGCTTCTGTCAGGTGATCAGCAAACACGCACGGCACCTCTTTGATTCCTTCTTCCCTTGCCGCTTCGATTCTTCCGTGCCCAGCAATCACGCCATAGTCTTTATCGATGATGACCGGATTGACAAAACCGAACTCCCGTAGCGACGAGCGCAGTTTCGCGATCTGTTCCGGCGAGTGCGTCCTCGCATTGTTCTGATATGGCACCAGCTTGTCGATTGGAACAAGCTGCATTTCAGTCGTAGTCTTCATATCTAACAAGCCCCCATTCTGCAAACTTCTCAAATCCGCCAATCTCCTGGATGTACTCTCTGGCCACGTCAACGATCTCCTCATACGGAATACCGTCGATCACATCATCACCGATGGCACAGCTAAGCTCGATTGGCTCTCCGTCCTGCTGCGCCTTGATCCAGGCATAAATGTTCACACTGACATCTGCTTTTGACAGGTCCTTTCCATGAAGGCCGCCGCCTGTAACGGAGTCAGCCATATCTGACCCGAGCTTCCTATTCGTAGCACCGGTATCTACATCCGTGCCGCCTGTCCAATCACCGAGCGGATTGATCTCTGCGGATGGATACATTCCGGCGAGCTCCCACGCATCCGCATTACTCTGGCAAATGATGAGACGGTCGCCGTCAAGAATGTACTTCCCGTCAGACTTGAAAGTGTGATACACATTATTTGCTACAGCAGCCAGGATGCACTGCTCGTCTGTCACCGGCACACCCTTAAAGATGCCGTTGTCTCCACATCGAATCTTTTCTGACTGATTCAGAGCAAGGTGTGTATCTTGTGGAACTTCTACATAATCGACTGCGAGCTCTCCTCCGATCCTCTTTACGATTTCTTCAGCTTCTTCATCGGAAATGTGTACAGAAGTCTCCGCGATAATGTGGCATGTGCCGTGACCGATCAGTACTTCAACTGCGATCCTCGGGTTTGCTTCTTTTGTATAGGCAAGGTCGACAAGCGCACCAGCGATGCGATCTGCCACCTTGTCCGGATGAGACGGATTAACTTTTTCAAACATATTCTTCCTACCTTTCTCTTGACCTAAGCAAACGCTCCATCAGATCGTCCTGTGGGTTTGGCCCGGAGTAATCTGTCTGGCAGTTTTCTTTCACGACCTGAAAAATCTCATCCCAGAGCCGATTTGCCTGGTTCATATAGTTGATCCCGATATTCACAAACGGAGACGGTATCGGTTTCTGCGTAGTTGGATGCTTGGAGAGAAACCCCAGCTTGTTTGTAACCTCCTCGCACTGGATCCACCGAGCCGAGCACATGGCGTAGCGCTCTATCACCTGTGGAGAGATCATCGACGCACACCCGACCTGCTTCAGCCAGTTCCACGTCTCCTCATATATCTCCCTGGCCTGCAGCTGACTTCCGTCCTTTTGCTCTGCTGACAAAAAGTCGTGCGGGCTTGGCATCTCGCTTCCTTCCATATCCGGGATATCTAAAACGGAGAGCTTCCGTCCTCCTGGATTTCCGTTCTCCGCTTTCTCAATCGTAGGTTTTTTCTTTCTTCCGGCACCGGGCCTTTTGCCGCCTCGGCCGCCTGTGTTGTTAGATTTTGTCGGCATTTTGCCCTTGGCCTCCTTTATTACCCTTTTGATATTGCCTTTTGCGAACACGTGACCCCGCGCCCGTTCCCCGGAGGGTCTGCCGTAGAGATCGAGACCGCCCCTGGGTCACCTGTTCCATCGGTCACCTCGCTCTGCATGGATCTTCGAATGACATCTCCGGCAAAGTGACATCAGGTTATCCTCATCATGGGTGCCACCTTCTGATAAAGGCTTAATGTGGTGAACGTGCTCCGCCCGGACGTACCGTCCGTGCCTGTAACACTCCTCGCACAGCGGATGCAGGGCTATGTATCTGCTTCGTATTCTTTCCCACTGCCGTCCGTATCTTTTCTTTGTCTCCCTGTCCCGGCCGTAGCGTTCGTACCTGTGGTTCTCCTGCTTCTGGTGCTCCTCGCAGTACCTTCCGTCTGTCAGGTTGGGACAGCCTGGGTAAGAACAGGGACGCTTTGGTTTCCTTGGCATCGCTGCCTCCTTTGCATAACAAAACCCCGGCAAGGCTGACTGCCTCCGGGGTCCGTGGTTTTCTGTTCACTTCGACACCTATACTATATCACCTTAGGTACATGCATGGTAGTGACAGAGACTGCCAACTTTATGAAACGCTTACTTTCTTCAGTGCCTCGCCGTGCATCCGGTAGATCGTGCGGAGGCTGCAATGCATATCGAACGCGATGTCCTCCCACTTCATAAAGCTGAGGTAGCGTTTCTCTAAAAGGATCCTGTACTCTTTCACGTCAACACCCTCGATGGCTTTGGTGATATCTGATTTCAGTTCCACCAGCTTATCCATGTCTTCCTTCAGCTTATCTTCCAGCATGATGATCTTGATCACGACGTCCTCCGTCCTGTGCGGATTCCTTGTGCCGCTCACCGGTGTCTGGCTGAACGTTGTCGTTGCTCTTGTCGCCAGGGCATTCAGTCTCTCCAGTTGATCCAACTTGCTGCCGATGCCAACGTCAACCCAGAACGCCTGGCTTAGATATTCCTTTGCGGTCATGTGTCACCTCCGAATTAAAACAGTTATGCTTTCCCTCGGATTGACTCTGATTGTCTTTGATTGTCATCTGCTGACCTCAGCCTTCACCGCTTCGATCAGTCTCTTCTGTGTCATGTCCTTTGCCTTCAGAGCTTTCAGCACGGTCTCGTCTATCGTTCCGGACGTTACGATATGAATGACCACCACTGTCTTCTCCGTCTGACCTTGCCGCCACAGCCTGGCGATGGTCTGCTGGTAGTTCTCAAGGCTCCATGTGAGTCCGAACCAGACCAGTGTGCTGCCGCCGCTCTGCAGGTTAAGGCCGTGTCCAGCACTCGCCGGGTGGATCAGGGCGATGGATATCTTTCCCTCGTTCCACCTGCGGATGGCGTCGTCCTTTTCAAGACGCTCCCAAGAAAGGCCCAGACTCTGCAGCCTGTCTTCAATGCGGTCACGGTCATGCTGATACCAGTACGCGATCAGTAGTGGCTTTCCGTTTGCCGATTCGATGATGTCTTCAAGTGCATCCAGCTTCCGGTCGTGAAGGAGCTCCCATCCGCCTTCTTCATCGTAGATTGCTCCGTTTGCCATCTGCGCCAGCTTCCCGGAAAGAACTCCAGCGTTCGCGGCCGTGATCTCTTTGCCTGGAAGCTGCAGCACGAACTCCTCTGCCATGTCCTTGTATGCTTCTGCTTCATCTTCCGATAAGAACACCGGATACTCTGTCGACACCAGCTCCGGCATCTTGATATGGTCCTCTGCCTTCATGCTGATCGTGATGTCAGCGATCTTGTCGTAGATCTGTTTGTCAGCACCCGGAAGCAGTCGGTACGAATACACGATCTGACCGTTGGTCCTGTCAGGCTCAAAGTACTTTGCACGGTAGCGTCCAATGAACCGCTCCAGCCGCTCGCCCTTGTCGATCAGCCGAAAGGGTGCCCAAAGATCCATCAGCCCGTTTGCAGATGGCGTTCCGGTCAGGCCCACGATGCGCTTGATGAACGGCCGCACCTTAAGAAGGTATCTGAACCGCTTAGCCTGATGGTTCTTAAACGATGACAGTTCGTCGATCACGACCATGTCAAAGTCGAATCGGTATCCGCTCTTCTCAATAAGCCACTGCACATTCTCACGGTTGATGATCGTGATATCCGCTCCCGACTCCAACGCCTCCATCCTCTGCTTCGGCGTTCCGACTGCGACTGCATAGGTGAGGCCGGAAAGGTGGTCCCACTTCTTAAGCTCGTCCGGCCATGAGAACTTGGCAACGCGGATCGGCGCAATGACCAAAACCCGGTGAACATCGAAGCTGTCAAACATAAGATGATCGATTGCAGTCAGCGTGATGCTCGTTTTACCAAGACCCATGTCGAGGAACACGGCTGCTTCCGGTTTCTCCTCGATAAAGCGGGTAGCGTATTTCTGATATTCATATGGTTCGTATTTCATCAATAATTCCTCCAACTTGGTCCATGCTGTCCAGGACGTAAACCTGAAAGCCTAACTTCCGAAGCGCACGGTGCCTTGAGACCTGCAGCGGCCTCGGTTTTTCTCCTGGCCGCTTCACTTCCACAAAAGCCATACGCCCATCATTAAGCAGGATCATTCGGTCGGGCATTCCTGCAAAACCTGGACATGAGATCTTTACACACATGCCACCCATCATTTGAACAGCACGGACCAGTTTTCTCTCGATTTCTTTTTCAAGCATTGTCTGATTTTCCTCCTGATATGCAGGTCTATGAAGGTCATATCGTAAACTCTTCTTAGAACGATTTTTTTGAAAAAACTGCCCTAAAGGGGGTTTTATACATAGACCTTCATAGACCTTCATATTGCTTTCTGCTAAAACGGCACATCCTCAGTCTTTTCAAGGCTTAGACGGATTCCGCGTGCCATGACCCCGTTCATGGTCTTTTTGCGCTCCACTCCGACCGAGTCCAGAGCGTTATAGAAATCCGTCGTGCTTCTGACATACTCACCGTTGCGGCTGCAGTATGCCCGGTAGGCCTGGTAGAGTTCTCCGGATTTCTCCTGGAATGTGTCATCCAGCTCACAGCATTCTTCGATGAAGTGACCCAGCCAGTCGTTGTCAGCGCGATAGCTTTCAATGGCGTCCCGCACTACTTTCGGAAGCGGGATCTTGAAGTCAGCCGCGATGGCCTTTTTCGCACCTTCGATAATCCAGGCGACGATGTACGGGCCTGCATTCTTTA
>Ga0256406_1007520_pt1 | contig 10304 bp, 5 predicted proteins | sample RumenRJG_03DNA_FD_185986 | JGI IMG/M metagenome (GOLD analysis project Ga0256406, IMG submission 185986) | Bovine rumen microbial communities from Lethbridge, Alberta, Canada - RJG_03 | ecosystem: Host-associated > Mammals > Digestive system > Stomach > Rumen | place: Canada: Alberta | collected...
GCTGCCCTCAGCGGCGTCTTGAGAGAGGGGGGCGGGCCGCCTCGCATTCCCATACTAAAAGCTTAACCCAAACGTAATACCATAAAGCGATGAGAAGATTTCTATTGATGCTGACCCTGGCCGTCATTGCGGCAGCGTCGGCACACGCAGCCACAATCATCCTGACGAGCGACCAGCAGTTGCGCGACCTGATGAATCCCGACCAGAAGATAGACATGTCGACCGGCTACACCCCTGTGAGCAAGAGTCTACGCGAGGTGTGCGAGGAGGCTCGCAGCAGAGGCGACCACACCCTGACCATAGCCTTCGATGAGTTCTTCCGCCAGTACCGTCCACAGGCCGGAACCGACCGCCGGCTCACACCCGACATGGACGAGTATGTGGAGAAGATAAAGTTCATCAGCGACTTTGCCAAAGGCTATGGCCTGGGCATCTGCCTGAGTCTGAACAGTCCGCTCGAGCTCGGACCGGCCTTCAAGCGCCAGACCGGACAGGCCGGGCGCTGGGTGTCCTACAAGGTGGGCTTCCGCAATCCTTCCGACGGTCGCTTCAGTCTGCCCGTGTGGGAGCAGATAGCCTGGACCAACAACAAGGGCCGCTTCCACGTCAGGATGAAAGGAGTGAAGGCCTACGCCTTCAGGCAGCAGCCCCTGGGCACCTCACATCTCATCGCCGTGAGGCCCGAGGACATCGTGGAGCTGCAGGGAGTGAAGGTGGAGGCTGGCGACACCGTCGACGTCTTCACCGCCGCCGGGGGCTACGGCATCAAGAACTCGCCCAAGGACATGATCTTCCCCGTGAGGCAGCTGCGCGTCTACTACGACGGTCCCAGACAGCTGGAGGGCTACGACCACGTGCTTGTAACCGTGGAGTATGAGTCGCCCGAGATGGACTATTTCTCGCCTCAGGCCACGCCCTTCATGCACCATCTGATGGACAAGTACAAGAGCGCCGGCGTCAACCTCACCGACCTCTACTCCGACGAGATGCATATCCAGCAGGACTGGGCCTACTATTCCCACCACGAGGGCGGACAACTCGCCATGCGCTATCTCACCCACAGCCTCGCCGACCGCTACCGCACCACCTACGGACAGCCGCTCGACGACAAGTATCTGCTCTACTTCGTCTACGGGGCTCCTTACTATCAGGCAACGGCTGATGCCGTGGAGAACGTGCAGTATGTCATGGGCTCCACTCCCGAAGACATCCACCGCACCTTCCTGCTGCGCGACCGTTACTACAAGATGCTCAACAACGGCGTGGTCGACCTCTTCAAGGACAGCAAGGCCTATGCCGAGAAGATTTTCGGGCGCGAGATGCCCACCAGCGGCCATTCCTCGTGGGCAGAGAGTCCCACCATCGACCTGTGGAACACCGAGAAGCTCAACACTAACGCCTACCGCTACGAGTACACTTCCAACTTCATCTGGAGCAACACCGTCCACCAGGCTTCGGCTGCCTGCTATGACTACTTCAAGTGGGGCGAGTATCTGGAGCCTACGGGCAACGACTTTGCCGAGTGCGGATGGGGCGACCGCGACTACTATGGCGCGGCCATGGCCACCTCGATAGGTGTCATCAACCGCAAGCCCAACGCCTATGCCGCAGCCTGGGGCTTCCCCCGCGAGGCCCAGCATTGGAAGGACATGCTCAACGAGGCCTATGGCGCACAACCCGGACATGCCATGCGGCTGCTCACCGACTACGTCCACCGCGATGTCGACGTGCTGGCCGTCTACCCCATGAACCTCGTGGCCGTGGAGGAGCGCTTCGGCAGTTGGATGACGCAGTATGGCTACTGCAACTACCTCACGTCGGAGAAGCTCGTCTCCATGGGGCAGGTGACTGGCGACGGAAAGCTCCGCGTTGCCGCCAAGGAGTACGGTACGTTGATGGTGATGTTTGAGCCGCTGCCCAGCCAGGGGCTGCTCAGTCTGCTAGACCGCTTCGTGCGCGCCGGCGGCAAGGTGATATGGTTCAGTATGCCACCCCTTCTCGACGGCACCGGCAGCAACTGCACGTCAGCCTGGCAACAGCTCTTCGGCTGCAGCTACAGCCACGACGTCTTCCTGGGCGAGATAGCCTCGGGCAAGCGCGTTGACTTCTGCGGACGGTTTGCCGGAGTGCCCTCGCAGACCATACTCACCGACTTCCTTGTCGACCGCATCTACCCCGTCAGTCCGGCCACGGGCACCGACATCCTCGCCACCATTGAGGGGCGCACCGTGGGCACCCTCCACCGCGTGGGCCGGGGTGAGGCCTATTTCATGGGCTTCCGTCCGCGCGACGACCAAAGCCAGAGTCTGGGTTACGAGACGCGCACGCTCTTCGAAATCCTCAATGCTGCCGGAGCCTACCCCCCGACAGGAAAGTTCAGCGCGAACGACAACCCCTCCTATGCCTCCCGCACCACCGACTATCTGGCCACCAGCTTCCCCAACGGCACCACAGCCCTCGTGAAGCACTACCGCACCCACCGCGAGAACTGGGAAGGCGGGTTCTCGCGCAATGAGGCCCACGACCAGCTCGCCCTGAAAGCCAACCCATTGCCATCGGCCGAGATGAGCCTCAGCGCCCTGAAAGTCAACGGCCACAGCGTGACCTACAACGGCCTGATGAACATGGCTTTCCGCACCTCGTCCCAGGGCCGTCTGACGGCTTTCAACGGCTGCCAGTGCACGGGCATCACCGTCGACGGGCGGAAGTATGTCTTCGCCAAGACACCCGTGAATCTCACCTTCTCGCCAGTCGGCTCCGACATTCATCACTGGCAGCTCTTCGTTCAGGCTGCCGATGGAGCCCAGGGCAGCGTGAGCGTGCAGATACCCCTTCAGCAGGAAGCTGCAGCAGCAACGGTGAAGGATGGCGACGAGACGCTCCAGTCCTCGCTGCACAAGGGATGGATCACCCTCGACGTAGCTCCCAGCCACCAGGGCCGTTGGCTCGACATCGACGTGCGCTGACGCAGAAGCCCCCCTCGGCGCCGTCGCTGCCCACTCCGATGATGGCGCTCTTGGGGGCTGTCGCACGGCCCTGTCAGAGTGGTTTCGGCGCTTGGTCTGAAGCCCGCTGACAGAGGCGTTAAATACAATTAAATGACAGAGAAAAACAATACAATCCTTTATCACGTGGATTTTTATTGTTAAATTTGCACGCAATAAATTTTTAGTTTATATATGGCATCATTTGTTGCAGATAAAATCGTTATGGACGGACTGACCTTTGATGACGTCCTGCTTATTCCTGCTTATTCTGAAGTATTGCCCCGTGAAGTGGAGCTCAAAACCATGTTCACCCGCCATATAGGCCTGAACATTCCATTCGTGACCGCAGCCATGGACACGGTTACCGAATCTTCTATGGCTATTGCCATCGCGCGTGAAGGCGGTATAGGCGTGATACACAAGAATATGACAATCGACGAGCAGGCTCGCCAGGTGGCCATCGTGAAGAGGGCAGAGAACGGCATGATTTACGACCCGGTAACGATTCTTCGCGGGCGTACCGTGAGGGATGCGCTCAACATGATGCACGATTATCACATTGGCGGTATACCTGTGGTTGATGAAGAAGATCATCTCGTGGGCATCGTCACTAATAGAGATCTGCGCTTCGAGCGCCATCTTGATAAGAAAATAGACGAGGTGATGACGAAGGAGAATCTTGTCACAACACATCAGCAGACTGACCTTGCGGCCGCAGCCCAAATCCTGCAGCAGAACAAGATAGAGAAGTTGCCCGTGGTGGACAAGAACAACCATCTCATTGGTCTCATCACCTATAAGGATATTACCAAGGCTAAAGATAAGCCTTTCGCTTGTAAGGACGAGAAGGGACGTTTGCGTGTTGCAGCCGGTGTCGGAGTCACTGCCGACACGCTGGAGCGTGCGCAGGCTCTTGTCGATGCCGGTGTTGATGCTATTGTTATTGATACAGCTCATGGGCACTCCAAGGGCGTTGTAGAGAAACTTCATGATGTGAAGGCTGCCTTCCCCAATATTGACATAGTAGTGGGTAACGTCGCTACAGGTGCAGCTGCAAAGTATCTTGTCGATAATGGCGCTGATGCTGTGAAGGTTGGTATCGGCCCAGGCTCCATCTGTACCACACGTGTAGTGGCAGGCGTGGGTGTTCCTCAGCTGTCTGCAGTATATGATGTGTTCTCTGCGCTCAAGGGAACGGGTGTGCCCCTCATTGCTGATGGTGGACTGCGCTACTCTGGTGACATCGTCAAAGCACTTGCAGCAGGCGGAAGCTGCGTCATGGTGGGATCGTTGGTGGCTGGAACCGAGGAGAGTCCCGGCGAGACCATTATCTTCAACGGACGTAAGTTCAAGAGTTATCGTGGCATGGGCTCACTTGAGGCCATGGAGCAGAAGAATGGATCGCGTGACCGTTACTTCCAAAATAATGTTACCGATGCCAAGAAGCTCGTTCCTGAGGGTATTGCCGGCCGCGTACCCTACAAGGGAACCGTGCAGGAAGTAGTCTACCAGCTTGTTGGAGGACTTCGCTCTGGCATGGGATATTGTGGCGCTGCTACGATAGAAAAGCTCCACGATGCCAAGTTTACACGTATTACAAACGCCGGAGTGCTGGAGAGCCATCCTCACGACATCACGATAACGAGTGAGGCTCCTAACTATAGCCGTCCGGAGTAGTCTATTCGCTGGTCGCAGACTTTTGATTCTGCAATCGGCTTAACTTTGAAATTGAGTCTCATCTGAAAATGAAGAATCTTTTGCTCGCTTGTGCCCTCCTGCTTTCAGGAAGTGCCGTGCATGCTCAGGACGACCCTACTATTATGACTATCGCCGGACAGCCAGTGAGCCGTTCGGAGTTTGAGTATTCCTACAACAAAAACAATGCTGAGGGCGTCATTGACAAGAAGACTGTCAACGAATATGTTGACCTTTTTGTCAACTATAAGCTCAAAGTCAGAGCTGCTTTGGATGCAAAGCTCGATACGATGGCCTCCTATCAAAAGGAGTTTGCCACGTATCGTGACAAGCAGATTCGCCCGTCGTTCGTGTCCGACGCCGATGTGGAGCACGAAGCCTATAAGCTCTACAAGCGCGAGCAGCACCGCATCGACTCCATGGGTGGAATGGTACGGCCGGCTCATATCTTCCTTCGTGTGCCCCAGCGCGCCACAGCCCAGGAGGAAGAAGCCGTGCATCAGCGCATTGATTCTATCTACAACGTGTTGACCAAGGGCGGAGACTTTGCTACGCTTGCCCGTACTTATTCCGACGACCATAATTCGGCTGTCAATGGCGGCGAGATGCCTTGGATTATCAAGGGACAGACACTGAAGGAGTTCGAGAAAGAGGCCTACTCGCTGAAGAAAGGCGAGATGAGCAAGCCTTTCCGTACGGAAGTGGGCTATCACATCATGCTGCTCAAGGACAAAGCCAACTATTTCCCCTATGATTCGCTCAAGACCAATATTATCAGATTCATCAATCAAAGAGGATGGCGTGAGCGTATCATCGACCAGCGACTTGACTCCATAGCTAAGGTGGAGCATACAACGCCAGCGATGGTTTTGGCTAAGAAGCGTGAAGACATGGAAGCACACGATCCAGATTTGCGGAACCTTATCCGTGAATATCATGATGGATTGTTGCTTTACGAAATCAGCAACCGAGAGGTGTGGGCGAAGGCTGCTGAGGATGAAGCCGGACTGAAGAACTATTTCGATAAACATAAGAAGCAGTATAAGTGGGACAGTCCTCGTTTCAAGGGCGTGGCCTACGACTGTAAGGATGAGGCTGACGTGAAGGCTGTGAAGAGTGCATTGGCAAAGGTGCCTTTTGATAAATGGACAGAGGTGCTTCGCACGACTTTCAACAATGACAGTGTGTTGCGCATCCATGCCGAAAAGGGTATTTTCAAGGAAGGCGACAACGCGCTCGTCGACAGCAAGGTCTTTGGCAAGGATACCGTCTACCAAGGGCGAAAGGACTATCCCTATACAGCTGTATTTGGAAAGAAAATCAAGGCTCCCCAGACGTTCGATGATGTGCGTGGTCAGGTGGTAGCTGACTATCAGGATGCTCTCGAAAAGGTGTGGGTAGCCGGATTGAGAAAGAAATACACGGTGACAGTCGACAAGGAAGTCCTTGCCACGGTCAATAAACACTGATAACTGCCCCACAGATGGGGCTCAACCATCAAGAACTATAGATGAAAGGTATAAGAATATTCATGGCATTCCTTGCTGGCATGTTCCTGCTTGGAATGACGGCAAAGGCCGGGAACAGCATTGCCCACGTCTCTGCCGATGAGCCTGCTAAGGCTGACACCGATTCGGTGGCTCCTGAGAACAGTGTCATCGACGAGGTTATCTGGGTGGTGGGCGACGAGCCCATTCTCAAGTCCGATGTGGAGGCCATGCGACTACAGGGCGAAGCTGAGGGCGTGAAGTTCCCAGGAAATCCCGATTACACCATTCCCGAGCAGTTGGCTGTGCAGAAACTTTTTGTTCATCAGGCACAGCTTGACTCCATTGAAGTGTCGGAGTCTGACGTGGCGGCGCGTGTCGACGAACAGATAAATCGCTGGATACAGCTTGCAGGGTCAAGGGAGAAACTGGAAGAATGGCGAGGGCAGACGGTTGCTCAGATGAGGTCGTCGCTCCATGATGATTTCAAGAACACTCTTCTTGTGCAGAACATGCGCAAGGAACTCGTCAAAGACGTGAAGGTGACTCCGTCTGACGTAAGGCGTTATTTCAACAATATGCCTAAGGACAGCATTCCTCTTGTACCTACGGAAGTAGAGGTGGAGATTATTACGCGGCAGCCGAAGATTTCACAAACTGAAATCAACAGGGTGAAGGATGAACTGCGCGACTATACTCGAAGGGTGACGAGCGGTGAGACCACCTTTGCCACGCTTGCCCGTCTCTACTCACAGGATCCCGGTTCGGCAATGCAGGGTGGTGAGATGGATTATATGAGTCGAGGCATGCTTGACCCGGCTTTTGCTAATGTTGCCTTCAACCTTACCGACCCGAAGAAGATTTCAAAGATTGTTGAGACCGAGTACGGTTATCACATCATTCAGCTTGTTGACAAGCGTGGCGACAAGATTAAGGTGCGCCACATCCTGCTGCGTCCGCAAGTGTCGAAAGAAGAGATTGATTCGGCCTGCACTCGACTCGATTCCATAGCTGGCGATATAAGAAAAGGTAAGTTCACCTTCGAGGACGCTGCTACTTATGTTTCCGATGATAAGGATACGCGCAGCAACCACGGATTGATGGCTTTCACAGATTATCAGACTCAGACGCTCACCTCGAAGTTCCAGATGAAGGACTTACCGACGGAAATCCAGCGCCAGGTGGTTAATCTGAAGGTTGGCGAAATCTCACCGGCATTCAGTATGATTAATACCAAGGGCAAGACTGTTGCAGCCATCGTGAAGCTTAAAGACCGCGTACCGGCCCATAAGGCTACCATCACGGAAGACTATCAGGTGATGAAGAATCTTGTGTTGGAGAAGGAACGCGAAAAGGTTATCAACGACTGGATAGCGAATAAGATTAAGCACACCTACGTAAGCATGAAGCCCCGCTACCGGCAGGGACAGTACGAATATAAAGGCTGGGTGAGATGAGGCACCTGAAGGCAATGCCATTTCTGCTTGGCAGGCATAGAATTGCGATATTGGCAATTCTATGCCTGTTTGGGCTGTGCGCGTTTGCCCAGCGCGGTCACCGTAAGGCTTCGAAGCCCGTGGACGACCGCATCTACCTCATCCATGCCGACGAGTTGAAGTACGACATGTATGGTATCAATCCCGACGCGCAAATCGTCAAAGGCCATGTGTCGTTCCGTCATCGCGGAGCACGCCTCACTTGCGACAGTGCCTTCTTCTATCAGACCTCCAACTCAGTGAAGGCTTTCGGACATGTGCACTTCGTACAGGGCGATACGCTGTCATTGACCTGTGAGCGTGCCTTCTATGACGGACAACAGCAGATGATGGAGGCACGTAAGAATGTGTGGCTCCATCACCGTAAGCAAACGCTAAATACCGACAGCCTCAACTATGACCGCCTTTACAACTACGCTTATTTCTTCGAGGGTGGTGTGCTTGTTGACGGGAAAGACCGTTTGAAGAGTGATTGGGGACAGTACAATCTGAAGACCCGCGAGGCTGTGTTCTACTACAGCGTGGAGCTCAAGAACAACAAAGACCATATCTTCACTGATACGCTCTATTACGACACGGGTAAGTCGGTTGCTCACCTTGTCGGTCCCTCGCGTATTACCTCAGGTAAGAGTGTGGTGAATACCACCAACGGTTATTACGACACCCATTCTGACAAGGCTCAGCTTTTCGGCCGGTCGACAGTGGAGGACCAGGACAAGACCATCACGGGTGATAGTCTTTATTATACTAAGGACGGTATGAACGAGGGCTTTGGCAATGTCGTTTATGTTGACAAGAAGCAGAAGAACTCGCTCAAGTGTGACTACTTGCGCTACAACGAGAAAACGGGTTTCGGCTACGCCACCAAGAATGTCCTCGTGAAGGATTATTCGCAGAAGGATACACTCTATATGCATGCCGACACGCTGAAACTTTACACTTACAACATCAATACCGATTCCGTTTACCGCGTCGGGCATGCCTATCCGCATGTCAGGGCTTTTCGTGCTGACATTCAGGCTGTATGCGACTCCATGGTATTCTCTTCACTCGATTCTTGTGCCACAATGTATCGCGACCCCATAGTCTGGAACGCCAACCGCCAGCTCCTGGGCGAAAAGATTCTTGTTTTCATGGGAGATAGTACCGTACGTGAAGCTCGTGTCATCGGGCAGGCACTCTCCGTGGAGCAAGTCGACGAGAAGGACCACTATAACCAGATTTCCTCACGCGAGATGTATGCTTATTTCGTGGATGGAAACCTTAGACGCAGTGTGGCTATTGGTAACGTAAGGGTTATCTACTACCCGATTGACGACAAGGATAGTTCGTTTATCGGGCTCAACTATACCGAGACCGACTCAATGCGCATGTATTTCTCTCCAGAAAGGAAACTGCAGCGCATCTGGTGCGACAAGGCTGATAATGTCATCTATCCGATGACGCAGATTCCGCCCACGCGCTACAAACTCGATAGTTTCGCGTGGTTCGACAAGATTCGTCCGCTGAACAAGGACGACATCTTTGAGTGGCGCGGCAAGAGTGAGGGCGAGAAACTGAAGAAAGTGGAGCGGCATGCTGCCCCTCTGCAAAATCTTGGACCCGGTGGCGGAGGGGAGCCGTTATGACCGGTTTCTCGGGCCAGCCCAGACCGCGGGGCTTCCGCCATCGCTTCATCTATTACGACGAGCATCGTAGGGTGGTGGACGAGGCTGAGCGCAGAGCCCGTGAAAGAGCCGGGCAGCAGACTGCAAATAATCTGCCAGGCGATGGTGCCACCGCGGAGAACGGCTCCGCTGCTTTCCGCTCAGCTTTCAAGTCGTCGTTGCAGCGACGTCGTGCGGCTTCGTCCCGTGCTTGGAGCCAGACCGGTAACGTAGGTTGCCTGCTGGCTCTCATTCTGCTGATTACAGCTCTTTTCGTATTCTTGGACTGATACTGTGGCAGCGGATAGTCTGTCCCTATAACAAATTGCATTTATTGAACTATGAGTGATGTCATACAGCTTTTGCCCGATTCCGTGGCCAATCAGATTGCTGCCGGTGAGGTGATACAGCGTCCGGCCAGTGTGGTTAAGGAGTTGGTGGAGAATGCCGTCGACGCTGGCGCCAAGCACATCGACGTGCTTATTGTCGATGCCGGGCGCACTTCTATCCAGGTTATCGACGACGGCAAGGGCATGTCGGAGACCGATGCCCGTCTGGCTTTCGAGCGTCATGCCACTTCGAAGATTCGGCATGCCGACGATTTGTTTTCCCTCCGTACAATGGGGTTTCGTGGTGAGGCCCTGCCGTCAATAGCCGCTGTGGCTCAGGTGGAGTTGCGCACCCGCCTCACTGGTGAGGAGATAGGAACCCATCTGAGCATCAGTGCCTCAAAGTTCATGGGGCAGGAGCCTTGCTCATGTCCGGAAGGTAGCAACTTCATGGTGGAGAGTCTCTTCTTCAATGTTCCTGCACGGCGTAAGTTCCTAAAGTCGAATGCTACGGAGTTGAGCAACATCCTTACGGCTTTCGAGCGCATCGTGCTCGTCTATCCCTCTTTAGCCTTCACACTTCGCAGTAATGACAGCGAGCTTTTCAACCTGCGTCCTGCTTCACCGCTTCAGCGCATCATGGATGTCTTTGGCAAGAAAATCA
>Ga0256406_1007525_pt1 | contig 10299 bp, 9 predicted proteins | sample RumenRJG_03DNA_FD_185986 | JGI IMG/M metagenome (GOLD analysis project Ga0256406, IMG submission 185986) | Bovine rumen microbial communities from Lethbridge, Alberta, Canada - RJG_03 | ecosystem: Host-associated > Mammals > Digestive system > Stomach > Rumen | place: Canada: Alberta | collected...
TATGGCGAGTTCATGAGCTATTCCGGCGGCGACGGACAGACGCTTGGTATCATTCTGACGCCTCGCCATATCACTGACCTTATGTGTGATTTGGTCAATGTGGGGCCTGATGACGTCGTACTTGACCCGACATGCGGAACAGGAGGCTTTTTGATTTCTGCAATGCATCGCATGCTGTCCATGGCGGACAGCGAGGCGCAGAAGAAGAGCATCAAGAAGAAGCAGCTTCACGGGTTTGAGCTTCAGAGCAACATGTTCGCCGTAGCATGCGCGAATATGATTCTGCGCCGCGATGGCAACAGCAACCTCGAGTGCTGCGATTTTCTCGCAAAGAACCCGGCTCAAGTGCAGCTGAAGGGCGCGACGGTCGGCCTGATGAACCCGCCTTACTCTCAGGGAACGAAAGCCGACCCTGAGCAGTACGAGCTTTCATTCATCGAGCATTTACTGGATTCATTGACGGTCGGCGCGAGAGCGGCTGTCATTGTGCCTCAGTCATCCATGACGGGGAAGAGCAAGGTCGAGCAGGCGTTCAAGGCGTCGATAATGAATCACCACACGCTGGAAGGCGTCATCACCTGCAACACGGAGACGTTCTACGGTGTAGGCGTGAACCCGGTTATTGCCGTGTTCACGGCGCATGAGTCACACCCAAAGGATAAGGTCTGCAAGTTCATTGACTTCAGGGATGACGGCTATGAGACGAGGGCGCACGTGGGGCTGGTTGAGGGCGACTCAGCCAAGGACAAGCGACAGCATCTTCTGGACGTATGGTTTGGACGTACTGAGGCTCCGTCGAAGTTCTGCGTGGAGTCTACGGTACAGCCGGATGACGAGTGGCTGCACAGCTTTTACTACTTCAACGACGAGATACCGACCGATGCTGACTTCGAGAAGGCCATTGGCGACTACCTGACGTTTGAGTTCTCGATGGTCATGCAGAACCGCGAGTACCTGTTTGAGGACACGAAGGGAGGCAAGGCGGATGAAGAAGCTGAATGAGAAGACATGGAATGAGTTCTATTTGAATGATATTTTCAGTTTCAAATTGGCCAAAGGTGATAATCAACCAAAAAACATGAGCCAAGGACGTTTTCCTGTTGTTTCTGCCGGTGAGACAAATAACGGTGTTACAGCGTTTGTTAGTAATCCTGACGAAGGAAGTACATTTCAGTCAGGAACCATAACGGTTGATATGTTTGGAAAAGCATTTTGGCACGGGTATGACTATTGTGCTGTATCACACGGTAGAGTGAATATTCTTGACTTAAACACTCCGAATGATTCTAGTCAATTTATATCAATTTGTATTGATAAAGGAACTATATCTAAGTATTCATACAATCAAATGTGTTCGCAGAAAAGGCTTACAAGTCAAAAGGTCATGCTCCCAGTTGACGATGGTGGCAAGCCTGATTACGACTACATGGCGCAGTACGCCTCCGAAATGAGGGGGGCATGCTCATGCGGTATAAAAATTACGCCGCCGAGCAGCTCTCCAAGTTGGAATATAAGGATATCCCTGCGCTGGATGAGAAGGAGTGGAAAGAGTTTCGGATTGGCGAGCTGTTTGAAGTCAGCCGTCCAAATGCCAGAAACAAGGACGATTACGACCTAGGCGACATACCGTTTGTCGCCTCGGGCGCAATGAACAACGGCGTAATGAAATGTTGCAAGACGCGTGAGGGTGAGCGGCTCGACGCGGGTAACTGCATCACTGTTAGCCCTGTTGATGGAAGTTCTTTCTATCAGCCTATGGATTTCCTCGGACGGGGTGGCGCAGGTTCATCAATTCTCATGCTGCGAAATGACGGCTTGAATTTGCTCCGCGGCGAGTTCATGGCACGTATGATTCAGCAGACGTGCTCAAAATATAGTTATGGTCACATGGGCAATAAGGACAGTATCAAGCGTGAGTGCGTCATGCTCCCCGTTGATGATGACGGCAAGCCTGACTATGCCTATATGGAGCAGTACGCCAAGAACATGATGCTGAAGAAATATGAGCAGTATCTGACGTTCATTGATGGTAGAGATGATTAACTTTTAGATTCAAATACTTAGACGAAGACGCAGGTCGAGGAGGGAGTCTCCCTCGCCAACGGCAAATACGCTTTAATTCGCGATTGGCGGGCGACAAATAAGGCGGGCAAGCCTATCAAGAAGCTCGAGCGTTTCGTTGATGGTATGCTATAATTATCCATAAGGGCAACGGAGATGAAAACAATCGCGATTACGAATCAAAAAGGCGGCGTGGGCAAGACGACCACGGCGATTAACTTATCGTATTATCTGGCCAAGAATCACGGCGCGCGGGTGCTGCTAGTCGATTTCGACCCGCAGGGCAATGCCAGCAGTGGCCTCGGCATAGAGAAAGAGAAGCTGCGCACGGGTAGCAACCCTGGTGGCGCGCCGTCGATGCTAGAGGTGATTTCCGGCGAAGCTGAGATGCCCGAAGTCATCCAGCCGACGCAGTTTAAGAATCTAGCGGTGGCGCCGTCAATTCCACAGCTCGCTGACGCTGAAGCGGGGCTGGCGCAGGTGAATGACCGCTTTACGCGACTGGCGAAAGCGCTGCGCACCGTGTCCGATGATTACGATATTGCGATTATCGATTCGCCGCCGTCGCTCAGCCTACTGACGTTGAACGTGCTCGTTGCGAGCGACAGCGTACTTTTGCCGGTACAGGCGGAATTCTACGCACTCGAAGGCTTGACGCAGCTTCTCGAGACAATGAAGCTCGTGCGTCAATCGCTTAACCCGACGCTAGATCTTCTGGGCGTGCTGGTTACGATGATGGATAGCCGTACAGCACTGAGTCAGCAGGTTTACGAAGAGGTGGCGAAGTATTTCCCAGGCAAGATTATGAAAACGAGTATTCCGCGCAACGTGCGTCTCGCCGAAGCGCCGTCGCACGGCTTACCGGTAGGGGCTTATGACCGTTTTAGCAAGGGTGCTCGTGCCTACAAAGCTGCCGCCGCCGAAGTCGCCCAGCGCATCGGCTGGGCAGGATAAAACCCTCTCTCTTAGAGAGGGCAGATGAGCCTTAGCTCATCGGGTATGTTTTCACGGACTTATGCTATAATATCCTTATGGTAAAACGGGGGCTTGGCAAGGGGTTTGCGTCGCTAATCCCGACGGATATCGTCGAGAGCGAGTTCGACGCGACGGCGAAGGATGATGAAAAAGTTAGCGATTTGCGCTATATTCCGATTGATCAGATTGAGGCTGACCCTAATCAGCCGCGACGCCACTTTGACGAAGATGAGTTAAACGAGCTGGCCGAGTCGCTGAAAGAGCACGGCCTCCTTCAGCCGATCGTGGTCACGCCGCGGGGCGGCAAATATCAAGTGGTGGCGGGCGAACGGCGTCTACGCGCAGCAAAAATTGCCGGATTTAAAGAGATTCAGGCGATCGTCCGTACTCTATCGGCTCAGCACCAGCTCGAAATTAGTATTGTCGAGAATGTCCAGCGCGCCGATCTCAACCCGATTGAAACGGCGACGGCGTATGCCAAGCTTCGCACCCAGTTCAACATGAACTATGACGATATCGGTAAGCGTGTGGGCAAGGCGGGAACGACCGTGGCGAACGTTACGCGCCTTCTAAAGCTACCAGAGGACGCTAAGCGGGCATTGATGGAGAATAAGATTACCGAAGGCCATGCCCGCCAAATTCTGGCTTTGGATGAGTATCCAAAGGGGCAAGAGGCGCTACTAGAGGAAATCCTAAAGAATAAGCGCAATGTCCGTTGGGCGGAGGAATTCGTGCGCGCCTATAAGCGACAGGAGGCGGAGGGTGACCGCAATAACGCCAAGAAGGCAAAGCGCTCGGTCCAAAGCGAGACGCCACTGACTAAAAAGCTGGCCAAGCGCCTCGGCCTCAAGAGTAAGAGCGTCCTCAATAAGCCCACCGCTCACGGCGGCAGCATCATCATTAAGTATCATAACGACGACGAAATGCGCCTAATCCTTGACACGCTGAGCAATGAGTAAGACGCGCCCGGATAGCTAGTAGCGATTAAAATAACTTTGTAGTAGAATAACATAAGTGAATTCTGAGAAGCAGACGAATAACGAGCAGCTAGCCAACTTGAACACGCCCTTGGTGCAGTCAGGCTACGAGCGGCCTGACCCGGTGGGGAAGCGGGAGCTACCGATGTGGTTTCGTGATATTACGAACCTCGTTATCTTCGTTATCTGCGTGCTCATTGGTGTCTTCCTAATTAATCACCTTATCTTTCAGAGTTTTAATGTTGTCGGTCCGAGCATGGAGCCGACATTGGAAGGCGTCGGCTCTTCGGACCGTTTAATTGTCAACCGCTTGCCCGTCACGGCGGCAAAGCTATCGGGTCAACAGTATGAGCCGAATCGGGGCGACATCATTGTGTTCAAGAACCCGCAGACCGACGGCACAACCGAAACGGATGAGTATATTGTCAAGCGTGTCATCGCCTTTGCGGGCGAGAGGGTTAAGATCGATGACTGCACGCTAAAGGTCTACAATCAGGCGCACCCGAATGGCTATAACCCTTACCCGACGCTCCGCAATTTCGCGAGCAATGATAGCAGCGTGAACACCTGCGTGGACGGCGATGGAACGGATGTGACCGTGCCGACGGGGCGGATTTTTGTCGTGGGCGATCACCGCGTAGGTAGCTATTCGATGGATAGCCGTGATGGTGATGATCGGCCCAGCCTCGGCACGATTCCGCTGGACGATATCGTTGGGCCGGTCGCGCTAAGGATTTATCCATTTAATAAGGCCAAGGTGTTCTAGCGAGTATGCTATAATATCTCTATCTTATGTCAGATTTTATTAGGCTTGGTGGGAAGCGAGACCTCGGGGCGGATATCGTCCATGGACTACTGAATACCTTATTTGCGGCGACGGTTGTTTTCTTGTCGACGTCATTTTCAACGCCATGGCCAGCATATATCTTAGTTATTCTGTCTAAATGGCGCACCGTGGCAGTGCGGCCACGCTATTGGGGTGCTAATTTGCTCGGCGCTTTGCCGGACCTAATTGTGGGGCTGGGATTTGCGGCGATTTCATGGAATGCCGGTCAAGTGGCGGCGACATATCAGCTAGAGGGCCAGAGTTTGCCGATATCTCTCATGATGGTGCAGATTGTTCTTGGCTTCCTCTATGCGGTGTGGCTCGTTATTGTTAAGCCGCTCAAGAGCGAAAACGGTGTCGGCGCGCAAGCGCTCATCACGCAGATAGTAGGTCTGACGGCAATATTTTCCTTGTCGAGGTCGGTGCCACTAGTGGTGACAATGCTGATGTCATTTGTAGTAGCATTTAGCGTCGCACGCCAAGCGCTCAATAACTTTGACGAAAAGGATTTGAACCTAATGAGCAGTGTCTGGGGCTTACTAGTGATGGAGCTAGCCTTTGTCTCGTGGCACTGGAGCGTGTCGTATCAGCTAACGCCACTTGTGCGCGTGCCGCAGATCGCCATAATTGCGGCGGTCATCGGTATCGTGGCGTATCGCGTCTATCGAGCGTGGCAGGATGATCGGCGGGTCACGTGGGACGAGCTAGGGCTACCAGTGGTCTTTACGATTATTTTGACGCTAGTTGTATTATTTGGCTTTAGTGGTCTATAATAAGGCTGTGGCGCTAGATATAGTGTAAGTGAGAATCTTTGGAACGCTATATATAGAAAAGCGTCATAGAAAGTGGGGTAAAATATGTGTAAATGCAATGGTGACGGCGGCTGCGACGGTGATTGCAGCAACTGCCCAGGCTGCTAGAAGCAGCGAAGCCCTCCCTTCTAGGGAGGGCAGATGAGCGCAGCTCATCGGGTGAGTTTTTAGTGCTGGATTACCAGCGTGAACGGCAAGGCTTCGATGACTTCGAATCCTTGCCTTTTGGCTAATTTGATGATGGCTGGAATCTGACGACGATCGGCTTCAAGGATGATATGACCACCGCCATTTAAGTGCTTTGGTGCATTTATTAGAAACTTATCAATAATCTCCAGTCCGTCTTCCTCGGCGTAGAGAGCTAGCTTTGGCTCGTAGGCGAGCTCGGGCGACGTATCCTTCCACAGCTTATCCACATAGGGAAGGTTAGCCATAATAATATCGAATTTTTGCCCTGTTAGATTAGAGAATAGATCGGACTGAACGAATTTGATGCCGTCGGCGTTTAATCTATTGCTGTTATGCCGTGCGATTGATAGAGCCTCCGTCGAGATGTCCGATGCTGTGACGTCTAGGTAGGGATGCTCTAACTTGGTAGTGATAGCGAGGCAGCCGCTACCTGTGCCGAGGTCCAAGATGCTTAGCCTTACGTCATCGCCCTTGTTCTTAATAATTTTGTTCAGACTAGCGATAATCTGCTCACTCTCGGGGCGAGGAATGAGCACGGCGGGCGTCACTGCAAAATTTCGCCCATAAAATTCTTTATGACCCGTGATATACGCCATGGGGCAGTGGCGGCAGCGAGCAATCAGGTCGGCGCAGAGCTCATTCCATTGCTGCCTCGCGATTTCAGCATCGTCGTGGGCCAGTAGCCACTCGCGAGGTAGCCCTAGCCGATTATTTAGGAGTATTTCGGCGTCGAGCCGTGCGGATGCGATGCTGCTGGCGGTTAGTGCCTTAGTTGCCATATCCATAAAGCCCCGCACAGTGCGCTCACCGTAGCGAGCGTGGGATGATAGTGGGGTAGTGGAATCGGTTGGCACTGACTTTAGCCTTTATGCTTCGTCTAGCTTTTGCTTGAGATTGAGCTCACGTTCGCGAGCGCGCAGGACTTCGATAATGTCGTCGATGTCGCCATTCATAGCGGCGGGAATGTTGCTACGGCTATATTTGACGCGGTGATCGGTGATGCGATCCTGCGGGAAGTTGTAAGTGCGAATTTTTTCGCTACGCTCGCCGCTACCAATTAGGGCGCGGCGTTCAGCTGTCTCAGCTGCGGACTGCTTGTCGATTTCCATCTGCAAGAGACGGCTACGTAAGACTTCCATCGCCTTTTCGCGGTTCTGGATCTGACTGCGGCCGTCCTGGTTGGTGACCACGATACCAGTCGGTAGGTGTGTGATGCGCACGGCACTATCTGTAGTGTTAACACCCTGTCCGCCGTGACCAGACGAACGATAGATATCGACGCGGAGATCCTTTGGATCAATTTGGACGTCCGTTTCGGTTGCCTCTGGTAGGACCGCCACGGTGGCGGTACTAGTGTGGATGCGTCCTTGACTCTCAGTCACGGGCACGCGCTGGACACGGTGAACGCCCGACTCGTATTTCAGATGGGCGTAGGGGCTATCGCCAGTGATTTTGATAATTGCCTCCTTGATGCCGCCTGCCTCGTTGGTGTTTTCGGTAATAATTTCGGTCTTGAGGTGATGCAATTCGGCATAGCGTAGATACATCTTCATCAGATCGCCGGCAAAGAGCGAGGCCTCGTCGCCACCCACGCCGGCGCGAATTTCCATGATGACGTTTTTGTCGTCGTTGGGATCGTGGGGCGCCAATGCTTCGGCGAGATCACTCTCGACTTTCTCTAGCTCACTTTTTAGCTCGGGCAGCTCCTCATTTGCCATGACAGCGAGATCGGCGTCAGCGCCCTTAATCATCTCTTCGTCGGCGCTAATCTGTTGGTTAAGCGTCTTGCGCTTCTTATCCAGCTCTAATAAATTATTAATCTCGCTGAGGCGCTTGCTTTTTTTGCTCGCGTCGGGATCAGAATAAGCGGTCGGGCTGGCGAAAAATTGGTTCAGCTCGGCCTGTTCGGCGAGAAGTTTGTCGGTATCGATATTCGGTTGCATAAGATAATTATACAATAAGAAAGAAAGAGATGGGGCGGGTGTTCTTCGCATCAAATCCAAAGGCTCGGCTGGCTGCCTCTGCCATTGCTGTGCTACAGCGTGGCAAGGCCTTTGAATTTGATGTGGAAAACTTCTTTTTGCCATACCCACTTGCATTTCATTCTGCTTTTGCTATAATTTAGACATTAGCAAAATTTAAGTGGGGAGAACAAACAAACATGAAAGGTGAAAATCCATTTCAGCCAGTTTTGGCGAAGCCAATCGACGACACGGTGTTTAATAGCGATCCAGCGGCGGATAATTTCCTCGTTGGCAATGACGGCTTTAACCGCACGAGCAGCGCGATGAACAGTTTTGCGCGGCCAAATAATTACCGGCCAGTGCGCCTCGACCAGATGGCAGAGAGCAATCCCTTTGAGGATACGGATAATAGCGGCAGTTTAGGCGCTAAGGCGCCTCAGGCGACGAAACCAGCCAAGAGCAGTAAGGGTGGCATATTCAGTGGTCTATCCCGTGGCAAAAAGACTGTTGCGCCAGCGCAGACCCAGATTACAACGCCAAACAGCGGTGCTGGTCTAAATAGTGCTAGCAACTTTGGGCAGGGCAGTAACCTCAATAATGTGACGAGCGGATTCGGTGCTACTCAGCCATCGTCCGCCAGCGCAGCAGCTGCCAAGCCAACTTCGCCGATTAGTAGTGCGCTCGCTGATGCGGCGGCGATTAGCGATAGTAAGTCGCCCCTAGTGACGGGCAATGCTAATGCGAAGGACAGTAAGGTTGAGTCGGCTAAGAGCCCTAAGGGTGCATCCACCGGTAGGCAATTAACCATTTCGACTATGACAATCGTCTTTGCAGTGCTATTCGTAGTGGCGACTGGCGTAGCGATTTACTTTGGCCTTCAGAATAAGAAGAATGTTGACGCTCTAGCTGATGCGCGGGCGCAGGTGTCCGAGCTAACCGACAATGACAACAGCGCCAAGTCGGCCAATACTAAGAGCACGACTCAGCTCAGTGCCTTACAGGACAAGGTGCAGGATCTGACGAAAAAGACGGAAGATAATCAGAAAACGATTGACGATCTAAATAAGAAGAACAATGATCTGACCAAGTCGAATACCGATTTGCAGAACCAGTTAAAGGTGGCGAACGACAAGCTCGCCAGTGATAAGAGCGTGTCGGAAAACATGAAGAGCCTACTAACGGCAATGTGTACTTCGGCGCCATTCAATACTTCGGCCGCTTGCCAAGCTGCTAACGGCGCAGTTCAGTCGGCGAATCAATCGGCAGCGAGCAGCGTCTCTAACAATCAGTAGGTGTAACTCCTTCTTACTGCTAGAGCAGCCCCCCCCAGAGGGGACGAAGACGAAAGAAAGTATTTCACCCTCCCCTTTATGGGAGGGTGAATTGGTGTAGTCAATTGGGTGGGTTTCTTGCCCCACCGCGCCATCCATGTTATAATTTCTCTGCAATATCAATTAATAAATCAACCATTGGCGTAACTCCTGATATTCTCGGGGCTGGTGGTGGTGCGAAAGGAGTTAAAAGTGTCAGCAGACATTAAAAAGCTATTTGAGGCTGGAGCGCATTTTGGTCACCAGACTTCACGCTGGAACCCAAGAATGGCGAAGTATATCTACGGCAAGAAGGACGGCATCCATATTATCAACTTGGACCAGACTGTGGCGCAGATTGACAGTGCCAGCGACTTCCTAAAGGGCGTCGCCGGTCGTGGTCGTCAGGTGCTCTTTGTCGGCACTAAAAAGCAGATTAAGGACATTACGAAGGAGACCGCTGAATCGGTCAATATGCCTTACGTCTGCGAGCGTTGGCTCGGCGGTATGCTTACCAACCAATCGACTGTAGTTAGCCAGATTAAGAAATTAAAGCTACTAGAAAAGCGCATGGATAGCGGCGAGCTAGCAAACCGCTATAACAAGCTCGAAGTGCAACGTTATCAAGAGCAAATCGACATGTTAAATCAGCGCTACGGTGGCATCAAAGAGATGCGTGGCAAGCCAGGCGCAGTAGTGGTGCTTGACGCGGTGACTGATCACAATGCGATCAATGAGGCGCAAAAACTTCACATCCCAGTGGTCGCGATTTGTGATACTAACGCCAATCCAACAGATATCGACTATGTAATTCCTGCTAACGACGATGCCATCCAGGCGGTCAAGCTAGTGGCGGAATATCTAGCCGATGGTGTCAAGGCGGGTAACGCTGTTTCGGCTGAGCATAAGGCCGAGCAGGCGGCTGCAAAGGCAGATAAGTAAGGGTAGGAGCAGAGAATGAGTGTAAGTCTAGAAGATATAAAAAAGCTAAACGAGATGACCGGTGTCGGTCTGACTAAGGCGAAAAAGGCACTAGTAGACGCCGAAGGCGATTTTGATAAAGCTCTAAAAGAGATGCGTGAAAAGGGCCTAACTAAGGCTGAAAAGCGCGGTGACCGCGAGGCGCGTGAGGGTCTAATAGACAGTTATGTCCACGATGGTCGTATCGGCGTATTGGTCGAGGTC
>Ga0256406_1007526_pt1 | contig 10299 bp, 10 predicted proteins | sample RumenRJG_03DNA_FD_185986 | JGI IMG/M metagenome (GOLD analysis project Ga0256406, IMG submission 185986) | Bovine rumen microbial communities from Lethbridge, Alberta, Canada - RJG_03 | ecosystem: Host-associated > Mammals > Digestive system > Stomach > Rumen | place: Canada: Alberta | collected...
CATAACCTAGTGTAAGATGGACCGCAACACCTTGAACGGTCTCCATTGCCCATATTATAAGTTGAGATGGGAATGGGCCGCAAATGAAGGATGGCCATCCTTCATTTGCCACTTACAATATACGTGTTGTTAAAAGGCATCTCTTGTCTTTCGGAGCTTGAAATAGTAGGCTAATCGCATGCAGAAAACAGCAAAGAACAAGCATTGGGAACGGGTGTTAGATCTTTTTTTCTCTTGGTTCCGATTATCCTGACGAGCTATCTTCTGTTTTTCCCAGGCCTGATTACGGGAGACGATAGCTTTTTCCACATCGCTTTGATTGTCGATATCGAATATGGCTATAAACAAGGATTCTGGGGACTTTCTCCGACTCATATCATTGAAGGAGCCTTAGGCTATAACCCCTATCTTTTCTATGGGCCTCTTCCGCATCATTTAGCCGCATTCATACTTTACCTTACCGAAAGAATCGGTGCCGATGCGACAATCGCCTATAAAGTTGTCTGCTTCCTTTCTTCCTATATCGGGGCGCTATATATGTATCTGCTCGGAAAGAAAATGACCCATAGCAGATTAGCTTCCTTGCTTTCTGCTACTTTCTATGTCTGTTTTCCTTACCGCATTCTGACTCTTTATCACAGAGAAGCCTTTGCTGAGTTCTTTGCGATGGGCTTTGTTCCGATGCTCTTCTATGGTCTATACCGGTTTGTCCATGACGAAAGGTTCTTTGTTTCTCCCTATATTTCCGCCGTGATCGGTATTTCCGTTCTAGTTCTCTCCCATCCTTCCAGTGCACTTCTTTCCGCTACCTATGGGGTTCTCTATCTTCTTTTCTGCTTACCGAAAGTCCTCAAAGCCTTCCGACGAAGACATGCTTTCCCGGCCGGTCTTATCTCCTTAGCTCTGATCGTCGGACTTCTTTATTTCTATCTTATTCCTCAGATTGCCTTTATCCGAGAAGGAAAATACGTCGTCTATAACGATGAACTGATGTGGACGAGTATCGATCGGGTGAAAGATACTACCGGACAGGGAGCACTTAACTTCTCCGGTATTCTCTGCAAGGAGTGGATTGAACAGTGGGCTTCGAACGGCTGGTGGAAAGGTTCGAAGGATTACCTTTCTCTTTGGATTTCGGCTCTCATCGGATTAAGTGGCATTCTCCTGATGTGCCTTTTCCATCTCATCTACACTCTGGCGGCAAAAGAAAAGCGGAATTTATCCGTTACCTATATCGTCGATGCCTGTCTTCTCTTTGTGCCTGTTTTCTTTGCTTACCGGCTTGAAGTCCTTCTAGGCTCGTTAGTCTTCTATCTTCTTTTCTTCCTCATCACTTTCCCGAAAGACAAAGAAGTCGTTAACGAGACGAAGAACAGAAAAATCTATAAAACTTCCGAATTCTATTTCTATCCGATAGCGATAGCGCTTATTGTCGTTACTCTCTTTGTACCGCAGGTCTGGGATAAGATCCCGAGCATGTATCGGAAGATGCAGTTTGTCTGGAGACAGTGGACTCTGGTCGCTATGTTAGGAACGATGTTTGTTTTTTTCCTCTACTCGTATCTTCCTTTTAAAGAAGGGAAGACGAACAGGATGCGGAGAGGAACTTTGATCACCTCTTCTCATCGCATTATCGCTTTCTCTCAGCCAAGGCCTCACCGAAAAAAGAAGTGACCTTATCAATAACAACTACCAGCCGCAGATCCATGATGTCTCTGAAAGCTACGATTCCCATATTTCCTTTATCGGGACCGTCAACGAGTATATGCCTTATGTCTTCTATGAGGAGAATTATGTTTCCGCTTATTCCGATAGTCTTTATTCTTCTATCCGCTATCTTGTCTTCCATGCTAACGGGGAGAGGATCGATTCTCTGGGCGAATACAATTCCGATATTTTCCGGCCGCGCTTTTTAGAAGGAAGCGGAGAAGTTCGGGCAACCGAAATGAAGACTCCGGAAATGATTCTTGCTCTATCTTCCACGGAAGAGGATTCTCTTCTTCAGCTTCCCACTTTCTATTATCCAGGCTATGAAGCAGTAGTCTTGGAGGAAAACGGAAAAGAGACAAAGGAAAAATTCGAAGGAAAAGAAGTAGACGGTCTTCTTGCTTTCCGCTTAGAAAAAGAAGGAGATTATTCTCTTAGAATCCAATACGTCGGTCCGAAAGCCTATCGGACCGGAAAGATTCTTTTCCCGATTGCCTTTGTGCTTCTGATTGCTTTCGGCGTATTGGAAACCTTTGTTTCCCGTAAAGAAGATCCGTATCGTCTCCTCACGGAAGAACTTTAAACCATTTTTACTACCTTAAACGAATTGTTGACAGAACCTATCTCAGGTTTCTTGCTTCCTCAATCGCTTTGAGGAATGTCTTCACTTTGGGTCTTGGATTCTCCGGGACCAGAAGATTTGTTTCAAAGGTGTATTTCCAGTCGACCGGAAGAGAAACCAGCAGCGGATGCGTGCTCGCCCAGGTTTTCGGACTGATCAGTAGTTCCTGATTAGAAGCTAAATCGTTATAGTCGGCGAAATCGTAATTCTCCCGTTCAATAAAATGGATATCGAGATTTCTTTTCTCTAAATCTTCGACGATGGCATCCAACTCCGGCCAGTTCCCTTTCTTGGTGATACGGATGGCGTGGCCTTTCAGATCTTCGATGGAAAGCTTCTTTTTGAAAGAGAGAGGATTGAGGGAAGAGAGGGTGATTTCCGCTTTTGTTTTTCCTAAAGGGACTTCTTTGAAATTTCCTTTCCAGAGATTGATATCTCCGGTAGCGACGACAATATCGACATCCTGACCGAATTTCTGTAAGAGAGCGCTGAACTCACTTCCCGTATCCTGATAAGGAAGCAGGAAAATATGGATTTCCGGATAACGGTCGGATATTTTGCTCCATAAAGAAATAAGCTCTTTCGGTTGATTCATCAGGGAAGTAGCGATGCGGATAGGAAGAGAGTTTTCTTCCGCTAAGGCTTTTGTTTCCGCGAGGATCTTTTCTCCTTCTTCGATATAGGCTTTGGCTTTCGGATAGAAGCAGGCTTAGGAGTATTGATCAATGGATATCAAAGAAGAACTGGAACATGTTCCTTTCGGATTAGGAGTTAAGAATCCGTATGGAAAATACTTTGTCGGGCAGAGTTATCTTAACTTCCTCTATCAGGGTTCTCCCTCTATCGCCAATGTCACTTTTGAACCTTCCTGTCGCAACAATTGGCATATCCACAACGCCAAAGAAGATGGAGGACAGATTCTCCTCTGCACCTATGGAAGAGGTTATTATCAGGAAGAAGGAAAAGAAGCCGTCGAGCTTCTTCCCGGTTCCTTTGTCTATATTGCTCCCGGGATCAAACACTGGCATGGAGCAGCGAAAGATTCGGTCTTCTGCCATCTTTCGATTGAAGTCCCAGGAAAAGAGACTTCGAATACCTGGCTTGGGAAAGTAAGTGACGAAGATTATGAGAAAGCAAACAGGGTTCATAATGTCATCGATCCGAAAGTCACGGCCGGAAAGGATCAATTAGGCGAGATTGCTCCCGAGTTTGCTCATCTCAATGACGATATCCTCTTCGGCGAAGTCTGGAAGAGAAACGATATTCTCCCTCTTAAAGAAAGATCTTTACTTACCATTATTGCTTTGACTTCTTCCGGTGTCACCGATAGCTCTTTGAAGTTCCATATCCAGAGCGGAAAGAAGAACGGACTTGGGCTTAACGAGCTCAGCGAAGCTTTGACCCATGTCGCCTCTTATATCGGTTGGCCGAAAGCCTGGGCTGCTTTCCGTTATGTGAAGGAAGTATACTGCGATTAGTTTGATTCCCCCTAGAGATTGGAAAAATCTATCTAGGCCTATCCGATCTTTTTTGGTGGAACAGAAAAAAGAGAATGTTTCCCTTTAAACTGGCACTTTCGGAAAGTACAATACTTTGAACAGGAGAGGAAAACAAAAGTGGAAGAAAAGAAATTCTGTTCGCATTGCGGTCACGAGATTCCCAATGGTGCTACCTATTGCCCGTATTGCGGAGCAAGAACCGACGATGAGAACTTTACGGCGACTTTCGAAAGCAAGGACGGGACGACTTCGAATGCCGATGGTTATAGCACGATGAGCAGTTCGAAGAAGACCAAGGATGAGGAAGAACTTGATGAGTGGCTCCCTTTGATCTTCGCTATCGTCTCTTTCTTCACAGGCGGAATTCTTTTCGGTATCCTTGCGATTGTCTTTGCTAACCGCAACCCGAAAGGAAAATATTCTTCGATCAGCCGTACGCTCGGTATTATCTCTATCATCCTTGCCGCGATTGTCTATGTCGGTATTATTCTTTACTATTCCTTGTTTTGGTCATCTATCTTCCGGATGGTTCAGAATAGCAGCGGCTCCTATAAGGTCGTGGTCGAAACCGCTAGGCTTGTAAAGAGCCTGCTTCCTTAGTTTCTGCCTTGTTGCGAAGAGAAAGCGGAAGGTGAAAAATCCTTTCGCTTTTTCTTTGCCCTGAAAGACAAACGATTTCTTCTCAAGCAATAGTCCTTGTCGTATAATAGTGTCGTTTTCAGGAGGAGAAAGAAAACCATGATCAAATTAGTTCTGATCCGCCATGGCGAGAGTGAGTGGAACAAGCTCAACCTTTTCACCGGCTGGACCGACGTCGACCTTTCCGAGAAGGGACATCAGGAAGCGATTCAGGGCGGTAAGCTTCTCAAAGAAGGAGGCTACTCCTTCGATATCGCCTTCACTTCTACTCTCAAGAGAGCCATCCATACTCTTTGGCACGTTCTCGATGAAGTCGATGAAGACTATATTCCGGTCGTTAAGGATTATCACCTCAACGAAAGACACTACGGCGCTTTACAGGGTCTCAACAAAGCCGAGACGGCTGCCAAATACGGCGCCGAACAGGTCCATCAGTGGAGAAGATCGTTCGATATCGCTCCGCCGGCCTTAGATCCTTCCGATAAGCGCAATCCGGCTTTACAGAAAGCCTATGCCGGTATCGATCCGAAGGACCTTCCGCTTCACGAGTCCTTAAAGGATACGATCGCCCGTGTCGTTCCGTATTACAATTCCGTCATCGTCCCTGAGATCAAGGCCGGTAAGAAGGTCCTGATCGCGGCGCACGGCAACTCCTTAAGAGCCTTAGTCAAGTATCTTGACAACATCTCCGATGCCGATATCGCCGGACTCAATATTCCGACCGGTGTCCCACTTGTCTATGAACTTGATGAGAAGACCCTCAAGCCGATCAAGCATTACTATCTCGGCGACCAGGATGCCATCAACGCGAAGATCAACGCGGTCAAGAATCAGGATTCGATCAAGAAGTAAATTCTCTTGTCTCTCTGCCCCGAGCAACAACAAATGCCCGGGGCTTTTCTTCGGGAAAGGAGCCTTTTATGAATAACAGTTTCCAACTGAAAGGAAACCTCTGTTTCGTAGATGAAGAAGAGAAACTTCATCTGCTGGAAAACAAAGTGTTGGTCGTAAAGGAAGGAAAGATTGATAAAATTCTCGATGATTTCGATTTCCATAGTCCGCTTCCGGTTATCGATCGAAGCGGAAGACTCATCCTTCCGGGAATGAGCGATCTTCACGCCCACGCAAGCCAATATCCCTATCACGGAATCGGAAGCGACTGTGAGCTTTTGGAATGGCTTGGAAGACATGCTTTCCCGACAGAGGCAAAATATCAGGACCTCTCCTTTGCCGATAAAGCGTATGAAAAGTTCACGGAAGATCTAAGAAAGTCCTATACGACCCGCATCTCTCTTTTTGCTACCCTTCATAAAGACGCGACTCTGCTTCTCATGAAGAAGATGGAAGAGAAAGGATTGCGCGGTTATGTAGGCCTTGTCAATATGGATCAGAACTGCGTCGAATACCTTCAGGAAAAAGATGCCGAAAGCGCCCTAGAAAAGACAGAGCAATTCATCCAGCAAGCCGCTGAGTTCACTTTGGTAAAGCCGATTATCACCCCTCGGTTTGCTCTTTCCTGTTCCGAAGCGGAACTGAAAGGATTAGGAGAACTGTCGATCCAGTATTCTCTTCCGGTGCAGTCGCATCTCGATGAGAATCCTTCCGAGATCAAAGAGACGGCAAGACTCTTCCCTGGATACAAGAATTACAGCGATATCTATTACCGGAATCACCTCTTCGGAAATCCGAATAAGACCGTGATGGCCCATTGTATTTACAATAACGAAGAAGAAGTAGAGATGCTGAAAGATAATGGTGTATATGTCGCTCATTGCCCGGAATGCAATCTCAACGTCATGTCGGGAATTGCTCCTATCCGGAAGTATCTCGATAGAGGAATCCACGTCGGACTCGGGAGTGATGTCTCGGGTGGATCGAATCTGGATCTGACGCTTCAGATAAGAGCTTCGATGCAGGTTTCGAAGGCTTATTCCAGGTTAGTCGATAGCAAAGCAAGACCGTTATCTCTGGTGGATGGTTTTGCTCTTGCCACGATCGGCGGAGGATCTTTCTTCGGCAAGGTCGGAAGTTTCTTGGAAGGATACGAAGCCGATATCTTGGTGATCGATGATCACCCAGAAAACTTCCTTCTTCCTTTCTCTCTGAGGGAGAGGCTGGAGCACTTCTTCATGAGAGCCGATGAGACGACCTTGGTCGCTAAATTCATCTCCGGAAGAAGAGTGCTCTGAGCTCTTTCAAACAGCACGATAGGAAATGCGGAAAACCTTTCGATTTTCCGTGTCTTTCTAAGTCTCTTCCTATATAATATTCGCATCGAAAAGAGGAACAGAAAATGATCGTTCTTACCATCAAGAATTTTGGCGACATCAAGATCGAGCTCGACTATCAGAACGCTCCAATCTCTTCCGCAAACTTTGTCTCGCTTGTGAAATCCGGTTTCTATAACGGCCTTACTTTCCACCGCATCATCAAGAATTTCATGATTCAGGGCGGAGATCCTAATGGCGAAGGCACTGGCGGCCCGGGTTATTGTATCAAGGGTGAATTCGCGGAAAATGGTGTCAACAACAATCTTTCCCATCGGCGTGGTACCGTCTCAATGGCCCGCGCTCAGGATCCCGATAGCGCCGGTTCCCAGTTCTTTATCTGCGATACCAATAAGGATACTTTCCTGGATGGTCAGTATGCCGCTTTCGGCAAAGTCGTCAAGGGTATGGATGTCGTCGATAAGATCGCTTCGGTCCAGACCAATGCCAATGATTTCCCAATGACTCCGGTCGTCATCGAAAAAGCCGTCGCGATCGATGAACCCGATACTCCCTTTGAGAAGATCAAGGGATGATAAGTGTCTATTACGGGAGTGATCCCGGTTATTCCTTCCATAAAGCACAGAAAGACCTCAAGAAGAAGCTGAGTGAGGAAGAATACGGATCCATCGAGAAATTCGACGGGTATAAGAACCTTCTCAGCGAGGCCGTGGAATCCTTAGAATCCTTACCCCTTTTTGCAAGCCGCAAAATCGTCCTTTTCGCTAACGCCTATTTCCTCACCAAAGGTTCTAACCGCCGTTCTCCTTTCAGTGATAGTGATCAAGGGAACTACAAGGCTTTCCTTTCCTATATGAAGAACCCGATTCCGGAAAGCGACCTTGTCTTGGTGTTGGACGGTGACTTGAAGAAACAGGGGCCTCTTTATGAAGCCTTGACCTCTCAGCCGAGCCAGGTCTCGTTTGTCTCCTGCTCTCTTCCAAGCGATGAAGAATACGAACAGCTCGCTTTCAAGGAAGCTTTGGAACAGAAAAAACAGATCGATAAAGATGCGGTCGATCTCCTTATAGAGAGAACAAGGATCTTAGCTTTGGATCCTTATCATAAAGGAGTCGATTATCTTCTTTTCCAGAACGAACTGAATAAGCTTTTCTGCTATAAGAGCCATATCACCCGTAAGGATATCGAAGAGAACGTCTATAAGCCTTTGGAAGATAATGTCTTCAACATCGTCAATTCCTTAGTGAAAAGACAGACCAAAGAGGCTCTTTCTTCCTATCGGGAACTGCGCGAAAGAGGATACGATCCTCTCTCCCTTCTTCCGGCGATGGCAAGTCAATTACGGAATCTTGCTCTCCAGAAAGAAGTCCTAGAATCCTATCCCGACGATAAAGTGGCAGCGGAAGAACTCGGAAAAGTCTTAGGAAGGAAAGTGAATCCCTTCTCGGTCAAATACCGGAGAAGAGATGTCCAAGGTCTTTCCTTTGAAGGCTTCTTACAGGTGATGAGCGATCTTTCTCGGATGGAGAAAGATATCAAGATCAACCTCGATGATGCCGATACGAGAATGGAGCTGTTCTTAGCTTCCTTTGCTTCCACCTATCTACAGAAACGTTGGTAAGTTGTTTTTTCTGAACCTCTAGAAAGAACCCATGAAAAGGTTCTTTTTTCTGTGGGAGCATTCTTTTTGCTTTTTCTTTTCTTACTCTTCTAAAGGAGAAGATCCTTTATTCTTTCCTTAAAGAATAGGTTCCTGAGGTTTCTTTCTATACTTTCCTTCTTTTGATTGTTTATAATTTCTCTTGCAAAGGAGAAACTCTCTTTTATGGAACTCGTCAAAACCAAACCTGCCTGTAAAGACTATATCTGGGGAGGAACGAAACTCAAAAGCTGGGGTAAAGAGGCTCCGTCAGATGCTATCGCTGAATGCTGGGAACTCTCTTTCAACGATTCCGGGCCCACTTTGATCGATGGGGGAGAATACAAGGATAAGCCTTTAAAAGATATTGCTACGAAAGAGGATATCGGTTCTGTCCCTGCTTCTTTTCCCTTCTTCCCGGTGCTGATCAAGTTCATCGATTCCGCTTCCAATCTCTCCGTCCAGGTTCATCCTTCCGATGCTTATGCTTTGGAGCATGAGCATCAGTATGGGAAAACCGAGATGTGGCATATCTTAGAAGCCGAGAAAGGTGCTGGCTTATATATAGGATTCAAGAGAGATGTAACGAAAGAAGAAGTCTCGAAAGCCTTATACGACGGTTCGATTCTCTCTTTGCTCAACTTCGTCGAAGTGAAACCGGGAGAAAACTACTTCATTCCTTCCGGAACCGTCCATGCGATCGGTGGTGGCGTCACCCTGATCGAGATTCAGCAGAATTCGACTCTCACGTATCGTCTTTATGACTATAACCGCTTAGGAAAAGACGGAAAACCAAGAGAGCTCCATATCGAGAAAGCGCTGAAGGTTCTCAATTATTCGAAATACAATCCTCCGAAGTTCAAAGCTCCTCTGATCGGGGAATGCCCTTATTTCTCTTCGTATTGTTATCCGGTGGAGAAGACCGTACTGAAAGCTCCTTCGACATCCTTCTTTTCTTTATCTTTCTTCTACGGGAAAGGGAAAGTAGGTCCTTATGAATATAAACACGGAGACACTTTCTTCCTTCCGAGCGGAAAAGAAGCGGAGATCGAAGGAGAGGGTACTCTGATCCTTACCGAAGTAAAAGGAAAATAGAAAACCTTTTTCTTCTAGTAAGTAGAGAAGAGGCAAATAGTTTAAAATAAAGAAGAACTCTGTAGCTGAGAATAAGAAAGGAAAAGATTATGGCAGAGAGAAACATCGAAGAGCTGTATCAGACTTGGTGTGAGAAGGCAATAGAAGACATCGACTTAGGAAAAGAACTGAAGGCGATGAAAGCAGAAGAGAAGGAAGACGCTTTCTATCGGGAACTCGAATTCGGGACCGGAGGTCTGAGAGGGACGATCGGTGCCGGCACCAACCGCATGAACGTCTACACCGTCGCCAAAGCCAGCCAAGGCTTAGCCAATTACATCAAAGCCCACTACGCTCCGGAAAGAAGAAGTGTCGCGATTTCAAGAGACTCCCGTCTTAAGAGCGATACGTTTGCTAAGACCGCGGCAAGAGTCTTCGCCGCCAACGGCATCCACGTCTATATCTATCCTTATATCTCTCCGGTTCCGACGCTTTCCTTTGCGACCCGCTATCTCCACTGCGCTTCCGGTGTCATGATCACCGCCTCCCATAACCCTTCGAAATATAACGGCTATAAGGTCTATGGAGAAGACGGCTGCCAGATCACGACCGAGGCGGCCGATGAGATCCTGAAGGATATCGAAGCTCTTGACATCTTTAACGACGTAAAGAAGATTTCCTATGACGAAGGTTTCAAGGAAAACCTCATCGAATATATCAAACCCGAAGTCATTACTGCCTTCTTAAAAGAAGTCAAGAAGCAGTCGATGCTCACCGAGAAAGACCATGTCGATAAGAATGTCGCTATCGTCTATTCGCCGTTGAATGGTACCGGGCTTGTTCCGGTCACCCGCATCTTAGAAGAGTCCGGTTACACCAATATCACGATCG
>Ga0256406_1007528_pt1 | contig 10295 bp, 14 predicted proteins | sample RumenRJG_03DNA_FD_185986 | JGI IMG/M metagenome (GOLD analysis project Ga0256406, IMG submission 185986) | Bovine rumen microbial communities from Lethbridge, Alberta, Canada - RJG_03 | ecosystem: Host-associated > Mammals > Digestive system > Stomach > Rumen | place: Canada: Alberta | collected...
TTGAAGAGTACAAGGTAGATAGGGCAGGGGTGTAAGCACCGCAAGGTGTTCAGCTGACTGTCACTAATAGATCGAAGGCTTGATCAATGGTTTCGGAAGATACTGTATGAAGTTTTGAAGGTACTTTTAAGTATTGACAATGACTCCCCAATAATGTAGAATTATTGGGAATTTATTGTATATAGAGAGGTATAGTTCAGTTGGTAGAACGTTGGTCTCCAAAACCAAATGTCGAGGGTTCAAGTCCTTCTGCCTCTGTTTCTCTGATTAGTCTGTGAAGTAACTCACAGGCTTTTTTATTTAGATGAAAAAGGGGACGGGTCCCTTTTTCATCTTCTGTCACCGAAAAGGAGGTTTATGAAGAATCAGTCGATGAAGAGATCATCCAGGATAGCGTCCCTGGGCGTGTTTCTTGCACTTGCAATGATATTAAGCTATGTAGAGACGCTTATCCCCATAAATTTTGGAGTGCCAGGGATGAAGCTGGGACTTGCAAATATGGTGACAGTGATCCTCATGTATATCTTTTCACCTGCACAGGCCTTTATTATATCAATGCTTCGCATCTTACTGTCCGGGCTACTCTTTGGAAATGCCATGTCACTTATTTATTCATATGCCGGGGGAGTTCTAAGTTTTGTCATTATGTATCTGTGTTTTAGAACCAGAAAGGTAAAAATGATCCCGCTTTCTGTAGTCGGTGCTGTTTCCCATAATGCAGGTCAGCTGATTGCTGCTGCAATTCTCGTGACGAATTATAATATAGTTTTCTATCTGCCGGTGCTGATCATTGCAGGAATCATAACAGGACTTATTACAGGATCTGTAAGTGCTGCAGTACACAGTCGTCTGATCAGGCTGAATGGATTTTCATGATTTTTAAAGAGGAAAATTTTATGAAGCAGAATCAGTATATCAGTAAAAAAGGAATAATTATTATTGCCGTACTTCTTGCAGTTCTGGTTATTTTTGCAGTTATCTTTTACTCGACAAGAAGAACAGGGAATATGGTCATTATCAGCCATAATGGTAAGGTCACTGGTCGGTATGCGCTTAGTGATGACAGGGAGATAAGGATAAAGGATACTGGTGGGAAAGTCACCAATGTCGTATGTATAAGGAATGGACAGGTGTATATGAAAGAGGCCGACTGTCCAGACCAGATCTGTGTGCATCAGGGCCGGAAGTCAAAAGACGGTGAATCAATTACATGTCTTCCCAATAAAGTAGTTGTAGAAGTCAGAGGAGCAGATCGTTCGGGAATGGATACAATGACAAACTGATATCTGTAAATTTTCTGCAGATTCTGATACAATAAGTACATTAAAATAATTTCAAGAGGTGATGATATGTTGCAGTTTACAGACGATTATCTGACTGGAATACCTGAGATTGACAAGGAGCATAAGCAGCTTTTTGCAATGCTTGAACAGACGAATAAAGAAGTGCTTCAGGGTGCCGATATCAGGACTACCGGCATGAGACTCCTGAATGACCTGAAGGACTATGCTGCCTCACATTTTGCTCATGAAGAGGCATATATGGAGAGCATTGATGATCCTGAGCTGCCACGGCAGAGGAAGGCGCATAAGGCATTTATCGACAGAATGGAGAATACGAATTTCATCGGAATGCCGGACGATACCATGCGTCAGGCTGTGACTGATCTGCTCGACTATATGTCGAGATGGCTGATGCATCATATACTTGGATCAGATACACTGATTGGAAAGACACAGTCACCTTTCGCATTTACAGATAAATATAAGACCGGCATAGAGCTGGTGGACTCAGAGCATAGGAAGCTTTTCGATATAATGGGAAGAGTGAATGCACTGATACATAATGAGAATCTGTATGACAGATTTGATGAGATTGTGGAGCTGATCAACGAGCTCAAAGATTATACACAGTTCCATTTTACCGATGAAGAACGACTCATGGAGGAGTATCATTATTCAGGACTCGCAGCACAGAAGAAGGCCCATCAGGGTTTTATAGATGAGCTGGACAGAATAGACCTGGATTCAGTGGATGAGAACCAGGAGGCCTATCTTGAGGATCTGCTCGAATATCTTCTGAAATGGCTGTCAGGGCACATTCTCGGAATGGATAAAAAGATCAGGGACGAAAGATAAAAATGCACATAGTATTACATGAGCCTGAGATCCCGTTTAATACGGGCGCAATCGGCAGAACATGCGTGGCAACGGATACGGCGCTTGATCTGATATATCCGCTGGGATTCATAATAAATGACAAGTATGTAAAGAGGGCAGGGATGGACTACTGGCCGCGGCTCAAGCTGCAGGAATACCTCGACTACGATGATTTCCTGCACAGGAATGCCGGAATAGAATACGGAGGGGAGACGGGAACAGGGTCTCCGAAGCTGTGGTTTGCCACTACCAAGGCAAGGCAGTGCTACACGGATGTCAGATACGGGCAGGATGACTATATCATGTTCGGAAAGGAATCGGCCGGCATCCCGGAGGAGATCCTTGTGGCTCATCCGTCGAGCTGCGTCAGAATCCCCATGTATGGTGATATCAGGTCACTTAATCTGTCTAATTCTGTAGCAATAGTGCTTTTTGAGGCTTTAAGACAGAACGGATTTGCCGGTCTTAAGGAGGAAGGGGATCTGCACAGACTCTCCTGGGATTGAAAAAAATTTTTTCCACCACAAGACGTGATAAGGAGACTCACTATGACAGAAAAAGGCTTTTTACAAAAAGTGATGCGAATTTCCATACCCGTTGCATTGCAATCTATGCTGCAATCTTCCTTTTCTATGGTCGATCAGATCATGGTAGGACAGCTTGGGGAAAAAAGTGTTGCTGCGGTCGAAATTGCCGGAAAGCCCGGATTTATTTATGCATTTGTCATTGGTGCGATCAGTACCATCACTGGAATCATGATCTCGCAGTATATAGGCAATCATAACAGGGTTGCCGAGGAGAGAAGCATATGCATCAACTTTCTGGTTATGATTCTAACCGGAGTGCTCTTTTTCTCTGTATTCAACCTTTTCCGAAATCAGTTCACTGGTTTGTTTTCAACTGATGTGCAGGTAATAACGAAAGGCAGCAGATATCTCGGAATTATTAGTTGGACATTCATTCCGTTGGGCATCTGTAACATCTTAGGAACTGCACTGCGATGCAGAGATAAATCAACATGGCCTCTTTATATAGGAGTTTTCTCAGCTCTGCTCAACACGGTTTTGAATTATTGCTTGATCTTTGGTAATTTTGGGGCGCCAGAGCTTGGCGTTGCAGGGGCTGCGTACGCAAGTGTTGTTTCTCAGGTGGCGGGAGCGCTGATTTCCATCCTGTGCTTTTTCAGACTGTATGGACGAATCCATATCTCTATTAACCTTGGGAAGGATGGATATTCGCAGTACTGTATGATGCTCCTGCCTGTTGTTTTGAGTGAGCTGTTCTGGTCGATGGGACAGAGCGTAAACACGTACGTTTATGGCCATATGGGTACAAATGAACTTGCTGGCATGTCACTGACTGGTGCTGTTCAGGGATTAACCATAGGAGCGCTGAGTGGGCTGTCGCAGGCAGCGGGAATTATCATCGGGAAAAGGCTTGGAAGCAATGAATATGACAAGGCTTATGATGAATCCCAAAAGCTGTGTGGCCTTGGACTGATTGGATCTCTGATTCTCTCGTTGCTGCTGATACTTGTTAGAAATCAATATGTACAGCTGTTCAGGGTATCCGGTGATGTTCGCACGATTGGCGCAAAGGTCCTGGTGGTATTTGCGATACTGATGCCGGTAAAGGTCCAGAACATGATCATTGGAGGCGGGATCCTCAAGAGCGGAGGAAAAACCAGGTATGTCATGATGATTGACATGATAGGGACATGGCTGATCGGTGTGCCTTTGGCTCTGCTTACAGGGTTGTATTTCAGGCTGCCGATTATGTGGGTTTATTTTATTTTTTCGCAGGAGGAACTCGTTCGGCTTATTGCGTCTGTATTTATTTTCAGAGGCCGAAAATGGATGCACACGCTGCAGTAAGGACATTCTACGGTTTTTTTCATAACGACAGAAATACTTGCAACCTGATGCTGGATGATTTTGATGGAGGGAAACAGGTCTTGCGGCGCGCTATGTATTCGGTGGAGAGAAGAAGCAGGAGGAGAGGCTTCGTGCAGAAGGAGTCGAAGTAAAGGATGGGAGAGTAGATCTGTCGCGTTTCGGATGGAGGAAGTAAGACACCCCAACATCCATCCTGAAGTAAAATTTTCAGGATGGATGCTGGGGCGAATTGATGAATGCATTATTTTTCAAGATAATTTAACTCGAAAAAAATTTACTCTTTACTGCTGGAGGATCAGGAATATGTTCACATAAGCTGGCGGTACATCTCTATGATCTGATCGCTTGTGGCTTCTCTTGGGTTGCCAGGGTAGCAGGCGTCGTTCAGAGCGTCCTGGGCGAGCCGAGGGAGATCCTCTTCGCGAATCCTCTCGTTCTTCTGAGGGATAGCGACGTCTATGGAAAGCTGTCTTACAGCTGCGATAGCTGCATCGCGGTACTCCTCCTGTGACATCGAGTCTACACCTTCCACACCCATGGCACGGGCGATCTCACGGTATTTTTCGCCGGTGTAATCCCTGTTGAACTCCATAGAGATAGGAAGGAGCTGTGCGCAGGCCATTCCGTGAGGGGTGTCGTAGTGGGCGCTGAGGCAGTGAGCCATCGAATGGTCGATGCCAAGGCCTACATTAGAAAAGCCCATTCCTGCGATATACTGTGCCAGAGCCATTCCCTTGCGGCCGGCAGGCTCGTTCTTAACGGCGGACCTTAAGTTCTGTGAGATAAGGCGGATAGCCTCTAGATGGAACATATCAGTCATCTCAAAAGCTGCCTTTGTGATGTAGCCCTCGATAGCGTGTGTCAGGGCGTCCATACCAGTGCAGGCAGTAAGACCGGCAGGCATGGAAGACATCATATCAGGGTCAACTACAGCGATATAAGGGATATCGTTCGTGTCAACGCAGACGAATTTTCTCTCCTTCTCAGGATCGGTTATGACGTAGTTAATAGTGACTTCGGCTGCGGTTCCTGCAGTAGTCGGGACTGCTATCGTCGGGACTGCGTGGTTCTTCGTATCGGCAACGCCTTCGAGAGAGCGGACATCTGAGAACTCAGGGTTCGCGATTATTATGCCGATGGCCTTTGCGGTATCCATCGATGAACCTCCGCCGATGGCTACGATGGCATCAGCATCAGCTTTCTTGAAAGCCTCGACTCCGTCCTTTACGTTCTGAATAGTTGGGTTCGGCTTGATGCCGGAATATACGGTATAGGCGATGCCGGCCTCGTCCAGAAGGTCAGTGACCTTTGCAGTGACACCGAACTTCACGAGATCCGGGTCCGAGGTTACGAATATCTTCGTGTAACCGCCTCTTCTTATCTCAGGTACGATCTCCTTTACTGCGCCTGAACCGTGGTATGAAATGCTGTTTAAAACTATGCGATCTGCCATTATATAACCTCCTTTTAACAGCTGAAAATTTCCCTACATTTTCATTGTATCCGTACTGGCAGATTTTTCAAATAACAAAAGCCCCGAAACGTTTCAAATGTAACATTCCGGGTTTTTTGTAACATCAGCTGAGACTTATGAACTTTTCCCTGAGCTTCGGAGGAAGAGCCTCCACGAGAAAAGCGGCCATCTTATCAGGCGGAGTCGTCATTCCGCTCACTGCCCACTGCGCCGTCATGATTATCGAGCCGTGGCAGTACATCTCGAGCAGAAAACGGATCTCCGGAGTGAAGTCAGCTTCACCGCCTTTTTTAATGAAGTCGGAGTAGAACTGGTAGATGCAATGGTAGTCGTAGTCCATCAGGTTATTCTGCGACCGGCACGAAAAGGCCGCCGCAAAAAAGTCCTTCTCGCCACGAAGGAACTCAAACTTCCGGTTCAGGGCCTCGGTTATAGTAAGAGAGACGCCCATCTGCATGAATGACCTGTCGCAGAGCTTTTGGAAGAACCAGTTCACGAGATCGTATTTGTCACGGAAATGCCTGTAAAAAGTAGGCCTTGAGACGTCAGCGAGCTGTATGATCTCAGCTACTGTGATGGCGTCTATGCACTTCTTTTTCACGAGCTGTTTCATGGATTCGGCAAGTCTGTGTTTCGTTTTTTCATTCATCATCTGCTGCATTATTATTCTTCTGAGGCCTTGCTGTGATCAGGGCGGCGCCTCCTATGGTAAGCATCATCCCTGATACTTTTCGGTTCATATTCTTTCATTCCTTGACAGGACCGGTATCATTGAAGACGGTCACTCATATAGTATACACGCTTGGAGTTAATTTTCAAAGGGGAATTCTGCTCATTGCAAAGACAGGATATCTTTTTTATAATAAGGATATTGGCAAATTCAACTGTCCTTACTTATTATATTAGCAAAGAGAAGGGGATAGCGGAAGAGACAGGTGACAGAGGACGATTCTAGTGATAATATCTGTTTATGACAAAAAAATTATCAATGAATAAGGGAACGGCAGGCGCACTGCTGTGTGCGGCCGGTGGCATGTGCTGGGGACTGTCCGGCTCGATGGGACAGTATCTTTTCACAAGACAGGGGATGGACTCGAGATGGCTTGTTCCGCTCAGGCTGGGACTGGCCGGAGTCATCCTCTTCATATATTGCCTGGTAAGATATGGCAGGATAGTAGCGGGGCCTTTATCAAACAGGGCAGATCTCCTTAGGCTCATAGTATATGGACTGCTCGGGGTCAGTACCTGCCAGTTTGCGTATTTTCTTTGCATACAGCTTAGCTCAGCAGCAATGGGTACTATTCTGCAGGATCTATCTCCGGTCTTTATCCTGATGGTCACCTGTATCCGCGAACACAGGAAGCCGTTGATAAAAGAGGTAATAGCCATACTTCTGGCTTTTGCAGGAGTGCTTCTTTTGGCAACACATGGCTCGATAGAAAATCTGCTGATCTCCATGCCGGCGATAATCGCTGGAGTCGTCTCCGCAGTCTGCGTCATGATCTATAACTGTTCAGACCGGCTTATCAGCAAGTATCCGGTTGCTCTGCTTCAGGCGTATTCGTTTATTGCCGGCGGGATAGTTTACTCACTGATATTCAGGAGCTGGACCATACACTATGTACCGAATGCGGCAGGTATCTTCGGGATTGTGTTTGTGGTTATAGTCGGGAATGTTCTGGCATTTACGCTCTATATCAGGGGAGTTTCATATATAGGTCCGGACAGGGGGATTCTGTACGGGTTTTTAGAACCGGTTACGGCAGCTGTGATAACTGTCACGGTTTTTCATGCAAAGGCGACAGTTTTTGACCTGGTGGGATTTGCCCTGATCTTTATCATGCTCCTGCTTATCAGCAGAAGAGATGAACCGGTAGACAGTAACTGTTTTTAAAATTATTCGATGAATTATTCGAACGATTTGTTGACTGATTTATGCAGGTACGCTATAATAAAAACAGTTCAAACCAATCATGTTTAAGCGAGGAGGGATTGATATGCCGATGATAGCACCAGTATCCGAACTGAGAAATTATGGACAGGTACTTGAAAAAGTAAAACCAAACGCTCCTGTTTATCTGACTAAAAATGGTCATGGTCAGTTTAGTGTTCACAGCATAGAGGATGATGAGGAATTTGAAAAGGCGAGGGCGATGGTAAGACTCCTGACCGAGATAAACAAGGGTATACAATCTGGAGAAGAACAAGGCTGGCTCTCTGATGAAGATCTTGATAAACATTTTATTGAGAGGCGGAAGCAGAAGGGAAAGATGCTAATGAAATAGAAAGCGGAGGGTTAAATATGATTTACCAACTGAAATACTCTCCGATTGCTGAAGATGATCTGGATCGCGTGTGGGATGAAGTCTGGGAGGCATCACAAAACTTTGATATAGCGGACAAATATGTGGAAGATCTTCGTAATGCCTTGAGACAAAATAAGAAGTATCCTAAGACAGGTAGTCCGCTCACATACATGGGCGAATTTACGGGACTGTATTATGTGACATTTAAGGAGTATATCGCATTTTACAGAATCCACGGTGATGTGATCGAGGTTGCAAGAGTGCTGTTCTCCCGAAGCGATTATATGAAGGTATTGTTTGGGAAAAGTGAGTATATTCTTGAAGACGATGAGGATTGAGAATAAGGTGATCCCCGCAGTTTGTCCGTCATGAATAGACGGAATGCTGTGGGGTATTATTATATTGATAAACTTCGCTGTTTGGAATATGATTATGCGTCAACTACGCCCCGACTAAAGTCGGGGATGACTGGGATGGATTTGATTGTGCAAAATGGCGTCAGAAATTTTTTTACCACAAGAATTAATTACCTATCGGGGTGACGGGTCACTCTTCCCTTCATATGAGGTTGATAAGAAAACCCTTGTGGTCACTGATCCTTCTTCAGCGAAAAAACCGAAGGGTCTTCTTACAGTGACGGTTCCGAAGAAGCTTGCCAGGCTTTCTGAGATATCGGTAAAAGCCGAAAACGGAGACATAACAGTAGCTCCTTCACCTGCTCTGTCTGCCGATAAGCTGACTGTTTCCTCAGATAATGGGGATATAGTCATGCGAAATATTCTTGGCGTCTCTCTTGTGGCTTCCTCAGATAACGGGGATATCACCGCGGAAAGGATCAGCTTTGAAACCTCGGATCTTTCAAGTGAAAACGGTGATCTGATAATAAGCCCTTCTGATGGATGCTCGGCATACAGATATCATCTGAGCGGAGGAAACGGAGATATCAGAATAGGCGACGGAATCTATCAGGGATCTCTCGACTCGGGAAATGGATTAATAGCAGGCGACGGCGCAAAGGACATGACGCTTGAAGCCGATAACGGCGATATCATTGTCAAATGATAAGGAAGAGAAAAATTGCAAGTTAATGTGGAAAATTTCTCATTTTAACTTGTATTAAATCTTGATATAAGACCACTTAGTCAGTCGAACGATTTTTGTATTTGTCAAGTGAAAATTCAGTCACACGTGTCTTTATATAGCACCCGCTTTTCAGGCGGATGCTATAAGATTTTTCAGGGGAAGATATTGTCTCTGCTTACAGAACTTCTGAATCTGTCATTACTCTCAGATGTGGATAAGGCAAAAGAGGCACTGGATCATGGCATTGAGCTATGCAGGCGGCATCCGGATGAGGTGCCATACCAAAGGTAAGTTGGGATGTTGAGAAATCAGGATTTCTGTATAAATCCATAGCAGAATAATAAAGAAAATGACTTTACATTTGCTTTATTGGATGCTATTATAGAAAGCAGAAGGAGATGATATTTATGTCGCAGACAGCAGTTAACGTAAATTTTAAGCTCGATCCGGTTGTCAAGAAAAATATGGAATCAGCATGTCATGATATGGGTATTACAATGACAGCTGCATTTACAATATTTGCAAAGACTGTAGGCCGCGAGAGACGTATACCGTTTGCAGTAACAGCGGATCCATTCTACTCTAACGAAAATATTAATTACCTTGAAGAAATCAGGAATGACATAGATAATGGCAAGGCACATTTTTCAGAGCATGAGCTTTTAGAGGATGATGAATGAAGCTGCAATGGGAAGACAGAGCCTGGAATGACTATTTGTACTGGCAGACTCAGGACAAGAAAACTCTAAAGAAAATCAATAGGCTTATCAGGGTAATGCAGCGTACCCCTTTTGAAGGGGAGGGAAGCCCTGAACCTCTTAAAGGAAATCTGAGTGGGTGGTGGAGCCGTCACATCAATGAAGCTGATAGGATAGTATATTATGTTGAGGGTGAGGTGCTCTATATTATTGCATGTAGAGGACATTACGGCGATCATTGATCGCATGATTAAATATGGATTCTATAAGATCCGTAGTGGAGCAAATTAATGTGGAAAATTTCTCATTTTAACTTGTATTAAATCTTGACATAAGACCACTCTGTTCTTCTTCCCACACATCGGACAGTTCCATTCAAGATAAGTAAGTGACATATATATTATCCTCCTCGAAATACTACTCTTAATATATCATGTATAAGATAAGGTTGTCAAACGGCCAAATATTATGTAGTAGCAAAATCCTGGGTTGAATTATGGCTGAATATAGTGTATGATATAGCCACAAGGAGGAAAGCAATATGCCAATTATTCCAATGAAAGATCTGAAGAATACAACAGAGATTGAACGCAGGTGCAACGAGACGGACGGGCCTGTTTATATAACTAAAAACGGATACGGGAGCCTTGTCGTCATGAGCATGGATTATTACGAACGGA
>Ga0256406_1007530_pt1 | contig 10287 bp, 7 predicted proteins | sample RumenRJG_03DNA_FD_185986 | JGI IMG/M metagenome (GOLD analysis project Ga0256406, IMG submission 185986) | Bovine rumen microbial communities from Lethbridge, Alberta, Canada - RJG_03 | ecosystem: Host-associated > Mammals > Digestive system > Stomach > Rumen | place: Canada: Alberta | collected...
TGAGATTGCCCTCAATGCCAATGCCATGAAGCAGCAGAACGATTACCTTATCACTATTCAGAATAAGCTTGAAGACTATCTTGGACTCTATCACGAGCAGCGTGCGCTGCTTATCGTGTCGCTCTTCGTGGCCTTGACACTCTTGGTTGCAGTACTGTTGGGGTGGCGTGCCATAGTAGTCACGCGACGCGCTAACCGGCGGATGAAGGAGTTGGGCGACGAGCAGAACCGATTCTACACCAATGCCAGTCACCAGCTGCGCACGCCTCTGACGCTCATCACCGGTCCGCTGCACCAACTTGCTGAAAGCAGGACGCTGAGCGCCAATGACCACGAACTGCTCGACATTGTCAGCAGGAACGCCGGACAACTGCAGCAGCTTGTCAGCGATGCGCTGCAATTCCAGAAGGAGTACCGTCAGATGACCCACGACGCTCAACCCACCGATGCCCATGCTGTCAGCCGGCGGTCGGTGCAGGACGGACAGCACGACCTTGTGGTGCGTGACCAAAGCGACGAGCTGGCCACGGTTCTGATCGTAGACGACAACGATGATATGCGCCGCTATCTGCGCACGTTGCTGCTCGACCGCTACTATGTGCTTGAGGCCAGCGACGGGCAGAGCGGCTGGAAACTGGCCCGCGAGAGTGTGCCCGACCTTGTGGTGAGCGATGTGATGATGCCGGTGATGGACGGTCTGACCTTCTGTGCCAAGCTCAAGGCCGACGCATTGACCAGCCACATACCCGTCATCCTGCTCACCGCCCGCAGCTCGGAGCAGCAGCAGGCCGAAGGACTGAGCCAAGGTGCTGATGCCTATCTCACCAAGCCCTTCAGTGCCGAGGTGCTACTGGCTCATATTGCCAGTCTGCTCGCCAACCGGCAGAAGCTGCGCGAAGTCTATACTGCCGAGAAGCAGCAAGCCGTAGCCGGTGACGACATGGTGCTCAGCACGCCCGACAAGAAGTTTATGGACACTTTGCGCCAGGCCATCCTCAAAAACATGAGTAATACCAAGCTGAAGATGGACGACCTCGGGGCTGACATGGGCATCAGCCGTGTGCAACTCTATCGGAAGGTGAAGGCCCTGACCGGTATGTCGCCGGTGGAACTGCTCAAGGAGATACGTCTGCAGAGAGCCATGAAACTGCTCAAGGGCACCGACAAGACCGTGGCCGAAGTAGCCTATGAGGTGGGTTTCGGCACACCGGGCTACTTCTCTTCCTGCTTCAAGAAGCAATACGGAAAATATCCGACGGAGATAAGGGAGTCGGTCAATGAGCCGTGACCGCCTGATCCTTATGGTCTAACATTTGTTACTTTTTACTGAAGGATTGATACATGTCAAAAAAGTTGCAGCATTTGTAATAATGTGGTTACTCTGTTTCAAATCTTATCCCTACCTTTGCCCCGTCGGTACTACAAGCCAACCAAGATGCCGGCGGGGGCCGATGGTCGTCCAATCCTGATGACTCGCCATAGCCCGTCAAGCTGCTCTTGTTCTACACTGAGTAATAACAACCTAAATTAATTTGCATTATGAACAATAATAGTGTCAAGCGGCTGGCCATGGTCAGCGTTATGTTCTGTTTCTTCGCCATGGGCTTTGTCGACCTTGTGGGAATCGCTTCTAATTATGTCAAGAACGACCTCGGGCTTAACGACGCCACGGCGAATATCTTTCCCTCGCTGGTCTTCTTTTGGTTCCTGCTGTTCTCCGTGCCCACGGGCGTACTGATGAATAAGTTAGGGCGGAAGAAGACGGTGCTGCTCTCTTTGCTGGTGACGGTGGTGTCACTGCTGCTGCCCATTTTCGGCGAGAGTTTCTGGCTGATGCTCGTCAGCTTTTCGTTCCTCGGCATCGGCAACGCGCTCATGCAAACCTCGCTCAATCCCCTTGTAGCCTCGGTGGCCCGCGGCAGTCATCTTGCCTCGACGCTCACCTTTGGGCAGTTCGTCAAGGCCATAGCCTCCTTTATGGCTCCTTACATAGCAGCTTGGGGAGCGACGCAGGCTATCCCCTCCTGCGGCTTGGGCTGGCGTGTGCTCTTTCCCATCTATATGTGCATAGGCATAGCCGCCTCACTGCTCCTCCTTTCCACTCCCATCCATGAGGAGCAGCCAACCAATGCTGATGCTGCGGCTCCTTCCGTCGGCCATCAGTTTGCCACTTGCTTCCGTCTCTTGGGCAAGCCCATCGTACTGCTGAGCTTCATTGGTATCATGTGCCATGTGGGCATCGATGTGGGCACCAACACCACCGCCCCCAAGATTCTCATGGAGCGGCTGCATTTTGCGCTCAATGACGCTGCCTTCGCCACCTCGCTCTATTTCATCTTCCGCACCTTAGGCTGTCTGACGGGCTCCTTCTTCCTGCGCGTGGTCAACAACCGGCTGTTCTTCGTCATCTCCATCACGATGATGGCTTTGTCGATGCTGGGCCTGTTCTTCGGGACGACCAAGTTCGTGCTCTACACCGCCATTGCCCTTGTGGGCTACGGCAACAGCAACATCTTTTCACTGGTCTTTGCCCAGGCCCTTCAGAGTGTGCCTGAGAAGCAGAACGAAGTGAGTGGGCTGATGATTATGGGTCTCTTCGGCGGAACGATCTTCCCCCTCATCATGGGCTTTGCCAGCGATGCCATGGGACAGTCCGGAGCCGTACTCGTGATGGCTGTCGGTGTGGCTTATCTGTTTACCTATATTAAGAACATCAAATAAATCAAAGCAACTATGAACAAAGTCATTGTTGGCCTCGGTGAGGCCTTATGGGATTGTCTGCCCGATGGAAGAAAGTTGGGTGGTGCCCCTGCTAACTTCGCTTATCATTCCAGTCAGTTCGGCAACGACGCCTATGCTATCAGTGCCGTCGGCAACGACGCACTCGGTGACCAGACGCTGAAGGAGTTCGATGCCAAGCATCTGAAGTATGTCATGCCCCGCGTCGATTTTCCCACGGGCACCGTGCAGGTGGAGCTTGACGAAGAGGGTGTACCCACTTACGACATCCGGCAAAACGTGGCATGGGATAACATTCCCTTCACTCCCGAGATAGAGAACATCGCCAGGCATTGCGGTTGTGTGTGCTTCGGCTCGCTGGCCCAGCGCAATGGGGCGTCGCGCAACACCATCCATCGCTTTCTCGACGCCACCCCCAAGGGTTGTCTGAAGATTTTCGACATCAATCTGCGGCAGAACTTCTACACCAAGGAGGTCATCCGGGAGAGCCTCAAAGCTTGCGATATCCTGAAGATCAACGATGAGGAGCTCGTCACTATCGGACGTCTCTTTGGCTATCCCGGTCTTGACATTGAGAACAAGTGCTATCTCATCCTCGGCAAGTATAACCTCAAGATGCTTGTGCTCACCTGCGGCACTAATGGCAGCTATGTCTTTGCACCCGGAGTAAAGAGTTTTCAGCCCACACCTAAGGTGGAAGTGGCCGACACGGTGGGAGCCGGCGACAGCTTTACCGGCACCTTCGCTTCCGCCATTCTCGCAGGGATGCCTCTGAAGGAGGCCCATGAGCTCGCCGTTGAGGTGAGTGCCTACGTTTGTACGCAGCCGGGAGCCATGCCACAGTTGCCCCAGGAGTTTCTCAATAAGGTGATGTAATCTTTCGGTAACACCATTTCCTCGTATTGCCTCTTTCGCTCCTCGCTTCATCGGAGAGTGGAAGAGGCTTTTTCGGTGCACAGAATATTTTCAGTGTCAAGCTGGCTCTCCGCGAACTCTGGCACCACCGACAGCGCCGCCCTCATGTCGGCATGAGTCAGCGTGGTGTTGCGCTTGGCCATACTTTATCATCCTAACCTTGCACAGTTTTTCTTGTCGGACTGAATTGTCCGACACTGCAATGATACAGCACCACGACGGCCTGCTGCACCTGTTAAAAACGGCAACATCGGAGTGCCGTGTACCAATGGAGCCGGATGTTACGCCAATTGGCGGAGACATCTACGCCATAAGGCGGAGCTACGTACGCCAATTGGCGGAGATATGTACGCCATATGCCGTAAGCATGCTGTCCCCATGGCCGAAACGCTCAACGAGGTCTACCATCGTAGACCGAAGCTGCCGGTGCCAAGGAGAGCAGACGGGGAGTAGAGGAGGGAAGTTTATAAATGATTGGTGTGTAAAGACGGAAGGTGAAGGAAAATTGGCCCCACTGGATAATGTCGGTGGTTGGAGCTTCGAAGAAATTCAGCGCACTTCGTGCTCGTGTACCCCCTCGGTGCACGTCAGCCTTATAGTAGCACCATCCCCAGTCTGTGCTCCTTTCAGTCGCATGACCAGTGCTACCCATGCTTCAGCCCCCTCGGGGCTGTCCTTGGAGTTTGGAGTGCATCGTCTTGTCCCACCGGAAGCCAAAAATATTAGGGATGGGGACAGTGCCCCGAAGGTGGCACACACTAAACAGGAATTGGTATTAACGAACCTACTGAAGATATCCTGAGCCCCGTTTTTTTGCGCTTTGGGTCTCTGTGTCTGTGACTTTGTCGGCTCATCTGTGAATTGTACGGTGCGGCAAGGCGGATGGGATGACCATTGTTGACAGATGTGTCGACTATTGTTGCATGTATCAATATTTAGATGCTCTGAACTAATCCTTCAATTGACTTGTATCAATTCTCCATAACTTTGCAGCCGAAATCAAATCACCCTTAACGGAGTAATAACTAAAATTGTAATTATGGTACATTGTAAAGGAGCATTGCTTGGAATGATGTTGACTCTTGCAAGTTTGTCGGCTTGGGCACAGGACATCATCGTAAGCGGTACAGTCAAGGATGCCACAGGTGAGCCTGTCATTGGCGTGTCGGTCATCCAGAAAAGGAACATCTAATGGAGCCGTCACCGATGTCGACGGTCATTTCTCATTCAAGGCGCCACAAGGCTCCCCACTCGTATTTTCCTATATAGGCTATGCTACTCAAGAACTGAAGGCCGGCAGCGATATGGTTGTCGAGCTGAAGGAGAATACCAAGGAGCTCAACGAAGTGGTTGTCACAGGTTACACCACTCAGCGCAAGGCCGACCTGACAGGTTCGGTGGCTGTGGTGAGCACCAAGGAGCTGCAGACATCTCCCGACCCCGACCCCATGCGTGCCCTGCAAGGCAAGGTGCCGGGTATGACCATTACAGCTAATGGCTCGCCCATCGGCACGGGTACTGTCCGCATCCGTGGTATTGGCTCGTTCAACTCCTCACAAGACCCGTTGTTCATTGTTGACGGTGTGCCGACCAATATGGCATTGAACTCTCTCAACATGAACGACATCGAAAGTATGCAGGTGCTCAAGGACGCAGCCTCGGCCAGCATCTACGGTTCACGCGCTTCGAATGGTGTCATCATCATCACGACGAAGAAGGGAAAGAAAGGCGACAAGGTGGCCATTGACTTCTCAACCAACCTTACCGCTCAGTTCTATACCAACCAGTCGAAGATGAAGCTACTGAACGCCAGTGGTTATCTCACCGCCATGACCCAGGCTGCCCTCAACGACGGCTTGGACCCCATTGCTTATGCCAGCAACTATGGCGTCGACCTCAAGGCAGCCAGCGGTATTCCTATCACTGCCTATGATCCGGCAACCGGCAAGACTGTCAACTACACGGCAGGCGGACGCTACAACGGTTACATCAATGAGAAGCGGACTATGCCCTTCTCTGACACCGACTGGGTGGATGCCATCTCCCATACCGGCTTCTCGCAGAACTATGACCTCTCGCTCTCACACGCCAACGACAAGCACAGCGCTATGTTCTCTCTTGGCTATAAGAATGTGGACGGTATCCTGAAATACACCAGCTTCGAGAACATTGCAGCCCGGCTGAACACTTCCTGGAATCTCAACAAGATGCTTACAGTGGGTGAGAACCTCACGGTCACCTATTCCTCGCAAGTGGACTGTGCTCCGATGGAGAACGCGCTGAAGATGCCGCCTATCGTACCGGTATATGAGAAAGACGGAAAGACCTTTGCCGGTCCAGTTGGCTCCATGTCCGACCGTGAGAACCCGGCCCGCGAGCAGTATGATAACCGCGACAACCATCTCGACTACTGGAGAATATTTGGAAACGCCTACGTAGAGCTGAAGCCTATCAAAGGCCTCACGCTGAAGTCCAACTTCGGTATCGACTACAAGACATCGTTCATCAATGCGCTGACCCACACCTACCAGTCGGACGTGGTTCGCAACAACATCGCCAAGACGACACTCTCCAACAACAACGAGACCAACTGGGTATGGTCCAACACAGCCAACTATCTCTTCACCCTGGGTGCCGACCATCACTTCAACATCCTTTTGGGTAGTGAGCTCTCCAAGCAGAGTGTCATCGACTTCTCGGCTTACTCTGAGGGCTATGCCTTGGAAGATGTAGACTATATGTGGCCTAATGCAGCCACCGGCACAATGAACAACAGCGGTGCCAAGTTCGGTTATCGCCTGGCTTCGTTCTTCGGTAAAATCGACTACAACTGGCAGGACCTGCTGCTGGCCTCGTTCACCATCCGCGAGGATGGCTCCTCCCGTTTCGGTAAGAACCACCGCTGGGGTACCTTCCCTGCCGCCTCTCTCGGCTTCCGCTTCTCTCAGCTGCTCCACTACAACTGGCTCAATGACGCTAAGTTGCGTCTCTCTTGGGGACAGACCGGTAACCAGGCCATCGACAACAACGCACAGTTCGGCCTCTATGTCGTGGACTACGGTCTCGACCGCGTCACCTCCACCGCCTATGACCTCGCCCTGCAAGGCTCCGGCACCTTCCCCTCCGGCTATCGTGCCACACAGCTGGCCAACCCCAATCTCAAGTGGGAGGCTGCTACACAGTACAACGTAGGTCTGGACTTCACCATGCTCGGCAACTCACTCTACGGTTCTGTTGATGCCTATATCAAGAACGTGAAGGACATGCTCATCAATCCTGCTTACCTCGGAGCTACGGGTGAGGGCGGCAATCAGTGGCAGAACGGCCCCTCGCTGCGCAACTGGGGTATGGAGTTCGCCCTGGGCTACCGAAAGACGTTGGCTTGCGGCCTCGGCCTCGACCTCAACGGCAACCTGAGCTTCTTCCGCAACCGCGTCACCTATCTGCCCTCCTCAACGGCAGGTGCTTATGCCCACACGACGGCACAAAACCTTGTACAGAGCCACAAGGCTTATGGTTCTATCGTAGGATATGTCGCCGACGGACTCTTCCAGACACAAGAGGAAGTAGACGCTTCCGGTCAGCCCAACGCACGTCTCGGTGGTCTGAAATATAGAGACCTGACCCACGACGGCAAGATTACCAGCGATGACCAGACGTGGATTTATAACCCCGTCCCCGCCTTCTCTTACGGTCTGAACATCGGTCTGACCTATAAGGACTTCGACATGACCCTGTTCTGGCAGGGCGTAGCCGACCAGGATGTGTACAACAACCAAAAGTTCCAGACCGACTTTTGGGCCATCACCGACCCGGGCTCGAACAAGGGTAGCCGACTGTTGGATGCATGGAACACCAACAATACAGGATCCACAATTCCAATGTTGAGCACCATGAACCGCTCCGACGAGGGCCGTGCCTCTTCCTACTTCGTGGAGAATGGCTCTTATCTGAAGCTCCGCACCCTGCAAATGGGCTACCGTCTGCCGGCATCGGTGCTCAGCAAGCTCCACATGACCAGTGCCCGTGTCTATGTCTCCGGACAGAACTTGCTGACGCTCAAGAGCAGCTCACTGACCTGCTCGGATCCTGAGAACCCCAACTGGAACTATCCCCTCTCTTCATCCGTCTCCTTCGGTCTGCAAGTAGGCTTCTAATCCAACATACATATATAATAAAGGTAACACAGTTATGAAAAAGATATATATCATCGCTTTGGCAGCTGCCATGACCCTTGGACTCACCGGCTGTAACGATTTCCTGGACTATACACCGACGGCCGTAGTCGACGAAGACAAGGCTTTCTCCGACCCTGACAAGATGGTCAACAGTGCTTATGCCATGCTCGGCGACTGCTGGTATTCCTATCCCTTCAACCTCTGGCCCTACGGCGACCTGGCCTCCGACGACTGCCTCAAAGGTGGCGGCGGAACGGGCGACACAGGTTATCACGACATCGAGGTATGGTCCTCGCTGACTTCCACACGTGGTGAGCTCGACGAGCTCTGGTACCGCCTTTTCTGTGCCGTGTCGCGCTGCAACCGCGCCTTGGTTTCCCTCGATGAGAATGGCAACAACGTACTCGGTGAGCAGACAACGACAGAGCGCGAGGCTGAGGTCCGCTTCCTGCGCGCCCACTTCTACTTCAAGCTCATTTCCGTATTCCGTCAGGTGCCATGGATCGACGAACAGGTCTACAAGGACAAAGCTACAGAAAAGACCTCCAACACACAATACACCTACGAGCAGCTTTTCGGCAAGGTCATCGACGATTTTCAGTTCGCTTATGACCATCTGCCCGAGAAGCAGAGCGAGGGCGGACGTGCCAACAAGATTGCTGCTGCCGCTTACCTTGCCAAGTGCTATCTCACCCTGGCCTGGGGCGACGGTTATGAGGCCACCGACGGCGTAAGCCACATCAACAAGGAGTATATGCAGAAGGTTGTGGACTACACCGATGTAGTCAAGGCGTCACGCTATGGCTACCTCGAGGACTATGGAGACATTTTCCTGCCCGACTACAAGAACAGCAAGGAGAGCATCTTCGCCGTACAGGCCAGTGACTACTCCGAAGACCACACCCGTTTCGGTCGTGCCAACTGGTCCAACACGCTCAACGGCTGCTGGGGCATCTGGTCGTGCGGATGGGACTTCCACAAGCCTTCACAGAACCTCGTCAACGCCTTTAAGACCCGCAACGGCCTACCGGAGTTCAATGACTACAACGACAGCGATGAATATCCTGTCAATGGCAAGCCGACAGCACAGAAGTGGGATCCGCGGCTCTTCCACACTGTAGGCATGCCGACCTTCCCCTACAAGTATGAGTCGGAATACACGCTCACTAAGGCCAACTCCCGTACGCCCAACACCTACGGCTACTATACTTCGATGAAGGAAGTGCCGCAGCGTTCCAAGGGCGAGTCCTACAACCGTCCTTGGCAGGCCTTCGACATGAACGACTATGTGCTGCGCTACACCGACGTGATGCTCATGCGCGCCGAGGCTCTCATCGAGTTGGGCCGTCTGCAAGATGCCCGTACGATCATCAACGACATCCGTCAGCGTGCCAAGAACTCCATCAAAAAGCATATTGAATACGCCGCCGACCAGTGCGAGATAGCACTCTATCCCGAGTCCTACTTCCAGGACAAGGAGACAGCCCGCAAGTGCCTGCGCTGGGAACGCCGACTGGAGATGGGTATGGAGGGCAGCCGCTTCTTCGACCTGCGCCGCTGGGGCATCGCCTCCGAAACACTCAACAACTATTTCAAGAGCGAGGCCAAGGATGTCTACGACGGTCAGCCCTACGCCGAATATTACAAGGACGCCCACTTCACGCCTGGCAAGAACGAGTTTTGGCCGGTTCCCTACAACCAGCTCTTCTACATCCCCGGACTGTACACGCAGAATAAAGGCTACGACAAGTAAACCATTCAGTACACATCTTTTTCCCACATGAAAAGATTCTCAATCCTCTTGGCTGCCCTGCTCATGGGCACGGGCAGCCTTCTGGCTCAGAGCCATCAGTGGTTCATACGCCATATACTCTCCGATAAGCACGCCATGATGAGCGTAGAGACCCATAAGCGCTACATCCTGCTGCCTATAGAGGAGAAGGAAAACGAGACCACCATTAAAGTCATCAAGGACGGTCACTCTATGCAAGCCATTAAGGTGCGTCTTGCAACAGGTAAGCCCGACTATTTCGTGCCTCTTGACATCAGCAAGTTCAGCAAAGACGGAAATGTACTCCTCGACTTTAGCTTCCAGGGCAACTACCGTACGGTCGGCAACATTGAGGACTACAGTTGCTGGCAGTTGATGAAGGAGAGCGACACCTTCGACACCACCAACCGAGAGGCTTACCGACCCGTCTATCACCATACTCCCCTGTGGGGATGGATGAACGATCCCAACGGCATGTTTTATAAAGATGGGGTATGGAATCTATACTATCAGTATAATCCCTACGGGTCTACGTGGGAAAACATGACATGGGGGCATGCCACCAGCCGCGACTTAGTCCATTGGCAATACGAGGGTACACCCATTGAGCCCGACGACTTGGGCACGATCTTCAGCGGTTCTGCTGTCGTCGACAGCAGCAACACGGCTGGCTTCGGCAAAAAC
>Ga0256406_1007533_pt1 | contig 10285 bp, 9 predicted proteins | sample RumenRJG_03DNA_FD_185986 | JGI IMG/M metagenome (GOLD analysis project Ga0256406, IMG submission 185986) | Bovine rumen microbial communities from Lethbridge, Alberta, Canada - RJG_03 | ecosystem: Host-associated > Mammals > Digestive system > Stomach > Rumen | place: Canada: Alberta | collected...
TTAATTGAGAGGATGGATTGGCTATGAAAAAAAACAGTCAGAATACAGAAAGTACAAAGTATAAGGGCTTCTGGAAATATATGGTAAGATATATCGGTCAATACCGTAAGAAGCTTACCTTTTCAATAATCGGTGCCGGACTTGTGGGCGTGTGCGTCGCTTTTCAGCCGCTGATTATAAAGTGGATAGTTGACGACGGCATTTCAAATTCAGCTCTTTCCTCATCCGGCAAGATACGCTTTGTGGCATATATGTGCGCCGTTTATCTGCTTCTTGCCGCAGGAAGAATCTCTATCTGGAGATTTGCGTTTATAAATATGCTTAAGTCGCTTGAGGGCTCGATTTTTAATCTCAGGTCGCACTTCTTTTCCCATGTTCAGCATATGTGCATGAGATTTTATGACAGTACCTCGGCAGGTGAGCTTTTTAACTGCATTATGGGTTCGCCCATGGTTAATATAAAAACCTATATGCAGCAGATGTTTATGTCAGTGCCTTATCAGGCGGTATCTCTGGTAATTTCCGTCATAGCTCTTTCGTCATACGACTGGATTCTTACGTTGATTTTACTTTTAACAGCTCTTGTAATGGCAACCTTCAATGTCATATCAAGGCGTAAGGTAAAGAATGCCTTTAAGGACTACATACAGACAGAAAGCGACGCAAGTCATTATCTTAATGATACGCTTCACGGAATTGACGCTGTTAAAATCTATTCCATTGAAGACAATACCTTTAAGGTATTTCAGTCTTTTATTACAAATATGTACGAAAAAGGAATAAAAGCAAACCTGTCACAGGTTATGGAAAATTTCAAGCCTGAATTTGTTCAGTATGTGGGAACCGCTGTCGTTTATCTTGTGGGCGCAATATCGTGCGTTTACAGAGGAATGTCAGTCGGAACGCTTTATGCTTTCCTTTCAAGCATGGGAACAATTCTCGCCACACTTACCTCCTGGCTGTCAATCGGTCTGCAAAAAAGCACTGCGGAAGCAGGTCTGCACAGGATTCTGAGAATTCTCAGCATGCATACCACCACTCCCGAAATCGACGGTGAACACGCAAGAAATGTTGATGTTGAAAAAAGCAATGCATTAAGAAAACATATGCCTTGCATTTCCTTTGATAATGTCAGCTTCGGTTATGACAACAAACAGATTTTCAATAATTTTTCATGTGAAATACAATATAACGAAAGCGTTGCTCTTGTTGGAGGAAGCGGAAGCGGAAAAACCACCCTCACAAAGCTTGCTATGAGATTATATGATGTAACTGCCGGCTCTGTATGCGTTCACGGCAGAGATGTCCGTCAGTATAATCTGCACGATTTAAGAGTTACCTTCGGTGTTGTGCCTCAGAACCCGTTTATATTCTACGGCACAATCTGGGATAATGTAATGATTGCACGACCGGACGCAACCAACAAGGAAATAATTCAAGCAATGGAAATTGCCCATGTACATGAATTTGTAAATGACCTTGAGCAGGGTTGGAATACAATTGTAGGCGATGGTGCTCTTGGTCTGTCGGGTGGTCAGAAGCAAAGGATTGCAATTGCAAGGGCAGTTTTGGGCAGTCCGGATATTCTTATTTTTGACGAGGCAACCTCAGCACTTGATAACATTTCGGAACGTCACATACAGCAGGCTATGGAGGAGCTTATGAAAACTCATACGGTTATTATCGTTGCTCACAGGCTTTCCACAATAAGAAATGTTGACAGAATCCTTGTATTTGATAAGGGTAAGATTGTTCAGGAGGGTACCTATGACGAGCTTGCCGCAAAGGAAGGCGCATTTAAAACTCTGCTTAATGGTCAGTAAAGCAGTAGGCTTTGTAACAAAATTAAACATAAAATTCATCGGGCAGCCGTCTCTTGTGATACGGCTGCCTTTACTGTCAGTTCATTTTCGGAATTAAATTAATTATATCAAACAGATAAATCCGTAATAATAACGAATAAACTTTCAAAACTTATGCAAAATTAACAAAGAAAAAAATAAAAGAAAAATACCACTTGTCAAAATACAGTAATTGTGATATCCTGTTACGGTTGATTAATTTGATAACCATGAAAAATTTAAGGAGGACTTTTCTTTATGGAAAGAGAAAAATTCAGTTCACGAATAGGCTTTATACTTATTTCGGCAGGCTGTGCAATAGGGCTTGGCAATGTATGGCGTTTCCCCTACATTGTCGGTCAGTACGGTGGCGCAGCGTTTATTTTGCTCTATCTGCTTTTTCTTCTCATTTTCGGTCTGCCGATTATGACTATGGAATTTTCAGTCGGCAGAGCAAGCAGAAAAAGCATTGCGGATTCCTTCAGGGTTCTTGAGCCTAAGGGTACGAAATGGCATCTTTTCGGTTGGGTCGGTATGGCAGGAAATTACCTGTTGATGATGTTTTATACCACTGTAACAGGCTGGATGTTCGCTTATCTTTTTAAAATGATAAGAGGCGATTTTATCGGTCTTAATTCGGCTCAGGTTTCAGAACAATTTATCTTATTGACACAAAATCCCGTTGCTTTGATTGGATTTATGATAATCGCATCACTGCTTGGTTTCTTCATATGCTCTATGGGGCTTCAGAAGGGCGTCGAGAGGATAACAAAGGTAATGATGACTGCTTTGCTGGTTATAATTGCCATTCTTGCCATACGTGCCGTAACGCTTCCCGGTGCCGAAAAGGGCATTGAATACTATCTTGTTCCCGACTTTAAGAAAATGGTTGGAAACCGTCTTGGTGATGTGGTATTTGCCGCCTTGGGACAGGCATTCTTTACCCTTTCCATAGGCATGGGCTCAATGGCCATTTTCGGAAGCTATATCAGCAAGGACAGAAGACTTTTCGGTGAAACGATTTCAATTGCGGTGCTTGATACCCTGGTTGCGTTTACCGCAGGATTGATTGTTATTCCCTCCTGCTTTGCCTATAATGTTGAACCAAGCGGCGGCCCGGGACTTATTTTCCAGACGCTGCCCAATATATTCAACGATATGCCCGGCGGACATATATGGGGATCTCTGTTCTTTTTATTTATGCTCTTTGCGGCAATGTCTACAGTGATTGCGGTGTTTGAAAATATCATTTCCTTTGCCATGGATTTGGGCGGCTGGAGCAGGAGAAAAGCTTGTATTGTGAATGCTTCCGTCATTATAATATTATCACTTCCCTGCGCTCTCGGCTTTAACCTTCTTTCGGGTATTATGCCCTTTGGTGAGGGCAGCAACATAATGGATCTTGAGGATTTTATTATCAGCAATAACATTCTTCCTCTCGGTTCTCTTGTATATGTTCTTTTCTGCACCTCTAACAAGCACGGCTGGGGCTGGAACAGCTTTATCAATGAAGCCAATGAGGGTAAGGGAATCAAATTCCCCAAGGGACTGTATATATACGCAAAATACATTATGCCCGTTATACTTGTTATAATCCTTATTCAGGGATATATATCGAAATTCTTTGTAAAATAATAAAATTTTTATATTGTAATCCGATATTTACGTGTGTCCGTTTTTTTTCGGACACACGTAATTTATTTACTACTCCGCTACATTTTCATCAAACTGTTACATATCCGTAACATAATCGTAACAGCATAATTCTTGACTTATTCCGACAAATGGTATAATATATAATGAGATATTTCTAAGAAAATATTTACCCACGAAAGGAATACCCATGTATTACTACATACGAGGAAAATATATAACAAAAAAAGAAAGCTTTGCAGTCATAGAAGCCGGAGGAGTCGGATATAAAATATACACCTCAGCGCTTAATCTTGAAAAAATGCCTGCTCCCGGTACTGAAATCACAATGTTTACTCATCTGTATGTCAGAGAGGACGTTCAGGATTTGTACGGCTTCAGCACAAACGAGGAAATCACCCTTTTTTTGCAGCTGATGTCGGTTTCCGGCATCGGCCCAAAGGCAGCTCTGTCAATTATGTCTGTTATGACCTGCGAACAGTTTGCGCTTGCGGTAATAACAAACGATACAAAAACAATCACTAAAGCACAGGGCGTTGGGCCTAAGGCTGCACAAAGAATTATACTGGAGCTTAAGGACAAGCTGAAAACAGAAAACGCTCTTCCGGAGGATCTGAAAGCTTCTACCCTTGAACAGGAAAATCATCAATCGGAGGCTGTTACCGCCCTTGTTGTTCTGGGCTATACCGCCAATGAAGCAAAAAGAGCCGTAAGCGGCATTGACCCTGAGCTTCCTGTTGAGCTTATTATTAAGGAAGCCTTAAAAATACTTATGAAGCAGGTGTAAATAATTGATATTTGATGATAGTGAAAGAATTGTTACCAGTGATTGTATTGAAGAGGATACCGAAATAGAAAGCGGTCTGAGACCGAGACAATTTTGCGATTATATCGGTCAGGAAAAAGTAAAAAACAACCTTGATATTTACATTAGGGCTGCCCTTGAAAGAAAGGAAGCGCTTGACCATGTATTGCTTTACGGCCCTCCGGGGTTGGGCAAAACTACTCTTGCCGGCGTAATTGCAAATGAAATGGGTGTAAACCTGCGAATAACAAGTGGACCGGCAATTGAAAAGGCGGGAGATTTGGCGGCTATTCTCACCAATCTTTCGCAGCATGATATTCTGTTTATAGACGAAATTCACCGTATGAGCAGAATGGTTGAAGAGATTCTGTACCCGGCTATGGAGGACTATGCCCTTGACATTATAATCGGAAAAGGTCCTTCGGCAAAATCAATACGGCTTGATTTGCCCAAATTCACTCTTATCGGAGCAACCACCCGGGCAGGAAATCTGTCGGCTCCCCTTCGTGACCGATTTGGAGTTCTTGCAAGGCTTGAATTATATACCATAGATGAGCTTGTAAAAATAATTAAGCGCTCCGCCGGACTTTTAAATGTAAAAATTGATGACGGCGGTGCGGTTGAAATAGCCTCCCGTTCAAGAGGAACACCAAGAATTGCAAACCGTTTTTTAAAAAGAGTGCGTGACTTTGCCGAGGTCAAATTCAACGGCATAATCACCCAAGAAACAGCAGCTGCGGCTCTTTCCTCTATGGAGGTTGATAAAATAGGTCTTGATATGATAGATTCAAAAATGATTCTTACCATGATTAACTCCTTCGGCGGCGGTCCTGTGGGGCTTGATACCATTTCCGCCTGCATAGGCGAGGATTCAAATACCATTGAGGACGTATATGAGCCTTACCTGTTGCAGCTCGGATTTATTTCCAGAACTCCGAGAGGAAGAATTGTAATGCCTGCCGCTTACAAGCATTTTAATATTGAATTTAAGCAGGATAATTAAAATCCGCTCTCAGCTTTTGAAAGGATATGATTAAATTGAAAAAGTTTTTAACATTATTCACTCTTATGCTTATGTGCTTTAACTGCACATTTGCACAGGCTGCGTCATATACACTGTACTATAACGGTCAGCAGCATGAATACAGCGGAAGCTCCTATAAGCTTATGATAGATGACAAGTATATCGAAACCTCTGTTGAACCACTGATATTCAACGATTATACTCTTGTTCCCATAAGAGATGTTTTTGAATCGGTTGGCGCAAGTGTAAACTATATCAGCCTTAAGCAGGAAATTTATGTAAATTACGGAAATACACACATAAAGCTTGCAATCGGCGACAATACTGCATATATAAATTCAAAAACCCTCTCCATTCCCGGAGGAATAACACCAATGCTTATTTCTGTAAACGGAAGTGACGCAAAAACAATGGTTCCATTAAGATTTATTTCGGAAAACCTGGGATTTACGGTAGATTTTAACGGAGATGAAGGACTTATCAGCATTTCCACTGCATCAGCCTTTAGCAGCTCAACCATTACAAACTATCAGTTCCATGTTTACGATGATCTGACAACCACAATGGAGATTTACGCCGATAAACCGCTTTCATCAATGTCCTCTCCAAAGCTGACAGATTCAAATGTTCTGTACTTTGATATTGACAACTGCGGCTATTCCCTGCCCAATTCAAATGATATAAGCACAGGCGCAATCAGATACTTGCGTCTCGGTTCTTCTGACGGCAAAACAAGAATTGCACTTGACGTAAACAATATGAAAAGCTACAAAATTAATTTATCAAGCGACAAAAAGGTTATTCTCATTTCCGTTACGGCTTATCCGCCGGAAACAGAGGATAATCAGAATACTCCCGTTAATACAGACGGTAAAATTGTAATAATAGACGCAGGACACGGCGGCAGCGACCCCGGAGCAAGCGGCTCAACGGGCGGAAAAACCTATCAGGAAAAAACAATTAATCTTTCAATCGCAAAGAAGGTCAGAGACATACTTACCGAAAACGGCGTAAATGTAATTATGACCAGAGATGGCGATACATATCCGTCACTCACCGACCGTTCTGACCTTGCAAATATGTACAATGCCGTTATATTCGCAAGTATTCACTCAAATTCTGCCTCCGCAGATACTGCAACAGGCTTTGAGGTTTATTACAGCACTAAGAATAACTCCTCTGTCACCGGACTTTCAAGCAGCGAGCTTGCAGCTGCAGTATGTAAATCCATAGATTCCAAAATATCCATTCGCAACAGAGGTGTTAAAACAGCAGACCATGTTGTTACAAGAACCTGCACTATGCCGGCAATTCTCATTGAGGTTGGTTTTATGTCGACACCGAGTGAGCTTTCCCTTATGATTACCGAAGAATTTCAGAATGATTTTGCTCAGGGTATTGCAAACGGAATATTAAGCGTTATAGATAAAGCCAATCCACCGCAGAATTAAAAAATAACGGCGAAAAAGCGGACGGCATATATGTCCGCTTTTGTTATGTGATTTACAGTCACAGCCTACGGCTGCAATTCAGAACATATACACACAACACAGGAAAGGAAATAACAATGAAAAAATCCGATTTTTATTTTGAGCTTCCGGAGGAGCTTATTGCACAGGAGCCTCTTTCCGACCGCAGCTCATCAAGGCTTATGTGTCTGAACAAACAAAACGGTGAAATTGAACATAAGCATTTTTATGATATTGTGGATTTATTGAACCCCGGAGACTGCCTTATTTTAAATGATACAAAGGTTATACCGGCAAGACTGTACGGCTATAAGGAGGCTACAGGCGGAGCAATTGAATTTTTACTGCTTCACAAGCATTCACTTGATGTCTGGGAGGTTATTCTAAAGCCGGGCAGACGTGCAAAGCCCGGTTCTGTTTTCATCTTCGGCGACGGAAAGCTGAAGGCTGAAATCCTTGAAGTTGTTAACGACGGAAACAGACTTGTCAAATTTATTTACGACGGTGTTTTTGAAAATATTCTTGATGAACTCGGTGAGATGCCTCTTCCCCATTATATTACAAAAAAGCTTGATGACAAGGACAGATATCAGACCGTATATGCAAAAAACTCAGGCTCGGCAGCAGCTCCCACAGCAGGACTGCACTTTACCGATGAGCTTTTGAAGAAAATTTCGGATAAGGGCATAAAAATCGGGTATGTTACCCTGCACGTAGGGCTTGGCACCTTTCGCCCCGTAAAGTCTGACGATATTTCAGACCACAAAATGCATTCGGAATTTTATGTTTTGCCCCAAGAAACCGCCGACCTTGTAAATGAAACAAAAAAATGCGGAGGCCGTGTTGTTTCTGTTGGTACGACCGCAACAAGAACCCTCGAAACCGCCGGGCTGTCAGGACTTCCGCTTACAGCGCAGACAGGCTGGACCGATATTTTTATTTATCCCGGCAAAAAATTCAATGTTATTGATGCTCTTATCACAAATTTTCATTTGCCTGAGTCTACCCTAATTATGCTCGTCAGCGCTCTTGCAGGCCGTGAAAATGTATTGAATGCCTATAATACCGCTGTAAAGGAAAAATATAGATTTTTCAGCTTTGGGGACGCAATGTTTATTTTTTGATATTGTATTTAAATTTTGTTTCAATACTATCAGTGATATTGTTTTACCATCATAGAACCGCTGTCAACAGTAACAAAATGCTTATTCTCAGAAAATGCGCTTTATAGTACAAATAAATATTGACACAAAACAGAATTGTGTAGTATAATTACAGAGCAGGTAAAATTTACAGTGAACGGCTGATTAATTTTCCTAACGAAACTTCAAAATCGATTATTGAGAAAGGATAAGGAAATGAAAATTTTATTTCAAGGCGACTCTGTAACGGACAGCAGCCGCGACAGAAGAATAACTGAACCAAACAACGGCTTTGGAACAGGATATGTTAATCTGATAGCTTCAAAGCTCTTATGCGACCACCCGGATTGGAAAATATATAACCGGGCAATCGGCGGCAACCGTATCGGTGATATGTATGCCAGATGGATTGAGGATACAATCAATATTGATTTTGACCTTCTGAGCATTATGAACGGAATTAATGACGTAGGCTTCGGTCTTCGTCTTAATATGGGTGCAGATGCCGATGAATATGAATTTATGTATGACAGAATGCTCGCCTCCGCAGTTAAATCGCACAAGGACTGCAGGCTTGTTCTTATGGAGCCGTTCATTATGAAATATGACCTTCGTGAAAAGGATGCGAATATAACAGACAAGTCAAACGATATTTTCGTAAAATGGGACGTATGGAGCAGAAGCATTCTTGAAAGAAGCGAAAGAGTGCAAAGACTCGCAAAAAAATATGATGCGGTTTTTGTTCCTCTTTTTAAAGAATTTGCCTCGCTCGGAGAAAAATACGGCTGCGGTCACTGGTCGCTTGACTGCATACACCCCACACCGGCAGGACATGAATTTATCGCAAGGCAGTGGCTTGAAGCCTGCAAAAATATACTTAATAGGTAATTGTAAAACTGTCGTTTTACAATTAAATCACCATGAGTGGAAATAAAAAGTTCCATCCATTTGGTATATTTTATAGGTTGAAACTTTTTATTTCTGCCAAAAATGACGCACTTGTCGTCATTTTTGATTACAAATTAGGGGTTGGCACCCCCGATACCCCCATAAGAATGGAGGGTAATTGTAAAATTTATATTTTACAATTACCTAAAAATATACTTAATTAACGGAGAAAATTATGTTTGAAATATTACACACCAACGGACTTGCACGCAGAGGCCGTTTTCATACACCACATGGCACCGTCGAAACACCGGTTTTTCAGAATGTGGGTACTGTTGCGGCAATAAAGGGCGCAGTTTCCACTCAGGACTTAAAAAATCTCGGCTGTCAGATTGAGCTTTCAAATACCTATCATCTGCATTTGCGTCCGGGTGATAAATTAATTAAGGAAATGGGCGGTCTGCATAAGTTTATGAATTGGGACAGACCTATCCTTACCGACAGTGGAGGCTTTCAGGTTTTTTCTCTTGCTTCGCTCAGAAAAATAACCGAAGAAGGTGTCAGCTTTAATTCTCACATAGACGGCAGGCGTATCTTTATGGGGCCGGAGGAAAGTATGCAGATACAGTCAAACCTTGCCTCAACAATTGCTATGGCTTTTGACGAGTGTGTTGAGAACCCTGCGCCCTATGACTATGTAAAAAAATCCTGCGAAAGAACGCTTCGCTGGCTTGTTCGTTGTAAAGAGGAAATGACAAGACTTAACAGCCTTCCCGACACAATTAACCGTGAACAAATGCTTTTCGGCATTAACCAGGGCGGCATAGAGGATGATTTGAGAGTATGGCATATGGATGAAATAGCGAAGCTTGATCTGCCCGGCTATGCTATCGGAGGGCTTGCTGTCGGTGAAACGCACGAGCAAATGTATCACATTCTTGATGTTGTTCTTCCCCATGCACCGGAAAATAAGCCCAGATACCTTATGGGGGTAGGAACACCTTCAAATATTATTGAAAGCGTTGCAAGAGGCATAGACTTTTTTGACTGCGTTATGCCGTCAAGAAATGCACGTCACGGATTTATCTTTACATGGAACGGCACTATCAACCTGATGAATCGGAAATTCGAGCGCGACCCTCTCCCTATCGACCCAGAATGCGGCTGTGAAGCGTGCAGAAATTATTCAAGAGCATATATCAGACATCTGTTTAAGGCAAAGGAAATGCTTGGTATGCGTCTTGCGGTAATTCATAATCTGTATTTTTACAATCAGCTTGCGGCAAAAATCCGCGAGGCTATTGAAAATGACTGCTTTGACAGCTTCAGAGCAAAATATTCACCGATTCTCGATAAAAGGAATCCGTAATGACTATTCCAAACGGACTCTTACGACAGGCTTTTATGACACAAAAATTGAAAATCACATATTTTGTGTGACTTAAGTTTGCTGCGTAAATTGT
>Ga0256406_1007534_pt1 | contig 10284 bp, 13 predicted proteins | sample RumenRJG_03DNA_FD_185986 | JGI IMG/M metagenome (GOLD analysis project Ga0256406, IMG submission 185986) | Bovine rumen microbial communities from Lethbridge, Alberta, Canada - RJG_03 | ecosystem: Host-associated > Mammals > Digestive system > Stomach > Rumen | place: Canada: Alberta | collected...
CGAATTTTCAAAAACGGGGAGCCTGTCTCCTCTTTTCGTGGTGGCCGATCAGAAAAATTCTGAAGCTTATGAATTTATAGAAGAAATCTCCGAAAAAGGGCTTGATTTAAGTTATCAAATTTTATTGTTGAAAACAGTATGTCTGAGATGGCAAAAGGCCAGCCGGCAGGCTGACCTTTTCAATCGATTGGTTTCTGGTAATAGTTGCCGATGATCTGGCTCGCATGGTTGATTTCCATAAAAGCATGGGGATCAGCTTTGCGGACATTGGTAATGACTTCCTTAAGCTGATAGGTATTGATAGTTGTCATGATCAGGTAATGTTCCTTTTCCGTATAGCCGCCTTCACAGCGGATTTTGGTCACGCCATGACGGCAGGTATGGAAGATGGCCTGGGTTACTTCTTCCGGAGCATCGGTAATGATCTTGAGCGCCGTCAGATGATACCGCTGGTGCATGTAATTGACAACCTGGGTGGAAACATACTGGAAGATGATGGAATACAGAGCTGTTTCCCAGCCGTATACGGCACCGGCAATACAGAGGATCAGGGCATTGAAGCAGAGCATGTAGTTCCATGTCGGCCGGTTGAGACGCATGGAGAGCCAGATGGCAATAAAGTCCGTGCCGCCGCTGGACGCATTGGATCGCAGGGCAATGCCGATGGCAAACCCGTTGATAAGGCCTCCGAATACCGATATCAGCAATAGCTGGTGGGTAATGGCCGGAATATCAATCAGACCGGTAAAGACGGATGTCAATGTATACCAGATCACGGAATACAGAATGAACTTATGGCCGATGGTACGGAATACAAGCAGTGTAACCGCAAGGTTCAATACCATATAGAAGAAGCTGAAGGACAATTTGACATGAAACAGGGTCTGGCTCAGATTGGCCAGCAGTCTTGAAACACCGGCAAAGCCGCCCGGGTACAGATTGCCTGACTCAACAAAGGAGTTCATGTTCAATGCATAAATCAGAGCTGAAAGAACGATCATCGCAATATAGCCGATGTCCTTCTTTGTGAAATTCATCTTTTTTATTTCTTCCTGTATCATCACTCAATCCCCCTGACCAGTTCCTTTACCCTGTCCTGATCGTTTCTGCCGCTGTCAGCCAGAGCCTGCAGGTATGCTTCACAGCGTTTCATCTGGCCAAGAATGACGCGGATGTCCGCATTGATTTCTATTGTACGGTGATTTGTAAATTTTACAATCGTATGATGACTGTCTTTCCGTTCTGCACTGACAATGGCATTATAGAGCAGCCAGACACAGGCCGGATTCTCGGCTGAACGGGTCGGCAGGTAGATGTTCCCCTTTCTTTCTGATACCAGTACACAGGGCTTCTGCCTGATTCCAAGTACATGGCAGAAAGAAGCACATCTGCCTTCATAGGAAGAGCCATACCTGAGACACAGCGCATCCAGCCAGGCGATCGGCGTTCCATCAAAAAAACTGCACCTGCCGCTGTCCTCTTCGAGTACAGTTCTGTTTTCCAGCAGGTACAGTGCGTATACTTCCGACATACATTCTCCCTCTAGTGACAGCTGGCACAGCCTGTGCTGTTTTCCCGGCACAGTATTTCCAATGCCCTTGTATCAACGGCATAAGCTTCCATTTCAATTTTAGCACCGCCCTGCAGTCCGGCTACACCGACACAGCTTCTGGCCGGATACGGGGCATTAAACACTTCATTGAACACTTCACACATTGCTGCTTCTTCACTGATATCAGACAGATAGATTCTGATCTGCAGTACATACCTGAGATCAAGCCCTGCTTTCTGCAGTACACCCTTGACATGATCCAGACACAGCCTGGTCTGTTCTTTTATATCACCAGTCGACATTGTACCATCCGTATTGATCGGCAATTGTCCTGAAACAAAAATAAAATCTCCCAGGCGTACACCGTCTGACTTTGTGCCGCATGCCTGCGGCACACCTGTATTTTCCAAACTTTCAATCATTTTTCAACTCACCATGTATTTCTCAAACATGGTCATTGTAAAGTGACGGTTTTATTTCGTCCAATCATTTGCACTTATTAAGGAAATCTGCGCCTTTGATTACTTCCGTATGTGAAAGATCCGGATACTGCAGCTGCCTTAAAGCTTCATATACAACTAAGGCAACACAGTTGGAAAGGTTCAGAGAACGGGCATTTTCCACCATGGGAATGCGCATGCAGTGGGAAAGATTGGCCTTGAGAATATGCTTGTCAATGCCGGTACTTTCCTTGCCGAAGACAAGATAGATTTCTTTTTTCTCTTTCCATGGGGTCACAAAATCAAAACTGTCCGGGGTGTGTGAACCATAGCGGGTCACATAGTACATCTCTCCGCTGTTATGATCCATAAAGTCCTGCCAGTTTTCATACACATGCCATTCCAGACTGTCAATATAATCCATCCCGGCCCGCTTTAGATGTTTGTCATCCAGTTCAAAACCCAATGGTTTGATCAGATGCAGACGGCAGTGAAATGCCATGCACGTACGCATGATATTACCCGTATTCTGCGGTATTTCCGGCTCATACAGTACAACGTTCAGCATTTTCTCTCTCCTTCTTTTTCCAGACATGAAGTACAATTCCCAGGATGATATAAATCAATACAGTAACAATGATTGTACATGCCATCATCCGCACAAAGAATTCCTGGGGAAACATATTGATCATGATGGATGTATTGGGATCCAGATAAAACAGATCATTATCAAAAAACAGCTCATGGAAATTAATCCAGAAGTCATAAAAATCCACTGCCGCAAGCAACGTAATGAACCCCATGCACAAAGCTGTTAATAGAATCCCATAGCGATAGCTGTCAAACAGGTTCCCGCCCATCTTCTTTCTTTCCAGCACTGCCGTCAGAAGGATCAGAATCAGAGAAACTGCATAGAGCAGATACTGTGCTTTGACGGAATTCTGATACAGCGTCCGTACATCTTCCATATGCAGAGCTTCTTTTGTACTGAAGATTTCCTGCTTTCCTCCGTTTACCTCCGCTTCAAAGTCGATATCATCTCTTTTTCCCTGCAGATAGTCCAGAAGTACATCCGTTGCCTCATAGAGATCTTCTTCGGACATGCCGATGTCTCTGGCCGTATTGAGACGATCATATGTCAGCCTGTAGAAGGAACGGGAAAAAGCAACGGTATCAATGACAGATAAAAGAATAGCAGCTGACAGCAGAAAGAAACCGATGGCTGCCGGCAGATCAATGCTCTTCTTCATTCTGAAGCCACTGTTCAAGATCACGGATGGCCTTGCCGCGGTGAGAAATAGAGTTCTTCTCATCTTTGCTCATTTCTGCCATGGTCTTGCCAAGGGGCTCATAATAAACTATCGGATCATAGCCGAATCCGTTTTCTCCCTTCGGTTCATCCGCGATCCGGCAGCGGCAGATCTCTTCAAAAACAACCGGTTTCCTGCCAGGACGGGTAATGGCAATGGCACAGGTGTAGTGGCAGCCTCTGTCCTCTCCCTTTACATCCTTCATCTTTTCAAGAATCACTCTGTTCTTATAGTCATACGGTGTATCATGCCCAAGAAAGCGCGCACTGTGTACACCCGGCTCGCCATTAAACGCATCAATGCTCAGACCGGAATCATCCGAAATCGCTTCAATGCCATAGCGGTCCGTTACTGCCTGTGCTTTGATCACCGCATTCTCACGGAATGTCGTACCGTTTTCTTCTGTTTCCGGCATATCCGGATAGTCAGCCAGACATTTTACCGTATAGCCTTCCGGCTCCAGCATCTGTCTGAATTCTCTGATTTTACCGCTGTTTGTACTGGCAACAACAATTACTTTATTTTCCATCTGTATACACTCCTTCTAATTGCTTGTTCTGTGATTCCTTCAGCCATGAAGTTACAGTTCTGCCTAATTCTTCGTTAATATCCAGGATTCTTCCCCTTTCTTTTACAATCGGGTTGATCCATCTCTTTTTGGCGTGGATCACAATGCCTGTTTCACTTTCATCTGTACCGCAGAGATGACAGAAATGTTTCCACTTTTCTGCATACTTCCCGCTGCTGAAATACTTTCTGATGAATTCGTCTTCCCGGGTGTAGAGATCCTCTTCTTTGATACAGTGATCCGCAAGCATTGCATTGAGCAGCCTGGCCAGCATTTCCATGCCATAGCGATCATCATCGGCAGTATATACCTTTGAACACCTGAGCATCCATCTTTCAAACTGTTCTGCAGATTCCTGATGGGCAAACTGCAGTTCAGCCACGCCTTCTTTATCTGTTCCGGGCAGGATATCATCATAGACTTTCTTTATTTCTTCTTCTCCTGCAAAACCGTAGTTGACGGCATTGCTCAAAGTATATTCCAGCCGGTCGCTGCTCAGACGCGGACTGTCATTATCCGCAATGGGATACATGTGATAGTCTTTGATTTCATCCACATCGATGCCATCCTTCTGCAGAAGAGACATAAGCTTTTCATCATGCCGGATGATCCATTCCGTTCTGCCTTCCGTCGCTTCCTCTTTCATGTAATCCCCCATGGCAAAGTCTACGGTATGGGAGAAAACCGGGGCAGCGATGTCATGGCAAAGCGCAGCCAGGGTCTGTATACGATCATCTGTAAAGTGCAGAACGATTAAAGCTGTATCAAGACTGTGGTCAAACCGGGAAAACCATCCCGTATGAACAAACTGCCGGCATGCCGTATACATCATGCCGCAGTTCATATCCACGTGTTTCAGCCTTTCCAGACTTTCACACGCTGCATATTCCTTCAGCCATTCCGGTATTTCAGAATGATAGATTTTCTGCATGGAAGTACTGTACATACCGTATCATTATAACCCGAATTCACACTGTAACTGCAACAACCTGAAATGAGTAATAAAGCAGCACAAGGTATCCATTACAATGAGGTCTGCATAGACAACATTGAAAGGATAACCATGTGCTGCAATAAACATCTCACATCAGCAGAGAGAGAAATGATTCTGAAGTTTCGTGCCACAGGCTGTTCTATTACTGAGATCGCGCAGCGTCTGGGCAGAAATAAGGCAACTGTTTTAAGGGGACTGCAGCGTAACAGTATCAATGGTGAATATATTCCCGCAGTGGCAGAGGAGTTATATCAGGAACGCCGCATGAAGTTTATGATTCAACATCGCTGCATTTGACTTGAAAATTCGGGAACAAAAAAATACCGCAGGATAACCCTGCGGTATGGGATAGTCTTTCTGTACCTCAGATCAGGAAATACTTCAGCACAAAGATCACAGCAAGCACATACATGAGTGCACTTGTATCAGAACGATCTTTGGCAAGCACATGCAGAACAACCCAGCTGATGATACCGAAAGCGATACCATCAGAAATACTGTAAGCAAAGCCCATCATGGTAATGCAGATGAAGGACGGGACAGCTTCCAGCAGATTTGTCCAGTGAATGTTTGCAACCTGCTGCATCATCAGGAAACCGACAACGATCAGAGCCGGTGCAGTAGCGAAGGATGGTACAGTCAGGAACAGAGGTGTCAGGAACAGAGCCAGCAGGAACAGAACACCTGTGGTAACAGAAGTCAGACCGGTACGGCCGCCTTCGGTAATACCGGAAGAGGATTCAACGAATGTTGTGATGGTGGATGTACCTAAGCAGGCACCGACAACAGTACCGCAGGCATCAGCCAACAGAACACCCTTGATGCCCGGCAGACTGCCGTTTTCATCCAGCATGTTGGCTTTGGAAGCACAGCCGATGACCGTTCCCAGTGTATCGAAGATATCAACAAACAGGAAAGAGAACATCATGACAATGAAATCACCCGGATGCTGGGCAATGAAGCCGAAGTCAAACTTGAACATGGTCGGTGCCATGGAAGAAGGCAGCGAGACAAAGGAAGTCGGAATAACGGAGTAGAAGCCGTTATCCGGATCCGGTACATAGAGATCGACAAGCTGGAAGATGATGCCGATAAGCCATGTCAGCAGAATGCCGTACAGCATGTAGCCCTTGACGCCCTTATGCAGCATGAAGAAGATCAGAACAACACCGACCAAAGCCAGAATAACGGAGATACCGGCAGAACGGAATGTGCCATCGGACAGAGCTCCCTTGAATGAGAACAGCGTTACCAGAGTGGAACCATCCACAATGATATGTGCATTCTGGCAGCCGATGAATGTAATGAATAAGCCAATACCAACAGATACGGCAATCTTGAGCTGTGAAGGAATGGCATTGAAGATCGCTTCTCTTACATTTGTCAGAGACAGAATAATGAAGATCACGCCTTCAACAAAGACAGCTGTCAGAGCTGCCTGCCAGGAATAGCCCATGGAGCCGCAGATGGTATAGGCAAAGTATGCATTCAGACCAAGACCGGCAGACAGAGCGAATGGCTTGTTGGAGAACGCAGCCATACAGAAGCAGGCAATCGCCGATGACACGGCTGTGGCGGTCAGAATAGAACCGGCATCCATACCGGACTGAGACAGAATGGACGGGTTCAGAGCCAGGATATAAACCATGGTCATGAACGTCGTAAGACCGGCAACGAGTTCCGTACGGGTATCGGTACCGTTCTCTTTCAGTTTGAATACTTTTTCGAACATGAAGTTCCCCTCTTTCTGTTCCTGTATATCTCATAAAATCAAAAAACGCCGCATTACTATCCCGATAACGCAGCACATTATTTGCAGGATCGTAGTCTGACTGCTTTGGGAGTCAGGTAGAAACACTCTCGCCAATCCGAAAGTTTATACGATATGCAGGACGCAATTATTATAGAAGATTGTCCCGTAATTGCAAAGACATTTAAAGACATATGTCTTAGATTCGGTTCAGATTATGGGTAAAACATGTGTAAGATACAGTATTTACGCAAATATACTCTGCAGAAACAAAAAAATCGAACTTTATCAGTTCGATTTCAAGGCTGGGATAGAGAGATTCGAACTCCCGAAATGACTGGTTCAGAGCCAGTTGCCTTACCGCTTGGCTATATCCCAACAGCAATATTTATTCTACTCAATACCAGGGATATTGCAAGAGGTAATTTCAAAAATTTCAGAATAAGCGGTCTGCTCTCTGTTCAGCAGCCTTTTCCATCCAGGGAACAGCTGGCATGTACTTCCGGTGCCTTGGCATTGTATTCAGCCAATACCTTTTCATAGTGGAACGTCATCGTTCCATCTTCTCTGATGATGCAGGGAATGCCTACAAGTCCCCTTTCCCTCACTTTGTCAAAGTGAGGATCCGTATCCCTCAGCTGAAGGAACGCCTTCAGATTCGGCATATTGGCACTTATATTAATGAATTCATAAGGAATATGCGCATCATCCAGCGCCTTCTCACATGCCGTGCAGTCCGGGCAGTATTCGCTTCCATATATCTTCAGCATCTTTTTATCCTTTCATTAACTTATTCAATCCCATATTAATCAGCGACAGCAGAAGTGAAGCCAGCATGGCTGACCCAAAGCCGCTGATAAAGCTGCCGGAAGATAAAGCGAAGCTCCAGTAAACAATTAATGCATTGACAACCCAGTAGAACAGGCCAAGGGTGAGAAAAGCCATAGGGAATGTCAGAACTTTCAATAAAGGCTTCACGGTAGCATTCAATAATGCCAGTACCAGTGCCGTAACAATCAATGCGCCAGGACCTGAAAAGGAAATGCTGTTCATGATGCCGTCAACAACCAGCAGTCCCAATGCGTCCAGCAGCCATGTCGTCAGTAATGTTTTCATAGTCTTCTCCTTTCTTTGACACTTCTAGAGTAGCGTAGAAAAACAAGGCTGGCAAATGTTGTGCCATACCGGCATGAAAACAGCTTTAAAAGATTGAGTAAAGCGGTCAATAAGCGTAAAATAGCGGGGGTAAAGGAGTTTTGATAAATATGGCAATAAGAACACGGTTTGCTCCATCGCCGACCGGTTATATGCATATCGGCAATCTGCGTACTGCATTATATGCATACCTGGTAGCCAAGAAGGACCCGGATGGAGTCTTTATTCTGCGTATTGAAGATACTGACCAGGGCAGACTGGTCGAAGGTGCAACAGACATCATCTATGAAACGCTGAAACAGTGCGGTCTCAAGCATGATGAAGGACCGGATGTCGGCGGACCTGTCGGACCGTATGTACAGTCTGACAGAGTGAAGAGCGGTCTGTATATGAAGTATGCAAAGGAACTCATTGCTAAGGGCGGTGCCCATTACTGCTTCTGTGATGAGGATATGATCAATGCCCAGAGAGAGCTGCAGGAAGCGCGCGGTGAATCCTTCAAGTATGATGACCCATGCAAGAAGCTCAGCATTGAGGAATGTGAAAATAGAATTGCAAATGGCGAGAAGTTTGTCATCAGACAAACCATTCCGGAAACCGGTACAACATCTTTTGAAGATGAAGTATTCGGCAAGATCACGGTTGATAATGAAACTCTGGATGAACAGATTCTGATCAAATCCGACGGTTTCCCGACCTATAACTTCGCCAATGTTGTCGATGACCATCTGATGGGTATAACTGATGTTGTCAGAGGCATGGAATATCTTTCTTCCACACCTAAGTACAATCTCATCTATGATGCCTTCGGCTGGGATATTCCGCGCTACATCCACTGTCCGCCGGTCATGAAGGATGAACATCATAAGCTCAGTAAGAGAAACGGTGATGCCTCCTTCCAGGATCTGGTTGCCAAAGGCTATCTGCCTGGTGCGATCCTGAACTACATTGCCCTGCTTGGCTGGTCTCCGGAAGAAGATAAGGAAATCTTCACCCTGGATGAACTGGTAAAGGCATTCAATGTCAAGCACATCGGCAAAATGGGTGCCATCTTTGATCCGGAAAAGCTGAAGTGGATCAACGGCATGTGGCTGAGAAACATGGATCTTGATTCCTACTATAACCTGGTCAAACCCTATATTGATGAAGCAGTCAAAGGTGACTTTGACGGAAAGAAGATTGATGCCATTCTGCAGCAAAGAGCACAGACCCTCAATGAAATTCCCGGCATGCTCGACTTCTTTGATACTTTCCCTTCCTATGACAACAGTCTTTATGTCAACAAGAAGATGAAGACCGATGAGGCAGTTTCACTGGAATCTCTGAAAGCCTGCTATGAGCTGCTGGAAAGCATTGATGAGGCAGACTGGAACCAGGAGAACCTGCATACCCAGTTATTAGCCCTTCCCAAGAAGATGGGACGCAAGAACGGACAGGTACTGTTTCCCCTGCGTCTTGCCATCACCGGCAAACAGTTCACCCCGGGCGGAGCAATTGAAATTGCCGATATCCTGGGCAAGAAGGAAACATTAAGAAGACTGGATCTTTCCATCAAACAGCTGGAAAAGTAATTGATTCACCAAAAACGGACAGTTCACATGATGTGAGCTGCCCGTTTTCTTTTACTGTATTGTGGCATTATAGAGAGAATTTCCATTCGCATCTGTAAGAATCAAAGAACCATCCTTACCGCTGTAATACGGATTATATCTGATCACCGATCCATCTGCACTGATGACAGTGATCAATACACTGCCATGTCCATCCGCAAACATACACCGGATAAGAATCGGTATTCCATCCGTACTGTAAAAGAGTTCATTGCCCTGCTGCAGTGTACCATCCGCAGAGAACACTGCATCATAGACATGTATCTCCGCATCACTATCTGCCGGCACAATGCAGAAAGCATTATATGGTGCATTTGTTTTCACTTCATGTACTTCATCTTTTTCTCCAATAAAAGGATATGCCTGCAGCTCCGCCTGCCACTGATCATAATCAGAAAGGGCAGGTGATTCTCTGTCTGTATAGCCAAGGTCTATGATTGCGGCAGCAGAGTTATGCTCTGCCGTCTTTTGACGCAGCTTTGTCAAAGCAGCTGTTTGAACCGGCTGAACAGATGCCGCAGCTGTACTTTCTGCGGCAGGCGCAGTTTCTTTTACGGATGCAGATGTACTGACTGTTTTTGTACAGCATTCGCCAGGCAGTACGGCTGCTGATACAGCTGCTATTAGTATGCTGATGCTGGTTTTCATATGATTCTCCTTCTTGTATGCAAACGAACGAAATGATATAAATCAGAATTACTTTTCTGACTTCATTATAGCGGAGATGAATATACCAGAACATAGATAACAAAAAAAACATGCCTTTCAGCATGTTTCTTCAGTGACGAGTACGGGATTCGGACCCGTGAAATGCTGCCTTGAGAGGGCAGTGTGTTAAGCCGCTTCACCAACTCGCCATAACAGGAGATCTCTCTCCCGTTGCTTGTCTATATTACAATAAACTC
>Ga0256406_1007536_pt1 | contig 10282 bp, 4 predicted proteins | sample RumenRJG_03DNA_FD_185986 | JGI IMG/M metagenome (GOLD analysis project Ga0256406, IMG submission 185986) | Bovine rumen microbial communities from Lethbridge, Alberta, Canada - RJG_03 | ecosystem: Host-associated > Mammals > Digestive system > Stomach > Rumen | place: Canada: Alberta | collected...
GGTTCAGGCCCTTCCACCAGTCATCGGTCTCCTCATGCTTGGCCTGGCTGAGCTTGTCGTAGAAGCTGAAGTCCATGACCGTCTTCAGGTAGCTGTTCATCGTGCTGAGCTTTGAGTCCTTCTGCCAGGCGGCGGTGTAGGCAGGCTCAGTGACCCATGTCTCTCCCACCGTATTGAAGTTCGGATACTCCGTGTCGAGCACTTCCATCCAATGAGCCATGGCCTTGCGGTCGGCATAGGGATAGGTGTCCATGCGTATGCCGTCGATACCCACGGTCTCTATCCACCACTCGCTGTTCTGAATGAGGTAGCGCATGAGATGCGGGTTGCGCTGGTTGAGATCGGGCATGGAGGGGACGAACCATCCGTCAACGGTCTCTCGTTTGTCCACATCGGAAGCGTAGGGGTCGAGCACCGGTGTGAGCTTGTAAGAAGTCTGGAGTCCATAGTTGGGATTGTTGAACCAGTCCTTCGAAGGCGGGTCAAGGTTCCAGGGATGATAGTCACTGCAATGGTTGAAAATCATGTCCATCACCACTTTCAGTCCACGCTTATGGCATTCGTCAATGAGCTGCTTGTATTCTGCGTTGGAGCCAAAGCGCGGATCCACCTTATAATAATCAGTGGTGGCATAGCCATGATACGAGCTGTTCACACCGTGGTCGTTGGGCCAGTCGTTCTCCAGGATGGGCGTGAACCACAGAGCGGTGATGCCGAGATTGGTGAAGTAGTCGAGGTGCTGCTCGATTCCGGCGAGGTCACCGCCGTGGCGCAGGCTCGGCTTTGTGCGGTCGCAGGCCTGGTCGCGCATGCCCTTCACCACGTCGTTCTTCGGATTGCCATTGGCGAAGCGGTCGGGCATGAGCAGGTAGAGCACGTCAGCATTGGAGAAGCCCTTATGGTCCTCGCCACGCATGGCACGGTTCTTGAGCGTATAGCGCACCTTCTTTCCGTCGAAGTTGAGCGTCATCTGTCCGGCCTTGGCGTCTTGCAGATTGAGATAGACGAGCAGATAGTTAGGCGAGTCAAGGCGGACCACAGAGTCCACCTTTACACCGGGATAGTCAGTAGTGACCTTTTTGACGTTCTTCACGTCCTTACCATAGACCATGAGCTGCAGGCTCGGGTCCTTCATCCCCACATACCAGTCGGTGGGATCGATACGGCTGATGGTGGTAGCGCTTGCAGTAGCCATCATCAGTCCTAATCCTAATGTCATGAGCGTTTTCTTCATATCTTCTATATTATTTTACCACGATCATCGCACTCTGTCCACTGACCTTCACCATGCCGCCTTGTAGGCTGGCGAGACCGGTCTCGTCGATCTGCCCGTCCTGGCAGACCACACGATAGCTGTCATTGGGCAGGGCAACTGTGCGCGCGTCGCGATTGCCGTTGAACACCACATAGATGTCGCTCCAGCTGTCGACCCCGGCAAGGTTCTTCAGATGGAAGGCCACGAGGGCCGGCTGCGACGGCAGGAACTCCAAGTGCTCACGCACTGCGGAGGCAGAGCCTAAGCGAAAAGCCGGATGATGACGGCGCAAGGCAATGAGACGGCGGTAATAGTCGGTGATGCCCGGATAGCGTTGCAGATTGCCCCAATCGAGTGCATTGATGCTATCGGGAGAATTAAAGCTGTTGTGCACACCTTTTTTGTCGCGCAGCAGCTCCTCACCACTGAGCATGAACGGCACACCTTGAGATGTGAATACGATGGTTTGAGCGAGCTTGTCGAGGGCTTGCAGCTCCTGAGTGTTGATGCCGGGGATAGAAGCCTTCAGACGGTCGACCAGACACATGTCGTCGTGACAACTCACGTAAGCTATCATCTGAGTAGGCTCTTTAGCCCACGGCTCTTTGCTGTAGTTCACCTTGGAATAGTCCACCTGTGGATGAGCTATCATTCCGGCTATGCCTGCCTTGATGCTCTCCTCACTGCCCGGCAATCCGGCCAGGAACGCAGGCTTGTGGTCGTCGCTGAACGGTCCACGCACTGCATCGCGCAGGTCATCACAGAAGGCGGCAATGCCCTGCAACTGCTTCATGTTGGCCTTCATGGCCAGTTTGTCGTTGGGCAGTGCACAGCTGCCAGCACTCCACCCCTCACCATAGATGAAGATGTCAGGGTCGAGGGCGGTGAGCTCCTTGCGAATGGCGTTCATCGTCTGGATGTCGTGCACACCCATGAGGTCGAAGCGGAAGCCGTCGATATGATACTCCTCAGCCCAGTACTTCACGCTTTCAAGCATGAACTCGCGCATGAGAGGTTTCTCCGAGGCCGTCTCGTTGCCGCATCCAGAGCCGTTGCTGGGTTTGCCGTCCTTGGCAAAGCGATAATAGTAATTGGGACAGGTGCGCTGGAAGTTGCTGTTCTGCAAGTCGAAGGTGTGGTTGTAGACCACGTCAAGGATGACGCGGATACCAGCATTGTGCAGTGCCTGCACCATCTGCTTGAACTCCCGGATGCGTGTGGCAGGCGTATAGGGATCGGTGGCGTAGCTACCCTCGGGCACATTGTAGTTCAGTGGGTCGTAGCCCCAGTTGTACTGTGGCCTATCGAGTTTTGTCTCATCGACTGAGGCGAAGTCAAACGACGGCAGGATATGCACGGCGTTGACACCGAGACTTTTCAGATAGTCCACCGCCCAAGGCTCTGACAGTGCAAGGAACTTCCCCGGATGGGCGGCATGACTGGCGATGGAGAAGTCGCGGTGGTGCATCTCGTAGACAACAAGGTCGGCGGGTGAACGGGTTGTGAGCCGATGGTCGTCGGCCCAACCTTCGGGATCGGTCTGTTGCAAGTCGATGATGGCGCCACGCAGTCCGTTGACACCTACGGCCTTGGCAAAGACACCCGGAGTGTCACCCATTCCGATGTTAAAGGTATAGAACAGCCCTTTCAGGTCGCCTTTGACAGTGGCCGTCCAACGGTTCTTACCGTCGGCACGCATCTTCACCGTACGCACCGGCTTGCCTCCGGTGCCATCGCTCCAGAGCGAGATAGTGGGACGCTTATGCGCGTTGAGAAAAAAAACAGTCTGCTTGGGACTGTATGACATCTCATTGAAGATGTCTTGTGCCCAGGCAGACAGATTTGTTGACAACATCGCAAATAACATGATGGATAATTGTCGGATGTTCATATCAGGAAAATGAGGGTTAAAGAAAGTTCTGTCGTCACTTAGCCTTCACACTGACGGCAAAGCCTCCGCCACGAGCTTCGGTCAACTTCAGGACATCGCCCTTCTTGACCGTACGCTTAGTAATGGTGTAGGCCTTGGGGTTCTTGTCATAGGAGGCATCCTTTCCATCGGCATAGATAGTAGCCTCATATTTCCGGCCCTTGTCGAGGAAATCGAGCTTAACAATGCTCTTGTGCCCATCCTCGTTACACTTGCCACCAATAAACCAGTCATCGGTACCCTTGGCCTTACGTGCCACAGTGATGTAGCGGGCAGGTTCAGCCTCAATATAACGAGAGTCTGACCAATCGGCAGCCACATCGCGGATGAACTGAAAGGCATCGTTGTACTTGGCATAGTTCTCCGGCAGATCGGCAGCCATCTGCAACGGCCCCCACATCACCAGATAGAGAGCGAGTTGCCCCACGAGCGTAGTGCGCACATAACTCTCATTGCTGCTCCATGTCTTGAGCTGAGTTTCGAGGATACCCGGCGTGTAGTCCATAGGTCCTCCCTGCAGGCGCGTGAAGGGCAGGATGACAGTGTGATAAGGAGCATTACCGCCGAAAGCCTCATATTCCGTTCCCCGTGCGCTCTCATTACCCACAAGATTAGGCCATGTACGCGCAATGCCCGTAGGACGCACGGCCTCGTGGGCATTCACCATGATATGATGCTTGGCAGCCTCTTTGACACAGTAGAGATAGTGATTGTTCATGGACTGTGAGTAGTGGTGGTCACCTCGTGGAATGATATCGCCTACATATCCGCTCTTCACTGCATCATAGCCATAATGGTTCATGAGCGAATAAGCCTTTTCCAAGTGACGCTCGTAGTTGACCACGCTACTGCTCGTCTCATGGTGCATCATGAGCTTCACCCCCTTCGAATGGGCATAGTCGTTGAGCTCCTTTAAGTCAAAATCAGGGTAAGGAGTAACGAAGTCAAAGACGTAATCCTTCTGATGACCGAACCAATCCTCCCAACCTACATTCCATCCTTCCACAAGCACCTCCTGCAGGCCATTGGCGGCCGCGAAGTCAATATATCGCTTGACAGTAGCCGTATTGGCCCCATGACGTCCGTTAGGCTTGGCTTTGCTCCAGTCCATTTGGTCGAGCTTTACTGAAGGATAGTCGTCGGTGTAGTTCCAGCTGTTGCGCCCGACAATCATCTCCCACCATACGCCACAGTACTTCGTAGGATGAATCCAGCTTGTGTCTTCTATCTTACAAGGCTCGTTGAGATTGTATATCATACTACTTGCCAGCATGGTGCGCGCATCATCACTCACCATCACCGTACGCCAGGGTGTCTGGCAGGGCGTCTGCATGAAGCCCTTCAAGCCCGTAGCGTCAGGAGTAAGCCAGCTCTCGAACACCATGTTCTTGTCATCAAGATTGAGATGCATGGTTGCATAGTCGATGCAGGCAGCCTCATGGATGTTGATATAGAGCCCGTCCTGGGTTTTCATCTGTAAGGATGTCTGCACACCGGTGGGCGAGAACACAGCAACCGACGAATTGGTCCAGTTGACAGCATCATGGAAGCGAGAACGAATCTCTGAAAGCTTGCTCTCCTGCGTCTCCTGCTCCTGCGTATCGTAGTCGCCGGGAATCCACCATGCCGTGTGGTCACCGGCCATAGCGAACTGCGTATGCTCCTCTTTTATAACAAAGTAGTTGAGTTCCTTCTGTTGGGGGAACTCATAGCGCAGCCCCATACCCTCGTTGTAGACCCTGAAGCGAATCACCATCCGTCTTGATGTGGCAGGCTGGGCGAGGTCGACTTCAAGTTCATTATAATGGTTACGGATATTCGCATACTGTCCCCATACAGGTTTCCACGTCTCATCGAACGTAGATTGACGGGAGCCCGTCTCTGTGAAACCGTCCATGAGACTTGTCTCCTTGTCACCCTTTGAGGCATGTTTGTCCTTGGCCAGTTCGAGCCCCAAATGCGATGGCTTCACCACAGCCTTGCCCTTATAGGACATCTCGTAGGTGGGTACACCGTTCTGAAGCGAGAACGTGACAGAAATATTTCCATCAGGCGATTTAACTTGCTGGGCGAGAGCCCATAAGGGTGCCAGCAATGCGGCAGCTAAGAATAATATCTTTTTCATACCTATAAACAGTTAGATTAGCATCATCGACCGGACTCCACGACAAGTTCCCTTATGCTTTCACAGAAATCATCATTGCGAGACAGATCCTCGATATTCACGTGCATACGGTAGCGCCAGTAGTGGTGGGCTTCAGCAGGCACGTTGATTCGCTCTGCGTTCTCATCTTTCAGCCTCAGCCGCTCATTAATGGACATCCAGTCCTGGATACTCAGAATGCAGAGCATAGAAGGTGAAGTGAGATGGCGTGAAACGATGTCGCTGGCCAGCCAGCCTGGCAATGGATGCGGGGCAGCCCCACCCCGATAGAGCATGGTGTTGTAGTACTCCTGGGTACGGTTCCAGTCTTCGTCCCACCACTGACGGAGTGTGGGCATGTCGTGGGTACTGATGGTGGCCACACTGCGGTAAGGATTGCGGGAAAGATGTCCGAACTTAACACTTGAGTCCTTAGGCATCGACTGAATCTCAAGACTCAGGATGTGAAGGTTGGCCATAGCTCCAGGCACGCAGTCGGGTACCATTCCAAGATCCTCAGCACAGACAAGCATATTGGTGGCCTGCGTCAGAAGCGGCAATTTGCGCATAGCCTGCTCATACCAGAAGGAGTTGTTGCGCCTGTAATAATAATCATCATAAAGACGGTTAAAGGCGGCCTTGTCGGAATCGCACAGAGCCTCGTACATAAAGTCGAGCTGAGCAGAGATGCGCGGATGGAACTTATTGGCATCCTTCTTGTCACGCACAAAGAGCACATTGTCAACCAGGGCGCATATACCGTCACGCAGCGTGATGTCCTTCACCGACTCCTTGCCCTTAAAGGCCTTCATCACCTTGCACTCTGTGTCGAACTCAGGCTTCAAGCTCCAGATGTCGTCGTGCTCATGAATAAGGTAGTTAGCTTTCACCTCGTCGGCATACTCATGGAAGATGCGGTCTATCACCCAGTCAGCAATAAAAGGCTTTGTGAAGAGTTCTTCCTGGAAATGCAGTCCAAAGGACTCTATCTCTTCACGCGTGAGAGGCAAGGCGGGCGAGAACTGTCCGAGAAGTCCAGAGACACAAGTTGTAGGAATCTCCCAAATACGGAAGAAACCGAGCACATGGTCAATGCGGTAAGCATCGAAATATTTCGACATGCAGCTCAGACGGTTCCTCCACCATTTGCAGCCGTCGGCCAGCATTGCATCCCAATTATAGGTGGGGAATCCCCAGTTCTGGCCTTTGGCAGAGAACGCATCAGGTGGTGCTCCGGCCTGACCGTCGAGATGGAAGTAGCGGGGCTCGGCCCATACATCGCAACCGTACCGGGCCACACCAATAGGAATATCTCCTTTGAGGATGACGCTCTTTGAGCGGGCGTAATCGTGGACGGACTTCATTTGCGAGCTCAGCACGAACTGAACATAGTAATAGAAGGCCACTTTCGAGAACTCCTTGTTGCGCGGTGTAGAGAGCGCCTTGCGGTCGGCCTCGTTCCACTGTCTGTGGTCGGGCCACTGCGCATAATCAGCCGTTCCATAGAGGTCGCGGAGATGGCAGAATTGTGCATAGGGCACGAGCCAGGAGGCCTCGGCCTCGAAGAACTCTTTGAACCCACGCTCCGAGAGCACCTGCTTACCCTCCTGCGCATAAACGGCTTTGAGATAGCTGTCCTTGAGCTTGTTAACGGCCTCATAATCAATCTGAGGCAGAGCATTGAGTCTGCGCCCTTCTTCACGGAACTTCAGCTCTTGCTCTTTATCCTTCAAAGGTGGAAGCTGCCTCAAATCACAATATTGGGGATGCAAAGCAAACACACTGATGCACGAGTAGGGATAAGAGTCCCACCAAGTATGTGTAGAAGTGGTGTCGTTGATAGGCAACACTTGGAGCACATGCTGGCCCGTGGAGGCCACAAAATCTATCATCTGCCGCAGGTCGCCGAAATCGCCCACACCGTAAGACTCTTTAGTCCGGAGTGAGAACACGGGCACCAAAGTTCCGGCAAGCCGTGGCGGATAGATGGGAAAATGAGCTTCGGAGAGTTCATACACTACAACCCCGCCGTCAGGGAGCTGGAGTACCTGTATCTTGCGGTTCATACCATCCTCCCACAAAGGCGTGACATCCTTCTTGGCATCGAGAGCTGCAAACTTGAACTCCACCGTGCGCCCCATGAAAGGCTTCGCGTCGAAGTCAACCGTCCACTCATTCTCTGTGAGTTCCTGCATGTCAACCGCTCTCAGGGCATTCCACTCTCCCAGGGAAGGAATCTCACCTACTATGGCCAAACGCTCCACACTGCGCAACTGAGGCGCACGCACCTTCAGACGCACTGTAGTGTTAAAGCTTGTCGGCTTTATATTAACAGTCTTTCTTGCATGGAGACAGTCTGCAAAGGCACTACTGTAAAGCACAGAGTCTTCAGGAAGGTCAATCCAGTGATCATAGACCGTTATGTCTTTAGCCTTGGCAAAGCTTAGACAGAGCGAATGGGGTTTGTTCGTCCATTCTTGCCTTACAGGAGACATTGCCTTATATACAGAATAGAAGTAAGCGATAGTAATAGGAGACTCATAAACTTCGGTCTCCACCGTAAGCGTCCAATGAATACGATCCGTCGTTTTCATGTCGCCGTGGTTCATGAAGGACTCACCCCTGAGCCCTTTACCCACGAAATTGAGTACGAGACGCTCACCTTCGGCAGCGCGGTACTCCAAATTGAAATATATCTTCATATCATTATGATGTTTATTCGTTAGCCTTCATTGAGGCTGGTTTGCTTTTCCTGTCGTCAATCACCTTTACGGAGAAAACTCCAGCCAGCAGGCACAGACTACTCACGAGGAGCATGTGGGGCTGCGAGCCTACCAACCATACCACACCGGCATTGAGTAGCCCGGCGATGATTTGCGGCAGACAGATGGCACAGTTGAAAAGACCCAGGTAAGTACCCATGTGGGGCATTCCTTCGAGAGCGTTTGTGACTATAGTAAAAGGTAAGGCTAGCATGGCAGCCCATGTGCAGCCGGTCAGAGCATAGGGCAAGAAGAGCAAATACTGGTCATGAATAAATGGAATCATGGCAAAGCCAATGGCTCCGATAAGCAGGCTGATGGCATAAGCTCCTTTCAGTCCGGCCTTCTTTTCAAGCTCAGGCAGGACCATTGCCCACAGAACGCTCACAACGGCCTGCACAGCAAAAACGATACCCGTCCAGTCACCAGCCTCCTGGTAAGGAATCGAATGGCTGTCAGTAGTGCCCCAGACAAGACTGGCTATGGCTCCGGTAGAATGAATCCACATGTACTGGAACGAAGCCCAACAGAAAAATTGTACCAAGGCTACCCGCCAGTAATTGGAAGGAGCGCGTTTGAGAAGTTGCACCATACTCACCTTCTCGTTCTCTTGCGCCTCCGTGATACCATGGTACTCAGCATACTCTTTCGGAGGCATCTCCTTGACTTTTAGGCAAGTGTAGATCACACAAGCTATCAGGATGGCTGCACCGATGTAGAACGCCATTTTCAAAGAAAAAGGCACACCATGCGTGGCATCGGTACTGAAACCGATGTACGACATGAGGAATGGCAGTGCAAATCCCACCACCTGACCGCTGTTGCACAACAGACTCTGAATGGCATAGGCGGTGCCTTTCTGCTTCTCGTTCACAATGTCACCCACCATCATCTTGAAAGGTTGCATAGCCATATTCAGACTCGTATCAAGAAACATCAGGATGATGGCACCTAAAGCCATTGCCACCCAGAACACATCGCTTAACGAACCGGCATTGGGCAGCAGCACCATGACAATGACTGCCAACAAAGCACCAGCTATAAGATAAGGTACGCGACGGCCGAAGCGACACCAAGTACGGTCGCTCACCACACCGACAATGGGCTGTACAATCATTCCCATGAGAGGAGGGAGAATCCAGAACCATCCAAGGCTCTTGGGGTCGGCTCCCATTGTTGAGAAGATGCGCGAGACGTTTCCACTCTGCAGCGCGTAGGCAATCTGGACACCGAAGAACCCAAAACTAAGGTTCCACAGTTGCCAAAAGCTCAAATCAGGTTTCTGTTTCATAATTGCTATAGTTTTTTAGTCATATTCTTCTTAAATCATTTGGCAGCGTGGGGCTCCGTAGCGTTCACGCATAGCACCCGATGCATATTACCCTCCCGGAGACTTTGAAAAGGCATTCTGCCTTCTACAATCCTCAGAAAGAACACAGCGGAAGGAGTTTCCTCAGCGCGTTGTCCCTCGGATGACCAGCCTTGTGCGCACTACGCGTCGCTCCACCTTGTCACGAGGCAGAGAGCCTTCCACCTGTCCAATGAGGATATTAGCCGCCTCCTCACCCACAAGGATGCCCCGCTGCTCCACTGTAGTGAGCATCGGGTCGCAGGCAGTAGCCCTCACACCATTGGTAAAGCCGCAGATGCTCAGGTCCTCCGGAATACGGTAGCCCATCCGTTTGGCCGTATAGAGAATGCCGATGGCTGTATCGTCGTTGACAGCGAAGAAAGCATCGGGCACCTCCTCCTGAGAAAGCAGATCGGGAGTGATGGCCTCGGCGTCAGCCCGGTTGTCACATATCTTGACGAAACGTTCTTCAGGCTCGATGCCACGCTTGAGCAGGGCATCACGATAGCCATTATAGCGGTTCTTCGAAATTTCGAGGTTCATGGGAGAACTGTAGTAGGCAATACGCCTGCAACCCGTATTGATAAGATGAGTGACCGCCGTGAAGGCTCCCATATAGTCATCGACAACTACTCGGCTGCAGTCAACACCGGTGCAGATGCGGTCATAGAACACCAGGGGAACTCCACTGTCCATGAGCTTCTTGAAGTGGTCATATTTCTGAGTATCCTTGGCTTGCGAGACAATGATGCCACACACCTTATTCTCATAGAAACGCTGGCATATCTGCTCTTCACGGTCGAATCGCTCGTTGCTCTGCGCCAACATGATGGAATAGCCT
>Ga0256406_1007537_pt1 | contig 10280 bp, 10 predicted proteins | sample RumenRJG_03DNA_FD_185986 | JGI IMG/M metagenome (GOLD analysis project Ga0256406, IMG submission 185986) | Bovine rumen microbial communities from Lethbridge, Alberta, Canada - RJG_03 | ecosystem: Host-associated > Mammals > Digestive system > Stomach > Rumen | place: Canada: Alberta | collected...
TATAGCGTTTGATTGTCACCTTACTGATAGTCGTATGTTTTACGCTCTTAAAAGTTGCAGACAGCTTGCTCGGATTCGTCAGAGAGCCGATGGAAGAGGACAGAATATTCAGAAGTTCTTCCAGCTCCGCCTTGTTTCTGACATTATTTCTTCCGATAATATCGGAGATATATGTCTCCTCGAACAGAGATTTCAGAAAATCGCCCTTCTGATCCGGCGTGGTAAATGTGAGTACCAGCGGGATTCCTCCATAAAGCACATAATCGCGCCATCCATCCGCTTTCTCGCCCTCATACACAGACATGAACTCCGCAAATGTCAGTGGATACATATGCACTTCATCACCACGCCCGCGGAACTCTGTAATGATATCTTTGGAAAGAAATTTTGCGTTGCTGCCTGTCACATAGACATCAACATTTTTCCTTCGCACCAGGCTGTTCAGAATGGACTCAAAATCTCCGAGAAGCTGCACTTCGTCCAACAGCACATAGTATTGATCCTGGTCGTTAATCCGTTCGGCCAGATAAGGAAAGAATATTTCCGGATCCCGATACTTTTTATTCTCATAGGCATCAAAAGCCATCTCTATGATATGATCGTCCGGAACCTGGCTCTTCCTGAGATACTCTCTGAACAACTCAAAAAGCAGATACGATTTTCCGCATCTGCGAACCCCGGTAATGACCTTGATCAGCCCATTATGACGCTTGGAAATCAGCTTGTTCAAATAGGTGTCCCTGCGAATTTCCATTTTCATCATCCCCGTCTAATAATGATACAAAAATGCGGGATCCGCAGTTTTGTCCATTTACATGGTAGCTCATATCACACTGGTTGTCGATGATTCATGTGACATTTTTTGCGGGATCCGCATTTTTATCCATTAGTATTCTGAGATTCATGAACTTTAATGATTGTTTTCCCTTTGGAACCGCCGCGCTTGACCTTGTCCAGGGCTTCATTTATCTGATCCATACTGAATACGGCATCAATCGAAGTTTCCAGCGGATGATCCTTGTCAAACAGGCCGACTATCTTTTCCAAACGATTCCCATCCTCATGTACAAAGAGGAAATCATAGGTCTACTTTTTTTATCGCCGCCATTTAAAAGTTTTTTCAAATTGTCCATATCAATTTTGAGTTAGAAAGTGGCAAAGTCGGGTTATAACATAAAAACGAGTGACATCTCAATGCATTTGTATTGTGTTAGCAGTATGATACTAATAAAAATTTGCAAGGAGGTGCGCTATGTCAAGCACAATACAGGTACGTGTCGAAGATGAACTCAAAGCAAAATCCGACACTCTATTTAAGGAGTTAGGAACAGATACAACTACCGCAATCAGGATATTTCTTACCCAGGCAGTAGCGAACAACGGATTTCCCTTTGAAATAAAGAAAAAAACTATAAATCCTTATGTGACGTTGACCGAAGATGATGTTCTTAAAAAACTTGAAATATCAAGGCAGCATGCAGCTGAAGGTAAAGTTCGAGATGCCGATGATGTGATATGTGACATGAGGCAGAAATATGGAATATAAAGTTGTTATCACATTTGATGCAGAATCGGATTTAGATGGTTTATTAATATATCTTTTACGTATATTTTCGAATACGAATCTCTGTTCAGTGCGATTCCTCTCGAAATTATAGTCGAGGGGCACATAAATGCTGCTTTGTCAATTGTATAAGGATAGATGAAGCATCATCCCCTGCCTATTAAGCCGCCCTGCCCGAACCCGGCCTTGACGGTCTCTATAAAGTCCTCCATCCCCGGCGAAAGAATTTTGTCGCGATGCCTGACGATGTAGAAGTTCTGCGTCAGTTCCAGCTCTGGGACATCGACGCATATCACTTTGCCCTGAGACAGAGATGCCTCCGCCGCAATTCTTGGCACGACGGAAAAACCGGCGCCCTGTGCCACCGCCTGCAGGATCGTTTCTGTATTTCCACATTCCCACACCGGATCCACGGTGTATCCCTGGTTCGCAAGGGCATCATCAAAGATCTTCCGCGTGCCGCTCCCTTTTTCGCGAAGCAGAAATGGATGCCTGACGAGCTCCTCAAGGCTCATAGATGAAATGTCCCCGCCCTTCTTTCCCCGTTCAGACAGCGAAGCTTCTCCATGCTCCGCCGCGGTATACTGCTGGGGTGCGATAACGGCCAGGGTATCCTTCATAAAGATATCCGCCCTCAGCACGCTTTCGTGAACAGGGATCTCCACCAGCGCAAGGTCGAGGTCGTTCACAAGAAGATTCTTCTCAAGCTCCCGGGAGACGGCAGTTTTGACGAAAAGGCGCGTCTGTGGACGGCGATCGTGAAATGCAGCAGCAATCGCAGGCATGAGATACGCTCCGATCGTGGAACTTGCTCCGACGCGGATCACCCCGGCGCTGTTCCAGCTCTTCATGCTCTCATCGCAGTCGTCGCTGAGGGAGAGAATTCTGCGTGCATAGACAAGACACTGTCGGCCCGCTTCCGTCAGATACAGGCGTCTGCCGAGCCGGTCGAATAGTCTTACTCCGTAATACTCCTCCATCTCGTGGATTGCGAGCGATACCGCTGGCTGCGATGTATAAAGCGCCTTCGCACTCTTCGTAAGATTATTGTCATTCTCAACGACGGTCACAAAAATGCGTAGATGCCGAAGCGTCATGCAATTCCCTCCTCCCGGCACGCAAAATATGTGGATCATCTGCATCAAATCATTATTATATCATTATCAATATTGATTCAATAAATTTATATTATTTTTAATATGAGTAAGGATGTGCTACTCTTCGCTGTGGAACCAATGGAAAAGAAAGAATCAGAAGCAAAATCAGATGAATAAGAAAAAATCAGATGAGAAAGCCGCAGGCATAAATGCAATGAATCAGAATGTGCCCTCTGAAGAGAGAGTACAGCAGAAACTGACAAACCAGCTCGCCGATGGAAAACACGGTAGGGGACAGATACTCCGCCAGCTGTTCTTCTCTACGCTCTATCTTTCCGCGTTTACATTCGGCGGCGGTTATGTCATCGTGACGCTGCTCAAGAAAAAATTTGTGGATGATCTCCACTGGATCGATGAGGATGAGATGCTCGATCTGGTCGCAATTGCGCAGTCGTCGCCGGGCGCCATCGCAGTAAACGGAGCAATCGTGGTGGGATACAAGCTGGCTGGCGTTCCGGGCGTTCTGGTCTCCGTCCTGGGCGCCATTCTCCCTCCCTTTGTCATCATTACTGCGATTTCCTTCTTCTACAATGCGTTCAAAAGCAACTTCATAGTCCAGGCTGTGCTCACCGGCATGAAGGCTGGCGTCTCCGCCGTCATCATTTCCGTCGTCTTCGACATGGCCTCCGGCATCGTGAAATCGAAGGACATGATCAATCTCCTGATCATGGTCATCGTATTTATCGCGAATTATTTTCTCGGCGTCAATGTCATCTGGTGTATCCTCGGCGCCGCTGCCGTCGGTGCCGTCCGGACCGCAATCAGATTGCACGGAGGAGCTGCGTCATGAGCGTATATGTCGAATTATTCCTTGCTTTTCTTCAGATCGGCGCCTTTTCCTTCGGCGGCGGTTATGCTGCCATGCCGCTGATTCAGGAGCAGGTGGTTGAAAAATACGGCTGGCTTTCGCTTTCGGATTTCACGGATCTGGTCACCATCTCTCAGATGACACCCGGCCCGATCGCGGTGAATGCCGCGACCTTCGTCGGTGAGAATATCGCCGGCATCCCTGGAGCGGTCATCGCAACCCTGGGCTGCATTCTTCCCTCCTGCATCTTCGTGACTGTCCTCGCCCATTTCTATCTGAAATACCAGAAAATGGCGATGCTTCAGGGAGTCCTCGGATCCCTGCGCCCGGCCGTCGTCGCGATGATCTTCTCCGCAGGCCTTCTCATTCTCGTTCCTGCGCTTTTTCAGAGCGGCGCCGTATCGTTTCTTGCCGGCAACTTCAATATCCGCATGGCCGTCTGGTTTGCCATCGCGCTCTTCCTTCTGATGAAGCTGAAGTGGGACCCGGTTCTTGTCATGGTCCTGACCGGCGTCATGGAACTCGCCGCACAGACATGGAACCGGTTCTGCTGAACTGGCAGCCGCCGCTGCAGCGCGGCAACCATATCCCGATATGGGAAACGGCACATGGTTCTGAAGCCGGTGGCCGCTGCATCCAGGACGCATTTTCCTCCCTGCTCACTCTGCGAATACAACCGCTCCGTTATGGGTAATCGTGAAGGATTTTGCGGCAAAATCCGCGCGAAGCTCCGCCACGTCCTCTCCGTTTGCTCTCCGGATGACAAGTTCGTGTTCCCCACAGCTCACCAGCTCGAACGTTCCGCCAAAGGCCGCTGCCGTATTCCGGAAACGCATCAGTTCGAGCAGCTTCCGGACGACCGGGCGCTGAACCTCGGTCCCGATCTCCTCTTCCGTGTAATAGTGGCGGTTGATATTCCGTCCCTCTTTTGTCTCCTCGAGCAGTTTCAGATCATTCCTGCCGGCAAGCATGCCGACATAGTACACCTGCGGAATGCCCGGCGCGAAAAACTGCACCGCGCGGGCGAGCAGATACGCCCTGTCGTCCTCTCCGACTGCCGAGTAGTAAGTGCAGTTGACCTGATAGATGTCGAGGTTGTTGTAGGCCGCAGTGTTGTATACCTTCTTTACATTCGCACCGAACCGGAAGATGTCTTCCTTTGTCCGGTCAATTTCCGCGTCCGGCAGCAGATCCCGCACATCCACCACGCCGATGCCGTCATGCGTGTCGAGCGTCGTGAACTGATGTCGCGGGCAGATCGTGAACCAGTGCTTCAGATATTTTGTCTGTCCGTAGTACAGCGCGTTCAGCAGAAGCATCGGGAGAGCGAAATCATAGACATAGTATCCCTTCTGCTCAATCTTTACCGGCATGGAATAATGCTCATGCACCTCCGGCAGAATCTGACTTCCATAGGGCGAGACCGTTTCCTGCGCCCCGGCAAGAATCTCCCAGATATCCGGTTCCACAAAGAAGCAGGATGTCCCGGCCTTCTTCGTCACATAGCCGACCGCGTCGAGACGAAGCAGGGAGATGCCATGCCTGCAGAGAGACTCCATATTTTCCCGGACGAACCTCTTCCCGGTTTCGCTCGCGAGATTGAGATCGATCTGTTCCTCGCCGAAGGTACACCAGACCTTCTCCTGCGTCCCGTCTGCAAAATCCGCGACGACGTAAGGTGCGCGCGGTTTTCTCTTATAGATGGCGTCCACCTGCGCCTGCGTCGGTTCTCCGCCCTCCCAGAAGTCCTTGTACCGGATAAACAGATCCCTGTACGGCGAGGCGTCCTTCCTCTTCAGAAAATCCTGATAATAGGGACTTTGCGCGGAGATATGGTTGATCATGAAATCGCACATCAGGTAGTATTTTGCCGCAATCCTCTCCACATCCTCCCAGGTGCCGAACTGGGGATCCACCTTCTCATAGCCCAGCGGCGCGAAGCCACGGTCCGAAGAGGACGGGAAGAACGGCAGAATATGAACGCCGCCGACCGCGCCGGCAAAATACCGGTCCAGAATGCGTTTCAGATCCTTCAGATTATGTCCCATGGAATCGGGATAGGTGATCAGCATGATCTCGTTGCTCAGTTCCTTCTTCATTTTCCACCGTTCCTTTCCAGCAGCCACTCCACGCCGTTCCTGACATAATGATTCCAGAATTTCCAGTCGTGGATGCCCGGTCCCTCCTCATACTTCATATCGGCATGGTGCTGCTCCAGGAAGCCTCTCAGTTCCTGGTTGCTGGCGTAGAGCATATCCTCCGTACCGACCGCCATATAGATCGACGGAATGTTCCGCTTTTCCTTCGCAAGTCTGCCGTACAGCACCTCCGGATTCGCGTCCGAGGCCTCCAGCCTGTCCAAATCCCCGAACACCTCCCGGTAATACGCATAATTGCCGAGAGCTCCCTCTTTCACATCCTCCGGCTTCATCCCGGCGATCGCGTGAATGATATAGGCGGAGGACAGCGCCAGAATTCCTCCGAACGTGTCCGGATAGGCAAGCCCCGTGTGGAGCGCGCCGAATCCGCCCATCGACAGACCGCCGATCAGCGTATCCTCCCTCCGGTCCGAGAGTCCGAACAGCTTTCTCGTAAACGCGACAATCTCTTCGCCTGCAAACGTCGCAAACTGACATCCGGTTGCCTCCCGGTCCAGATAGAAACTGTTTCCGGCGCTAACCATAAATACATTCAGGTTATACTCAACGGCGATATCCTCGGCGACTCCGTTGTACTCCCAGTCGTCCTCGTTTCCGGAGAAGCCGTGCAGCAGATACAGATTCTTGGCCGGCCGCTCAAAATGCCGGTTTCCCTGCACCATTTCCGGCGGAACATCGCAGGGCAGCACATAACGGAAGTTCGTCTGTCCCGCCTGAGCCAGTGAATAATAACGCATTTTTCCAGTTGCCATGGTCTCCCTCCTTTACCGTCCGTGATGAAATCTCCCCCTGCTTTCCCACGGATACCCGCATCATCTATTTTTCCTGACAATTTTTTGTATCATATCATCTGCGACATGTATCAGTCGACGGTATGCTCCCGGATTCGTTCAACCTGATATCCCATCACAGCTCCTTTATCTGATAATTCCAGATATCGCCCGTCGGGACAAAGTGTACCGCAAGCTGGCCTTCGGTCAGATCGCGGAGCCACTCCGCGGCAAATTTAGCTCCGAGCTGTTCCCAGTTAAAATGCCCGATGCGGAAGCAGACCTTATTCTCGCCAAAGGATGCCGCATCCCGGATGTAGGACAGTACGTTCCATTCCACAATCTCGCCCGGTGCGATCGCATCGATGTGCTGCTCCTCCATCGCCCGGATGATCTCCGTGGGATAATCGTCATAAACGCCGTGCTCCAGCTTTTCCGGCACAAATGCGCCGGGATAGATGTGACCGACCAGCGCCAGTCTCGTGATCTCCGCATCCGGCCGGCCGATATAGCTGATCCCGTTCATACCGATTTTATCCATAAATTCCCTGCAGAGCGCCACCGCCGTGCGGGGCTCTGGAAATTGAAACACAAAGCCGAACGGAACACTGTGATCCTCTTTCAGATAAAAGGACTCCCAGCCAAGGCCCCTGATCACTCCGGTAAAGATCGAATCGGGACGGTGCGCATGCGCATGATCATGATCCCGGTACACCACAATCCCCGTCTTCTCCAGAAGCGCCCGCTTCTCCTCATATATATGGCAGGAAAAATCCGCTTTCCAGTCCGGAAAATCCGGTGTCAGATATGATGTCGGCTCATGGACAAAGAGCAGGTTGCACCCCAGCTCCGCTGTCTTCCGGATCACATCCACCGTGGGAACCAGTGCCGAAACAATGCCGGTACACTCCTGATCCGGATTTCCTGCCTTGATTCCGTCGCAGCCTGCATAGTCCGGTCCCAGATTCGGGTGATATGCCGCGACCCGTTCCAACACTTCAGAAATTTTCATACTGTCCTCCCTATCAAATTGTCCGGTCAGCCCTTCACCGCGCCGACCACGACTCCCTTGACAAAATACTTCTGCACAAACGGGTAGATAATCACAATCGGCAGAATGCCGATGACTGCCATGGACATATCTTCATCATTGCCTCCCTGATTCTGCAGCAGACCGCCTGCTGCTCTCATAACAATACCCGTGTCCGCACCCTCTGCGGCTTCGGCGCGGGAAATGCCAGAATAAATTTCCCCGCGGAAGGCCCGCACATGACAAATCGATGTCTCTTTCAGACCTTCCATTGTGATTATAGAGAGCAGTGGTTCCATCCTCTTTTAAAAATGGGAGATTCCTTTTCAATTTTGAGAGGTCACGACATGATTCCCTTCCTATGCACAATTATGGCATTCATTCGGCGTGATTTCCCGCCGATACACGGCTATGGTATTCATTCGGCGTCATCCCAACGGCCTTGCGGAACACCGTGGAAAAATAGGAAAAATTGTCGAATCCCACCTCCTGCGCCACATCGCTGATCCGGACATCCGGCTTCCCGAGCAATTCCTTCGCGGCACGAATGCGGTAATCACTCAGATACCCTGCATCGCGATGTAATCCCTGACATGCGCGATTTCCTCGGACAACGGCACCGTATGCAGGCCGCCCTTGAAGAGGTAGCGGATGTTGCTCGACAGCCGCTCTATATAACTCCGGATGTCCTCATTCCGGTTCTGATAGGACATGGAATGGATGGTGGTGAGCGCGTTCAGGAAAAAGTGCGGGCGGATCTGCAGCTGGACGTACTTCAGCGTGGCCTCATCGAACTGAATCCGCTCCTCATACGATTTCAGCCGCAGATTCTCGATCGTGTCCATCATCTGATTGAAGCTGGTATTGATTTTCTGGAATTCTACTGACTCCGCTTGTTCCGGAAGACGCAGATTCTTCTCCCCGTTTTCGATTTTGCCCATCGCGGCGAGCAGCTCCTCCATCGGACGATAGACAGCGCGCCGCAGATACCAGGCAATCGCTGAAATCATCAGAATCGCGGTCACGATCAGTCCCAGAATAAGGGCCTGCCTGAGCTGCCAGCTCCCCATCACTTCCTGGCGGGGCATCACGGTGTAAAGCCGAAATGCGCTCTTCTGCGTCCTGGTCTGATACAGATAGAAATGGCCGTCTCCAGACCAGGCCGCGGTCTCCAGCGGGACAGAACCAAGCTCCGTTTCGGAAACCAGACTTTCACCGGATGAGCTCTGCCAGAGCAGATGTCCGTTCTGATCCGCCAGGACTGACGCCTGTCCGTCCGGCCCGGTGAGCACATCCGCGCAGTCAGAGGCCGGAATCAGTGCGCCGATGATCCTTGCCCTGTTGATATAAATCCTGGCAAAATACCCCTTTCCGCCGATGGTCACCCAGTGCCACCTGGGGATCGATTCCGACGCCTCCTTCTCTGCAAAATTCAGGATGTAGGAGCGTATGGCTTCCCCATCCGCATACGATATCGTACTGCCTGTCGTATACTCCGAGAGAAACAGTTCCGAGCTCTGGTCATAGATCAGGAGAAAACTGGTGTCAAAGGAATCGGATACCGTGCGCATTTCTGCGAGGACCTTCTGCGCATAGACATTCCGTCTGGTAATATTCCGGGACGCCAGTCCCTGAATCTCCTCCGTATCCCGCAGCAGCGTCGCCAGCGCTTCCTCGTTGGATTTGAACATCTGATTCAGATCGCGCACCTGAATTTCCGCAGCCTGCCTGAGCGCCAGCCCCGCGTTCCGCTCCAGCGTATCCTGTGTATCCCGGAAGAGAACGACAAGAATGCCCGCCAGAAGAATAAAATAAAAGAGAAGGAGAACCGTGACCGTCCGGATGAACGAATTCCCGGTTTCCTTCCTGCCGTTTATCTGTCCCCTGCCCTTTTCCCTCTCCTGTCCCTGGCTCTTTACCTGTGCCTTTTTCCTCTCCTGTCCCTGACTCCGCAAAGTCAGGCCGCCTGAAAACCGCTTTCCCTCCTTCGGGTGTCCCGGCCGTTCCGGGCATCTGTGAAATAATCCGGTCACAGTCTCCTCCCTGTCCTGTCCTGTCTATTTCTCCGGCATCTCCCGGTCCAGCAGCTCCGCCAGCTCCTGCCTGGTGGTCACCTGCATCACCCTGCTGCGGATCCGGCTGGCACCCGGAAATCCGGCGATATACCAGGCGACATGCTTGCGCATCTCCTGCATCACCACCTGCTCGGGCCCATACCGGAGGCACAGATCGGTCTGCCGCAGAATCATGGCCTTCCGCTCCTGCGGCGTCACCTGCGAGACGGTGAACGGTGCCTGCCCGGCCCGGTGATTTTTCTCCAAATACTCCAGAATCTCACGGAAAATCCACGGATTTCCCTCCGCGGCGCGCCCGACCAGCACCGCGTCGCAGCCGGTCTCCTGAAACATCCGGAGCGCGGAGGGACCGTCCATGATATCCCCGTTTCCAAAGACCGGGATGGACAGCGCACGCTTCACCGCCGCTATGCCGGAAAGATCCGCTCTTCCCGAATACATCTGCGATCTGGTGCGTCCATGCACCGCCACCGCGGAGGCGCCGCCGGCCTCCGCCGCCAATGCGCAGTTCACCGCATTCCGGTGCTCCTCATCGAAGCCCAGACGGATTTTGATCGTGACCGGGTGCGGCGTGTGAGCGACTGCGGCGCGCACGAGCTGTTCAATGAGATGCGGATCCTTCATCAGCGCGGACCCGTCGCCGTTGCCCGTGATTTTGGGGACGGGGCAGCCCATGTTGATGTCAAGAACGTCAAAATCCAGCCCGTCTGCGATCTC
>Ga0256406_1007538_pt1 | contig 10280 bp, 7 predicted proteins | sample RumenRJG_03DNA_FD_185986 | JGI IMG/M metagenome (GOLD analysis project Ga0256406, IMG submission 185986) | Bovine rumen microbial communities from Lethbridge, Alberta, Canada - RJG_03 | ecosystem: Host-associated > Mammals > Digestive system > Stomach > Rumen | place: Canada: Alberta | collected...
GTTGAGAGCCTGAAGATCCTGATCCTGCTTCATAAGTTCCTGCTCTCTCTTCATGAATTTCTGCTGAGCCTCCTGGATAGAAGCCTGAGTCAGGAATTTACCATTCTGGTAGTCCTGCTGGAATTGAGCAGCCTCCTTTTGGTACTGGGCCATATCCTGCTGAAGTTTAGTCTGCTTGTTCTGCAAAGAGTTAGCGCTCTTCTCCTGCTTGCTTTTAAGTTGAGCAGTAAGTTCCTTAGCCAAGGTATAGTTTTGGAGCACCGTGTCGACATCCATATATACGACCTCCAAAGTGTGAGAAGGAGCGACGGAAGGCACCGCTTCAACAGCCTCAACAGCAGTAGAATCATTAGACACGTCAGAAGCCGACTTTTTGTCAGCAGACTTATTACAAGAGCAAAGGAATGCCATGCTTGCTATCACAGAAGATACCAATACAGGTTTTAAGAATTTCATTTTAAATACGTATTTTAATAATTTGCTTTCAAAGGTATAAAAAATAGGACATAAAATGATATAATTTGAAAAAAACGTTGACAGGGGGCGAGAAGGAAGAGAGGAACAATCGCAAAAAAATCAATGATTTGCGTTTTGTAACATTCATTCATCAAAAAGGAAGAGCATAAAATAGATCCAAACAAAAAAATAATTCAAACAAAAAAACATCATAAAACATTACATAAATCTTTCGAAACATACAGTTATTAGTCAAACAAATTAAATCATAACTAAAAGGATAATGATATTGATTCAACAACACATAATAAAAAACAAATGATTACAATTAGTATTTGATTACTATTTTTCTGCTTATTTCTGCAAAATATAAATCTACCAACATTTCTTTTATTTTTCATTACTCCAAGCTTAACATTCCTCAGAATAACGTTTTGCCAAATCTATCATTTTTTCCAACTCTTAATAATTGACGCAAAAGGAGAATCAATACAAACATTAATACTTCCATACACTACTGTCCCGTAAAATACGGCAAAAAGTTCTTTGAAACAATTGAAATATAGTCTATTAGGTGGCATTATGAAATGAAACGGATTTGAATATATACATTTGCGGTCAAATGATAGCCGCTTATGAATCAAGACAAATACGTTTTTGCACAACTTACCGCTTTTCTGAACAGGACTCAGTTTAACAACTATGTTCGCAAGTATGACGGGAACCGTTATGTGAAACATTTTACATGTTGGAACCAGCTGCTTGCAATGATGTTCGGACAACTAAGCAACCGCGAAAGTCTAAGAGATTTGATCGTCGCTTTTGAAGCACATCGAGCAAAGCAATATCATTTGGGATTAGGGAAAGATTCTATTGCCAAAACTACACTTGCCTCAGCCAATCAAAATCGAGACTACCGAATCTTTGAAGATTTCGCTTTCTATATGATGAAGGAAGCTTGCGAGAAACGAACAACCAACATATTGGATATTCCAGGAAGAAAATATGCTTTTGATTCAACGACGATTCCTTTGTGTCTTGCCACATTTCCTTGGACAAAATTTAGGAGCAAGAAAGGAGGCATTAAAGCACATGTGCTATATGACATTGAAGCACAAGTCCCCACCTTTTACACAGTTACGACATCTTCAAAACACGATTCTAAAGCAATGCAGTCAATCAGTTATGAATCAAACGCTTATTATGTATTCGATAGAGCTTATGACTCATTCAAAGATCTTTATAGAATACACCTTACTGGATCATTTTATGTGGTTAGAGCCAAAACAAACTTGAAGTACAAGACGATAAATTGGAAACGAAGAATGCCTAAGAATGTTCTGGCAGATGCAGATGTAAAACTTACAGGCTATCTTTCCGAGAAGAAATATCCAGAAACGTTTAGACTCATACGATTCTACGATGACGAGGACTATAGAGAGTTTACGTTTTTGACAAACGCGAAACACATTTCTGCTCTTGATGTCGCCAACCTCTATAGAAAAAGATGGCTTGTGGAACTATTCTTTAAATGGCTCAAACAACATCTTAAAATTAAAAGGTTTGGGGGAACTTCAGAAAATGCAGTACGGATTCAGATTAGTGTCGCCATAATCACTTACTGTCTTATCGCCATTGTCCAACATGATATGCAACTGAATCGTTCGACTTATGAGATCTTACAAATTCTCAGCATATCTTTAACGGACAAAACTCACTTACGAGACCTGTTTGATAAGACTAATTTCAATGATGTCAAAGATCAATTTTCCCAAATTATACCGGGATTGTTTGATTAATATTAATTTGTTCTAATTTTAATGACTTCCATAGTCAAATCAATCTGTTGTCTTGGAATAAAATCATTCATAAAATTTCCTTAGATAATTATCAATTTGAGTTTGACTCTTAAATTTTAATAATTGTCGAATCTCCTTAGAGGTTAAGTTCGGGACACCAAAATATTTGATATTTAGCCCAGTTATAGAATAATAATTAGAAGAATATGGTTTGCTATTCAACGTAATATATTCCCAAAATATTGAGGATTCCATTATTCGTTTCAACACTTGTAACTGAGACTCGTCATCACTAACGAAAGATATGCCATTATATAGCAATAAATCTGCATCATCACATAAGACACAGCGTAGTTGCTTGTTTGCAATTTTAGGAAAAAAAAGTTTATAACGTGGCATTACTAGTGATTGAGTACGCCCATAAGCATACCACGCAGAGTATTTTTCTGTATGTCCTTTATCCCTATTTTCCAAAACGGCCCTATTAACAGACAAATATGAATATGCAGATTTAAAATGATGTTGCATTGTATTTTCATCAATCACATCAATCTTACCATCAATATTCAATCGATATGGATAAATAACTTGCTCTATTATGTCATCAAGTTTGACGTCCGAATTTAATTTATTACTATTAACAACACATCTGCAGACCTCTCTCTCAATCTTATGCTCAACACCATCCTTTTCAAAAACGAACATATCCCCTTCCTCACGTAAAGGTTGAAATACATAAACTTTATTAGCAAGGGTTGCAATGCCATGACGTGTTTGACAATAACGTCCCAATGGTGTACCAATTTTCTCAATCTGCATGATACGAGTTATGTCATTGAGTTTCCATCCACTAATAGCATCCAACTTTTCATACGGAATATTTTCATAATGGAAATTCTCTGGCAATACGGCATCTGTATTGGTGCAATAGCGAATTGTTTCTGAATTATTTCTTGTTAAAAAGAAAAGACACGTATATGCATTTTTTCCTGGAAACATTTGATACCCTCGAAAGTCAACTATACGTATATCATTGTGTTGTTCCTGAAAATACTCACGCAAGGCACGCCCATTAAGACTGGTCATAAAGCTATTCATCGTAATGAAACCAACCCTTCCAGCATCACGTACATTCTCAATCGCTATCTGGAAAAATGGAATGTAAAGATCGCTGTTTCCAGATGCACATACTCGCCAATTAGATAGCAATGTTCTGCTTTCATCAGACATATTCCGAGCACAAACATAGGGAGGATTTCCGACAACAATGTCCAGTGGTAGGATTCTACCAAAATCAAACGAGAGAGTATTTGCTTGATAAAGATTGAAAGTGAAATCTGCATCCTCTCCATTCATTAGGGCCAAAAGGGACAAAAGAAGCTTCGTACGTTCAATAGAGTAATCCTGTATGTCAATTCCAAAGATATTGTCACGATAAATCGATGTATACGATTTCCACGTCTTACGGTGTAGTAATTCTGTGATTGTCAAAAAAAAACCGCCGCAACCACACGCTATGTCTGCAAATCGTTTGTTGGCTAATTCTTTTACACCATAACCCGCAGTAACCTCTGCGACTATCCTATCGCGAATATAATCAGGAGTGTAAATAGCACCTGTTATTTTTCGATCGGATGGAGAAATTACGAATTCGAACAATTGGGTCAAATCCTCTAGAGAATAGAGACATCCACATATATTCAGATGCTGGATAAAGTCTGCCAATAACATTGCATCCTTATCCTCATCCCCAATATAATGCTCCATAAGTAACACATTGTATTGAGGCTTCAATTTATAGTGCTTCATAAACGCAGATACAAATAGTCTATTAATCATTCGTATATCTGTCAGTCCCTTACGCTTGAGGTATGTGAAAATTGTACGATTCATTTAATTGAAATTAGGATAGCCCAAAAGAGACTCTTCAAACTCACGATACTTTGCATTTAATTCTTTTATTGCCTTCAATTCCTCCGGATCTTCTACATCAAGATCATCGGTTTTCTTGAGTTCTATGCGCAACTGTTCCAACATATACTTAAGGCGATGATCGGGTTTGCCCATCGACAAAGCTGTCCACATCCAATTTCCCAAAGGAGTGATTGCTTTTATAGAACCGTCATCAAGTCTTTCGAAATGATTGGAATAATCTGCATCGCATGGATCAATCCAACCAATCTTTCCATCGTTAGGCTTATTAGGATCATTAGTTGGCCACTTTGCTCGTTTGGAATTATTGCATGAACGACAAGAATATACGAGATTTGAGTAATCCAATTCTCTGGAGATGTCTAGATCTTTCGGAACAAAATGATCTACCTCATAATATGTATCACGAAAAAAATCATGGTCACCACAATAGCCACATCGCTGATGAAAGTCACTCCTCAATTCTTCTTTATATTTATTGTACTTTTTCTGTTTTGGCACATCTGTTCGACGACTCGGTGTTACCTTACGAAAATCTTTCATAGCCATTATTTATTTTGTTGGTGGTTAACAACTATTGTTTGTGCCAACTTTATCATTTCTTCAATCTTGCTAAAAGAACCTTTTGTCATAAGATTAGCACGAAGTGAAGAATCCATGTCCAATTCAGAAAGATATAGTTCGGCATCAAATCTTTCGGATTCTTCAACTGGTGTAAGTACCTCACCCGCCTTTATTTTGTCCATCAGTTTCTTGATACAGGTTTCGCTCTTTTGCTTTTGAGCATTATACCTGTTTACTGCCGATTCAATCATTAAGCAAAGCTTATCGATAAGATCTGAGTTCGTAAACATTTCTTTTCCCCGGATAATCTGAGTCTCTGTACACTCTTGTATTGCATTATCTTCATAAGAAGTAATAATGAATACTGGCAAATGCTTATTGTGTTTATGAACAACTTTAGCAACTTCATCACCAGTATAAGACAAAGTACCATCACCATTCAAACGATAATCTGCAATAATAATCTGAGCATTTTCTACAAGATGCCAAACATCTTCCACATTATGAGGTAAATTTTCAGGAATATCAAGATCGAACCTAGTAGAAAGTGCTTCATATACGGTGGAGTGCCATCCTTTCTCCTCATCTAGATAAATTACTTTTATCATATCTTTTATTATTTTAGTTTTAAAATTGTTCTAATGCCAAAACCTTTCTGTTGAGGCAATATGGCAATAGCTGAATCCGTGAACTTTTCTATCACACCCTTGGCAATAAAAAGTCCCATCCCTGTTCCTATTTTATTATTCTTACTGTCAACTGTTGAAGTCTCAAAAGCATTAAATATTACGTTCGGATTTTCTTTATATTCAGCAGCGAGACCACATCCATTGTCAACAAAATCGATTACTGCAAGACCATGATCGTTTGTTATATTCAAACAAATTACTTTGTTCTCTTCTTTTGACTTAAGAAAAGCGTTTATGGAATTAGCTACAAAATTATTATAAACGCTATCCAAATCCATCTCAAAAGCATCTATCAAAGCATCCTCCATATCTGACATATTGAGAATCATAGTTATATTCTTCTTTGACAAACTTGGCTGCCATGAATCACGAAAACGTTTGAAATAATCAGAAAGATTAATCTCCACCCAGTCGCGTTTGCTTCTCTGTATAGAATGTAGAGAGTATTGTAACCAGTTATAGAGTTTTTCATCCTCGTTACGCATATTGTCCAGTTCTTTGTATGGGTTACCAAATCGAACTCCATCAAACTGTTCAATGGGGATAAACTTACAGATGATCTTTCTCAAAGTTTCATTTCTTGGAATCAAACGTAACATCACACTACGAAGTTCATGGGTGAAGGTGGCTACAGATATGCCCATACTAGCAAGGCCTCTAATCATTGCGAGTTCAGCTTCTTTCTCTTTTAATTCCGTCTCTAAAGACTGATAACTCTCTGCCAATATTTTCAGATCCTTCTTTTCCTCTGACAATCCATCATCCTGCCGTAATACACGCTTGGCAATATCCTGAGCTCTAACTGTTACTGGATGTTCAGCTCGGAATTGCTCCGAAAGATTGTGCATAATGTAGTTACGGTCATACTCAAACACAGAAATAATTTGCAAAAGCAAATTTTTAAAGAGTGCAAAAGCATCATTTTCTTGAATACCCTCACGACTTGATTTATCTTCAAATGCTGGATTGCTGATACGTGAAATACTAACAACCCCAGCAATTTGATTAGGACGGATTCGGTAACCGCCAATCTTTTGACCAGCACCAGCAGGACTTTGTGCTTGCCTACGACCAAGATCAAGCCAGTCATTTCCATTTTCACCATAGGGGCGTACCCTGAAATCATCGCGAAAGATACGTACACCTCCAAATTTGGAAAGCCAATTTTTTCTGGCTATACTATCTATCGAATTATATGGATACTTTTTACTCCCATCCTTGTCTTGATCATCCTTAATAGTATTTTTGATAAAATAAAATGTAAATGAGAAATTCCCGACAGTATTCAAAAGATCCATATCAACAGCATCATTTATCTTAACCTGACTAATCACCGATTTAGAACGAAAATCGTCAAGCCGGAATGGTGCTACCTGCATGTCTTTTCTTAAGAATACATTTGAATAATTGGTTTCCAATAATGAAACATTGAGTTCATTTCTCTCTATGGAAATATTTATTGTTCTACCACCTTCATATTTTGCCGATATTTTATAGTCATAGTCTGAATATTCGGCCGGATTTATTTTTCCACACCAAGACAAATCTTGGAGATTATAGAGATATAGACTAAATGCAGATTGCATATGGTCTGGTATTAAATTCTCCAAATTTTTTTGCAACTTAACAAGATTTTCCTCATTCCAAGAATCATTCAAATCAGAAACACATAATATCGTACCGTGAAAACTTTTTACTTGAAGTTTTTCAATAACAGGAAGAGTTGCCAAACCAAATTCATTAAACTTATCAACAATATCTTCCTTTGAAAGTTCTTTTAAAGTTGCTTTAACATCCGAGAGAACTTTAGCTTTTTCAAAAAAACTCCAATCAACCGACCATAGATGCCCTCCATCGACCTCATTAAATGAAATCATCTCCGTTTTACGCCCCAAACGATTCAATGCAAATCGTCCGATACCCTTTGCTCCACTTTTCACACGTTGTTTTCCATCCGTTTTTGAATTTACAAGTTTGTCGTCAGTACCAATTGTCATCCAGTGTTTAATAATAATATCTTTAGACATGCCAGAGCCATTGTCTATAATGAACAATCTAGATTTCTCAGTTGTCTCACGTATATCCGCAACCACAATGCACATTTCAGCATCTGCATCGTATGCATTCTTTACAAGTTCGACAATGGCTCCCTCTGCATTTGCAAAGTTTTCCATGCCTATCAATCTTGCCGTTCTGGCAGACATTGCAAAAGGTATTTCCATATTATCCATATACTATAAAGTACAAAGTTAGTAAATTAACTTCATTTTAGAAATAAAATCGGCTATAGAGCTCCATCTTTTATGTATTTTTTGAAAATGACATTGCTGTTCACTTGCTTAAATGAATCAATTAACTATGTACTTTCAATTTAGAAGTGCAAGAAAAGAGTCAGCTGAAGGACACTGGGGGCAAGCCCCCAGTGTCCTTCAGCTGACTCTTTAGAAAATCAAGAAGCAATATAAAAACAAAAAAGGAGACCGAAGTCTCCAATAGGTTTGATATTTTTGTATTGCCTATGTATAAACATCTTACCCGTGAGCAAAGATATGGAATTTATCTGGGATTGCAAAAAAATAAATCGCTAAAGGCTATTGCTCAAGCCATTAATGTTAGCAGTTGATTCAAAATTGTAAAGCAATTCTATTATGACAATTTATTTAGCTTCTCCATCAACCTTCCTATCTCCGAGAAAGTATAATCTCTTCCGTCGTTATTTTTCTCGTCTATCGAGCGATTGGCATTGTCAATAGCCTTTTCAAGGCTTCCGCCATTTCGTTCAAAATAACAGTGAAGTCCTTTGGTCTTGATGAAAAATTCTATCGTTTTTCTATACTCTACATACTGATTCAAGTCTTTAAGCAATGGTTCCTGCTCGTCGTATGAACGTGAGGTGTAACGGAAATAATAAAGAAAGAACAGTTCTGTGCAACGATGTGTTTCAAAGAACTCTACACTGCAATAGATGCCTTTCTTGGGTTTTTCTATGGGTTTGGCATACTTTGCCTTTAACTTCTGATATTGTGAACGCTCTGGCTCCTTGTCCTTCGTGTCCATGTCGATGACGCAAAAGATATGGCTGTAACCCATTGACACACCCTCAGCTATCTTGGCTTCCAGTTCCTTGATGTTGGTATGCTTGGGATAGTCTGGCTTGATGGTTATATGCTTGAACACATCGCATAAAGACTTGAAATAGAAAAATTCCGTCGGCCCTTCACCCAAAATCAATGCTGTCTGACGAAGTTTTCCCATATCAGTCCTCCAAATTTATAAAGATGCTACCTAGTTCTGGTTTCGCACCCAATCTGCCTATGCGGTAAGAATTATATAAAGACAGATTTTTGTGCAAGCCGAATGAATCGCCTCTAGAATATTCTGATGACGCTGTCTCCTTGTTCTTATCTACAAACCATACCACGCCTCTGTTTTCATTAATCAAATCCTGGGAAAGCAGCGTCGTCTCCTGACTCGTGATAATCAACTGCGACTTGTCGGAATTGAAAATGAAGACATTGAGATAGTAGTACAACAGATCATTGTGCAAATCCTCACCAAGTTCATCCAGATAATATACGTGCGATCCTGTTATCAAATCGTATAAAGCATCCAATATTTTAATATATTTTATGGTGCCTTTTGACTGCCACTTGAGCGGAATTTCAAAATCATTATCATCAGAATGGTTGACAAATACCACAGACTCATTTACCGGCTTCAGAATAGATTCCTTCATTCTTTCAGGCAAATCTCCATTCTGTATCATTTCCCTCACTTCGGTTGGAATGACACGGTCCTCTATAGTCGGGCGAAATCCCAATATGTTCAAATCTGCTTTCTGAAGCATTGTGTTATAGAACTTGCACTTCTTCGGGTTGCTGTGAGCCTCCTTTAGAATTTCTACAACGCCTTTTTCTTCATCACCATCCACATCATGGTAATTCTCCATAATCCAGCTATGAAGCTCGTTGAATGGTAATATGTCTTCTTTCAATGCAGCTTTCCTGCAAACGGATAAAACGCTATGATTGTTCAACGTATTTTCACGAATACTCTCTTGTGTCCTGATTTGAAGTTTCAGACTCGGTCCAAACTTGATGTCTGCCTGAACATTGTCGCCAACAAACGTACGCTCATAAAACAATGATTTTGATTTGTTGGGATAATAATACAACTCCTCATTCAATATGTACTTATCATTGAATTTCACGTCATAGTCGTATCGAATACCATTGGCATAGAAAGAGACGTGCATTTCTGTCGGCTCTTCTTTGGTTAATACGAAAGGAATCCATCCATTGATTCCTTTTGTTGCATCAGATTTCGGAATAATCAAAAGTCGGAACACCTCATTCAAGGCTATCAACATATTTGATTTTCCCGACGCATTAGAACCATATAGAATTCCCAACTTATACAAGAACACTCCTTCGACAACTTCAGAGATCAGTTCAGATGCAGGACCTTTTGCCAAAAAGTTCAATTCTTGCTTATCTCGTATAGAAAGATAGTTTTTCACCCAAAAATCTCGTATCATAGAAGAATATATTTAATCAAAATTCGTAATAATGCTACGAAATTACGAAATATTTCATTCGCATCACGACATAACACGGCTTTTTTTGTAACTAAATTACATTTTTCGACTCTTTTCCTCAAAAAAAGTCGAAGACTTTCTCTGAAAAACTCTATCCTCTGTGTTTTTTTGTTTTATATGTGCTCGCCTTCGGCTCGCACGTGGGAAGGGGTTAGGGCGTTCCGCCCTTAACAATCCTCAAATTAAGCCACAGAACAAGCTCAGTTTTTTGCAATATCAATCATAAACTAACATAAAGCACTC
>Ga0256406_1007539_pt1 | contig 10278 bp, 3 predicted proteins | sample RumenRJG_03DNA_FD_185986 | JGI IMG/M metagenome (GOLD analysis project Ga0256406, IMG submission 185986) | Bovine rumen microbial communities from Lethbridge, Alberta, Canada - RJG_03 | ecosystem: Host-associated > Mammals > Digestive system > Stomach > Rumen | place: Canada: Alberta | collected...
CGTTCTTTCTTGAGTCGGTTGATCAACTCAAGAATCTGCGCCTGAATAGTGACATCCAAAGCGGTAGTCGGTTCATCGCAGATGAGAATCTCCGGGTTTGCGGTCAAGGCGATAGCGATGACGATACGCTGTCTCATACCGCCGGAGAACTCAAACGGATACTGGTTGAAACGGACTTCCGGCTGAGGAATACCGACTTCCTTCATGACCTTCAAAGCAGCAGCTTTGGCTTCCGCGTGGGTGATCTTGAAATTGGCTTTGTATTCTTCTTTCGCTTTCGCTAAGGCTTTCTCGTGAGTATGAGCTTCCTTGTATTCGGCAAGCTTTTCCTCATGATCCTTCTGAAGCTTTTCTTTTTCTTTGGCCATCTTCTTTTCAGAAGCTTCTAAATCATCGAGATAGGACTTCTTTGCATCCGATAAGTCTTTTGCCGAAGCACGGTTCTTCTGTAACTGGTCCGTCTGCGAATTGAAATCCTGCTCTAACTGCAAAGCTTCTTCGCTCTGCTTCTTAGTCAGTTCCTCTAGAGCATTCTGATAGTTTACGTTTTCGCTTGCGACTTTAGAAGCATATTCTTCCTCAGAAATCTTGCCTTGGCTAAGCTCAGCGACTTTCGCCTCGTATTCTTTCTTCTTTTCGGCTTTATACTTCTGAATCTCGACATCGGCTTCTTTCTTCTTCGCATCCAAAGCTTTCTTCAGGGCCGGAGCTGTCGCCTTATATTCTTCAACCGCCTTCTTTTTGCGGTCTTTTCCTAAAGAGATAAGGCGTTTATGCTCCTTCTCCTTCTCTAGTTTCAGCTGAGCAACTTCTTTCCCTGCTTTTTCATTAAAGGAAGAAAAAGCCTTCACCGCCTCATCACGCTCTTTCGTAGCCTTCTCAACCTTAGCAGCAAGATCTGCCGGAAGAGTGATAGTAGCTTTCGGTTTCTCCGTCTTAGTGGTCTTCTCCGAAGCGGCTTTCTTTTCCGAAGGAGCATATAAAGCTACAATGCGTTTATGTTCTTTCGCCTTCTCTTTTTTCAGCTTAGAAATCTCTTTCTTTGCTTTTTTGCTATAGGAAGATAATGCTTTCGCAGCTTCGTCACGCTCATGAGTAGCCTTCTCCCTTTCCGCAGCCTTCTCTTTCGGAAGCGAACGCAAAGCCGATTTTTTCAAAGAAAGATTATCGGAAAGTTCTTTTTCCTTACGTTGATAGACAGAGATTTCCTTATCGAATTTTTCATCGGAGAGTTGAACTTCATGATTGATAGCAGCATGTTCAAAAGCCGCCTTTTCTTTGAGAAGAGGACGCAAGGCAGCTTCCTTCAAAGAAAGATCATAAGAGAGTTCCTTCGCTTTACGCTGATAGGCGTAGATTTCCTTATCGTATTTTTCATCCGAAAGCTCGACTTCACGGTCGGCTTTGGCAAATTCGGATTTCTTCTTGGCTTCGGCGTTCTTATAGGCGGCTTCTTCCTTCGAAATGAGATGGTCACGGAGCGTCTTGAGTCGATTGGAATTGACAAGCATCGCTTCCGTGATCTGTTTTCCGACCTTCATAATCGGGTTAAGAGAAGAGAGCGGATCCTGGAAGACCATACCGATCTTATGACCGCGGATGCGGTGGAATTCGGATTCATCGACCTTGGTAAGATCCTCTCCTTCATACATGACGGATCCTTCTTCGATGACCGCATTGGCACTCAAGATGCCCATGATGGTCTTCGAAGTGACGGATTTACCAGAGCCCGATTCCCCGACGATGCAGAGAGTCTCCTCTTTGTAAAGATCGAAGGAGACACCGCGGACGGCGTGGACTAAGCCTTCGTCCGTTTTGAAGGAAACACGAAGATTCTTGACCGAAAGAATCGGTTCTTTCTTATTCTGTTCGTTTTCCATACTAGTCGGTTCCTTTCAAAGACGGGTTAAACGCATCACGTAAACCGTTACCGAAGAGGTTGAAGCAGATCATCAATAACGAAATGATGATGGCAGGAATAATAAGCTGACTCGGATAGTTGCTTAAGTAAGCCTGGTTCTTCGAGAGAATGACACCGAGAGAATCAAGGTTGGAGAATCCTAAGCCTAAGTAAGAGATCGTCGCTTCATCGAAGACGACCGACGGAATCATCAGGATCGAACGGGTGATGATGGTACCGATGGCGTTAGGAAGAATATGACGGAAGATAAGACGAGGGGATTTTGCCCCTAAGGTCTTCGCCGCTAAAACATATTCTCGATCACGGTAACGGTAGAACTGACTTCGTGTCGTCGAAGCCGTTCCGATCCAGCCCGTCAAGCAGAGAGCAAGAGCGAAGACGAAGAAGGTCTGACCCATCTTCAGCGTCAGTACCGTCATCAAGACAATCCACGGAATACCGCCTAAGATATCGGTGAAACGTTCCATGATGATATCGACCGAACCACCGAAATAACCAGAGACAGAGCCCCAGATAACACCGATGAAGATGTTGATGGCAGCGACGATGATACCTAATAAAAGCGAAGTACGTAAACCGGAGAAGACATACTTCAGCATATCTTTTCCCTGATACTCCGTACCGAAGATATGAATCGGAATCGAAGAATAACCGAGATATCGATACATCAGGACGGTACCTTTGATCGCATAGATGTTATTACCCTGATCGACAGCGCTCGAAAGCGATTTGACATAGACTGTCTCATCCGCTTTCTTAGCCAGTTCTTCATTCTCCGTAACAAAGTCATCCTTAGAGGAATCGGCGGTCTTCAAAGAGAGAATATGATAGGCATAAGGATTCTCTTCCGTCCCGGTCTTACCGGAAAGATCGTAAGTGACATAACCGGCTTTCTTCCAGTTTTCCAAAGTCTTCTGACTGATTTCGAAATCTTTACGGAGGCCATACGTATTGAGATAGGCATCGACCGTCAGAGTGCAGCGGCTAGCCTGAACATCAATCGCTTCAAAACGTTTTTTGGAACGGGACTTCCAATAATGCGTATTGATCTGTGAAGAACCGTTCTGTTCCTGCAAAACCATGGAGTTGGCATCGGCAACCTGACCATTCGAGAGAACATAGGAGTTTTCCCCGCCGAAAGAACGGTTGCGGAGATTGGCTCTGGCAACATTTCCTAACGCGGAACCGTCTTTCTTTGTTCCGGTGATCTCAAACTTGCTGACGAAGAGAGAATCCTCATCGTTGATACCGCAGCTCTTATAAAGGCCGAGAGAGAACTGACCTGTTCCGGAAGTGACGGTCTTGTAATCTTTTTCTGCCATAGCCGCAACATTCTTATCGGCTTCGCTGCTGCTCTCCGTGATCGATTCCCACGGGCGATGAGAAGAATCCTCATAATACGCCGTGATCAGATCATTGACAGAGAAAGTGATATCCGAGCGGGAAGTGACCTGAGCACCAGCCATCTTCTCTTCCGGTTTCGGTTCGGCGACGATAGTGCCATAATTCTTGGTAGCATTGAGAGTATAGAAATTGCTCGAAGTCCCCTGGGGAACCGCTAAAAGAACCGAATATTCGGTCAGAGCAGAATCGATGGTCGTACCTAACGAATAGGTGATCTGATAATTGTTGTTTTTGAGATCGAACGCCATCGGCTGGAAATAGAGGTAACAGATATCGCCGTTCTCTTTCCCATCGCCTTTGCAGGTGACCTGCGCATAACCGCCTTGTCCATCCTCTACCGCTGTCGTCAGATAGCTGGTCTTGAAATCAGAGATATTGACGATGACATCAGGATCGGTGAAATCCGAACCATCGATGAGAAGCGGTTTTCCATCGCTTCCGTAAAGCGTGTTGCCATCCGCATCTCTCTGGAAAGGATACGTCTGGTTCTTATATTTGCGGGTACCATCCCAGAAGCCGCTTCCGGCAGGATTGAGCTTCATCGGAAGGTTCGTCTCATAGTTATGACGGTTAGAGATATCGTAAGGGATGATATCGGTCGGTAAGATAAGAGCTAAAAGGAAGAGGACACCCAAAATGATACCGCCGACAACGGAGGACTTGTTCTTGCGGAACCGGTTCATGGCATCGGCCATGAAAGTAGTCGGTTTCGTGGTGAACTTAACATCGTGAATCTTCTTATCCTGCTGAACGAAAGTGAACTTCGCATCGTCGACTTTCGCACCATCGGCCGCGGAAGCTTCTTCGCCCGCAAGATAGAACAACGTTTTATTTTCTTGTTCGCTCATGCTGCTTTTGCTCCCATACGGATACGAGGATCGATGATACCATAGCTGAGGTCGACTAAGAGGTTAGCAAGTAAACCGATCATCGTATAAACGGCCATATCGACAAGAAGAACGTTCCAGTCCTTGTAGGTGATGGCATTGACAAACAAGCCACCGATACCAGGGATGGAATAAAGCTGTTCGAGAATCATAGAACCGGAGAGAATACCGACGAATTCGCCGATGATCATCGGAACGATCGGGACCATCGAGTTACGTAAAGCGTGACGGACAATGCACTGGGTTCTGGTTAAACCCTTGGTTCTCGCTAAGAGTAAGAAGTCACTCGAGATGACTTCGGTAAGTTCAGCACGGGTATAACGGGTAAAACCGGCAACCGTACCGAAAACAAGCGAAAGAACAGGAATAACCATAGCGGCCGCATAAGCGCCAGCGCCACCGCTAGAAGGCCAATGCGAAGGAAGCCAACTGGTGTTATAGGAGAGAAGAAGCATCAAGACGGAAATCGTAACGAAGGAAGGAACCGAGATCATGACCATGACGAGAGTCGAGATGAGATGATCCGGCCATTTGTTCTTATTCAGAGCGGCGATAATACCGAAGACGAAACCGAGCGGAACGGAGATGAGCATCGCGAAGATGTTGATGATAACCGTCGGCCCAAGACGGGACCAGATGATATCCATCGCGCCCGAACCCGGCTGAATCGCCGAAGAGGTTCCCCAGTTCCAGCTGGTGAAGATACCGGTGAGCCAAGCTCCATACTGACGGATGATCGGTTCACGGTAGAAGATATGCATGATACCGCTAGGATCCTGATACGTGAGGACCGCTTCGCCGTATCCCTGAATCGTATTCGAAGTTTCAAAAACGTAACCAAGGTTCGCTTGGTCACGCCAGAAGGCGTATTGGGCGGCTTCGTTGCCGGATACAACCGCATCCGGCAACATTTTGACGAGGAAGAAAGTCAGGGAGAGAATGATGAAGGTCGTCAGGATAAGCAACCCGATTCGCTGAAGAGAATATTTGACAATATAAGGCATTTTTGGAAAGCAAGAGACGGATTATTTGCTAGTGGCTTTGACACCCTTGTAGGTGAGAAGAGTCAAAGTCGAAGAAAGTGCAGTATTGGCATCATTCAGAGTCGCATGATAGGTAAGGGTGAGAAGGACCGTGTTGACATCCGAACCGGCGGCAACCTTACCGCTAGTCGTATCCTGCGCAACGGCAGTGTTGAAATCTTTGCTGATGGTAAGCGTATAGACATGATCCGTATCTGTCTTCTTTAAGGTCGCATAGCCGCCCGTCGCAGTAATAGTCTGATCCGAAGAAGCGGCAAAGGCAGAGACATCAAAGGTAGCCTTCGCAGCGGAGTTGTTCGAAAGCGCAATGTTGATCTTCGTCGCACCACCCTGAAGCAGAGTCTCGAAGGATAAGCGATAAGTGACAGACTGATCGGTATCGCTGACAGCATCATACTTATAAACCGTTGCACCGGCGCTTCTCGTAGAAACGTTCTTGACGTTAGCAACCGAGCCGTCGTTACCTAAGACAACACCGATGGTGGCCGCTTTCCATAAGCCATCGTAAGACCAACGTTTGCCATCGTAGGTGACGTAGTTCTTGCTTTCATCATCGCCGTTTGCAGCGCTGTATAAGCCAGAACCTAAAGTCGCGGTATCCGCACCCCAGTTAAGAGTGAAGCCAGAAGAGTTATCGGACTTGAGAACTTCAAGGAAGTTGATCGGGTCGAGGGCGTTACCGGAGATAGAGCCGAAGCCTAAGTCGAATTCACCTCTTCTCATAAGGTTATAGACTTCGTTGTAATCGGCGTTACCACCGGTCTCATGGAGATCGAGTTCGAACATACCGTTATAGTCTTCGTCCGAAACCTGCTGGAAGACCTGTTTGACATAGGTGAAGACATCGGAGTAATCGGATTTATCGTTGGTGTTCATCCACTCCATATCGATCGGGACGATCCACGGGTTAGTGGAGGAACCGGCACCAGCTCCGGAATTCTTCGACTTGAACTGTTTCTTTTCCGCCATCGGAAGAAGAACCTGATCAATGGCTTTCACAAGTTCGTCTCTGGCAGCGGTGAGGTTATAACCGTAAGTTTCCGGATAACGATCCGCTAAGACCGCCTTATGGGCATCGGTGGAGTTGTAAGAAACACCGGTTTCCGGATCGATAAGGTAGTTATCGGAGAAGTAATCCTGCGTCGGAGTCATACCACGGGATTCGCAGATTTCCTGACGGTTGATGGAATAGGAGAGGAAGTTGAGGAAGTGGATGTTCGACATATACGGTTTGACAGCAGTCGTCGCACCATCGTAAGTCTTCATCCAGTTGTTCGTCGAAGTGACAGAAGCACCATGCTGGTAGATAGTACCGGTCGGACCGAAGCGGTTGAGCCACTGATCCTGAGTGCTGGCGTTGACGTTGAGCTTGAAGTTCGAGTCACCTAAGGTCTTGTATTTTCTCCAAGAGGCACCCTGATTGGAAGTGCCGGAATCGGCACTGAAATCCGACTTGAGATCATCCTTGTTCGGGGCATAAGAATCGGTTTCACCGGCTAAGAAGTGGTTCTTCGCTTCGGAAGTTTCCGAAACCCAGTAATAGGAAATACCGGCAATCTGATAAACCTTACGGGTGGTCGTCTCAGTCTGACCATTGACGACCTGAGTCAGAGTATCGGTCTGATGGAAGTACTGATCGTTCTTCTTGAAGTTGACGACCTGAGCATTCCAGTCCTCGATATAATAAGGACCAGTCGAGAGCATCGTATCGGTCGGCTTGATATCGGAACCACGGCTCTTACCTAAGGTAGCCGGAGTCCAATACTTGATGAAAGATTCCGGAAGAGGCGAATAAAGGGAAGAAGAAAGCTGATACATCGCATAGAAAGTGGTGCAAGGAGAGAGAAGGTTGAATTCGATAAAGTCGCCCTTATCGTCATGGCCAGTGTAAATGTTGCTGCCCATGTCTTTATTCCATTCGGTATCATTCCAAAGTGCAGTGGAATCACCGGTGTTGTTGCTAGCAGTCTTGTTGTAGTAACTGGCAGCACCTTCAAAACCGGAAGTACCGGTCGTCATTTCGGCGCCACGATACTGGGCATTCCAAGCGGTCAGCATCATCTTGATCGGAGTGAGATAATCGTCAAGAACAACTTTCTGACCATCGTACTTCTTCGATTCGGCAACCGAAGAATTGGAGCGATAGACCGGAGCCTTATCGCCCGTACGGAGATGGATTCTCCATCTCTTGTTGTAGTTGTAACGGGCATCGCTCGAGGCGATTTCGGCACCCGGAGTCTTGACCGAACCATCGGCATTGGTCGTCGGTTCCTCAACCGCGATAGGAGCATCATCGGTCGAAAGAGACGGATACCACTCATAACCATCGTTGGTGGCATTCATACGGGTAGCGAAATAAGCGTTGGCGATGTAATCGTAAACAGACGAGACATCGCTGCCGGACGCGTTCATTGCGTTCGCATGCGTCGGTAAGGAAGTTGTCGCGATATTGTAATAAGTCGGCTTACCGGAAATGGACTTGGTAAGAGGACCATTGAGAACACCTTCACGGGTCGTACCCCAACCATAACCGGAGATGTATGACTTCGGCTGCGGGACATAACGGCTGTTGTAGCAGACCTGAGAGCCGTTGGAGAAAATGGTGATACCAGTGAGGTAGTTATCCACAGCGTACTTTTCCAGAGCGCCTAAGATGTTGGCTTTCTCGTCATAGCTTTGGGTAGCAAAGCTATAACCGCCGTTAGCGGTCGAAGAGTCGGAGACGGTGAAACCTAAAACCAGTTTCGAATTGCTGTCGCTTGCTAAAGAGACAGTAACGGAAGCAGAACCGGCCTTTAAAGCCGAAAGCTTACCAGTAGCAGAAACAGAAACAACGGACTCATCGCTTGAAGCATAGGTGAAGGAACCGGTGACGGTCGTATCGATCATGGACGGGACTAACGCCGCATCCTGTTCGCCGACTGTCAAAGCAAGGCCTTCCGCATCCTCTTCGTAGACATGTCCACGGAACGAAACCGTGAACGTGCTGTCATGAACAACATGGGAGCTATTGTGGCCCGAGTTCGAGTTGCCAGTGTTGGAACTGGTCTTGCCCTGGTTGCAAGAAGCCAGCAACATAATCGGAACAATCGAGGCAAAAGCTAAGATTCTTCTCGTTTTTTTCATAGGGTTATCCTCCTGATTTTCGTGCAGGGAAAACGGCGTAGGGTATTAAATATATATATTTTATAATTTCTGAAAAGCTAGTCAACCTTGTTCTCCCCAGCGAGGGAAATTTAAGAAAAGATTAAGGATTAAAGCGCTTTCGTAATTTCTTTATACAGCAGGTGGAAGAAACGCGAATAACAGGCAGAAAAAGAGACAAACCATTCCGTAGATGAGCCATGGTAACCAGATCCATCCCTTCTCTTCGCGGCTTTCTCTTTTCTGCTCTTTGTACTCGTAAGCGTCTTTATATTTGAGCGGGTCTCCTTTGCGCCAACTGGATAACCAGTTAGCAAACTGAAAAGCGAAGAGATCGAAGACCCCCGTTCTACCGATAAAGCGCAGAGCATCATAACTGAGAAAAACAATAGTCGGAATCAAAAAGATATCGCTTAAATTCCATGAGGAAAAGAAGTACATCGGAAGAAAGTACACGACAAATGCGATGATTCCGAAGAGATAACAGAGAATCTCTTTCTTTGTTTTTTCGGTGATGAGCATACCTAGAAAAGCCAGCAAAGGCCTCGGAAAGAATCTTTCCGGGGCCTTGTGGATTTCAAAAAATCGGAAATTACTTATCTTCTCTCTTCTTCTTAAGGGCTAAGCCCGTGCCAAGAAGAGCAAGAGCACCGACAATAGTCGAAGCGGCAGCGACAGAACCGAAGCAACCACCCTTCTTATTGTCATCCGTAGTATTAGAGGAAGAGGAAGTCGTGGAGCTAGTAGTAGAGGAAGTCGAAGAAGTGCTGTCACCAGGTTTCACAATCGCAGTCGAAAGTTCGAAGCCGACATCATCCTTCGACATATGGATGACTAAGAGACCCGAAGCCGAATCATAGGTGAAGTCATCGGTAGCGACATTGCTGAGCTTGACTGTGACATCGCTCTTGCTGAGACCCGAAGCGATGAAGACATAGACATAGTAATCCTTGGTGATGTTGATGTCGTTATCCTTGGAGTCGACAATAGAGACGGTGTAATAATGCGAAGTCGGATCCTCTTCGGTGATGTGGAAATCATTGGACGAAGTTAAGAACGAACCGCCGACAAAGGAAGAAAGATTGCTCGGATGGATGAGGAACTTGCTGGCGTTATGAGCATAGTCTTCGAGAGTGATCAGAACCTTATCGTTCTTGACCTGGTTGGTCGAAAGAGTGTTGGTGAAGGTAGTAACACCATCACTACCGACACTCGAACGGGCAGCGATCGAACCGAAGAGAGCTGTAGCAGCACCCTTGGACTTAAGTTCGACCAAGGTCTTACCGGAAGAATTCTTCGAAGCGGAGATGCTGGAGATCTGTGGAGCCGTCTTATCGACCGTGATGGTATAAGACTTGGTGTAAGTCTTACCCGTACCACGGGTGACAAAGTTGAAGGCTAAAGTGTAATCCCCTTCCGCAACTTTGCTAATATCGATTTCACCATAAGCACGGTGGAAGACGATATTTTCACCACTGGTGACAACCCAGGACTTTTCAATACCGGCCTCCGCAGTGTTAACAGCGGCATTCGTGGAATAGAGATAGAGGTCACCTAAAGTTCCATTACTGACAGCAGTGGTTCCCTTGGTAAGAGTCCAAGAAGCGCTGGAGAGCGAACGGTTGACGAAGAAGGAAGCATGGATGACATCCGAAGTCTTCGTAGCACCGGCATAGAGATGAGTCTTATCATCGGAAGCGCCATTCAAAGAGAGCAGATCATTACCATTAGCCTGAAGGCTGGAGTTACCTAAAACCGCAGAGGTGAGTTTAGCTTCGGCTAAGGCAGCACCGGAAGCGGAGAGAGTCGAACCCGCATAGTTGTTCGGCTTCGCATACTGAGCATTGAGGTTCTTGAGGTAATTGGTGACAAGATCGGA
>Ga0256406_1007541_pt1 | contig 10276 bp, 10 predicted proteins | sample RumenRJG_03DNA_FD_185986 | JGI IMG/M metagenome (GOLD analysis project Ga0256406, IMG submission 185986) | Bovine rumen microbial communities from Lethbridge, Alberta, Canada - RJG_03 | ecosystem: Host-associated > Mammals > Digestive system > Stomach > Rumen | place: Canada: Alberta | collected...
CATCTCCGAATATGACACTCAGGATTATCTGTCGTGGTATATAGACCTGCGTGGTGAACTGACCCACACGGGAGGCGGTGATGGAGGACCGAAGGATGATATTGTGGATGACTTGGTGTTTGAGACGGAACTGGTGAAGCAGATTCAGATAGACATCCCTTACATCCTGCAACTCATCAGGGAGTATCAAGGAAAGAACGGTGAGGACAAGACCATCATCGTGAAGATTCAAAAGGCGGTGGATTCAAGTCCTGATTTGAGAGATAAGAAGGAACTGATCATGCAGTTCATCGAGCGCATGACGCCAATGCCTGGGCAGATTCTGGACGAACGGGAGGATGTGTATGATGAATGGTACCAGTATGTGAGAGAAGAAAAAGAAAAGGAACTTAATGCCATCATCAAAGAGGAAAATCTGAAACCCGAAGAGACAAGAAAGTTTGTGCAACAGGCTTTTGCAGATGGTTATGTGACCACCACAGGCGTTGCCATCACGAAAGTGCTGCCTCCCATGCCCATCTTTGGCGGCAAGGGAAATCGGGAGGAAAAGAAGAATACGGTGCTGGAGAAACTGAGTGCCTTTTTCAATCGCTTTGTAAGCATTGCCAATGGTGATTTTGGCGATGAGAAAAAATCAGATATGATACCACTTCATCCTGTTGATTATCTGGACGAGGCCTCAAGGGATAAAGAAAGGTCAATTGCTGCGGAAGAAGACGAGAGAGGGGCGTGATGACTGCGCTCCTCTCTCGTCTTTATTTATGCATCCTCGGTTACTGTAGGCTTTAGTTCTTTAATGCTTCGAGCAGTTTGTCCATTGCTTCTCCTGCGTCTTGGGTCTCTTCGAGCAGGTTGACGAACTTGCTGCCGATGATGGCTCCTGCTGCATTGGCTTGTGCAGCTTCGAGCGTCTGTTTGTTGCTGATGCCGAAACCTATCATGCGGGGGTGCTTGAGGTTCATGGCGTTGATGCGTGAGAAGTAGGCTTGCTTGGCATCGCCGAACTCTTTCTGCGCACCTGTGGTGGAGGCAGAGGAGACCATGTAGATGAATCCGTCGGTGTGCTCGTCGATAAAGCGGATGCGCTCATCGCTCGTTTCGGGGGTGATGAGCATGATGATGCGGATGTCGTAGCGGTCGGCAACGGGCTTATATTCTTCCAGATAATCCTTGAAGGGAAGGTCGGGAATGATAACACCGTCGATGCCTACTTCGGTGCAACGCTGGCAGAACCTTTCGAATCCGAACTGCATGATAGGGTTGAGGTAGCCCATCAAAATCAATGGAAGCCCCCCTCCTGTCCCCCCATGGGGGGATGATTTGCCATCCGGACAGGGTTCCTTACTTTGGAGAGATGATGTGCTGTCCGGATGGTTTTCCTCCCCTTTGGGGGAGGTTAGGAGGGGGCTTCTGTCCAGCTCTTCGAGTTGTGAGAAGAGTTTCTTCAGTGTCATGCCGTTGCGGAGGGCTTTGGTGGCAGCGTCTTGGATGACGGGGCCGTCTGCCATCGGATCGGAGAAGGGGATACCTACCTCAATCATGTCCACCCCTTTTTTCTCTAATGTCTTGATGGTCTCAACCGTACCTTCCAGTGTGGGGTGTCCGGCACAGAAGTAGATGGAGAGGATTTTTTCGCTCTTGGTGGCGAAGAGTTTGTTTATTCTGTTCATGCTTTTATCTGTTTTATGAATTGGTCAATCAATGTGATGTCTTTGAGAGCTGGAGCAGTCTCGAAGCGTGAGTTGAGGTCAATGCCGATGAACTGAGGATGTCGGAAAGCCTTCACTTTTTCGGCATCGTCGGCACCTATGCCTCCAGTGATGAGGAAGGGTGTCTTGCCTGTGTAGTGCTGCAGGATGTTCCAGTTGAATTGCTGTCCGCTGCCTCCATAACCACTGCATTTGGTTTCGAAGAGGAAATAGTCCACAATGCCTTCGTAGGGGTGTGTCTTCTCCAAATCTTCGGGTGATGTGATGGCTATCATCTTGATGAGTTGGGTGCCAGCTTTCAGATGATGATGCAGCTCCTTGCAGAAGTCGGGGGATTCGTTGCCATGCAATTGGATAATGTCGAAACCGAATGCTTCTTGTCGTCGCTGTATCTCTTCATGTGTAGCATTGACGAACACACCGACTCGTTTGCTGTGCTTGGGCAGATAATCTGGTACTTCGCTGACATGGCGCGATGAGGGGGGATAGAAGATGAATCCCATCCAATCGACTTTGCCGAGTTCATCCACTTGACGGATGTTTTCGGGTTCTCGCATGCCACAGACTTTGATAATCATGACAGTTGACAGTTGATAGTTGATAGTTGACAATTGACAGTTATTGGGTGACTTGGGCGATGAAGTCATGGAGGGCTTTGCCTGGGTCAGGGGTCTTCATGAAGGTTTCGCCGATGAGGAAGCCACGGAAGCCAGCCTGACGGAGTTCGCGCACGGTTTGTGGGTTGCTGATGCCGCTTTCGCTCACGAGGAGGTAGTCCTTGGGAAGGAGTGAGGCGAGGCGGTAGGAGTTGGCCACGTCGGTGTGGAAGGTGCCGAGGTTGCGGTTGTTCACACCCACCATGTCGATGCACTCGCCCACATATTCCAGTTCAGACTCAGAATGCACTTCGAGCAGAGTCTCCAGTTGCAGTTCGTGCGCTTTCTTGGCAAGTGTCTTGCACTCTTCCTTGGTCAGGTCGGCTGCGATGAGCAGCACGGCATCGGCGCCGGCGGCTTTGGCTTGATAGAGTTGATATTCATCTACGATGAAGTCTTTGCGCAAGATGGGGCAGGTGACCGTCGGTCGGGCGATGCGGATGAAGCGCAGGGTGCCGCCAAAGTATTTCTCATCGGTGAGAATGGAGATGGCGCTGGCACCGTTCTGACAGTAGGAGGCTGGAATCACATCGGGTTTCCCTTCTTCCTTAATCCAGCCTTTCGAGGGGCTTTTGCGTTTGAACTCCGCAATGATGCCTGATGCGCTGCTGGCAAGGCTGTCGCGCATGGAGCGATGAGGCGGTGGACAGTCTGACAGCAGACTTTCCACATTGTTGTATAATGTAGCCGGCGCCACAATCTCCTTCTGCTTAGCCAATTCGATGCGCTTGTGGGCTACGATTTCTTCGAGAATGTCCATGGGGTATTTCTTAATTCACAATTCATAATTCATAATGAAAAATTCATCATGAGTTGACTTCTACAAATTTCTTGAACACTTGGAGGGCTTTGCCGCTTTCGAGCGATTCGCGAGCCATGGCTACAGAGTCAGCCATCGATATGTTGCGGTCCATGATGCTGATGCCACAGGCTGCATTGGCAATGACCACATTCTTCTGGGCTTCGGTCGAGGTGCCTTCCAGCACGGCATCGAAGATTTTCATGGCATCTTCGGGAGTTTCGCCACCATAGATGTCGCTCTGTTCGATGTACTTCAAACCCAAATCGACGGGCGTGAGCACCTTCTCGAAGTTGTTGGTGCAAATCTTGAAGCCACTGGTCAGCGAGATTTCGTCGTAGCCGTCGTAGGAGGTGATGACACCGAAGTTGTCGCCGATGCGCTGGTGCAGATTGGTGTAGAGGCGCAGTTGCGATTGGTTGGCGGCACCGTGCAGCGAGTTCTTGGGGTGGCAAGGATTGACGAGAGGACCGAGTAGATTAAAGCAAGTAGGGATGGTGAGGGCCTTGCGAGTGGGGCCGACGAACTTCATGCCGTAGGCGAAGAGGGGAGCGTGGAAGTAGCAGATGCCCGTCTCTTCCAAAGAGCGTTTCAGGTGGTCGATGTCGTCGGTGAACTTCACGCCGTGACCTTGCAGCACGTTGCTGGCACCGCTGACAGAGGAAGAACCACCATTGCCGTGTTTGGTCACTTTGTAGCCTGCTCCGGCAATGACGAAGGCTGAGCAGGTGGAGATGTTGAACGTGTTCTTGCCATCGCCGCCTGTGCCCACGATGTCGAGGGTGTTGTACTCCGAGAAATCCAGATATTTGCCCGTTTCGAGCAGTCCCTGGCGGAAGCCGAGGAGTTCATCTACGGTCACGCCGCGTGTCTGCATGGCCATGAGCAGCGCGGCAATCTGCTGCACGTTGTATTGCTCCTTCACGATGTTGAGCATAATCTGATGGGTTTCCTCCTGTGTGAGGGTGTTACCATCGATGAGTTTCAAGAGATATTGTTTCATTGTGTTTAGTGTTTTAACCAGTTGTTGATGATTGTTTTGCCGTCTTTTGTCAGTACACTCTCTGGGTGGTACTGGATGCCACGGATGTCGAACTCCTTGTGGCGGAGGGACATGATGTAGCCTTCGTCGCTCACACTCGTCACTTCGAGACAAGCGGGCAAACCGCTTGACGCAACTACCCATGAGTGGTAGCGTCCCACCTCGATGCGTTGGGGCAAGCCTTCGAAGAGATAGTCGTCCGTGGTGATGGTGGCAGGAGTTGCCACACCGTGATATACTTCGCTCAGATTGGTCAGTGTGCCGCCGAAACTCTCGCCGATGGCCTGATGACCGAGGCACACACCGAGAATGGGTTTCTTGCCAGCGTATGCCTTGATGACATCGAGCAGAAGCCCTGCCTCGCTGGGAATGCCCGGGCCTGGGGAGAGGATGATTTTGTCGAAGGCTTCGAGTTGCTCCATCTGGAACTGGTCGTTGCGAAAGACCGTCACGTCGGCTCCCAATTCTTTGACGAGATGACTCAGATTGTAGGTGAACGAGTCGTAGTTGTCTATAATTGCTACTTTCATAACTTTTCTGCTATTTCAATCGCTTTTCTTAAAGCACCGAGTTTGTTGTTCACTTCTTGCAGTTCATACTCCACATCGCTCTTCGCCACGATGCCGCCACCGGCTTGGAACCACAGTTCGCTGTTGCGCGAGACAAAGGTGCGGATGGTGATGGCTTGGTTGAGGCTGCCGTCGAAACCGATGCAGCCTACACAGCCTCCGTAGGCACCACGGTTGTGGGGCTCGTAGGCGGAGATGAGTTGCATGGCACGAACTTTGGGCGCGCCAGAGAGGGTGCCTGCAGGGAAGGTGTCGATGAAGGTCTTGATGGGGTCGGCTCCCTCATCGAGTGTGCCGCTCACGCGAGAGACGAGGTGGATGACATGACTGTAGAACTGCATGTCTTTGTAGAAATCAACCTTCACATCATGGCAGTTGCGGGAGAGGTCGTTGCGGGCCAGGTCAACCAGCATGACGTGTTCGGCATTCTCCTTGGGGTCGTTCTTCAGATAGAGGGCATTCTGGCGGTCCTGCTCGGGGTTGCCGGTGCGCTTGGTGGTGCCGGCAATGGGGTCGATGTAGGCACGGAGGGTGGGGACTCCAGCGGGTGAACCGCTGGACGCAAGGGGAGCGGAGTCGGCGGGTGAACCGCTGGATGCTGGCTCGATGCGGCAGTGGGTTTCGGGTGAGGAGCCGAAGATGCGGAAACCGCCGAAGTCGAGGTAGAAGAGATAGGGGGAAGGGTTGATGCTGCGGAGGGCACGATAGAGTTTGAAGTCATCGCCCTCGAATTGCTGCTTGAAGCGGCGTGAAAGCACGATTTGGAACACGTCGCCACGAAGACAATGCTGGATGCCTCGGCGGATGTTTTCGCGGTGTTCGTCGTCGGTCAGCGTGGAGGTGCAGTCGCCCACGGGACGGAAACTGTACTGCTGATAAGGGCGGCTGTTCACATCGTGTTCCAGTTGGTCGAGGTCGTCCTCTTCGCCATCTTGCAAGAGTTCGATGAGGGTCACCTCGTTTTTGAAATGGTCGAAGATGATGTAGTCCTTGTAGAGGATGTAGAGCAAGTCGGGTGCATCGTTTTCGGTCTGCGTCTCGTCCTTCACGTCGATGTGCTCGAAGTAGCGCACGGAGTTGAAGGTAGTGTAGCCATAGAGTCCGCAGTCAGCCTTGTCGGCTCCCTCGATGTGGAAACTCTGGAGGAACTGGTTGATGAGCCGTGCGGTGTCATCGCCATTGCTGACGGGGCATCTCTGCTCCTCGCCATTGGGAAATTGCATCACGCCCACACCGTGAGCCACCGACACGCTGCCGATGGGGTGGAGGCAGATGAAAGAACGGGAGTTTTTGCTGTCGTGATAGTCGGAGCATTCCATCAGCGCGCTTTGCGGATAAGCATCGCGCACTCGCAGATAGACGCTCACGGGTGTGTTGAGGTCGCCCAGAATCTTCTTGGAGGCGGTGTGATAGTTGTATTTCATGTTGTTTGTTTGTGTTGGGTTGTGTGATACTTGTTTTGTGTCGTGTGTTTGTGTGTGGCTATGGGGAGTGTCTGGAATCGTACTCGAGGGGTACGGTGTGCCGTAGTCGAGGGGTACACCATGCCGTACCCGAGGGGTACGCTCCATTTCTGCCTGTTCCTGTTTAGAAATCTTTCACCTCATTTTGATGTTTCAGATATGTGTCTAAGTCCTTGTCACCTCTGCCGCTCACGGTGAGCACCACAACGGTGTCTTTGGTGAACTGGTCCTTCACCTTGGGCAGCAAAGCCAAAGCATGAGCACTCTCGAGGGCGGGGATGATGCCCTCCATGCGTGTCAGTTCGAAGGCGGCACGGAGTGCCTCGTCGTCGTTGGCAGGGAGCACCTGTGCGCGGCCTGTCTCGTAGAGGTTGCAGTGGATGGGGCCTGTGCCGGGATAGTCGAGTCCGGCCGAGATGGAGTAAGGCTCGATGATTTGGCCATCCTCCGTCTGCATCAACTTGATGCGGCTGCCGTGCAAGATGCCGATGGTGCCCACCTGCATGCTGGCTGCCGTCTGGCCGCTGTCGATGCCCAGGCCACCAGCCTCGCCGAGGATAATCTTCACGCGCTCATCGTTGATGTAGTGATAGATGGTGCCGGCGGCGTTGGAGCCTCCACCCACACAGGCCATCAGCACGTCGGGATAGTTGCGGCCAATCTTCTCTTCAAGTTGCCATTTGATTTCCTCCGAGATGACCGACTGGAGCCGTGCCACCATGTCTGGGTAGGGATGCGGACCGACGGTCGAGCCTATGATATAGAATGTGTCGGCCGGATGACAGCACCAGTCGCGAATGGCTTCGTTGGTGGCATCTTTCAAGGTCTTGTTGCCACTCTCCACAGGTACAACGGTTGCACCCAACATCTTCATGCGCTCCACGTTGACGTGTTGACGCTGCACGTCGAGCGCACCCTGATACACCGTGCAGGGCATGTCCATGAGTGCACAGGCGGTGGCGGTGGCCACACCGTGCTGTCCGGCTCCTGTCTCGGCAATGATGCGCTTCTTGCCCATTTTCTTGGCGAGGAGAATCTGACCGAGCGCATTGTTGATTTTGTGGGCACCCGTGTGGTTGAGGTCTTCGCGCTTCAGAAAGAGTTGACAGCCGTACTTCTCGCTCATGCGCTTGGCATAGTAGAGTGGGGAAGGGCGACCCACATAGTCCTTCAGCAGGGCGTGGTACTCGCGTTTGAACTCCTCGCTCTCCAGGATGGGGAGGTAGGCTTTCTTCAGGTCCTCCACCGTCTTGTAGAGAATCTCTGGGATGTAGGCTCCACCGAACTGTCCGTAGAAGCCGTTTTCATCTACTTGATAAGTCACCATATTCATTTATGATTTATTATTTGTTTTACTTGTGGTTGAGTTGTTTCGCAAAAAAAGAGCCTATCGCAAGTACGATAGGCTCTTTTGTTTGCTATGCTTTATGTTTCTTTGCATAGGGGCATGACCATTTGACTTACGATTTTTTGAATCCCAAGCATTGCCACCACCAATATGCGTTAAAGTTCTGAGGCATTTCTCTTTATTGTTTCTGAATCGTGTCCACAACTGTGTGACACTCAATTTCGGATGCAAAGTAATGGAAAAAGTTTCAAATAGACAAATAAAAAAGGAAAAAAATCACATGGAGTATGATTTTTTTCCTTTCTTCTTCCAATTTGTTGTTGAAGTGATTCTGTAAGCCCTCGATGATAAGCGAGATTGTTATATATTTGAGTTGACCATTGTGTTGAAGACCACTCGATACTTGGCGGCTAACAGGTGCTCATAATTGTCATCGCCAGCGTCTTCACCTTTCTGGAGAATGATATTGTCATCGTTATCCCAGTAGAAACGGGTTTCATAGACGTTGCCAGATTCCAACTCGTAGCGTGCAAACGTGAAGACATGTTTGCTGTCAACATCATCGTATAGTATCTCGCGAAAGACTTCCGATTGGTCATCCTTCACATGTTCTGTGACGAAGTAGAGACGATATGGTCCCATGTCTGCATCTACATCTTCTTCCACCTCGATAAGGTCATAATGGAATGTCACCTCTGTCGTGCGGGTAATGTTATGTTCTTCGGACAACACTTCGTTGAATGTGAGTGTCATGCTCCGCAAAGGAGCTTCTCCCTGCTTCTTTTGCTCTATCATCTGTTTTGCCTTGGTGTAGGCATCGCGGATGGCTTGAATTTGTGGCGACGTGTTTGTCTGTGCATGAGCAGTCGTCATGCAGCAAAGCATCAGAACGCCACATAAGAATTTATTCATCTTCATCTTCGAATGGATTTTGGTGTTCTTCCTTGATGAGTGTCAGTTTGCCCTTCTTCCAAGCATAGGTCTGGACCAGCAAATCGTTGAAACTGTAACGGGCGGTGCTGGTAATGGTCTTGGCTTTGGCATCGACCTCAGGGTTGACAATGTCTTCGAAACCTTCCACCCGTTCGAAACGCTTGCTCTTTCTGTTCCACACATAGGCGGCATAGACAGCCTCCACACGCCCGTTGGTGTAATAGCCGAGGAAAATCTGTAGGTCGGGGATACCATCAAAATTGATGTCCTCCTTGTCGTTCACCCTTTGGGTGTCCCTGATGAGTTCTCCTTCTGTCAGTCCGACCAACTCGTGCTCCTGTTCGAAAGAAAGGGTGTTGCTTGAGCCTACATAACCTTTTACGATGACACTGCCGAAACATCCATCATCGGTGGGTTGACCAAGTGTGGTCTCGAAGTGGTAGTCTTTACGATTTTGTGCCTGTGCACCACAGATGGTGCACAGGCACAAAAGGATAATTGTCAGGAAATGTTTCATGTTTATTTCACCATCACAGTTTTGCCATTGACAACATAAATGCCTTTTTGTAAACCGTCAATGCTGTCAGCAACCTTTACACCAGAAAGGTTGAATACTTCGACCTTCTCGCCAGCCTTGGCAACGGATTTGATGTTAGTCAAATCACCTGCTGCAATGTGGTTGGTCTTCAGTTGGGTTGAGTTACCATTGGACATCTTCACATAGCAACGAGTGGCATAGAAACCGTTGGTAGTGGTATCGACATTTACGAATGATGCTTCATTGTTATCTTTAGCTAAAATGCCATAGAGACCCTGTGGCTCAGTCTGCTGTTGTGCGGCAGCCATTGTAACGATTTCGCCAGTTCCCTCCGCGGTGAAGGCTACAGAGGCAATGCCGTTCATAATCACAACATTCTCTGCCGTAAACTGTTTGCTACCATTTTCGCCTGTATAGTAGAGAATGTAAGGTGTGTTAGGCTTAATGCCTTCCGACTTGCAGTCTTGGAAGTTAAGTTTTACATCGATGCCATCGTTCTCTACACCTACAAGCTTTTCGAGTTTGCAGTCACTGCCGAACACCTCATTCACTTGCTCTTCAGTCATGGAGAATGGAAGTGAAATGGTGTTCCATCCTGTGAAGAGGTAACGGCTAACAGATACATTCATGGTTTGACCATCATACTTTGCGAGGTCTGTACCTTTGTAAGTGCTCAGTGTCAGAGTTTTCTGAGCCGATGCGCTGATGCAACCGATTGCAAAAGCAGCCATGAGTAATAGTTTCTTCATACGCTTAATAATAAAATGTGTAACAATATATTTTCTTTGGGTTGGTTATTTTATCTCTTTGATGAAGCCGTTGCGGTAAGCAAACAGCAGTTTCTTTAAGTTCTCAACCTTAGCAAGAAGCACCTTGCCCTTGTCGGTGTCCTTCACATACATGCGCTGTGAACTCAACTCCACGATTTGGGTGGAACTCTTGATGTCGTCACCGTTCTGAATGGCATCTTCAGCCGAGCGGAAGGGCTGATGCTGAACCAGTTCAAGTCCTCGGCTGTGGAAGGTGAGCGTGTAGCCCGCTATGCCTGTTTCAGGCTGATAGGCACGGGAGAAGCCTCCGTCGATGACGAGGAGTTTGCCGTTGGCCTTGATGGGAGTCTCGCCTTTCAACACTTTTACGGGGGTGTGTCCGTTGATGATGTGGCGATGCTGTCCCTCCACTCCGAAGTCGTCAAGAATCATATCGACGGTCTTCTCAT
>Ga0256406_1007543_pt1 | contig 10270 bp, 9 predicted proteins | sample RumenRJG_03DNA_FD_185986 | JGI IMG/M metagenome (GOLD analysis project Ga0256406, IMG submission 185986) | Bovine rumen microbial communities from Lethbridge, Alberta, Canada - RJG_03 | ecosystem: Host-associated > Mammals > Digestive system > Stomach > Rumen | place: Canada: Alberta | collected...
ACTCCTACCCTATTTTGACATATAAAGGAATGATTTTTACGCTGTACATAGCTAACATATACGGCTCCCTAATAAGCGCTGGCGAGGGACTGGCAATATGAAGACTGGTCTCGTTATCCTAAACTACAACAGCACCGATATGGTGCTGGAGCTCGTGCGGCAAGTCGCTATATACCAGGCTGTGGCGGATATCGTCGTGGTCGATAACTGCTCACACGAAGATGAATATGCGCGACTCACTGAGGCCGTGCACATCGCACCGCACGTGCATTTGATCCGCGCGGAGGCCAACCGTGGCTACGCTGCTGGCAACAATCTCGGCCTGCACTATCTCATCGAGGAGTGCCACGCCGACATCGTGGCCATCGCCAACCCCGATGTCACCTTCCCCGAGGAGCTCGTCACCGCCATCGCAGAGACCTTCACCACGCAGCCGGAGTACGGCATGCTCAGCGGCTGGTGTCTAGACACCGACGGTCAGCCATATCCGCATTTCTATTGGCGACCGCCTTCATACAGCGAATGTGTACTTTTCCTGGCCACTAACGGCCGATGGCATGCAAAAAATCCTTATCAGCCCACCTCGCCACTATTTAATGTAGGTGCTATCGGTGGCTGCCTCATGTTCATACGCAGCACGGCACTGCTAGATTGCGACTACTTGGACGAGCACACTTTTCTCTTTTTCGAGGAGGACATTCTCTGCTCGCAGATGCATGAACGCGGCTGGCAAATGGGTATTCTGCGCGATATTTCATTTACGCATAACCACCAGCAGTCCACCACCGAGGCCAGCCCACCACGCTGGATTGGGCGACTCATGGAGGAGTCCCGCCGCTACTACGCCCGAACCATCCTAAATGCGAGTCCTGCCCAGATTACTCTACTGCATGCGCTATACTATTGGGCGCTACTGCTCCACTACTGTTATATGCCCTTCAAGCCTTGGTGGCAAAAGCTCAAACGAAATGTGAGGAAACTCGCCCATGCTATATGATTGTTTTACCTACTTCAACGAAAACGAACTATTAGGAATCCGCTTGCATATGCTAGCGCCAATAGTTGACTATTTCGTCATCGTCGAGGCCGACCACACACAGCGTGGAGATTATAAAGGTTTTAACCTGGACCTAAACGATGCACGTATCGCCCCGTATAGAGACCAAATAAAATATATCCAGGTCACTGACCTCCCCGCTGTGCATGGCGTGGCGCAATGGGAAATCGAGCACTACCAGCGCAACTGTATTCTCCGTGGCCTAACCAGCTGCCATCTGGATGATATTATTATGGTTTCGGACCTAGACGAGCTACCTGACCCGACTCTACTGCGCAACCTGCAAAAGCGCCAGGTTGACCATTTATTGGCCAGGGGCGGCTGCCGTAGTAAAATCAAACAATGGTTGCGTCTCTTCACGCTGAAGTCCTCTTTGGTCACGACTAAGAACATCTCAGATTTACTTGAGTACACCCCCATTTCGGTCGAGATGCGACTTTTCTACTATTTTATGAACTGTGAGAGCTACGGCAGTTGGTATGGCACAGTCATCACCAAATTCAAAAATCTTTGCGTGCCGCAAACGCTCCGCATGCTAAACGGCCATCTCCCCACCGTACGCGGCGGATGGCATTTCTCCTATCTGGGCGGCGTCGAGCGCATCAAACAAAAAGTCTCCTCCATCGTTGACGATACGCCTGCCATCATGGCCGCCATGGAGAAATACGAGTCCAACGACGCCTACATTCGCGATTGCCTGCGCCACGGAAAAGACTTCTACGGTCGCACAGGGCAGGAGTTCCAATACCATTTCATTAGTCCCGACGCTATCGGCCTGGAGAACATCGCAGCGATAAAGCAGGCCTACCCGACCTTTTTCCAAACGCATTAAGCCATTATACAATTCGCGCCTGCCCCAAGTGGCGCAGGCGCGAACTATCTAATCCCACAGGAGATGTATCGTGCTAACTTTCCTATCTCGACTAAAGCAAAGTGCCCTAGTAAAAAATTTCTCCTACTCCCTGAGCGCCAATATCATCTCCCAGCTACGTGGCCTAATCATCATCCTCTGCACCACAAAACTGCTCTCCGTAGAGGAATATGGCCAGCTAGTGTTGGTCACGTTTTTGATTGCCACCGTCATCGATATCTCAGACCTAGGCGTCAATACCTCCACCACGCGTTTTGTGGCGCGGTATTTTCAGCAGCACCGCTACAAAAAATACCTAGCGGTACTTTTTTATTCCTTCAAACGCAAGGCCATCGCCTTTGGCCTGACAGCCGCTATCCTGACTTTCGGTGCCTATCCAATCGCACTTGGCATTTTTAACGACCTTACGCTGAAGCCCTACGTGTATATCTCTTTATTGGGTATTTTCTTCGGCATGTTTTGGGGGCTGGAGAACTCCATCTATCAGGGCAAGCAGTATTTTGCCCGTCTGTGTCAGATTGCCGCTCTTACCTTTGTCCTGGTCATGGCACTCCTAGGCCTCTTCTATCTGACCGACGCGCTCGACCTAGGGCACTTTGTCTTACTGAATATAGCTATCACCTGCATATCATTTGTCCTCGGCACCTGGTATTTGCGTCGCGACCTTCGGCGCTCCTTACTCCTACGCCATTTCACTAGCACAATCAAAAAGGATTTCAATGCCTTTGGCAACTGGATGCTCCTTTGGTCCCTTTTCGTCATCTTCAAAACAAAAATCGATATCCTCATGCTGACACATTTGGCCTCAACCGAGCAAATCGCCTACTACGACCTAGCCAATAAATTTACCAAACCCGTACTTTTGATTTTCAGCTCCTACGGACAGGTACTAACACCAGTACTAGCGGGGCTGGTGAGCTACACTGCCATCCATGCAAAAATCAAACATACCGTCAAGCCCTGCCTCCTGCTCTCGCTTGCCCTAGTGTTGCTCATCCTGCTGTCGCCGCTACTGATTCGGCTCATCATCGGTGATAACTATGCCGCCTCCGTACTCCCGATGCAACTCATTTTCGGCGCGCTAATTTTCTACGTCTGGACCATGCCCTTTAACTCCGCCCTCTTCGCACTCAACAAGCCATATGTATTCTCTATCGACACTGCTACTGGCGTGCTGGTCACCGTCGCAGGCAACGCGTTTCTCATCCCCTACTTCGGCGCCATCGGCGCGTCGTTAACCCTCATTATCGTCAATATGACTTCATTAGGTATCAGCATTTATTTCTACTATAAAACCATCCGCACTGAGAAACACAGGCCGCTTACCTAGAGTCCTATGCCCTGTGTGCTGCCCACTTCCACTACGTGATAAATACTGCCAGGAGGCTAAATATGTCTAAACCAAAAATCGCGTTCGTTGCCACCTATGTAGGCAAAATAAACCGTGGTGCCGAATCCTTTTCTATTGAGCTGGCCAAAAAACTCCAGTACGATTATGATTTAACTGTTTTCTCCATGGGCACAGCGCCTGAGCTAACGCACATCACGCACCAGATTGCTGTCAAAAAGCCCTTCTGGCTAGACAAAGCCAACGCGCTAGCCTCAAGGTCACTCCTAGCTAGATTTATCTGTGGCCACCAGCCACTACTCTCGCCATTTGAATACATGCAGATTGTGTTCATCAAAAAATGCCTCCCGTACTTGGCGGCTGGTCATTTTGATTTAATCATCGCGTGTAACGGTGGCGTTGGAGCGCACTGGCTGCCAAAGCTCCGTGCCAGGACAGGCACGCCATATATTTATATAAATCATGGTGGTCTAGGTAAGTCCGAGTTCCTCGCCCTACAAGACCACCCCGATTGCTACGTCACGATTAACAACCAGCAAAGGCGTTGGGCTGAGGTATACTACGACCGGGTCGCGCGCATCCCCAACGGCGTCGACTGCCAGCGCTTCACCCCTTCAGCCACCAAGACGCCCCACGACCATAAAATCATTCTAGATGTAGCTGCTTTGACGGCCTTTAAGCGGCCCAAACTCATCATCGATGCCATGTGCTACATGCCAGCCAATACAAAACTAGTCCTAGCCGGCAAAGGTGAGCTGGAAAAGGAAATCACACAATACGGTCTAAATAAGCTGGGTGCCGAGCGTTTTGCTGTCTGCAGTGCCCCTTATGAGCAGATGCCCGAACTATATCGCACGGCCGACGTATTTACCCTGCCCTCCTACGACGAGCCCTTTGGTATCGTCTATCTAGAGGCACTAGCCTCCGGCCTGCCCATAGTCGCCCCCGACGACGAAATCCGCACCGAAATCGCTGGTATCGCAGGCATCGTCTGCAACGTCTCGCGCCCTCAAGAATACGCCGCCGCACTGCAGTCAGCCTTACAACAAGACTGGGGCAACCGGCCACGCGAGCAAGCCCTGAAATATGACTGGGCCAAAATCGCTCTAAAGTACGATGACCTCATCAAGAAAATTCTTGCCGAACAAAACGCTCGCTAAGCAAAATGCATATACTGACGCAAAGGCGGCCTAAGCTAATGCACTAGCTAAATGATACCAAAAAATTTTGCATGAATCATAATAGCTCGAAAGGAGCCCCCACATGAGCCACTATACTATCACCGCCCACATGGTCGTCAAGAACGAAGCCAACTGGATCTGGTACGCCATCATGTCCGTCATCGACCACGTCGATCGCATGATCATCTACGACACTGGCTCCAGCGATAACACCGCCGAAATCATCGAGTCCATCGCCCATGACCCGCGCTATCAGGACAAAATAGAATACGAAGAAAAGGGTCCCGTGACCATCCACGAGCTGGCCCAGGTCCGCCAAGAGCAGATAAACAAAACCACCACCGACTACTTTTTCGTCGTCGATGGTGATGAAATCTGGTATCCCAAAGTCCTGCGCGCCATCCAGGAGCAGCTAGATAACGCACCACAACCTATCGGCCTGCTATGGACGCGTATGTGTATACCGGGGGGGGGATATCTATCACTACAGGGACGACTCCCGCGAGCACTACACCATGTCGCTGCGTGATGCAGCCGGTAACCTGGAAAAACAGGTAGTTGGGTCTTACAGCATTAGGTTTTACTCAATGAAAATTCCCGGTATCCACTGTGTCGGCGACTACGGCGTCGAGGGCTTCTTTGACGCAAACGGCGTCTCCGTCCAAGACGGCCCCTACCACGCAGTACTCTCCCCCGGTTACTATTTCCACACTTCGTTCCTGCAACGCGCCGGCCATATCAAAGGCGACCACGAAATCCCCTACCGTAAACGTAAAGACAAAGCCTGGGACGGCCGCTTCCCCCGAAATTTCTCATACCCACCCATCCTGTACCAAGGCGACAAAGCCGCCCTCCCCATCTACAACCCGTGGACTGACCGAGTCAGCCTAAGCCGTCAACTCATACATCACCTCAAAAGAATCGCGCGCTATATACTCCACCGATAATTATTTGAATATACAGTCTCCGGCTCGCGGTATACAGCAATCGCCGTTTTCAATGGTCAAGCGTTCTTATATCAAGGATATCCCCCCCTCATAGACTCATCTCTGAAAATCTATTTTGTCTTGCAGGAGGGGGGATTTGTGTTACTCTATTGGTACTACTAAGAAATGGAGTAACGCAAGATGAAAGATTTTCCGCATTTTAAGCGCAATGTTTATACCCTATGCAGGCAAATACATGAGCAGTGGCAGCACCTCTGCGACAGCAGTTTAACCTTTATCATGCTAATGATGCTATTCAGCCTGCCATATCTGGCCACCTTCAAGACGCAAGGACTCAAACGCGGGCTGATTTTCTCCAGCGCTTATCTGGCTGGCACTTTTTTCTTTTTGATACTCATCACTGTACTGACCTATATATTGCGGCCACAACTGTTGCGGAAAGGCATCCGGCTGCTCCTGCTGGCCTGTTCCTGTATCATATGCGTTGCCGAAAGTTTCTTCATCTATACTTATGGCACCATGCCAGACGCAGCCGCTATAGAGGTGATGCTAGCCACCAACGTCAGCGAAGCCAGCGAATATATTCATTCCTATGTTTTGCATCCGGAAGTATTGCTAGGCATCCTGGCTTTAGCTGGCGCCATAGCGCTATACGTAAAGCTGCTTGCCAAGCTTCAACGCGAAGCAGGCCAACGCTTGGCAACCTTTTTATTAGTATGTTTTATAGGTTCTACCCTGATTTCCACGGCCATGCTGCTGCGCCAGCCTTACAGACCCCTGCTGGACCGACTGGCTGATTGGCCAACGCGCTATTGCACCATCGGCTATACCGTCAATGAAACGAAACACGCCATTGTCGACCTCGCCGCCTACGAAGATATCCTGCAAAAAACAAACAACTCCAATATCAGTCTCACCCGTAACGAAGACGACATACCATACGTTGTATTCATCCTGGGAGAATCCACCGCACGCAATCACATGAGCCTGTATGGGTACCCGTTAGAGACCACACCGCGCCTGCAAAAACGTGCCGATGCCGATGAACTGCAAGTTTTTACTAATGTACGCGCGCCCTACGCCCAGACCATATATGTCCTGGAAAACCTCTTTACTTTCCACCGGCACGACACAGCAGACGCGTGGTACAACTACCACAACCTATTCGACATCTTGCACGTAGCCAACGTCCACACCGCCTGGCTCTCCAACCAGGAGTCATCCGGCCCTTGGGGCAACGTAGAACGTATCTATGCTACAAAATGCGACGTAGCACATTTCACGCAACTCAAAGACTTTTACAGTGGCGTCAAACCTCAATATGATGCTACACTCCTGCCATTGCTGGATGACCTGCTGGAGCAGACGATTACGCCACGGAATTTCTATGTTTTACACCTCATGGGCTCACATGTGACCTACTCCGACCGCTATCCATCCGAATTTGATGTATTCCACGCCGATGATGAACAATTTGGCTATCCATCCGCTGCTGCACAAAAGCTCCGTGCTGAATATGATAACACCGTGCTTTACAATGACTATATCATCAACGAAATCATCAAACGCTTTGAAGATAAAGACGCCATAGTCATCTACATGTCTGACCACGGTGAGGAAGTATACGACGAACGTAACTTCTTTGGCCACATTAAAGATGGTGGCACGCACTGGATGCTAGAAATTCCCATGGTCGTCTGGACATCGCAAAGCTTCAGGCGCAACCATCCGGAACGCATTGCTGCCATGAAACGCGCCACCGATAGGCCTTATATAAATGATGACATGATTCATAGCCTACTTGACCTTTTGCAAATTGAAACGACAGAATATCAAGTTGAAAAAAGCATCTTTATTCGATAAAGGACTGAGCAATAATTGATGGCTTCCTTCATGCAGTCATGCCCCCATTCCGGACCAGCATGGGCCCCTTGTGATTACCATTGCCCCCCATGGTGGAGGTGCCGAACACTGCGAGGTGGAGAGGGAAGTCACCCCCGATACCCAAACCGCATGGCTAGGATGCCCAGATACTCCTTGAGCGCGGCTGCGCTGTCGTCGAGGGCCGACGCGTTCGGTACGAGGTCATGTAGTCCTTCAAAATAAAACCGCTGCGCCGCGCGGTAATGCGTCGGATAAATTTGTGCCTGCAGTCCCTCCCGCTCGGCCAGCAGTGCCGTGCGCGGTGCCTGCAATGCCACGACCGCAATGACAGGCCGCTGCCAGCCATGCTCCTGCAATATCGCGTGCGTAAAGCGCAGGTTCTCCGCCGTATTGCGGCTGCGCCTCTCGAAAAACACCTGAACCTTATCGCTACCACCAACTCCAGACTCACCCTCTGGGGGAGGTGCCGAGCAACGCGAGGCGGAGAGGGTCGTCCCCCCTCGTTCTCCACCTTCCATCGTCAGTCCCATCTCGGCAAACTCCCGCGCCGCGATATCTGACTCGTTGCCACTGTAGGCATAAACCTCGCCGCCTGATACCACCATAGGCAGTCCCGTGAGTCGCTGTAGGCGCAGCGCAGCCAACATGTTTTTCGCCATGGTGCCCGATGGCTGCCCCACGCCGCCCAGATCTGGCGCATCCGCGAGCGAGCCGTTGCCCAGCATGACGATAACATCGCCTGACACCGCTGCCGGCTGCGCTATCGCCTGCTCCAGCGGCGCCACCAACAGCCAGGCCCCCAGCCGCAGCGACAACACATAAAGTGCGCCCGCTACCGCCAGCACTAGCCACCGTCCCCGTCGCAGGGCGCGCCGCTCTGTCAACGCGCCTGCTGCAGCTCCACGCTCCCGTCGCCACAGCCAGACTGCCAGTCCCAGGAGCAGCAGAATAAAAATTCCCGGTGGCAACAGCCACTGATAGAAAAACTTCAGTATGTATAGCATGCGGACGCCTCCTGCCTGTACATTACCTGCCACGGACCGGGCATGTCATCACTCCGCTCTATGATATACCTCGCCGCCGAAGATACGTTCCTTCGGTACAAAAGCTGGGTTCCACAGGCTCCACTGCGGATTATAGTCCTCCACCTGAACATCTACTAAATCCAAAATAGCGTGAATCAAGTCATCAGAGCGGAAAGGCTGCTGGGTGCTTGCCTGTATACGCTCCACCAGTTCCGCATGACTGGCTTTAAAGCTGGGTGACATCCACACCAGCATTGGAATTTCTACCATATGGCGGTTAGCTGAGTTCTCCATGGAATGACCGGCAAAATCGCTTCCCTCGCAGACCTCCTCACCATGATCAGACAGATAAATGACAATTGCGTTCTTGTCCTCAAACCGCTTAAAAATTTCATCCATAATCATGTCGTTATAGTAAATAGCATTATCGTAATCTGCCTTCAGTTGGCGTCTATATACCGTCTCTGCCTCCTCGTCGTCAGCAGAAAATCTGTTCACAGACTCAGGATAACGCAGACTGTATTGACCGTGCGCCCCTATCAAATGCAACACATAAAATGTCTTATCTGCCGTATTTTGCGCCAGAGACGCATCCAAAATAGGCAACAAACGTTCATCAAAGCTCCCCTTGGCAGACAGGCTACCCGGCACAGCCACAAACTCCACCTCGTCTGCGCGATACGACAGGAACTTATCCATTGTACCATAATGATCAGCAGGCGTCTGATTAGAAAGCCAAGCCGTGTGGTAGCCTGCGTCATGCATGATGTCCAGCAAACAACCGTGTTCATACCAGTGCTTGGCATTGTTTTTTTCCGCAAAGCTGAAAATTTGCCGCATAGCCTCCTGTGTGTAGACAGCACCTGATATCGTGTCATCAAACCGCACTAGGTTCCCCTGTTCCCACCTGTGGCGCAAACGAGGCGTTGTATCTAAATGGTACCCATACAGGGACATTTTATTACGATCAGTAGACTCGCCCAACACCAGTACCACGTATGGGATATCACTGCCATTATACAATATTGGCTGGCGCTCGGCATCGAGAACAGCCATTGCATCTTCCGCACTCTTGTTAAACTGCGAAAACGCATACGCATCCTTGGCCACTCGCACAATCAAGCTATGCATATAAAACCGATTGTTTACATTCTCCACCAGATTAGGCATGAAATCCAACTTACCTATGAGGCTAGCACGAGCTGATTCGTATAGGCATTTAGCGAACATCGAGCAAAAAGCCACAACTGCCAGCAGTAAAAAGACCAATATAAGATTAGTCGCATACTGGCAAATCTCACTAGCATGGCGTCGCAGGAATATACATATACCCACAAATAATAACATGCCCAGCGCCAATACCAGTAACGTACGCGGCACCAAAATATATGTGCCAATAAATTCAGCGATGGTCTGCGGCTCTACTCCCATGACGATATCCATCTTCTCCATATCGAAAAAAGTATGAAATACCACCAACAGGAATACATCAACAATAAACAGCACACCGAAAAAGCAGAGCACCAGGCCCTGTGCAATTCTGCGCGGTTTAAGCGGCAACAAATGACAGATAAAGACCAGCAGGAAACATTCAAAAAGTCCTGGCACGAAATGTAGTCCGCATTTCACAATCTGCCAGGCAGTAGGATGATACAACAAACTATACACCTGAGCAATAATCGTCAAATGAAAAATTACCAACAGCAAAAAGAAACTGCTGTCCTCCTGCGCCACACGTCGCCAATAGGCAGCCAGACTGGCCCAGATTCCCCTGAATTTAGACACACTATCACAAGCCTTTCTTTAGTGTGTCTAAATTATACTACAGAAGCCCCCCCCCGCAAGACAAAGCCAGTAATCACAGGTCAAACGACAATGCTTAACTATTCAGTTTTGATACCAATCTGCTTTATCTGCCTGAACTGTATAGCCTTCTCGTATAACTTGTTCTAATTTA
>Ga0256406_1007544_pt1 | contig 10270 bp, 7 predicted proteins | sample RumenRJG_03DNA_FD_185986 | JGI IMG/M metagenome (GOLD analysis project Ga0256406, IMG submission 185986) | Bovine rumen microbial communities from Lethbridge, Alberta, Canada - RJG_03 | ecosystem: Host-associated > Mammals > Digestive system > Stomach > Rumen | place: Canada: Alberta | collected...
CGTGTTCTGATTGACCGCAGCTGCAGTCCGGATCATGCGGTTCTGCCCCTCGGGCAGCGCAAGTGTCTCCCGGTCAAAGCCCTCGGATTCGCAGGAATCCGGAAGCCCGGCGAAAACAACCACCTTGTCCGCCCCTGATGCCTCGCGGTGCAGGTTCTGCAGGCTCTCCTCTGTCACACTGCCATCCTCCCCGCAGCACGGGATATACCGGCAATCCTTCATGACATCCGCCGCCTGCACAAGCTGCGTCGGCTGAATATGGCTGCTTCCGGCACCCTGATAACGCATTTTGGACGCCATCGCACCGACGAGCAGCACTTTCTCCCCTTCCCGCAGCGGGAGCACAGCGTCCTCATTCTTCAGTAGAACCGCTCCCTCCACCGCCGCCTGCCTCGCAATTCTGCGGTGCTGCTCCCGGTCGTACCGGAATCCCTGAGCCTTCCTCAGCACCTCCTCTTCCTTCAGCACGAACTGCAAAATCCGTCCTGCGCACGCATCAATATCCTTTTCCTTCAGCGTGCCGTCCCGGACCGCCTTCTCCGCTTCCTTCTCTCCGAAGCCTGATCCGCCGGGCATGGAGAGATCGCAGCCCGCCTCAAACGCCTTCACCCGGTCGTTGAGCGCACCCCAGTCTGTGACCACCATGCCCTGGAATCCCCATTCTTTCCGGAGAATGTCCGTCAAAAGCTTTCCGTTATCGCTGCAGTACACTCCGTTGAGCTTTGGATACGCACACATTACGGTCGCCGGAGCAGCCTCCTTCACAACCATCTCGAATGCGGCGAGATAAAGCTCCCGGAGCGTTCTTTCATCCATCTGCGAATCAGAAGAGAATCTTCTGTATTCCTGGCTGTTCGCGGCAAAATGCTTGAGGCTCGTTCCGATTCCGGTCTCCTCCAGTCCCTGTACCCATGCCGTGCCCATTCTTCCGGCAAGGAGCGGATCCTCAGAGAAATATTCAAAATTTCTGCCGCACAGCGGGTTCCGCTTGATGTTGACGCCCGGTCCCAGCACCGCGGCGACCTGTTCCTCCTTCGCCTCTTCCCCGATGGCACCGCCGATACGGCGGAGCAGATCCGGATCCCAGCTCTGCCCTGTCGTGACCGCGGTAGGAAAACAGGTCGTCGGCACCGCCTCATTGATTCCCAGCATATCGGCATCCGCCCTCTGCTTGCGAAGCCCGGTCGGACCGTCCGTGATCATCACGGACGGGATGCCATACTGCGGAAACTCAGCCGTGTGCCAGAAATCCTTTCCGCTGCACAGTCTGATCTTCTCCGCCGTGCTCATCTGCCGGAGAATCTCCTTCACCCGGTCATCCAGTTTTTCTCTGTTTTTCTGGTTTTCCTCATTCGTCATAACGATACTCCGTGCCGTGTCTTCTGCGCCTTTTCTTTTAGAACTGATACGTCCCGGCCTTTAGTTCCATCTCCTCTTGACCCGGCAGGCAGACCCGCGCCGTGGTATTCGCCGGAACCGTGATGTCGTACTGGTACGACCCGTCCTCCGCTTTTTTCCATCTGCAGGACACCGTGCCGTAGAGGCTTCTCCATGTGCCGCCGGCGAATGTAAAATGTCCTCCCGGCTGCGGTGCAATCCGGAAGCGCCTCTCCCCTTCCACTGCAAGGCCGCACATACGCCGCGCAATCCACTCGCAGCAGGCGCCCTTGGAATAATGATCGAGCGAAGCGACGCCGGTCTGTGCCTTCGTGCCCTCCCAGGATTCCCAGATCGTGCAGGCGCCGACCTTCGGCATGAAGAGCCATCCCGGCATTTCCTCATTCTCCAGCAGCTTGTAGGCATCCTCCGGATCGATGCTCTCCAGCACATCCAGGATGAGCGGCGTCGACAGAAAGCCGGTGCCGACCCGCCACCCGTAGTGCTCCATGGCCTCCACCAGCCTCTTCCGCGCAAACGCCTCCTGCTCCGGGGTCAGCAGATGGAAATACAGCGGTCTCACCAGGCAGGCCTGCCGATCCGTGTCGAGCGAAAAGGCGGACGTACTCACAAGTTCCTGGTATGCCCTGCGCGTTCCCTCTGCGTACTGCTGATAAAACGGCACATCCCCGCTCTTCCCAAGTTCCTGCGCGATTTCCGTCATCAGCGTCATCACATAAGAGGTGTAGGCAGTCGATACCTCCGGGTGCGGAAAGACAAACTCCTTCCACGAAAAAGGCTTCACATCCTCCGGTTCCGCCCATTCTCCGTAGGACTGCCCCTCGTTCACGACGTACCGCTTTCCCTCCGCGCTCAGCCTCGGAAGCGGCGCGAGCAGGGCGGATCTGCCGCACCGGCCGGCACAGAACTGCGCGTACCGCTTCATCGCCTCGTAATTGTCCAGGAGAATCCGCCGGTCGCCGGTCAGCTTCCACAGCCGGTACGGAATCATGACCCCTGCATCCGCCCATCCAACCGAGCCGTCCATGGCCCGCATGTACGGGTCCACGCCGCCGGCCGGTGCGATCTGCGGGAACATGCCCTTCCGGTTTCCGGCCTGCCAGTCCGTGAGATCCCGCTCAAACTTCCGGGAGAAGGCCACATAATTCATCAGAATATTTCCAGTGACGCAGAAAATCTGCGCGTCGCCTGTCCATCCGTGCCGCTCTCTCGTCGGGCAGTCCGTCGGGATATCGAGCGAATTATTCTTCTGCGACCAGATCGTATTCTGCACGAACCGGTTGAGCAGCTCATTCGAGGAGTCAAAATCAAAGGTGACCGCCATGTCGGAATAGACCGCCACCGCCTCTATGCAGGATGCGCCGTTCCTGATGCTATCCCGGATTTGCTCCAGCAGCGGCTCATCGCCTGAGACGAGCGCATACTGGAAGCCGAAGACAGCAAATTTCGTTTTGTAGCAGTTCTCTCCGCTGCGGAAATGGTAGTGTATTTCCTGCAGCGGAGAAATATGCTTTCCTGTCACACACTGAATATTGGCCTGCGTAAATTCGCCGGCCGCGTCCAGCATCTCACCGAAGCGCAGGTCCAGCCTCTGCCCTTCTGTTCCTGTCATCCGGAATGCGATATATCCGGCAATATTCTGGCCGAAGTCAAGGACCAGCTTTCCGGACGGCGTGGTGAGAAGAGATGGCCTGAAATGCTCGTGCTCCGTCACCGGAACATTATCCGATGCGGTCCGTTCTGCCTTCCAGCCGCTTTCCACTGCATGACCGCCGTAGGTCGGCGTCATGCATGCGTCCACAATCTCGCCGTCCTTGTTGTCCGCGAAACGGATCGGACCGTCATTGCTCCACTCCCAGGTTTTGTCTGTCCCAATGATCTCACGCCTGCCGTCGCGATGCAGCAGCTCGAGCTGCACGAGAAGTCTGGTCTGCGTGCCGTACTGGTTCCGAAGACCGTGTGCTCCCGTCGCGCCGCGGAACCAACCGTCCGCGAGTTCAAATGTCATCTCGTTGGTGCCCTTAGTCAGCAGGTGCAGGACATCGATCGTCTGCACCTGCACCCGGTGCCGATAATCTGTCACTCCCGGCGCGAGGCAGAAGGTCCCGATTCTGCTTCCATTGAGTTGTCCCTCATATACGCCACAGGCTGTGGCGTAAACCCGGGCGGCCACCAGATCCTCCGGGTCTGCCTCAAAGGATTTCCGGAAACAGTCCACCGGATACCGCTTTTTCGGATTCACCCGGTAATTTCCCGCAATCCATCTGGCTGCCCAGTCGTCCGGAGAGAGCAGTCCCATTTCGAAGGAGGCCTCTGCACTCCAGTTTCCCTCCCGGTTCTGCTCGTCCCAGAGCTTCACTTTCCAGAGAACCCGCTCCCTGCTCCTGAGCGGCGCGCCGTTCCACATCACCAGCGTCATGCGGGAGGATGCTGTCTTCCCGGTGTCCCAGATCATTCTGCCGTCTGAGAAAGCCTCGATCTGATAGGCTGTCTGCTCCATTCCGCCCCCGCAGGTCCAGAACAGCGCCGGCTTCACCACATCGATCCCGCAGGGATTCGTCATATATTCACACTGTAAATTCCCGGCAATCATGATTCCTGTCCTTTCCGCTCTCTCATTGAGGTCCCGGCCGTCATCCCAGTTTGAAGCTGAACGTCACTGCGCGTTCTGCGTTTCTTCCGCGCCGCGGCGCTCCTTTAGCTCCGCCACGATCTTCGGATAGATCTTTTCCAGATCATAGAACCGGAAGATGACGGCAAGAATCGCAAGCAGAATCATCGGGATGTAGATTGAGAAAGCGAAGATGCCGCCATTCACCGCCGCCGGCTGCACCGATGCCTCGCCGCCGGAGATGAATCCGCAGGCGCCGAGGATCCAGCCGATAAGAGAACCGCCGATGCCGGAACCGATTTTGGCGCCGAAGGAGCTCGCCGAATTGCTCATGCCGACCATGCGGTGCTGGAATTTCCATTCGTTGTATTCCACAGAGTTGTTGACCAGCGCGCCGGAGAGGCACATGATCGGGATCGTCGCAAAGGTGGAAAGGCTGCCGCCGATGATGCAGGAAACCAGGCTGTATGGTGTGAAGACACGGTAGAAGCAGCCGGCGACGCCGATGAGACAGCCGATGAAGCAGGTCTTTGCCATGCCGAACTTCTTTGCCATCGGTCCGACCAGAATGAAGCCTGCGAAGGTCGGGATCAGCCCGGCAAGGCCGAGCAGCGCGACGATGTTGTCATTGCCGAGTATATACTTGGCATAATACGTTCCGCCCGAGGATGAAATGCCATAGGAGATGTTCACAAACAGATTGGCAATCAGCATGAGCACCCAGTACTTATTTTGAAACAGGAGGCCGATTTCCTTAGCAAAGGACATGCCGTCCTCGTCCGAACTGGATTTGACTGCCACATTCTCCTTCGAGCCGTGATAGAGCACGATCATGGCGAGGAAGGACAGCGCTGCGAGTACCACAACTACCTCCACCCAGGCCGCCTGATCTCCTCCCAGCGCATTCGTGACCGGAATCAGAAGAATCGCGATGAACATGCCGACCACATAGCCGAAGATGGCGCGGGCGATTCCCATTTTGCCGCGCTCCTCCGCGCTCTCCGTGCGGACCGCCATCAGGGCGCCGTAGGGAATCGCGACCGCAGTGTAAACAACAGCGGATGCCAGCGTATTGGTAATCAGGACATAGGCGTTCTGCGCACCGGCGGAGATTCCCTTCGGAATGGTGAACAGCAGAATCATCGCTATCGCCATCGGGATCGCCATAATCCGGAACCAGGGCCTGCACTTGCCGTCCTTGAAATGGCAGGTATCCATGATCTTGCCCATCAGCAGATCAGAAAACGCATCCAGCACCTTCGCGATGATGAGCATCGTCGCCGCGGAGGCAGCCGCAAGCCCGATCTTCTGCGTGTAAAAATAAGTGAGCTGTCCGATGAGGCAGCTCATCGCATTCAGCGGCAGCTGCCCGATGCCATCGCTGAAATAATCCCTGGCCCGCATGGTCTTCTGAATCCCCATGCTGTCTTTTCCCAACTCCTTTGCCATGATTTCCTCCCTGCCGCAGTCCGGCTGCGGCCCTGTCATATTGTTCGATGCTATGATTATAGAAGAATAGCGGCGCATCATATTGCAATTATGTTCTATGCATTGTAACTTTGAACCAAAGTTTTCAACAGCAATTTGAATATGTTGTGATGCTGAAATGCGACGTCACGCACAGACTGACCCTGATTTGCCGGCATCAATGCCAGCTTAAAATTGCGGAGCGGGATGAGGTTTGAACGTGACACCGGCGTGTCACGTTCAAACTGCCATGGTTTCAGAGCCGTGAGGAGAATTACTGATATGCGTACCATAGATTTTGACTATATTGCCGATCAGATTGCGAACATGACCCGGATCCCGGTCCGTGTCATCCGGAATGATGTGGAAGGCGAACCGTGCGCCGCACTCTACAGTGACTTTGGTTTTACCGTGGATCCGGCGATGCCCTATCTTCCGGACCTCTGCCGGATTCCCGAGCCATGCGCCTACTATCTCGCTCCGTCCGGCAATCAGTGCTTCGGCGTGATCTCCTCGCCGCAGACAAAGCTTATCCTCGGCCCGACCTGGCAGATGCGCCCCACCCGGCAGGAGCTGCGGGAGTATTTGTTCCTGCTCGGCATTCCCCGGGCAGAGCAGCCCTCCTATCTCGAAAAGCTCGCCGCCATCACGCCGATGCCGTTGAACCTCTTTCTCCACGAGCTCAGCATGATCTATTACTTCATCACCGAGAAAAAGCTCGATCTCTCCGACATCTTTCTGTTCGGCGGACACGGCGAGCACACGATTACCCCGGTCTCCGCGGCAGCGGAACAGCCGGAGCAGAAGGATTCCGGCGTCTGGCAGGAACCCGACGCAGGGTCTGCCAATACCGCGTATGAATTTGAGAAGAAAATGCTTCGCCTGATCACGGACGGCAGTCCGGACGGTCTCATCGCCCTCTTCTCCAAATATGCCGCCGGCCGCACCGGCAGGATGGCGCCCACTTATCTCCGGCAATGCAAGGACGAATTCATCACCACATGTACCCTTGCCACCCGCGCCGCGATTGCCGGCGGCCTGCCTGAATCCGAGGCCTTTGCGCTCAGCGACCAGTACATCCAGCACTGCGAGGCTTACGGAGAGCCGGAGCGCATCGGCAACCTGCAGTATCACATGATCCTTGATTTTGCCGACAAGGTGCGCGAGATCCGGAACGGCAGACAGTATGACCGCTTCCTGCGCACCGTCACCGCCTACGTCAGAGACCACATCACCGAGTCCATTTCAGTGGAGGACGCCGCCGCGGCTGCCGGACTCTCCCGCAGCCGCTTCTCCGTCCGCTTCCATGAGGAGACCGGTCAGACCTTCTCTGCGTTCGTCCGGCATCAGAAAATTGAAAAGGCAAAGGATTACCTACGCCACACTGACCGCTCCATCCTTGAGATCAGCACCTACCTCGGTTTCTCCTCCCAGGGCCACTTCCAGAACATCTTCCGCCAGGACACCGGCATGACGCCCGGCCAGTACCGGAAACAATAAGCGGCACAGCTGCTCCCATAAGCCATTCTTCTATATGCCAGGCCTGAAACATTTCTCTCTCATTGAACAGCAGGCTTGTTTCTCTTTTGTTGACATTGTGAAATCAAAATGATATCTTGATTATATCAATCAAAGCTGCCATCCCTTATGACAAAGAATCGATCCGCAGCAAAATGCCCAGCACAGCCGGCGATGCCTGACCGCCCGGCAGCCGGAAGAAAAATTGTGATTTCAATTGTGGTTTCATTTTGTGGTTTCATAAGGAGGAACCCGTCATGAAAGAGAAAATATTATCGACAAAGAAAAATGGCATGGCCGTCCTGATCAGCGTCATTGCGCTGATTGCACTCGACATCCTGCTTTATGTGATCAGCGGTATGAAAGCGGTCGGAGACGACCCATGGATGCCTGCATTCATTCCGGCATTCATCCTCTCCTGCGTCGTGTGGATCCCAATTCCCGGCCTCAAGGTCCTGAAGCCGCAGGAAGCGCTCGTCCTCACCCTGTTCGGCAACTACATCGGCACCCTTCGTGAGCCGGGCTTCTATTTCGTCAATCCGTTCTGCGTCGCCGTGAACCCCGCCGCGGGAACGCATCTCGGCCAGAGTGCCGACGTGGACGGCGGCGATCCGGCAAAATTCTCCCTCACCAAAAATGACGCCGCACAGCGCGAAAACAAGAAAATATCCCTCAAGGCCATGACGCTCAGCAACGCGAAGCAGAAGGTCAACGACGTGCTCGGCAACCCGGTGGAGATCAGCGTGGCAGTCATCTGGAAAGTGAACGATACTGCTGCCGCAGTATTCAATGTCGACAATTACAAGGAATACCTTTCTCTGCAGTGTGATTCCGCGGTGCGCGATATTGTCAAAATTTATCCCTACGACATGGCTCCCGGAATCGACACCACCGGAGACGGCCAGGCCGATGACGGCAGCCTTCGCGGGTCCACCACTGTCGTCGCCGAGCGGATCCGTCAGCTGATTCAGGATAAGGTAAAGGACGCCGGGCTGGAAATTATAGAGGCGCGCATCACCTATCTCGCCTATGCGCCGGAAATCGCCGCTGTCATGCTGCAGAGACAGCAGGCCTCCGCTGTGATCGACGCCCGCAAGATGATTGTGGACGGCGCCGTCGGCATGGTGGAGATGGCGCTCGACAGACTGAAGGAAAACGGAACCGTCGAACTCGACGAGGAGCGCAAGGCGGCTATGGTGTCAAACCTGCTGGTCGTCCTCTGCGGCAGTCACGACGCGCAGCCCGTCGTCAACTCCGGCAGTCTCTATTGATGTCCGGTATGATTTCATCGGGCAGGTTTCCCCTGCCCTGCCCGATTCAGCGGCTCCGTCGTCATCCCGTGCTTCGCACCAGATGACAGACGTCTGCCGGATATGCAGTTTGAGGTGTAGATATGTCCAGAAAACAAGTGCCTCTGCGGCTCGATGACAAACTATATGACGCGATCGCCGCCTGGGCGGCGGATGACTTCCGCTCTGTCAACGGACAGATCGAATACCTGCTGACAGAATGCGTGAAACAGCGAAAGAAAAACGGCGGCACCGTCCCCAAACAACTGGACGTGCCGCCGGATATCCATATATCTTAGCGCACTCTTGCGCGGAGCGCTTTTCCCCTGTAATCAACCGTCTTTCGCTCCGCACTGATCTTTTAACTTTCTCAGAGCCTCTCTGCCGTCTTTGCTAAAGTTTTCCCCGCTGTCCGGATAAATCTGCCTCTCATCCGTCCGGATGGTTCTTCCGGATCAGCTCTTCCATCGGCGTGACCAGGATCTGACCCTTTCCGTCGAGGAGATTGTTCGGCATGAACAGCCTCTGCGTCGTATCCACCCCGTCGAATCGGATGTCCATCAGCTCCATGATCTCCCGCTCCGGCCACTGCGCCGCGACGTCATACAGATCAGAGATCGTCGGCAGTTCCTTCTCTCCGCGGACCTCATACTCCCGGATCACAGGTCCGAAGTCAAAATCATACATCACGACCGGAGACCCGTCCTTTTCGAGATAGGCATGAATCATGACGAGAGAATGACCCTCCTCACGCATCGTCTGCGCTATGTCGTGAATCTGTTCCTTCGCTGCCGGGATAATCTGTGTTTCAGGCATGGTCCTCTGTTTCCTTTCCGCGGTGCCTGGCTCTGCTTTTTCAGCCGTGCTGTTTCCCGCTTCCTCTGCATTTCTGCAATTATTTCCGGTTATACCTTTTCCGGTCTCTTTCCTGCTGCTGTCGCCGCTGTCTCCCCCGCCGCGGTCTGCCCGGAATTTTCTGCCTTTGGCTCTACCACCTTCTCTGCGGCGGCCTTTTTCTTTGCCTCCGCGGCAGCCTTCATCGCTGCGATCTGTTCCGGCGTGAATTTGGGAGCCGGCGGCTTCTTCTTTGTAAAGGTTCCCGAAACCAGAAAGTCCTCCGGCTTCGTTCCGACGATCATATAATCATCCGTCAGCTGAATGGCGTGCTTTGCGCAGAAATCCGCGCAGGTCCCGCAGAAGGTACAGCTTGTGAGATCAAACGTGAGCGTGATCTCCTGGTCTCCGTTCGGCAGCGGGCGAATATCCCGGCTGATCGCCTGCGGTGCGCATACCTTCTGGCACATACCGCAGTTGACGCAGACCGAAGGATCATACGCAATCCGGCCGCGGTAATGCGGCTGCGCCGCCGGTGCCTCAGCCAGCGGGAATTTCTCTGTCGCCGGTTTTGTAAACAGATTCCGGATAGCCTGTCCGAGATATGGGAGAATCATGCATCCGCCTCCTGTTCCGCGCCCTGCTGCATCGCTGTGGTTTCTCCGGCTCTGAGCGCTGACTGTTCCTCCTGCTCCACCGCTGCTGCCATCGCCGGTGCCGGCGCCATTCCGCCATGCTTTCTCATCGCACGTCTTTTCTCTTCCAGAATTTCCGCCGCCTTTGCAAGTCCGGCTACGATAGCCTCCGGCTTGGGCGTGCATCCGCCGACGGAGACATCCACATGTGTGTACTTCTCCAGCGGCCCGGCGATCGCGAAGCTCCCCTTGAATACATTGCCTGATCGCGGGCAGGACCCCAGGCTGACGACACATTTTGGCTCAGGCACTTGCGCCAGTGTGCGGATCAGCCGGTCCACCGACTGCATCGTGATCGGTCCGCTGACCACCACAATGTCCGCCTGCCGCGGCGTGCCGGTGAGATGAAATCCAAAGCGCTCCGCGTCATATCTCGGCGTGAGAACCGAGACAAGCTCGATGTCACATCCGTTGCAGGACCCGGCGTTGATATGATAGATCCACGGGCTCTTTCTCAT
>Ga0256406_1007547_pt1 | contig 10268 bp, 8 predicted proteins | sample RumenRJG_03DNA_FD_185986 | JGI IMG/M metagenome (GOLD analysis project Ga0256406, IMG submission 185986) | Bovine rumen microbial communities from Lethbridge, Alberta, Canada - RJG_03 | ecosystem: Host-associated > Mammals > Digestive system > Stomach > Rumen | place: Canada: Alberta | collected...
TGAGTCCCTCGAAGCTGCTCGAGGCCATGGGCATGAGCGACGAGTCCAAGGCTTCGCCCCAAGCGAGCAAGCCCTACGTGTTTGTCATCGACGAGATCAACCGAGGCAACGTGTCCAAGGTCTTCGGCGAGCTCATAACCCTCCTCGAGCCGAGCAAGCGTAAGGGAGCGCCAGAGGAGACCCTGGCGAGGCTGCCGTACTCCGGTGAGATGTTCGGCGTGCCTGGCAACGTGCACGTCCTGGGCACCATGAACACGGCCGACCGCTCCATCGCGCTCATGGATACCGCGCTTCGCCGCCGCTTCGAGTTCGTTGAGGTGATGCCTGAACCCGGGCTGCTGTCCGGCATCGAGGTCGAGGGCGTGGACGTGGCGCGCATGCTCGCCGTGATGAACGCGCGCATCGAGCTGCTCTACGACCGCGAGCACACGCTGGGGCACGCCTACCTCATGGACCTCGCCGCGGAGCCATCCGTCGAGCGGCTGGCCAGGGCCTTCGAGACCAGGCTGATACCGCTTCTGCAGGAGTACTTCTTCGACGACTACGGTAAGATCCGCTCGGTGCTCGGCGCCGCCGCCGACCGCTTCATCGAGCAGGGCAACGACGCGAGCGTGTTCTGGGGGGAGGACGCCGACGAGTACGACCGCCTTAGGTCCTACCGCGTGAGGCGGGCGCCCCGCGAGGCCGACGCCTACGCCCTCATCTACAAGACGGGACGGGAGGGCTAGGCCATGGCCTTAAGGCACGTGGTCGCCAGGGAGTACGAGTACCTGGTACCCGCCGAGCTGGGCAGGACAAACTGCCACGACGTCGGGGCCGACAGCTTCGCGTCGCTGCGCGAGTTCGCGCTCTCCAACCGCGAGGGCGACAGCCCGCTGGAGCTCATGCGCCTGTGCTCGCCCAGGGGCATCGGCGAGGCGATCCAGCTGCAGAACTACGTGGGCGTGGTAGAGCTCCGAGACGGCCTGCAGGTTGAGGTCCTGCCCAAGATAGACGTCGCCCCGGGTTCGGGCATGGGCGACCGCGAGGTGTTCGCCCGCATGCTCGAGGAACTCGGCACCGATGTGTCGTTCCGCTCGTTCGACCGCACGGGCCTCACCACCGGCAAGGCGCCCCTCTTCGAGGTCTTCGTCTCCATGTTCCTCAACGAGGCGGCCGACCTCATAAGGCGCGGCATACGATTCGCCTACGTGGCCGTGGAATCCGAGGAGAAGTACGTGCGCGGCAAGATCGACTTCTCCCGCGAGGCCAGGAAGGGCGCGGGGCGCGCGCACATGACCAACCTCGTTCACGACGAGCTACTGCCCGACCGGCCCGAGAATAGGCTCGTGAAGGCGACCTTGCTTTATCTGCGCCGCAACTCGCGCGACAACGGCAACGTGAGGCGGGTGATCCAGCTCTTGCCCGCCTTCGAGGGCGTGGGACGCTGCACGAACATCGATGCCGACCTCGCACGGTGCATAGACGACCGCTCGACCAGGGCGTACGGCACGCTGATCGCCTGGTGCCGGGTGTTCCTGCGCGGCGAGAGCTTCACGATGTTCAAGGGCGAAAGCGTGGCCACGGCGCTGCTGTTCCCCATGGAGAGAGTCTTCGAGGACTACGTCGGCAGATTGCTCAAGCGCAGGGCCCTGCACGATCCGCTCGTCGAGCGCGTCGAGCTGCAGGCTACCGGCCAGTGGCTCTTCGAGGGCAGGCGCGTCTCGCTGCGCCCCGACATCCTCTGCGGGTGTGGCAACGGGCGCCGCGTCGTGCTCGACACCAAGTGGAAGCGCGTCTATGGGCCGAAGGACCTCTCGGTTGCCGACATGCACCAGATGTACGCCTACGGACAGCGGTTCCGCGCCGACGGCGAGAGCATGCAGCACGTCGTCCTGCTCTACCCATGGCACGAGGGCGTCGATCCGGGGCTGATGCCGGAGGGAAGGCACGTGAGCGGCGACGGCGTGCAAGTCGATATGTTCTTCTTCGACCTTGAGAATGCTGCGAAGAGTGTTGACAATCTTATTAGCCTCATAAGAGACCCCGTTAGTCTCGAGGGGTAGAGCTCTGGAACGGTGCAATTTGCACGACATGGGAAGCTTTGCGGTTAGAATGCCCCAACCCGTCCCCACAAGCGTTAGGGGTGCCTGCGCGTGCGGGACGGGCGGCGGAGGGGCCTGGCCTCCGCCGTGGCGCGGCCCCGGCCGCGTGCCCTCATGGCGTCTGACCTGCACAAACACCACACAAAAGGAAAGCGCCCGCCTTGGTGGCGAGCGCTCCCGACGCGCGATATGTGCGGCCATGGCTACGACTGCCACGCCCCGCGGACGTGGTGGACGCGCACGCGCCCGGCGTCGAGGTTGACGCACACGCTCACGACGTCGAAGCGCAGGTGGGATGGCAGGGGGCCGTCGGACGCGAGCGCGCGGCCAACGCAGAGCGCCGCCCCGTGCGCGACGACGTCCTCGTCGATGAGCGACTGGAGGTCGTCGAGCGTCATCTCGAAGCCCTCCACGGGCACGGGCAGGACGGCGACGGTGACGGGGAGGTCGCCCTCGCAACAGGCGAGCACGTCCTCGAAGGGCGTCTCCTCGAAGCGGGTGAACCCGACGTGCGACAGGGCCTCGCGGGCGAGCTCCGCGCAGTCGCGGGCGTAGTCCCCCGTGACGGGCGTGGTGGCTTCCCAGCGCTCGGCGATTGCGGCGGTCGGGGTGATGGTTGCGGTCTGGCTCATGGTGTGCCCCCTTCGGGCTCGTGAGGGTCGGCTCTTCCTTCCCTCGGACGGGGGCTACAGGGCAAGCGCCATCCCCGGGGCGCGCCCGTTTGCGGGCGGGGCGCGGCGCGCGCAGGGGATGGCGCGCCAGGCGACGGGAGGCGGCGCTAGGGGTGCCTGCCGCCTCCAAGGAGCCTGTGCCATGATGCCCCGGTCCGAGGGCCAGGCGTCGTACTCGCGGCTCGTGCCTGCGGGTTTTCGACGGCGCGGCGAGGATAGGGGATCCCCCGACAATCCCCGGCGCAGACGGGATGTCGGAAACCCAGGTGACCCGGCCCGCTTGCGGGCCGCGATTTTACGACCCCCTTCGCATCTACAATCGAGCCGTGAGCGCAAAACGAAAGGAGGGCCCGGGATGGGTGAGTGGGTTCACCAGGATCAGATAGACGAGACCGTTGGCTGGTTCGTAAGGACGGCGCTGCCGGACGCGAAGCTGGGGTGGGAGGACCTGCCCTGGTCTGTCGACGAGATGGGCCGGACCGACGACCACGGCCGCTGGTGGACGATCGCGGTGGACATCCCGACGTCTGTCGAGGGGATGGATTGCTGGCTGTCGTTCCGGGTCGTGGAGCCCGGCGGCGAGATTCGGGAGCCCTTCGTCAGGGGCGTCCATGCTGTCAGGTCGGGTAGGGGAGAGCACGAGTTCGACACCTACGTTTGGGACGATGGCGAGGGGATGTGGGTAATCCCGCCGGACGACGATGAAGACGATGAGTGAGTACACGATTCGGGACGGTAGAACAGACAAGACAGAGCCTCTGGCAGCTTCGACGAGTTTCGTGTCTCCTCTGCGGATTATCATTAGGATGTGGTGTTGCAAATATGGGAAGGCCTCACATGCCTCTGAAGAAGAAACTCATCATCGTCAGCGACGACGATACCAAGAAGTACGCTACCTACCTCATGCAGCTCATCAGCAGCAAGGATGACTGCGAAGAGATCGTGGGAATCAAGGATGGCAGCGTGGATGCCACGATTTGGAGTGAGAAGCAGTATCTGGACAGCCTCGGGACTCTCACCACATCGACCTACGTCCTCTTCGTGGGCAACGGCAAGGCAGCAAAGCTGGCTAGGGAGAACATGCAGCACGAGTTCGACGAGCTCGGCATGCACTATGGGTGGCTTGGGACCCAGGGATGCATGTACGTCGATGATGCCAGCCTCAACCGGGACAACTACCCGGAGTTCGAAGCCCTATGCGATAAGTACGGGAAGGAGTTCGGAGGTGCCATCGCCCTTCTAGAGAGCAAAACGGCGGACGATGATGAGGCCCAAGCGGCAGCTTCTCCAGCCGCAGAGGTCATCGTCGAGCCCGTTCCTGACGACCAAGCCGAAGAGGCGGACGAGCCAAACGCAGAGCACAAGGGCCTTGTACGTGTCGATCCGGGCGCCTTTGCACGCAAGGCGATTGCTCCGTTCAAGGCTGTAGCGCGCGTCGCAGACAGGGCTACCGTGCGCGTAGGCGCGCTCGTCTCGAGCAGGGAAGCCCGCGACAGGCAGTACACCGTCCTTGCTCTTGTCATGTACCGAGACGGGCTGTCCCGATTCCTTGGCGAGAAATGATGGAAGGCCTTAGGGAGGGGTACGAGTTCTACTCGCGGCAGGCGGGAATTGCCCATGCCGTCATCGACTCGGAGCAGTGGATAGATGCCATTGATGAGGCCATAGAGGCCTTCGTCGAAGATATGGCGAGTTTCGAGGGAAACGCCAAGAAGGCCGAGATACTTGCCGGTGACGTCGCCGAGTTCTGGCATGCCGATACGTTCAACATCGATGCGGCGATTCACAGGTCATCGGGCCCAAGGGCCGAGGTCCCGCGCTCCACGGGCTTCGGGACTCCTGATGTGGTGATTGGCGATAGGCAGTACCAGCTCAAGTACTACGCTAATGCCGACGCGAGCGTCAGGGCCCAGTCGGTGACGTTCGGGCAGGAGGCCCATCAGGGAAGCCCCTCGGCACAGGCACTGCTCGATGCCGGTTTGGTGGGGGAGAACGACCCAGTATATGGGGAAATGAGCCGCCTCGTCCCGTCCGACCAAGTCGAGGAGGCGCGAAGGGTCGCCAACAGGAGGATCGCAACAGAGGCGGCCAGGCGCTTGGACCAAGTCGAGCGGTATCGGAGCACGCGCGACCGCCTAACAGGCAACGTCGAGGACGACCAGGGCAACTCCTCCATGGACCTTTCACGCAAGGACGCAAACCGCCTGGCGAGGGAGGCGAAGGCAGGCGAGCTAGACCTTGAGGGATGGGGGCTGACGACGGAGCAGCTCGTCCAGCTCGAGGACGTCATGAGGCAGGCGGCAAAGGCGGGGCTCACTGCGGCCGCTCTCGCAGCCGTGCTCGAGGCGGTCCCAGCAGTAATCGCTGCTGCGCAGCACCTCTTGGAAGAAGGCGAGCTCGACCTTGACGACATCGGCGGGGTGGCGTCTTCGGCGGCCTCGGGTGGAGCGAGGGGCTTTATCGTCGGTGCGACAACAGCCGCGATAACCGATGCCGCGAAGATGGGCATTCTCGGAGAGGTGGCAGGGGACCTCGATCCCACCGTCGTCGGCACGGTAGCGGTTGTAGCGTTCAACACCCTGAGAAACTCGGTGCGCGTTGCCCGGGGCAAGATGAAGAGGGCTGAGCTGGTCTCCACGCTGGGGAGGGACGCCTTCGTGGCGACGTGCTCCCTTGTCGGTGGGGGTATTGGCCAGAGCCACATACAGATTCCCGTCGTCGGCTACCTCATCGGCAGCTTTGTCGGCTCGACGGTTGGCGGCTTGTCATGGGAGCTTGGGGAGCAAGCGACTCTGGCGGTGTGCGTCGAAAGCGGGCTGACTCTATTCGGCCTCGTCGATCAGGACTACGAGGTGCCGGAAGATTTGATCCGTCAGATAGGCGCGGAGACGTTTGACTACGAGAGGTTCGAACCGGAGGCCTTCGAGCCCGAGGCTTTAGGTGCCGAGCGCTTCGAGCCAGAGGCACTCGCTCCAGAACGCTTCGGTGTCACCCAACTGCGCAGGGGCGTGTTTGGCGTCGCGAGGGTCGGCTACTCTATCGGCTGAGAACTGTTTCCAAGAAGAATCGATCGGAATGACTCGAGCGTGGGGGAGGGGTCACCGACCGGCTCCATGAAGAAGGCGTTCGCCTCGATTCCTCGGGTTTCATAGGGAATCTGGCATTTCCTCTCGGGAGCAGATCCGTCGGGAGTTCGTTCGTCTCCGAATATGACGTCGCTCGCATGCGTGACCGGGTCGGCCCAGTCGGCCTTGCCGCGCACCCATGCCGCCTCGTCGTGTTCGCCTGCCTTTTCGAGAGCCTCGGCGTACCTCCTCAGGCTCTCGGCGCGGTCGTGGGCGGCTGCCAGTCCGAGGGCCTGCTCGTAGTGGTCAGCCTCCCTATTGAACCCCTTGCGTCGCTCGTTCTCGGCCGCAATCGACGCCTGCTTGGACGCGTAGCGCGCCCGCGTCCCGACGATGGCGTCGAGCGCCGCCTGCCTGCTTCTGGCCGTCTGCACGGCATTGAGGCAGAGGGTGACGAATGCCATCGGGACGTCTTGCTCGAGCGTCTTCTTCCGGTAGTCCTTGTAGACGGTCGTGCCGACGTACATCGTGAGCAGGCCGTTGTAGGTGCGGCTGGGCGTCTGGCCCTTGCGGTACTTGCCGCGGTGCTCGGAGAAGGAGACGTGGGCCCTCTCGCCGAAGAGGTCGAATCCGCTCTCGTCGTAGGAGCCCCCGAGCTTCTCGGCGGCCCGGCCCATTGCTTCCAGGATCGAGCACATTCTCGCGACGGAGCTCGGAGAGGCGTCCCACCAGAGGCATCTGTAGGTTGTCTCGTTCTCGGATAGCCACCTTTCCAGCGTCCGCTTGCTCCTGCAGGCGTCGCGCTGCCATCGGAGGTGCGGCCTGAGCCTTGCGTTCGGGTCGATGACGATGGATTTCGCTGTCGTGACGATGAGGTTGGTGGCACCCTCGCCCAGCACGCCGTCTATGACCTCGGCAGGGTCTTCTCCCTTGGTCTTTCTGGCATCGATGGCGTCCTCGGCCGTGCCCGTGGTCCCCTGGGGTCCTGGCCTGTGGTCGGTGAGGGGAGGCCTCTTGGGGTGCATCCCCGCCGCCACTTTCATCCAGTGGCCCTCGTCGGGGATGGGGATGCCCCTGTTCGCGCAGCTCTTCCATATCGAGTCCGTTGACACGTGCATCCGCTCTGCGAGGATCTCTGCGGGCACACTCCAGATGAAGTCGTAGAGCATCCGGCGGTCGATCTGCGCCAGCACGTCGAGCTCGGTCATGGGCATGGTGGCCTCCTGTGGCGTCGATGGTTACGACCATTGTGCGCCAAGGGCCTGGCGAGCCTGTCCTAGTCTTCCTTGACGTCCGAACATGCCTCATCTTTCTGGACGCGCTCGACCCATTCGGCGACCTCGTCCACGAAGGACATGCCCGATACCCAGCTTGCCCCGATTCCGTCGTAGAGGGCGTCCAGCATCTCAGCGACCGTCATCGTGTTCTCCATGCGACTCCTTCCCGCGACTCCTTTTTGCGGGAATCATCGCACTCCGCGGCGACATCATTACCTTAACTAGGGACGGGTGGGTGGGCCTATCCTAGCCGCGCAACGCGCGGACAAACCTACCCGCCGCCGCGCCCATGGCGAGCCCCCCACGAGCCATGCGGCGGCGGTGCGCGCAGGGGCATGGCCTGCGCGCCGCCCTCGTGGCTCCGTCTCCACGAAACCTGCACTTGGGGAGGGGTGTTCGCCCCTCCCTCTGTGCTGCGTTGCTTGTCTCGCGCTACGCTCCCAGCGCGCGCATCCTCCCTCCCGTCGGCATGCGGTAGCCTACGGCCTCGCACCAGTCGGAGAGGAAGCGGCGCTGTGCTGCGGTCACCTGCCTGTTGTGGCTCTGGAACGCCTGACGGACGGTGCCGCCCCTCACCTCGACGGTCACGAGCGGCCTGTCGGGGTCGCATGTCCTGCGCATGAGCCAGAGGTCGGTCTGGCCGCTGGCGTACTTGTCGATGAACCCGGCCACGCAGTTGTGCTGCGCGTTGGCCTCGTCGAGGATCTCGCGTACGGTGGCGGCGGAGCGGATTACGTAGCCGTCCGACTCGAAGCCGTTGCCGTCCAGCTCGGCTGCGCGCCTCGCCACGGCGGCGTCGCTGGCCTCGTGGCGGCGCATCTCGCGCTCGCGCTCCAGCTCCGTAAGGAGCGCTGCGGGGTCTGCGGGGTACCTGTCCTCCACGCCACCCCTGACCCTCTGCTGCAAGTCGAGCGCGTCCGCCCACAGTTGGATGTTGTATGAGCGCGTGCGGCGGCGCTGGGCGGGCATGTCTAGGAGAGACAAAGCGTACTCGCATGCGCGGCGCGGCTCGATGCCGATGCCACGCCACTCGAAGGTGCGCAGCGCGCACGCGAGCCTCGGCAGGAAGTCGGCGGTGCCTCCCCTCGGGTGCTCGGCGCTCTTGTCAAGGTACCCGCGCAGGAGGTCGCGCGTCACGTCGCGCCCGAGGGACTCCACGAACTGCGAGACGTAGAGCCTGTCTCGGAAGCACTCGGCGGTGGCCTCGTCGCGTCCCTCGCCGTAGAAGCCCGTGAGGCGGAGCGCCGCGCTGAGTGCCTCGCGGCAGTGGCTGTGCCCCATGGTCGGCTCCACGAGCCTCCACACGAGGTTGGCGTGCTCCCACGAGCCGCTCAGGCTCCACTTGGCGTTGGCGCCCATGCGGGACGCCGCCCACGCCTCCACGCGCACCATGTCCCGCTTGCACATCTCGCGGAAGTCCCCGCAGCCGAGCATGGCTACGAGGGCGGCACGCCCCTTCGCGTCGTAGTCCTGAAGTGGCTGGCGGCTCCATGGTGGGGTGAGGGCATCACCCGTCGCCCCCTTGCAGAAGGTGCCGAGCCTCGCGGTGGTGAGCTGGTGACGGCTCCCCGTGCGCTCGTCGGTGACGTAGTACTGCCCCTGCGTCACGAGCAGCACGAGCATCTGCGAGCGGTTGCCGCACCTGCGGCGAAACGCGCAGTCGGCGCCGTCCATGAGCACGCGCTCGAACTCGGGAGCGGGCTGCTCGCGCTTGGTCTTGGGCGCCTCCTGCTCGATGTCCCCGTGGACGATGAGGCTGCGCACGTCCACCTTCTCTTCGATGCCGAGGTTCAGAGTGAGCTGGGTCTGCATGTCTTGTCTCCCGTCTGGTCAGGCGGGGGAATCCCCTTCGGTCCCCCTGGGGGCGGGCCATGCAAGGCGGAGGGACACGGGTGGGACGGGCAGTCCCTCCGCCGTTACCGGGAGCGGGATGTGGGAGGGGCCCGCGACGGTGTGCGAGGCTTGCCCGCTGGGGGACCGAAGGGGATTGGAGGTGTTTGGGTGGGGTGACGGGGCGCCGATCATCGCTCGGCGGGGCGTCGCGGTCACGAAAGGTGCCCGTTAGCTTTAGCCAACGAGCACCTTGTTTCTGTCCAGTTCATAAGAATGGGCTAGATCAACTAGTTCCAAACATTAGCTTAGCGAGTATGTCTCTTGCCGCACCTCGTGAGAGGGTGTCCTGTTCGCCCTGGTTGAAATAGTTGCATAGGCATCCGTAGCAGCAGGAGTCCTCGCCGCAGTCACAGGTGTCGACTATCTCATAGGCCCTTTCCAGCAGGGAGTCTATGCTGCGGCTGAGTTGGAGTGCCCTCCCCGCTCCGCCTGGGACGTCGTCGTAGATGAGGACCGACTCGTCGCCCGTGTCGAAGTTCGTGTAAGTTGTCGCCCCAATCTCTCCCTCGGGAATGTTCATGACGGAGACGGCTGCCTGTACCAAGGCCCACATGAGCGAGCGCCACTCTGACCGTTCGCGATTCGAGTGCTCGTCCAGGGCGAATGTGAGCTCGAGGACGTCGGTGGTGAAATCTGTGCCAAGACCTGCGTATCGCTGCGTCTCCTTGGCCACGCACCAGCCCTCGTGCTTGATGTTCTCGCCGGTCGGGGCTGCCGCTCCGCAGTACCCGCAGACCGAGAAGCCCCTCGATCCCGGCCCGCGGTTGATCGCGTAGAGGTGGCCGTTGCCTGCGTGCCTCATGCCGAGCCTTCCGCCGGGCATCTCGCGCCACTCTATCTCGCTGCCTTGCATCCAGTCCTGAGCGAACTTGACGTCTACGAAGCCAAAGTATCGAGGTCGCCTGAGTGACGACGCTGTCTTGGCACGCTCGCGCCCCCTGAAGCCGCTCGACGGTATGAGGATCCGGCTGGTCAGCCTTACCCTCTCGTGGCAGAGCGGGCACTCGGTCTCGTCCTCACCCGTGTCGATGGGGACGACGAAGGACCTGCAGTCCTCGTTTGGGCAGATGCCGAATCGCCTGGTCTCGTAGGGGCGCTGGCGCGGCTTGGTTATCCCGACGGATCCCCACACCCTCTTCCCGGCGACGATTTCAGCCCCGGGGGCATACTCGCGTATCGCCTGCCTCAAGCCTCTTGAGAGGTCGAGCCTGTCCTCGGGGAGGGCGCTCTCCTGCTCGACGAGCGAGAGCTGCACGAGGTCGGTGGGGAAGCCGTACT
>Ga0256406_1007548_pt1 | contig 10268 bp, 7 predicted proteins | sample RumenRJG_03DNA_FD_185986 | JGI IMG/M metagenome (GOLD analysis project Ga0256406, IMG submission 185986) | Bovine rumen microbial communities from Lethbridge, Alberta, Canada - RJG_03 | ecosystem: Host-associated > Mammals > Digestive system > Stomach > Rumen | place: Canada: Alberta | collected...
TGCCTTCATGGAGAGGCTGAGCTTGCCGTCTTTGACGTTAATAACTTTGACCTGAACCTCGTCGCCGACACTGAGGACGACAGAAGGATCCTTGATGCGATTGTGAGAGATCTGGGATACATGAAGCAGGCCGGAGATGTGATCGCCGAGATCGATAAAAGCGCCGTAGGGCTGAATATTTTCAACTTTTCCGCTCAGAATCGTTCCGACTTCGATCGCATCGATCTTTTTCTTTCTGGATTCGTCAGCCTGTGCGCGGAGAACGGCGCGTGCGGAAAGAAGAAGGCGGTTCTTTGCCTGATCTGCCTCGAGAACCTGAACCTGGATCTCTTTTCCGACATAGGTGCTCAGATCATCGACGTGCGTAAGCGCCAGATGCGAAGCCGGGATGAACGCCCGGATTCCTTCCAGATGTGTCACGACGCCTTTGTTGACAACCTCTTCAACCGTGACGGTCAGAACCGTTTTTTCAGTAAGATACTGGTTGATCTTATCCCAGTCAGCTTCGCCCTCATCCTTGAATGTATCGAAGGATTCGTCAACTGCTTTTGAGAGATCATCCATTGTCATGTTTTCTTCCGACATAATTCCACCTCATTTTTAATTATATTCTATTACCGGTTCACGGTTGAACCTGCAATAACCTTTGTTAAATCTTAATAAGTATAACACAGAAATGTCATGGCAGGAAGATAGAATTCTTCTGAAAATAAGGCAAAAAGGGCGGAAAAAGAGCCTGCACAGGCTTTCCTGCGCAGGCTCCTCAGATGGTTATTAAATGAAAGGTTGGTACACTATAGGATCAGACAATGCCCTGAGCCATCATTGCATCCAGAACTTTCAGGAATCCGGCGATATTGGCGCCTGCCACATAGTCGCCTTCTTTTCCGTATCTTCTGGCTGCGGAGTCGATATTTTCGACGATGTTCTCCATGATCTGGCAGAGTTTCTGATCAACCTCTTCGAATGTCCAGGAAATACGCTCATGGTTCTGAGTCATCTCGAGAGCGGAGGTCGCGACGCCACCTGCGTTTGCAGCTTTCGCCGGTCCGAAGATTACCTTGTTGTCCATGAGATATTTGGTTGCTTCGAGCGTGCACGGCATATTTGCGCCCTCGCACAGAGCGACACAGCCGTTCTCGACGAGCTGCTTTGCATCGTCGATGCCGACTTCATTCTGAGTCGCGCACGGAAGAGCGATGTCACATTTGATCTGCCATACACCGCGTCCCTCGTGGTACTCGGAATTCGGACGGTATTTCTTGTACTCGGTCAGTCTGGCTCTCTGAACTTCCTTGATCTCTTTGAGAGCTTCGACGTCGATGCCGTCCGGATCGTATACCCAGCCGGTGGAATCCGAGCAGGTAACCGGTTTTGCGCCGAGCTGATATGCTTTTTCGATAGCGTAGATCGCCACATTTCCGGCACCGGATACATCAACGATCTTTCCGTTCAGATCGATTCCGTTCTTCTTGAGAAGCGCACGGGTGAAATAAAGAAGACCATATCCGGTCGCCTCGGTTCTTGCGAGAGAGCCGCCGAAGGTCAGTCCCTTTCCGGTGAGGACACTCTGGTATGCATCGGTGATGCGCTTGTACTGTCCGTAGAGATATCCGATCTCGCGTCCGCCGACACCGATATCGCCGGCCGGTACATCGGTGTCCGGGCCGATATGTCTGTAGAGCTCGGTCATGAAGCTCTGGCAGAAGCGCATAACCTCTGCATCGGATTTGCCCTTCGGGTCAAAATCGGAACCGCCCTTGCCGCCGCCGATCGGCAGTCCGGTCAGGGAGTTTTTAAAGATCTGCTCAAATCCGAGGAATTTGAGAATTCCGATGTTTACGGACGGATGGAAACGAAGACCGCCCTTGTACGGTCCGATCGCGCTGTTGAACTGTACGCGGTATCCGCAGTTGACCTGAACCTGTCCGTTGTCATCGGTCCACGGAACACGGAATTTGATCTGGCGCTCCGGCTCGGTCAGACGCTCAAGCAGGGCGAGTTTTCTGTACTCATCCTCGTTCTCCTCGATGACCGGGCGAATGGACTCCAGAACTTCGCGGATCGTCTGATGGAACTCCGGCTGTCCCGGATTCTTCTCGATCACTTTCGCGATCACTTCATCTACATATGCCATAGCAGTGTACCTCCTGTTTTTCCTATATATGCGAGCAATTATACCATCGGGTTATGGAGGGTGCAATAATTATTTTTGAAAAATCGAAAATCACAGGTAAAATTATTCCGAAAATGGAAAAAACCGAATAATTTCATGTCATTATTATATCAGCACATATCAATATGATATAACAGGGCGGGTTGATTTTACGGATCCAAAGACCGGACGGAGCAGTATTGACAAATTACGGCCGCAGTTTACAAATCAGGTCAAATAGGGTAAGATAGGGGAGATTATAAGAGAAACTGTGTGCAGTTTCCCGGGAGTCAATAAAATAATTAAGAGGTGGAGAATGGACAAGTACGTCATTAAAGGAGGTACTCCTCTCGTCGGTGAAGTGGAAATCGGGGGAGCCAAGAATGCGGCGCTCGCTATCCTTACGGCATCGATTATGACAGATGAACCTGTCACAATCGACAATATTCCGGATGTAAGCGACATCAATGTATTACTTGAGGCGATTTCCGTGATCGGCGCAACGGTGGACCGGATTGACCGTCATACGGCTGTGATCAATGGAGTTACGATCGGATCCGTTGAGGTCGAGTACGAGTACATCAAGAAAATTCGTGCATCATACTATCTTCTCGGAGCACTGCTTGGCAAATATAAGCGCGCGGAGGTTCCGCTTCCGGGCGGATGCAATATCGGAAGCAGACCGATCGATCAGCATCTGAAGGGATTTCGTGCACTCGGAGCGGAAGTGGAGATCCGCAGCGGCAATATCATCGCCGAGGCAAAGTATCTTCACGGAGCACACATTTTCATGGATATGGTTTCGGTCGGTGCGACCATCAATATCATGATGGCGGCTGCGCTCGCGGACGGGAATACGATTATCGAGAATGCGGCGAGGGAGCCGCATGTCGTGGACGTGGCAAACTTCCTGAACTGCATGGGCGCGAATATCAAAGGCGCCGGAACGGATGTGATCCGCATCCGCGGAGTGAAGAGTCTTCATAAATGTTCGTATACAATCGTGCCGGATATGATCGAGGCGGGCACCTATATGTTCGCGGCGGCCGCGACGCGGGGGGATGTTCTCGTGAAAAATGTGATTCCGAAGCATCTCGAGGCGATGACCGCGAAGCTTCAGGAAATCGGCTGTGATGTTGAGGAGTTTGACGACGCGGTGAGAGTCGCCTGCAGACAGCGTCTCGGCCGGACGCATGTCAAGACGCTTCCGTATCCGGGATTTCCTACGGATATGCAGCCGCAGATGAGTGTTGTGCTTGCGCTTGCGCACGGCACAAGCATCGTGACGGAAAGCATCTTTGAGAACCGCTTTAAATATGCGGATGAGCTGATGCGGATGGGTGCGAACATCAAGATCGAGGGCAACACTGCGATTATCGACGGCGTGGAGCGTTTAAGCGGTGCGAGAATCTCCGCTCCGGATCTCCGGGCGGGCGCGGCTCTTGTCATCGCGGGACTCGCGGCGGACGGATATACCGTAGTCGACGACATCGTCTATATCCAGCGCGGATATGAGGATTTTCCGGGAAAACTGCGCGGCATCGGGGCTGAGATCAGTCAGGTGAGCGAGGAAAAAGAAATTCAGAAATTCCGCATGCGTGAGGTTATCTGAGCGCAGTGGATTTTAAACTGCCGGACCGGCGATCAGCCGTCCGGCGTTTTTTTCGCAGATAATAAAGAAAAAGCCGTGTTGTCCGGGCAGAAGAAGCGCCTCATTGGACATTTTCATCCATCTGTCCAACACCGGCCGAAATTCCCTTGACGATACAGAGGAAAGTGATTATTGTATTCACAGAGTTAAGGCAATTAAATAATGTTCTCTTATTCAGAGTGGCGGAGGTACATAGGACCTGTGAAACCACGGCAACCCCGTCCGATCGGAAGGTGCCAGCCTGAGCGAGAAATCGAACAATAAGAGGATTGGAAATGGTCCGTCCTTTTGAGACGGATTTTTTATTTGTCACATCAATGATCTATATTATATAAGGAGATAAAAGGATTATGGAAAAAAGACTGTTCACCTCCGAGTCCGTCACCGAGGGACATCCAGATAAGATCTGTGACGCGATTTCCGATGCGGTTCTGGACGCGTGCATGGAGCAGGATCCGATGAGCCGTGTCGCCTGCGAGACTGCGACTACCACAGGCCTCGTTCTGGTAATGGGAGAGATCACGACGAAGGCGCAGCTTGATATTCAGAAAATTGTCCGCGATACCGTCGCGGAGATCGGATATACCCGGGGAAAATACGGGTTTGACGCAGAGACCTGTGCGGTCATCACCGCGCTGGATAAGCAGTCGACCGATATCGCGATGGGCGTGGATAAGGCACTTGAGGCGAAGGAAGAGAATATGTCCGACAAGGATATCGATGCGATCGGAGCCGGCGATCAGGGTATGATGTTCGGTTACGCGTGCAATGAGACGCCGGAGCTGATGCCGTACCCGATTTCTCTCGCTCACAAATTGACGAGAAAGCTCGCTGAGGTCAGAAAGAACGGAACACTTCCGTACCTTCGCCCGGATGGAAAGTCTCAGGTTACGGTTGAGTACGATGAGAACGGAAAACCGGTGAGACTGGATGCGGTCGTCATCTCCACTCAGCACAGCCCGGATGTCACACAGCAGCAGATCCACGAGGAGATCAAGAAGTTTGTTCTGGATCCGGTTCTTCCGAAAGAGATGGTTGACGGAAACACGAAGTTCTTCATCAACCCGACCGGCCGTTTCGTCATCGGCGGCCCGCACGGAGATTCCGGTCTGACCGGCCGCAAGATCATCGTAGACACCTACGGCGGCTATGCGCGTCACGGCGGCGGCGCATTTTCCGGAAAGGACTGCACAAAGGTTGACCGTTCAGCGGCATATGCGGCGCGTTATGTTGCGAAGAACATCGTAGCGGCAGGCCTCGCAGACAAATGCGAGATCCAGCTGTCCTACGCGATCGGTGTTGCGCATCCGACTTCGGTTCAAGTATTTACAGAGGGAACCGGAAAGCTTTCGGATGAGAAGCTGACTGAGATCGTCCGCGAAAACTTCGATCTTCGTCCGGCAGGCATCATCAAGATGCTGGATCTCCGCCGTCCGATCTACAAGCAGACCGCGGCGTACGGTCATTTCGGCCGCACCGATATCGATCTTCCGTGGGAGGCTACCGATAAAGCCGACAGTCTGAAGAAATATCTTCAGTAAAACCGTTTGACATTCTGAAAATATGCGGGCGCGCACTGCTTCAGATTTCTGAAGGGTGCGCGCCCGTTTTATAAATAATTAAGAAATAGACCGATGGCCATATGGTAGAATGATCAGGTAAAAGTATGGTTTTTTAGTAATTTTCACAACATTGTCTATGAAAAATAAAAAAGGCATGCACCTGAAAACGAGAATCGGAATCGCGTTTTTTGTGATTCTGCTGGTCCCGGTTATCCTGGCGGGGATTCTCTTTCTGTGCCTTGCAAATTATAAAGTGAAGGAATTCGGAAAGAAGTACGGGATCGAAAATCCGACGTATGAGAATCTCTATGATCAGTCGCTGATGGTCTCCCGGCTTCTCGACGATCAGATTCGCAGGATCCGGAGCGAGACGGAAAATGACCAGAAAAAGCTCGGTGACAACGCCTGGCTGAACAGCAAAAATCAGGAACTGGAAAAGCTTCATTGTTTTATCGCGATCCGCAGTGAAAACGGCATCTATTACAACGGAAGTACGACGATCAGTGATGAAAAACTGATGCAGATTCTGCCGGCACTCAGGGAGACGTATGCCGCGTCAGACAGCAGTATCTATATCCGAACGGCGGATCAGGCGCTGATCAAGCGGATGGATTTTGAGATGACGGACGGCTCCCGTGCGAGTCTGTTTCTGATCGCGGAACTGAACCGTGCGATTCCGGAGATCAAGGAGTGGCTGATCGAAGTCGCCGTCTGCATTTTTCTTGTTCTTGCTCTGACCTGCCTCTTCACCAGTATCTGGATTTATCACAGCATCGATATCCCGCTCCGCGAGGTGAAGAATGCGACGAGGCAGATCCGTGACGGCAATCTCGATTACCGGCTCGATACCGGGAGCACCATCACCGAGATCACGGAGCTTGGCGAGGATTTTGAGGATATGCGCCAGCGTCTGAAGGAATCGGCGGAGGAGAAGCTTGAGGGGGATAAGGAGAGCAAAGAACTGCTCAGCAACATTTCCCATGATCTGAAAACCCCGATCACTGCGATCAAGGGATATGCCCTCGGCCTGATGGACGGCGTTGCGAACACGCCGGAAAAAATGGACCGCTATGTCCGTACGATCTATAATAAGGCGAATGATATGGACAATCTGATCGATGAGCTGACGCTCTATTCGAAGATTGATACGAACCGGATACCGTACAACTTCGCGCGGATTCATATCGCCGATTATTTTGAGGACTGCGTGGAGGACATCCGCATCGAGCTGCAGGAGCGGGGAATTGATCTGATTTACTTTAATTATCTGCACGACGATGCGGTTGTCATAGCGGATGCGGAGCAGCTGAAGCGGGTGATCAACAATATTATCAGCAACTCGGTCAAGTATATGGACAAACCACGGGGCGTGATCAATATCCGTCTGCGTGATGTCGGAGATTTTGTGCAGGTCGAGATCGAGGATAACGGGCGGGGAATCGACCAGCATGAGCTGACGAGGATCTTCGACCGTTTTTACCGGACGGATCAGTCGAGAAACAGCCGGATCCGGGGCAGCGGGATCGGTCTGTCGATTGTCCACAAGATTATTTCGGATCACGAGGGGAAAGTCTGGGCGACGAGTAAAAAGGGCGTCGGTACCGTGATTTACTTCGTACTGAGAAAATATCAGGAGGTGCCTGAAACAAATGAGCAAGATACTGATCATTGAAGATGAGGAGTCGATCGCAAATCTGGAAAAAGATTATCTTGAGCTTTCAGATTTTGATGTGACGATCGCAAACGACGGTGAGTCCGGTCTGAAGCTGGCGCTATCGGGAGAATTTGATCTGATCGTTCTAGACCTGATGCTTCCGGGTGTGGATGGGTTTGAGATCTGCAAAAAAGTGCGCGCGGAGAGTGAGATTCCGGTGATCATCGTGTCGGCCAGAAAGGACGACATCGATAAAATCCGCGGGCTCGGACTCGGCGCGGATGATTATATGACGAAACCGTTCTCGCCGAGTGAGATGGTAGCGCGCGTCAAGGCGCATCTTTCACGCTATGAACGTCTCAAGAGCGGAGACCGGCCGAAAAATGATATCATTGAGATTCGCGGGATCAAGATCGACAAGACGGCGCGCCGTGTATGGGTGGATGGAACGGAGAAGCAGTTTACGAACAAGGAGTTCGATCTGCTCACATTTCTGGCGGAAAATCCAAATCATGTTTTCACGAAGGAAGAGCTGTTCCGAAAAATCTGGAATATGGATTCGGTGGGGGATATCGCGACCGTCACGGTTCATATCAAGAAAATCCGGGAGAAAATCGAGTTCAATACATCGAAACCCCAGTATATTGAGACGATCTGGGGCGTCGGCTACCGGTTTAAAATATAAAATCGAGCCGGAATTTTGTCAGGGCCGGTTCCCTGGCCCTGTTCTACTGTGAAATGAGGGAGAAGAAAATGAAAAAACTGTCAACATTTCAGTCTGCGCTGATCTGGTTCGGCGCGGGTGTTTCGATCGCGGAAATCCTGACGGGAACCTATTTTGCGTCCCTGGGATTTTCGAGCGCGGTCGCCGCGATTCTGCTGGGTCATCTGATCGGCGGTGTTTTGATGTTCCTGGCCGGTCTGATCGGCGGACAGACCGGAAAGAGCGCCATGGAAACGACGAAGATGAGCTTCGGAAGCCGCGGAGGACTTCTGTTCGCGGTGCTGAATGTTCTTCAGCTTGTCGGATGGACCGCGATCATGATTTATGACGGAGCAATGTCGCTGAAGGGGCTTTTCAGCGCCCCGCCGGCGGTGTTCGCGGTCATCATCGGCGGCCTGATTCTTGTCTGGATCGCGGTCGGCGTCACGAATCTGGGTCTGATCAACAAGATCTCCATGGCGGCGCTTCTGATCCTGACAATTGTGCTCTGCGTGATCATTTTCCGCTCCGGAATTCCGGCGAATGCAGGAGATGCTTCGCTGACGTTCGGTGCGGCGGTCGAGCTCGCGGTGGCGATGCCGCTCTCCTGGCTGCCGCTGATCTCGGATTATACAAGAGAAGCGGCGAGGCCGCTGCAGGCGACGTGGGCCAGCGTCGTGACGTACAGCCTCGTTTCCTGCTGGATGTTTTTTATCGGGATGGGCGCGGCTCTCTGTACGGGTGAGAGCAATATCGTGGCGATCATGGTTCGCGCGGGACTCGGCGCGGCGGCACTGATTATCCTGATCCTGTCCACGGTCACGACGACCTTCCTGGATGCCTGGTCCGCAGGAATTTCCGCGGAATCGCTGAGCAAAAAGCTGAACGGAAAACGGATCGCCATGATTGTGACGGTGATCGGAACGATTGGAGCGGTTCTGTTTAATATGGACGACATCACAGGTTTTCTCTATCTGATCGGATCGGTCTTTGCCCCGATGATTGCGGTTCAGATCGCGGATTATTTTATTCTGCGGAACCGGAAGGGGACGGATCGCCCCTTCGGCTGGGTCAATCTTGTCTGCTGGCTGGTCGGATTTATCGTCTACCGCCTGCTGATGCGAGTGAATATCCCGATCGGAAATACGCTGCCGGATATCCTGATCACCGTGCTGATCACTGCGGCAGTGCAGAAGATCCTTCACAGAGGGCAGACCGAAGCAGTTTCCCGGTCGTAAATCATAAAAAAGAATTACATATTTATAAAAATGTACAATTAATGTACGAATCTGCCAGGATAGAACAATCAGCGGGAAACATAAGAGAGACCGGCGCGAAATGCCGGCTGAAAGGAGCTTGCGATGGGTGAGATTATTCTTGTTGCAGAATCCGGAGCGGATATTTCTCCGGAGCTTGTGCAGCAGTATGGGATTTATATCGTGCCGATGCATGTGACCTTTGACGGGGTTACAAGGAGAGATCCGGATATTGATCCGCAGGAGATCGTGGATTATTATGACCGGACCGGAAAAGTGCCGAAAACAAGCGGATCGAACATTGATGATTTCAACCGTGTATTTGACCAGATTCATGAAGAACATCCGGACGCTCAGATTCTTTACCTGGCATATTCCGCGGCGACGACGGTTTCGTATTCGTGCGGAGTGCTTGCCGCGAAGGACCGGAGTTATGTGACGGCGGTGGATACAAAACTCGTGACGGGAGGCCAGTGCGCGCTCGTGGTGCGAATGGCCCAGAAGATTGCGAAGCACCCGGAATGGGATGTGCAGACGGCAGCGGCGGAGGCAGAAAAGCTTGTGAAGAGGACACATGTGTGCTTCGTCCCCCGGAAACTGGATTTTCTTCGTGCGGGCGGACGCTGCACGAATGCAAAAGCACTTCTCGGAAATATCCTCCATATCGTACCGCTGATTGATGTGAAAGACGGGCTTCTTGTGGCGGTAAAAAACTACCGCGGCCGCTTTTCAGGCGTGATCAGGCGTGTGATGAAAGAGTACACGGAGCAGTATCGCCTGCTTCGCTCGATTTTATATGTGATGGTGACACCCGGTTTTGAGGAGCCGATGCGGGCGGTCGTGAAACAGACCGCGGACGAGCTGGGATTCCGGGAACTTGTCTGGCTCAGAACCGGTTCGGTTATTACGGCGCACGGAGGAACCGGTGCATTCGGAATCGCCGGCTTTGAAGAGGACGGAAGAGCATAAAAAGGTCCGAAGATGGGTAAGCAGGCCGAAAAGACCGTTCACTGCCTTCCGTATCCGTACCGGACAATCAGCTTTTGAAGACGGCTGTCCCATTTTCTGAAGTTCAGGGACTCAAAACCTTCGCAGAGTCCGATGGATTCTTCGCAGCATCCCGGGCAGTACCGGATGACGTACCAGATCTCATCCTGCGTGCGGGCGGAACTCAGCGTTCCGGCCGCAGCTGCGGCCTGCCCGGGCAGGAAGCACTCTTCCAGGGCGCGGCGGATGGAGGATCCGGGACGGATCGTCTGTACAGTTTCATTCGCGGCACTGAGTATC
>Ga0256406_1007552_pt1 | contig 10266 bp, 7 predicted proteins | sample RumenRJG_03DNA_FD_185986 | JGI IMG/M metagenome (GOLD analysis project Ga0256406, IMG submission 185986) | Bovine rumen microbial communities from Lethbridge, Alberta, Canada - RJG_03 | ecosystem: Host-associated > Mammals > Digestive system > Stomach > Rumen | place: Canada: Alberta | collected...
CAAAAGAGGTTGTAAACAATAATTTCAAAAGCTTATTTAAAAATACTTTTTCAGACTCTGGATATGATGTAAATAGCGTAGATAGAATAAATCCTAATTTACCAATTGTTTTTGAAGCAATTACGTACAAACAAAGCGTAGATGGAAAATATGATATTGATATACATGTTCCAATGATAAATGTTAATAATGTGTTGGCACAAGGTTACAATGAAAATACTCAAAGAATTTTTGTTAACAAAGCAAATCAAATTATTACAGCAAGCTCTAATCAAGAAACAACAGATGATACAGAGCAAACTACTACAGAAAGTGAAGTAAACACAAATGATATTGCTACAATAAATGCAAATACAATTACAAATATAGATGTGACTGGAACAACCACAACTACAACAACACCTGTAGGAAAAACAACTTATACAATTGACTATACTGGTTATATAAATAATGATGTGTTATCTTTAGTAATTATGGCTTCATTAAAAGAGGGAACAAATCCACAAAGAGTAATGATTCAAACATACAATTACAATTTAAAAACAAAGCAAAATGTTAATATAAAAAATGTAATTTCAAATAGAGGATTAGATAAATCTGCAGTAAATAGCAAAATTCAAAAATATGTTGCAAAGGCTGCAGAAGATGCAAGTGCTGCTTCAGCAATAGGGCAAGAAGTTTACCAAAGAGATTTAACTAGCGAAATTTACAATGTTGATAATGTAAAGACATTCTTCCAAGGTCCTAATATGGAATTATACATTGTATATGCTTATGGAAATGTTGCAAACACATCAGAGATGGATATAATTGAAATATAAAAAATAAATCGTTTGTCGAATTTTTGAAGAATTTGACGAACGATTTTTCTTGACATATAGGCCTTTAGCCATTATAATAAATTTATAAATTCAAAAGGTTTTTAATTCAAAAATTTTTGAAATCATTTTAAATTAAAAAATTTTTAAAATCAAAACAAATTAAAATCAGAATAAAAATCAGAATTAAAATTGAAATCAGAATTGAAATTAGAATCAAAATTAAATTCAAAAAGAAAAGAGAAAAGTAAATATGTTATCCATTGTAAAAAGTATTGCGCTCAATGGGCTTGATGGCTATGTGGTTAATGTGCAAGTTGATGTTTCTGCCGGAATTCCATCATGGGAAATTGTTGGCTTGCCTGATACGAGTATAAAGGAATCTAAAGAGAGAGTTAAAACAGCAATTAAAAACGTTGTGAATGAAAGTCTGAGTAAGAAAATTGTTGTGAATTTAGCTCCTGCAGATATTAAAAAAGAGGGATCTTTTTTAGATTTGCCAATTGCGATTGGAGTGCTTAAAAGTATTGGAAAAATAAATAATGATAATCTAGAAGATGTTGCTTTTGTAGGCGAACTGTCTTTAGATGGTGAGGTTAATGGCGTTTATGGAATTTTGCCTATTTGTATTGAGGCTAAAAAATTAGGAATTAAGAAATTAATCATTCCTAATAAAAATTTGAATGAGGCTTCTATTGTTGATGAAATTCAAATTTATGGAGCGGATAATTTGTATGATGTTGTTGAATTTCTCAATGGTACGAAAGCGCTTAAACAAGAGAAAAGAGATTGGAAAAGTTTACTCTATGATGAAGATAAATATGATATTGATTTTTCTGATGTTAAGGGACAAGAAAATGCTAAAAGAGGACTGGAGATTGCTGCTGCTGGAGGCCATAATTGTCTAATGATTGGCAGTCCTGGGAGTGGAAAGACAATGCTAGCAAATAGAATTCCAACAATATTGCCTGAATTAACTTTTGAGGAAGCTCTTGAGATTACTAAAATTCATAGTATTGCAGGGGAACTTGATAGCCAAAATCCTATTATCACAAAAAGACCTTTTAGAAGCCCTCATCATACCATTTCTAGTTCTGCATTAATTGGAGGTGGAAGAATACCAAACCCTGGGGAGATTAGTTTGTCACATTTTGGAGTGCTATTTTTAGATGAACTTCCAGAATTTAATAAACATACTTTGGAACAGTTAAGAGGCCCATTAGAAGATAACAAAGTTACTATTAGTAGAGTTAATGCCAAAATTACATATCCTAGTAAATTTATGCTTATTGCTTCTATGAACCCATGTCCATGTGGATATTATGGTTCTAATATTAAAGATTGTACTTGTTCAAGAGAGGCTATTACAAAGTATATGTCTCAAATAAGTGGACCATTGCTAGATAGAATTGATATTCAAATTGAGGTCCAAAATGTTGAATATAAAAAATTAGAAAGCAATGACAAAATTGAAACATCTAGTGAGATTAGAAAAAGAGTAAATGAAGCAAGAAAAATTCAATTGGAAAGATATAAAGATGAAGGTATTTTTTCAAATTCAGAACTAACGCCAAAGATGATAAAAAAGTATTGTAAACTTGATATAAATTCAAAAATGATTTTGGAAAAAGCGTTTAATAAATTGGGATTGAGTGCAAGAGCATATAATAGAATTTTAAAAGTTGCAAGGACAATTGCGGATTTGGATAAGTCTAAAGACATACAAACTGGTCATATTGCAGAGGCTATACAATATAGAAGTTTAGATAAAAAATATTTCTAAATTGATTTAAAATAAAAGAATAATAAGGAGAAAAATATTGGAGATAAAAGTATTAAATAAAAAGTGTAATGATTTTCCAACATTATTGAAAGAATTAAAAGATTGCCCTGAAGAATTGTATTGTATGGGTAATATTGAGTTACTAAATAAACCATCGATAGCGATTGTTGGAACTCGTGATATAGATGAATACGGAATTAGTCAAACAAAAAGATTTTCAAGTATATTATCTCAAAAAGGATTAACTATTGTAAGTGGATTGGCTAGAGGAGTTGATTCTTATGCTCATTTTAGTTCAATGAAAAATGATGGGAAAACTATTGCTGTAATTGCTTCAGGATTTAATCATATTTATCCTCCTGAAAACATCGGATTATTTAATGAAATTTTAGAAAATGATGGACTAATTATAAGCGAATGGGAGCCTGATAAAGAAGTTGATATGAGAATGTTTCCAAGAAGAAATAGAATTATTAGCGGACTATCTGTTGGAACATTAGTTATTGAAGCAAAGTTTAGAAGTGGTAGTGGAATTACTGCAAGGCTTGCTAATGATCAAAATCGAGAAGTGTTTTGTATACCTGGAGACATTGATAATATTAGAAGTGTACGAACTAATTTACTTATTATGAATGGAGCAAATTTAGTTACATCTCCTTATGACATTTTAGACACTTTAGAATATGATAATTTATTTGAAAAAAATAATAAAGAAATAAAATTGGATGAAGAATATAAAGAAATTATAGATAAAATAGGGGACACACCTATTAATGCTAATAGGATTGCAAGAATAATTGAAAAGCCTATAAGTTATGTTAATGAAAGACTTACAATACTTGAATTAGATGGATTTATAAAATCTGATAATAGAGGAAATTACAACAGAGTAAATGAAGGAAATTCTTAATGAAAAATGAGAAGAAAAAACTTGGAAAAGTTGGAGAAGATATCGCATCAAAGTATTTAGAAAATAAAGGATACACAATAATAGAAAGAAATTTTTCGTGTAAAAATGGAGAAATAGATATTATTGCTTTTGACAATGATACAAATGAAATCGTCTTTATTGAAGTAAAAACAAGGTCAAATTCAAATTATGGTTATCCTATTGAAGCCGTTACAAAAATAAAGCAGAAACACATAGTTTCTGCTTCAAAGTTCTTTATTTATTCTAATAAACTCGAAAAATTTAATATAAGATTTGATGTAATTGAAATATTGAAAAAAGATAAATTTTATATTAGGCAAACAAAGAATTGTCAATTTTTATAATATTAGTAAAATCCTATTTAATAAATTTGCATTATAATATTTCTAAAACAAATTTTAATTTTATAAATTATACATATTATCTTTTTTAATCCATACTGAAACACTTCCACCATTGCAATAGAAAATTCCGTTTCCTTCGTTATCAACATAAACAGTTTCTTTAACATTTCCTGTACAATCATAAAGAATAGAGTTTGCTAAATTTTTTCCAACATTCATTTGCTTTCCACCACCAGGCCCATCGCTTAATATTACAGCCATTCCAGAATCTTGATGATAATAATCGCCTTCTCTAGTCCAACCGATTATATCATGATCATCAAAATAATCATGTTCTTCGCCATAAGCAATATTTTTTCTCACTTGCAAAAATATATCTAAAAGTTCTTTCATAGGAGGAATATTTTTTGCAGGAATTCCATAATAGTCACCATAAAAAATGCAAGGAATTCCAACATTTCTAAACATTATCATTGCATAGGCAAGAGGCTTAAACCATTCTTGAACCCATGATTCCAATGATTGACCTGGCTCAGTATCATGATTATCAACAAATGTTACTGCTTTTGATGGTCTTCTATCAACAAGGGTGTCTTCAAAAATTGAACCCATATCAAAATTGCCATTACTCTTTGAGGCAATTTGAAATCTATCATGTAGTGGAACATCAAATAAACTTGTAATATTGGGATTATAATCAAGGTAGTACAAAAGAGTATCAATGTTTACACTAAAATATTCACCAACTGTATAAAAAGTTTTATTAAAATATGAATTCATATCTTCTAGCCAACTCTTATAAAAAGAATATCTTATGTGCTTTATTGCATCAAGCCTGAAACCATCAACATGAGTTTCATTTACAAACCATTTTCCCCAATTATGAAGATCTTCAACCATATCGTGATTGTTGAAGTCAACATCATCTCCCATTAAGTAATCATAATTTCCACGTTCTTTATCAACATCTTCAGCAAATCTTTTACCATAAAATCTAAAAATTCCATTTTCTTTTTTTAAGTCATCATAATCAACTGAAGAAAAATCTGTCCAATCTAATTTTAAAGATGAATATTTATTATTTCTACCTTCAAAATTAAACTTTGTCCATGTTTTTATTTTTCTGTAATCTTCTATAACTTTATTTCTATCGTCATAATCTACTTTGCAAGCCAATACTTCTTCAGATTCATCAGCGCCCATTTTATGATTTAAAACTATATCTGCTAATACTTGTATTCCTTCAACTTGCAAAGAGTTGATTGCAGCAATATATTGATCTTTTGTACCATATTTTGTGCGAACAGTTCCTTTTTGATTAAATTCGCCTAAATCGTACAAATCATATACGCCATAACCTGTATCATTTATTCCACTAGCAGCTTTAAAAGCAGGTGGAAGCCACACAGAGGTTATTCCATTTTTCTTTAATTCAGGAGCGGCATTTATCAATTTTGTCCATAAGTTGCAATCATTTGGTAAATACCATTCAAAACATTGCATCATAGTTTTATTATTATTTTTCATTTGTTTACCTCGTATAATAAATTTATAGCTGAAGCTTTTATTATATAAGCATTTAGTTTATTACTAATTTGTCTTTTATAAAATTTGCAAATTTTTTACATATCAATTATAAAATAAAAAATTAAACAAAACAAGACTAACGCTCAAAATTATCTAAACTTTCAAATTGATAATTTTGATTTTTGATTTCTTTTATAATATCGTCTAAAATATTAGCATTATCTTTTGAAGTAGCATGTAATAACATAATTTCTCCATTATGCAAATTATCAAGAATTTTCTTTTTTGCATATTCTTCTTTTCCTTGTTTATTGTCATCCCAATCATCATAGGCAAAAGACCAAAGCACAGGAGTAAAGCCAAGTTTTTTTACATACGCTAAATTGGCTTCACTAAATTCACCTTTGGGCGGTCTCATATATTTCATTTCATAGTCAAAATTTTCATATACTTTTTTATTTAAATCAAGCAATTCTTTATTTATTACTTCCTCTGTACAATCAGGCATACTTTTGTGATTAACAGTATGATTCCCTAAAATATGACCATCGTTAATTATTCTTTGAATTATATCTGGACTAGTTTTTACAAATTGACCTGTAATAAAAAATGTAGCATTGACATTATTGTTTTTCAGTGTGTCCAAAATTTGATTCATATAACCTCCATCATAACCAACATCAAATGTTAAATAGATTTTGTTAGAATTTTTATTTCCAATTGAAAGCCCGTCAAATTCATCTAATATTTCTTTTGCGTTTTTATCCAGTTCAGGTTGCTCATGATTTTTACTTCTTTTCAATCCCCAGCATATTTTCTTTGTACTCAATGCTTTTGAACTTACCATAATGTAATTATTAACTTTTTTAGCAACGTTTAATCCTTTAAAATCAGAGCAAATACTTGCAGTAAATATAATAAAAATAACAAACAGTAAAAATACAATAACAACAACAATGTTTATTGCTTTATTCATCAACCAGTTTTTAAAACAGAAAAAATTCATACCAATCCTCTTCAAAAATATTTATTAAAATATATTCTATACTGATTAAAATATGAAAAAACTTAAATAAAAATAACATAATATTTAATAGTGTGATTTTGAATTTGTAATTACTATATTTTTTGTAAATCCAATTTATAAATAAAAAATGAATGCTTAAAATGCAAAATTTAATTGAATTGTAACAACTTTTTCACACTTCTTTCACATTTCTAGGTTATTATAATGCTAGATGTTGAAAAATAATTTTCAATAGGCTATAGTATAGATATAAATTATTTATGTAATTTGAAAGGAAGTATTTTAAAATGGATAATAATTATATTAATGCAAATGCTGCAGAAATGAAAAACAAAGTAAACAAGCAATCACAGAAAAAAGAAAAAGGAAATCATTCATTTGGAAAAACTGTAGTAATTCCTTTTGTAAGTGGTATACTTGGTGCTGCATTAGTTATGGGTACATGTTATAATATACCTGCAGTACATTCAGCATTAACGGAAAATAAAAATACTACAACAGATAGTTCAGCAAATATTAATTATAATAACGTAAATACAAATTTGGTTTCACTATCTAATTTTTCTGATACAGGAGTTTATGTTGCACAAAAAGTTTTACCTTCAGTAGTTGGTATTAAAGTAACTTACTCTGTAAATAGTGTATTTTCTAGCAAATTATCAACAGCTTCTGCCGAAGGCTCAGGTGTAATAATAAGTGATGATGGATATATTTTGACAAACAATCATGTTGTATCAAGCTCAACAACAAATAGTTCTTCAAACTTATTTTATGAAATTCAAGAAGCTACAAAAATTACAGTTTCATTATATAATGATAAAACTGAATATGAAGCAAAGATTGTTGGAACAGATGCTCAAACAGATTTAGCTGTTATTAAAATTGATAAGACTGGATTGACCGCTGCAACATTAGGAGATTCTGATGCTGTTCAAGTTGGTGAATGGTGCATGGCAATTGGAAATCCATTAGGAATGGAAAGCAGTGTTACAACAGGTTCAATAAGTGCATTAAATAGAAGTGTAACAGATAGTGAAGGAAAAGAATATAATGTTATTCAAACAGATGCCGCTATAAATTCAGGAAATAGTGGTGGAGCTTTAGTTAATAGCAAAGGTGAAGTCATAGGAATTAATACAATCAAGGCATCAGGAACAGGTGTTGAAGGATTAGGATTTGCAATTCCAATCAATTCAACAAAGTCAATTTATAGTGATTTGATTCAATACAATAAAGTTAAGAGACCTTATATTGGAATATCAGGAAGCGACATAACTGATGAAGTTATAAAAGCAAATCCAACATATAATCTAGTAAAAGGTGCTTATGTAAGAAGTGTTGAAGATTATTCTCCAGCTCAAAGAGCAGGACTACAAGTAGGAGACATAATTGTAAAAGCTGATGGTCAAACTGTTGAAACAATGGATCAATTAAATGAAATTAAGAATAAACATTCAATAGGAGACACGATAAAATTAACAATTAATAGAAATGAAAAAGAACAAGATATAGAAATAAAATTAGCAGAACAACCATAGTTAGTTCACACAATGGACAAATTCTATTATTATAATATAAGCATAATCAGATAGAGATACCTGGTTATAATATAGAAAACATCCCCTTTTATTTTCAAAAAAGCAATGGCATACGCCATTGCTTTTTTTATTATTCAAATTAATAGGTAAATATTCTTGAAAAATTACAGTTGCAATTGTATAATTATTTTGGAGGAAAAATGGATACATATAAATATAATAATATATTTTTAACTAATAATATTAATAAAGCAAATTGTATAACACATTCTGGAACATTTCATGTTGATGATGTTATGGCTACGGTTTTTCTTAGCAAAATATTAGATAGAGTTATATTGCTTAGAGTTCCAACAACTAATGAGTTGCAAACACAAAATAAAGTTATTTTTGACATTGGCTATGGTGAATTTGATCATCATCAGAAGAATAGAAATGGAAAAAGAAAAAATGGAATATACTATTCTTCTATTGGTTTGCTATGGAAAAAATACGGAATGGAATATTTGAGAGAACAGAATGTTAAATATTTAGAAAAAACTTTTGAATATATGGATAGTGAGCTTATTCAATATATTGATGCTACCGATAATATGCAACAAGAATATTTAAAAAGTAAAATTTCTCCTGATTTTGTTAAACTTTGTAATCCTCAGTGGAATGAAGATATTCCTGAAGAAGAAGGATTTATTAATGCAGTAAAACTAGGCAATGAATTTTGGGACATATATATAAAACACGCAATTGCAGAAGTTGAAGCAATAGAAATTATTCTAGATAAAGTAAATAATTCAGATGATATTTATGTTGCGTTTGAAAAAGATTTACCATATAGAAAGGCAATTCCAAAAATAGAAAATAAAAAAGTCAAGTATTTAATATTTAAATCAAGAAGACAAGGCTATGATATTAGAGCAATATATGATGCACATAAATTTAAAAGTCAAATTTCTAAAGCAAACGACTTGGATAAAATAAAAAAAGAAACAAATGTCAGTGATTTAATTTATACAGATACTAATGGAAAATTATGTTGTACTAACACATTGGAGAGTGCAATAAAAATAATAAAATTTAATGAAAGTTAGTTTGAGATAATGATTTATGTTATTAAATACTGAAATAATTTTATAATACAATTGGTTTTAAAAAATTATTATATCATATTATTTGCATTGAAAAAGCAAGCCACATGTGATAGAATGTAAAGCGAAAATAATAGAAGATTGGGAAAAAATATGAGAAATGATTGAAAATATAAAATACCTAGATCAAAATACATGCCTAGATATGAATGATTTCAATTTTATGATAGGTTTTGTAGATGATCCAGAACATGATATTTTACATGCAATGACAGAAGAAGAACAAGTTGATTTTTATAAAAGAATGAATCAAGAATTTAGAGGAACATCATTAGATTATGGAGTACGTAATACATGGTTTGCAGAATTCAATCCAACTTATTGCTCAAATTGTGATAATTGTGGTGAAAAGTTCTTCTTATTAGAGCGTAACGGAGATATTTATTCTTGTGTTAGAGGACAAAAACATAATGAATTTTATTATGGAAATATTTATAAAGACGATGTCCAAACAATACTTCAAAATGCACAGAATAAAATATTTGAAATAGATAAAAAAATTGGCTTCAATGAAGAATGTGCAAATTGCAAGTACTTGTATTTGTGCAAAACAGGTTGTCCATTTGTAAGAAATAAATATAATTCAAATAAATCATATACTTGCAAACTTCAACAAGAAATTTATAAAGACAATCCTGACTTATATCCAGAGGATATTCATAATGATGGAAGCGTTTATGTTTATATTAAAAAAGTACATCCTGAACTTATGGAAAAATATTATCCAAAAGACAAAAAAATAGTATGGGATGATATTCCAAGTTTAACATCAATAATTGAGCAAGATCCGAAATTACAAAAAATATATTCCAAAGAAGCATTCATTTTAAATGTTGATGGAACAGAATATAAATTGGAATCACAAATTTTAAGAAGTAAAAGAGAAATAATTTATTTGACTGATGAAAGCAAAGTTAAATTATATATAAAAAAAGGTGTATTGGAAGATAGCTTATATCCTGCTAGCAATTCTCTTTATATGATGTTATTAAGTGGAAATTTAACACAATATGGAGATGAAAATAGAGTAAAGCAAGAGCACATTATGACACACCAAATTTTTACTAATACAATTCAAAAAGAACCATCTGATAAAGAAAATTATTATTGTGTTGACATTTCTAAAATATTAAGATTATATTACGATAAACTA
>Ga0256406_1007553_pt1 | contig 10265 bp, 5 predicted proteins | sample RumenRJG_03DNA_FD_185986 | JGI IMG/M metagenome (GOLD analysis project Ga0256406, IMG submission 185986) | Bovine rumen microbial communities from Lethbridge, Alberta, Canada - RJG_03 | ecosystem: Host-associated > Mammals > Digestive system > Stomach > Rumen | place: Canada: Alberta | collected...
ATCACCTTTGTCGACAGCGACGATTACATCCAGGCCGACACCTACCGTCCATTGCTGTCTATCATCGGCGACGGCTACGATATCGTGGAGTATCCCGTGGAAAGGGAGACACCACAAGGGCTCAAGCTCCTCAGCTACGGCAACCACACCTATACCAGCATGCAGTCGTACTGGGTAGACGCACGTGGCTACGAACACGCCTATGCGTGGAACAAGCTCTATCGACGGACCCTCTTCGACAACGTGCAGTACCCCGAAGGACAGGTCTTTGAGGACGTGCCCACGCTCTACCAGTTGTTGCGCCATGCACACACAGTGCATACTACAGAAGCCGGACGCTACCACTACACGTCCAATCCGAAGGGCATCACGCAGCAGGCCGACGGTAAAGATCTCGGCTTACTGCTCAAGACACACGTGGACATCCTGACGGCCAATACCCTGTCCAACGACTGTCGCGGCTTAGGCGAGTACTACCGTCATGTGCTCAACATCCAGCTCTCTGTATTCGACCTGACAGGCGACGTCCATGACCTGATCCTGCCCGTACGCCCGTACTGGGGCAGTATCAAACTCTTGGCGCTGCACCTGCTTGGGCTGCGTCGCCTCTGCCGGTTGCACCGACGCTACTTTCAACTCACCACGAAACACGCAAAATAACAACAGGACCAATCCACTAAATAATTTAACAATACACAAAAAACTAATGAAAGCATTTCGACATTTACTCTCACTATCACTCGTGGCCCTACTGACCTTGTTGCTGACCGCAGGCACAAACGTTACAACAGTCTTTGTTATCGGCGACTCCACAGCCGCAGAGAAAAGCCATCCCGACACCAATCCCGAAAGAGGCTGGGGCATGGTGCTTCAAGGCTTTTTCGACAAAAACGTGCGTGTGGAGAACCATGCCGTCAACGGCCGTTCGTCAAAGAGCTTCATCGACGAGGGCCGCTGGCAGAAAGTGCTCGACCGCATCAAGCCCGGTGACTACGTCCTCATTCAGTTCGGCCACAACGATGAGAAGTCCAATCCTAAGCGGCACACCGATCCCGGAACGACATTCGACGCCAACCTGACACGCTATGTCAATGAGACGCGCGCCAAAGGCGGCATACCCGTACTGTTGAGCTGTGTGGTGAGACGCAACTTCCTGCGCACCGTCAACGACAGCATCGAAGACGAATCACTCCGCAACACAAAGTATGAAGACGAGAAAATCAACTCCGACACACTCATCGATACTCACGGAGCCTACAAAGACGTGCCCCGCTATCTGGCGAAGCGTCTCAACGTGCCCTTCGTCGACGCCAATCGTCAGACACACGACTTGGAGCAAGGTCTGGGCATCGAAGGCTCACGCAAGCTGCACATGTGGTTCCGGCCAGGAGAAGTAAAGAGCATTCCCAAAGGAAGACATGACAACACCCACTACAACGTCTATGGCGCACACCTCGTGGCAGGCATCATCGCAGACGCTCTCGCCAAAGAGGTACCACAACTCGGCAAGCATGTCGTCCACTATGACTACATCGTCTCACGCCAAGGGCGCGGCAACTTCATGAGTCTGCAGAAGGCCGTCGACGCCATCCCTGCCGGCAAGAAGGTTAGAGTGTATGTTCTTGACGGCAAATGGGACCGTCCTACCTGGAATAAGAAAGAGAAGAAGATCAAATTCGTACTCTATCCGGGAGCCAGCATCCAATAATGCGCCTCCCCCAACTCTTTATCATCGCATCAATAGCGACAACCTAATGACCCATACACAGGGACGGGACTTCCACCCGTCCCTATGTTGTCAAAAGCAGGGAGCACCCTATATTGACGCAAGCAGAATGATGGTATATGGAAGGAAAACACTCGGAATATATTTTACAAATCGCCATCTTTTTTTTAACACTTCAGAGTGACGAAAAACAGCCATAATCGAGTCGAAAGCATCATAAAATCACACCAACCTCGCTTACTCGATGAAAGGAAGATGGCGTATCGGCGATATTCCATTGACTTTTCGGCGAAACGCCATCGGCCTTTCGGTGAAACATCATCGGCCTTTCGGCGATATTACAGCCCCTTTTCGGCGATAATCGGAAGAAATGCAGGCGCACATTTCGCTATCAACTACATAACTTGTTAATTATCAACCTATTACCAATACGCTCAATAATCGGCATATTTCATGCCAACGACCAGCTTTTTGATTTGATCGCGGTTGTCAAAGGCCATTTAACATAAATAATTATTACACAGCCTTATGTCTGGTCTTGTGTCAGATACTATAGTCATTGAACGCAAGCCCCGCCTTCCACAAGCCATATCCGGCGTCAAAAAGACTATCATCAAAAATGGGTAAGCCTAAAGCCCAACTATTTACCCACTTTTGTGTATTGCAGGCATTTTTCATTCTTTTTAACTTTGCAGCAGAATTAATAATCTTGATTTCAGCGGGAAGCAACCTCTGCGGACTTCAAAGACAACATCAGATAAACGAACGATATGAACAATTTTTTCTACACTCTCATGATTGCGGCCCTTGCTGTGGGCGCAACCCAAGGAGCAAAAGCCCAGGTCAATGCCGCCGATTCAGTGATGAATCATGCAGGCGGTCATCGTCTAAGCGTGGGCGGTTATGGTGAGGCCGCTTTCAGCCGCATGTTCTACAGCGACAATGGCAACCGTTATTCCAAGCCAGGCTCCTACAAGAATGATCCCAGTCACGGACAGTTCGACATTCCCCATGCCGTTATCTATTTGGGCTATGACTTTGGCAAAGGCTGGACAATGGGGTCAGAGATAGAGTTTGAGCATGGCGGAACGGGCTCATCCATCGAGTACGAAGCCGACGAGGCCATAGAGTTTGAAAATGAGCAGGAGAAAGGCGGCGAGGTGGAACTGGAGCAGTTCTGGTTGCAAAAAACTTTCTCCCGTGCCCTCAACTTGCGCGCCGGACACATTGTCGTTCCTTTCGGTCTGACCAACGCCCATCACGAACCGCTCCATTTCTTCACCGTCTACCGTCCTGAGGGCGAGAGCACTATTCTGCCCTGCACCTGGCATCAGACCGGTGTGTCGCTCTTTGGCCGCATTGGGAAGTGGAGCTATAACGCCGAGTTTCTGGCCGGACTTGATATTTTCCACTTCTACGGTGCCAACTGGATACAGAACGGCACGCATAGTCCTTACGAGTTTGAACCGGCCAACAAATATGGCGGCTTTCTGCGTATTGACAACTACAGCATTGACGGCTTGCGCCTGGGTGCAAGCGGCTATTACGGCAAGGCTATGCACAACAGCGTGCCCCACGACATGGAAACGGGCACCAACAAGGATATCAAAGGCAATGTCTATTTAGGCAGCTTCGACTTCACTTTCAACAAGTACAACTGGGTAGTAAGAGGCAATGTCGATTACGGTTATGTGAGCGACGCTGGCCGCATCAATGCCATCAACCGTCCAGGCAACCCCTCCAACGGCATCACCCCATACGAGACAGGCAAGGGCTCCTCTTTCGGCAGCCACGCCATCGCCACGATGATCGAGGCCGGATATGACGTCTTTTCACAGATCGAAAAGCTCAGAGCCGACAATCAAAAGCTCTATGTCTTCGGCCACTTTGAATATTACGATTCCTACATCCATTCCACAACACGAAAATACTACAACAAACGTATCTGGGCCGGTGGCATCAACTACTACCCTATCCCGCAGATTGCCGTCAAGGCAGAGTATAATCACCGCGGACTTCACAGTCCATACAACAATGAGCCGTCAGTGAACATAGGCATCACCTACGAAGGCTTCTTCCTCTAACTCGTTTTTTCCCAATATCAAAATCATACAATACAATGAACAAACCACTACGTTTCCTTGCTATGGGATGCATGGCAAGCTTGATCACCTTTTCCTTCACTGCCTGCAGCAGCGATGACAACAACGAGCCTGTCACTGAGACCGACGTCACCATCAGCAGCAGTACTCTGTCTGACATTGTCTCCAACTATGTGGACAATGTGGTCAACCCCACTTACAGCGACCTTCATGCAGCCGCCGTGGAACTTCACACCGCTTGCAACGACCTCTACGCCAAGCGTAAGGCCGGAAGCGTAGAGCAGAGCGACATCGACGCCTGCTGCACAGCTTTCAAGAGTGCACGCCGTTACTGGGAGCAGAGCGAAGCCTTTCTTTACGGTGCAGCAACCAATGACGAGCTCGATCCCCACATGGACTCCTGGCCGCTCGACCAAAGCCAGCTGGCTGAGGCACTGACCAGCGCCAGCGTCATCGCGGGCATCACAGGCAGCAATCCTGCATATTTTGTCTATGAGAACAACAGTCACTTTGACTCTACCTTAGGCTTTCACGGACTTGAATTTATTCTCTTCCGCAATGGTGCCAACCGCCTGGCTACGGAGTTCAATCAGGAATATGAGTTGGCCAATGGTCTGAACACCAAGGGCGACAACCTCGCTCAGAATCAAGCCAAGCTGAAGACGGTGACCAACATTAACGAAGCAGCCTTCGCCGCTGCCGTTTCGGGCGATATTCAGAACATCACGTCACTGCTCGAATACGAGTGGGACGGAAACGCTGATCTTCAGACCTATCTCACCGACAATGCCCCATGGGTGCTCACAGGATCAAGCCACAACGGCAAGACCAGTACGGGCTCTACCTACGACGCAGCCGTGACCACGGTGGGCGGAAGCAACAGCCTGTTCAACAGCTGGCCGCTTAACCTGCAGAACATCTTTGTCGGAGGGTGCTCCAACATCGCGCAGGAAGTATACACTCAGAAGCTCGGACAGGCCTATCGCGTGGCTACAGGCAAGCCGCAGGCAGGCGAAGAGGGCACCGACGCTGCCGACTACATTGAGTCGCCGTATAGCAAGCGCTCGTTCTACGACTATCAAGACAACATCTACTCCATCCGCAACAGTCTTTATGGCCGCCGTGGCACCAGCGCCGACAACGAGCACATCACGCCCGATAAGAACTCACTCATGACGTTTCTGCAGAACAACAACACTACGCTCTACAATGAACTAAATACCCGACTGAACAACGCTATCAGCACACTGGAGAAAGCCAAGAAAAGCGGAACAGCCTTCATTGACGATCCCGCCAATGCTCAAGTGAAAGAATGTATCGACGCCGTGCAGGCACTCGACGACGAACTGAACATTGTAGGCACATGGTGCGCCCGCCACATCAGCGTGAAATAGTCTCAGTTGTTCAGTCATCATAAAAAAGGGCAGCATCGTGGCATGCGCGCTGCATGGCCACTGCTGTCTGTCCTTCAATCTTTAATTATTATGGCATTATGAAACAAAATAATATATTCAACCATCTTCTTCTGCTGTCCGCCAGCCTGGGCCTCATCGCCATGACAGGCTGCAGCGATGACAAAGTGAGTGACGAGGGAACAAAATCTGACGCCGCCTACATTGGCCAGGACGTTGGCAACTTCTCGGCCGACGAGTGGTTTCCCGGCGGACAGCTGGGAACCACCGACAACACGTCGTCAAGCGCCTTCTCCGACCAGACACCGGCTGTGGACAACGACAAGGAGCTCTTCGACCTTTTCTTCCAAGGCGAACAGATCTTTGAACGCCAATATACGGAGAACACGACAAAGGCATTCAGCGGTCTCGGCCCTGCCAGCGTGCGTCGGTCGTGTCTCGACTGCCACCCCGAATACGGTCACGGCAAGTGGAAGTCAAGCTATACCACTGCCTATGGCAACGGAATGGGTTATCTGCTTGTTGTCTATCATCCCAAAGGCGACGGCAGCATGAACTCCGACGGACAGTCCAACGACGGTGCCTTCATCAGCGAGGTCACCGGCATGCCACAGACGCAGGCCGTGGCTCCTTTCAAGGCACCTATCGACGAGAGTCAGATCCATCTGACCTGGCCCACGCTGACCAAGGCTGACTTCGAGGCCTACAAAGATCATAACACCGACTGGCAGTTCGACGCCGACGGCAATTTCATCTTCCCCGATGGAGAGAAGTTCACTCTGCGCTACCCCGACATCCGCATTCCGCAGTCGGCCTTCCGCACCGATCCCCTGCCCACCAACTATGCCGTGCGCATTGAGTCGACCATCGGCGTGGGCGGCACCGGCCTCATAGATGCCATCCCAGAGGACAGCATCAAGGCGCAATACAAGAAAGAATACCAATACTTAGCCAAGGCGCATCCTGAGAATGTGGGCGAATATATCAACGTTGCCTTCTATGACGGCTCCACCTTCGGCAGTCTCTACAACATAGGCAACGGCCAGTTTCTCAATGGCGGAAAGACGGTATCAGGCCAGAGCAAGATGCTCAAGCGCTACAGCTACGCCCTGACACGTGCCACCCTGCAAGATGCCAACGGTGCCAACGCCGTGTGGAACATCACCAATGTGAGCCGCAGCGACCGACCTTATCTCTACACCACAGCCGCATGGGCCAAGGCCATGAGCCAGGACCCTGACGTCATCGCCAAGATCAAGGCCGATCCATCATCACCCTACTATGCCGACGGCACCGACGCAGGCATCAAGGACGCTGTCGCCAACCTGCTTAGTCCCACTACCAACCAGTTCAACAACCAGTGGCACAACTTCTCACCAGAGATGAGCGACCAGCAGTTCTACGCCTTCATGGTCTGGCACCGGGGACTGGCTATTCCCCGCGCACGCAACCTGAACGATCCAGCCGTGCAACGCGGCAAGGAACTGTTCTATAAGATGGGATGCACCAGTTGCCACCGCCCAAAATGGGAGACGGGCGACGACAACTACTGGCTGCCCCAAATGATGGTCGACGCAGGCTACACCAAGCTGCCACGCTATGCCCACCAGACCATCTACCCCTACAGCGACTACGTACAACATAAGCTCTACATGAAAAACGACATTCATGGCTCATGGTGCCGTACCACCCCGCTCTGGGGACGTGGGCTGGAGCTACTCAACACAGGTGCTGAGGACCGACTGCACGACTGCCGTGCACGCAACGAGAAAGAAGCCATCCTCTGGCACATGTACAGCAAGGACAGCCATGCCTACTATTCTGCAAAGCAGTTCTATAAGCTTTCGAAAGAAGACAGAGACGCTGTCGTAGCCTTCATCAGAGCTATCTAATTCCTGTTAATGAGGCGTATCAGAAGTTCAGAACTTCCTGACTTCTGATACTGCCTCTGACCTTTGCATAATAACATGATGATCAAGAAGCTTGTTTACATCTTTTACATCCTGGTTGTACTGACACTGGCCACAGCCACCATCGTGGAGCATTTCATCGGTACACCCGCCACACATACCATCATCTATGGTTCATGGTGGTTCATCCTATTATGGGCTCTTCTGGCTTTTTGTGGCACCTTCTACCTCGTATCACAATTTCATCGCAGAAGGCTCACCGCCAAAGACTGCAACACATTGCTCATCCATCTGGCATTTGTCATCATCCTTCTTGGCGCCTTACTCACACACACCACTTCCTCGCAGGGCATCATTCATCTGCGCGGCGACAAGCCCATCGACCACTACGAGGAAATGACTGTCAACGGACAGACCCACAAGCTGCCCTTCTCCGTCAAGCTCAACAACTTCAAAGTGGACTACCATGACGGTACGTCATCACCGATGGACTATGAGACCCATTTCGACATCATGGACGGAGCAAAGAAACTCAATGCCTCAGTGTCGATGAATCACATCTTCACCTATCGTCATTACCGCATTTACCAGGCCAGCTTCGACACCGACAACATGGGAAGCTACCTCAGCGTCAACTATGACCCTTGGGGAATCACGACGACATACATAGGCTACACCATGCTCTTTCTCTCCCTTATTTTCATGCTCATATTGCCGGAAACGCCATTCCGCCAATTGCTTAGGTCACCACTGCTGCGAAAGGGACTGTTTGTCATGACACTCCTCATCCTCGCCCTACAAACAAGAGCCGGCAACAGCGGAATGCAGGTCAACGCCCCCATTGTGGACAAGGAGGTGGCAAAGAACTTCGGCCGACTGTTTATATACTACAACGGACGCATCTGTCCGGTGCAGACTTTCGCACTCGACTTCACACAGAAAATATACGGCAACCACCGCTATCGCAGTCTGACGGCAGAACAGGTGTTGCTAAGCTGGATCTTCTATGCGCCGGAATGGAGCAACGAGCCCTTTATCCACGTGAAGAGCAAGCCAATGCGCGAGCAACTCAACCTGAATGAGTACAGCGGGCTCAACGCGTTCTTCAACACCGACGGCTACAGACTCGGCCCTGTCGTGTACGAATACAACAGCGGACAGCGAGACAGCTACCACAAGGCATGCATGGACATAGACAGCAAGATACAGATACTCATGTCGCTGCGTACCGGATCGTCCTTAATGATGATACCATACAAAGACAAAGAGACTATCAAATGGTATGGTCCTGCCGATGCTCTGCCAAAGACGATGTCCCACGGAGAAATGCTCTTCGCAAAGACTGTGTTCTCCATGCTCTTCCACCATATCATCGCACAACAAAACAACAAGGCCAATGACCTGATTAATAAATGGAGGAAACTGCAATTGAAAGACGGAGGTGCCTCTCTCCCATCTCCTACGCAAGTAAAAGCTGAATTGTTCTACAACAGTCTGCCCCTCTCATCAGTTCTGTTCATGGCCAACCTCTTCTTGGGACTGCTTTGCCTGACCATTCTCATCCACAAGGTGGGCATGGGACGGCCAGATTTCCACGGTTTGAACTATCGTTGGTGCGTCATGGGTGCACAGGTCTTGCTTTGCCTCTCCTGGTCATCCCTGACACTTGTCTTGGCGCTACGTGGCATCATCGCCGACACCGTACCTATGTCCAATGGTTACGAGACCATGCTGTTCATAGCCTGGATAGTCATGCTGTTTATGTTTATCCTCTCTTTGTGCCTGCGTAATGTGGCGATGCTGGCATGTTCATTTGGCTTCCTACTCTCAGGTTTCTTCCTGCTCGTGAGTCACATCAACCTGATGGACCCGGCCATAGGACATCTCATGCCGGTGCTCAACAGCCCACTACTCAGCATCCATGTCAGCATCATCATGATCAGTTTTGCCCTGCTCTCGCTCACCTTCATATGCGGCCTCACCGGTCTCGCCTTCAACACACAAGAGCGGGAGCTGCAAGCTCTCTCGCGACTTTTCCTCTACCCTGCCGTCACTACCCTTGGCATGGGCATCTTCATCGGTGCCATTTGGGCCAACATAAGCTGGGGCAACTATTGGAGCTGGGACCCAAAAGAGACCTGGGCGCTCATCACGCTCCTCGTCTACGCCGTTCCCCTGCACACACAGTCATTGTCCTCTTTGCAACGTCCTCGAGCCTATCACATCATGATGATCCTGGCCTTTCTAACGCTCATCATGACGTACTTCGGAGTGAACTACTTTCTGGAGGGCATGCACAGTTATGCATAGGACGCATGCTCAGTTATGCCAAAAAACATCTTCAAAGAACCAGCTTTTCATGACATATACTTCAACTTTTCACGCAACTATATGGCCTGACATATTGAAGCGCACAGGCGACAACGAAGTGTTCACACAGAAGCAACAAGGCTCTCGGATACTACCAACACCAAGTTCAGCATCATCGAGTAACAGAGAATCACCATATCGAGAGAGGATGCCATCAGGCAAGGATCAAGAAATGATTCCAATCTCAGGTTGCAAATCAACCATTTACAAATTCATCGAAAAATAATCGCCTAAAAATTTGCTGATTACAAAATAATCCCGTACCTTTGCAAACGCTTTTGATAAAGGTCGCAAACATAGCACCTTATTATTTGCATGATGGCGGGATAGCTCAGCTGGTTAGAGCGTCGGATTCATAATCCGGAGGTCGTGGGATCGTGGCCCACCCCCGCTACACTGAAAATCAAGGAGTTACGACAACGTAACTCCTTTTTTCATACCTTCCGTGAAATTCGCGTGAAATTCAGATTAAAATCCTCTTTTTCATCTATTACATTGAATTTCACGCTATTACATGAAATCATATAAAACGCGCCAAAGATGTGGCGGAGATAAAGCAGTTAGCATTATTTAACGATTCAATTTCCTAGAATGCACCATGTGAACAGAAAAGTGTTTGTTGGTAAGCGTATCGGTATTCACGTATTGCCACAAAAAACTGATCAAGAGAGGAGGCTTTCCCAGTTTTGTTAGTCTTTTGTGGAAGGTTGCCAACGGTCTGGCAATAGGTTTCTATAATTCTCCA
>Ga0256406_1007554_pt1 | contig 10265 bp, 2 predicted proteins | sample RumenRJG_03DNA_FD_185986 | JGI IMG/M metagenome (GOLD analysis project Ga0256406, IMG submission 185986) | Bovine rumen microbial communities from Lethbridge, Alberta, Canada - RJG_03 | ecosystem: Host-associated > Mammals > Digestive system > Stomach > Rumen | place: Canada: Alberta | collected...
CCGTCAACCCCGACATCCCGTTCTCGTCGTATACAGACGAAAACAAGGAGAACAAAGCTAAAGTATGGATTCAGGCCGGAAACATCAAGAAATATATCGACGTGTACTACAGTGCCGAGCCCTTCCTTATTGTCACACCGCAAGAAGAGGTTATCTACTGGAACGACGCTGATGCCACGGAGCGTGTTAAGGTGCTGACCTTCAAGACGAACTTGGGAGGTATCAAGTTCAAGACGGGAGACTTCACGGCTTCCTTCGATTCGAACAAGGGAGGCTCCCATACCTTCGGTCAGAGCACAATAACGGTCGAATGCATCTCCAACAGCGTCGCCGAGGGCACCATCACTGTCACCGCCACCTCAAACCCCAAGTCCACGACTGACCACACCTTTACGGTGTATCCCTATACAGATACAGATGGTAATGAGAATTTAGCCAAGGAGGTGAAGGTCAGCGTGCACCCGCCGAAAGGAAACTACAGAATCTATATGCGGGCCATCAATGATAGGCAGTGGTTTAAAGGTGGGACATTATCAGATGAGTGGGCTGGTATATTAGATGAAGACTATAACTCGACAGGTACCACCAATGTTAATAACTGGGAAGATGGCTGGTTTGCTAAACCAAATGTCCATTGGCCTAAGGATGCGAGTACAGAATATCATTATGCCTATATCTATACGCAGATTGGTGAGACAAAGACTCCTTCTGACAAGGATGCCAAGCCGACGTGGATATACACAAGCGGGACATATACATGGACTAATGATGATAAAAATCAGCCTGTATATACTCACTGGCCAGGAGACCCGATGACAGCCGACGGCAACAACCCTGGATGGTATTATATAGATGAAGCTGTAGGTAAAAAACAAGTACATGTTGAGAATACTTCTGAAGACAAGGTGATCACTCCTGCTCAGACCCTGATCATGTTCAGTAACAACACGTATCAGAAGGAGGGTCGCACGCTTCACCGTTTTAACCACCACCTTGAGCCGGGTATCCCTTTGTTCAACTTTGATGATAACGAGGGATGGTACCTCTACGACCCCTTGACAGACCCGTACTATCGTGTCTTCGACGACAAGCCGGAGATAGAAGACATCACCTATGTCATCTATACCAAATATTATGTCCAAGGATGGTATCATAAATATGGTGTCGCCAATGATACGACGACTCCTGGAGAGGATGATATGTACACCGTTTGGGACAACTCACTTACGAGAGAAGGTCCTACGAATGGCTGGTACAAGACGACGCTGAAGTTCAAGTGCGCAAAAGGCTTCTACGAGAAGGCAATCACGTTGTGTCTGGGCGGTTCCTCCGCTCTGAATCCTGCTTATCGTATTCTCTTCCTCAATGGCGCCTCCTGGACGCCGACGAACAAGACTATCACGGGCTATTACGATGGCAGTTGGCACGAGGGTAAGCCGACGGGTGCGGCAAAGAGGAGAAGGTAAAGCCCCACCCGACACGGCCGGAGGCCGCGCCACCCTCCCCCTAAAGGGGAGGGGAAGATATGAATCAAGACACCGAGTTGGGTGTTGGGTGGTAGGTGTTAATGATTTGTCCCAAGACACCGAGTTGGGTGTTAGGTGTTAGGTGTTAATGGTTTGTCCCAAGACACCGGTGATACCGAAGGTGTTGGGTGTTAATGGTTTGTCCCAAGACACCGGTGACACCGTAGGGGCGGGGTTTATCCCCGCCCTCACCCCAAGGGGTATTGCTGGTGACACCGTAGGGGCCGGCACTGACCCCGGAGGGGTCACACCATGAATGACCCCAGGTCGTCGAACGGGCGCGGGGGCGCCGCGAAGCAAGCCACCACGACCGTGAGCGACCTGGGGATAAAGCGAGGAGAGTGGAAAGACCTCGGAGAGGTCTCACGTGGACAGCAGGACATATCAAAACATCCGCCTGCATCCACACCGCCCAGTCGCCCGCACCCCACGCCACCTCCGCCCGCGTGCCTCCTTCCACGTGAGACCTCTCCGAGGTCTTTGCTTGCCGACCACCTGTACCCCCAGGTCGCTCGGTGCCGTGAGGCCTCGCTACGCTCACCCTCCCGTCCCCTCGACGACCTGGGGTTATTGAGGGTGCGACCCCGCCGGGGTCGGAGACGTACCGCAGCACACCCAAAAGCCCCTCCCAACCCTCCCCCGTAGGGAGGGCTACGAGCGCACCGGCAACACCGTAGAGAGGGCACCGAGCGGGCACTGACCCCGGAGATCACGCCCACGGTCAGCTCGGGGCAGGCACTGACCCCGTAGGGAGGGCTTCGAGCGGGCACTGACCCCGGAGGGGTCACACCATGAATGACCCCAGGTCGTCGAACGGGCGCGGGGGCGCCGCGAAGCAAGCCACCACGACCGTGAGCGACCTGGGGATAGAGCAAGGAGCGTGGAAAGACCTCGGAGAGGTCTCACGTGGACAGCAGGACATATCAATACAGCCCGCCTCCCCGTCTCTCCCGCGCGTGTCGGACGACCACGAGGGCCGCGCCCTGCACACGCTTCATCATAAAGAAAATAAAAAAGACAAGAAATATGCGCAACATCTTCCGATTCTTTCTCAGCCTCGTCACGGCCATCGTCCTCTTCGGATGTTCCGACCGCCTCGACGACTACTATACCGCCGAAGATCTCGCGGGACTGAAGGTTCATCTCCAGCTCCCCGACTACTCCAAAGCGCTCGTGAGGACGCGGGCGGAGGACGGCAATGACGAGAAGATCTCCTCCGTCACCGTCATCGCCTACGACAGAGAAAATAAATTCATCAGCCAGCAGACGCTGACACCTGCGGATGGTATCATCAAGCCGTCACTGCCCTCCGGGACCGTCACTGTCGCCGTGGTGACGAATATGACGAATACCACGCTCACCAAAGAACAGTGTGAGAATCTGTCGTCGACATTCCTTACTACGCCCCCCGACGCCTCCGCCCCCGTCTGCTGGGGCTCCGCCTCCGTCAACGAGCTGCTGAAGTCCACGAGCCCCACCATCTCCCTGCTGCGCATGGCGGCGAAGGTGACGGTGAAGAAAGATGATGACCTTACTGACTTCACCGTGGAAGGTATCAAGATGTATTACACCGCCAACAGCGGGTCTATCGCCCCGGACGCCGCCGCCCTTACCAAGGGTGTCGTCACCAACGCGTCCGACGTGAGCTTCGGCGATATCTCCACTGACTTTGCCGCCTCCCAGGTCTTCTACGAGACCCCTGCCGGAAAGGCCTTCCTCATCGTGAAAGGAAAGTATAAGGATAAAGAAGAAGGCTATTATAAGGTGAAGCTGTACGACCCAAGTGTGAAAGATGCCAACAAAGAGCTCGACCTCCTCCGCAACCATAACTATATCGTCACCATCAAAAGTGTCAACGAGGCAGGGTACAGCAAGGAGGCCGATGCCGTGGCCGGTGACGCCGAGAACCGCATGACGGTGAACGTCGTCGACGACAACCCGCCCATCGTGGATATGATATCCTGTAAGGACTATGAGCTCGGAGTCTGCGCGCCGCTGCCAATGGATGGAAATGGGGGTACGATAAAAGCTACCGTCGTCACGTCTTATCAGAAGAGTATCAATACCTATGATTATAAGATTTCGGGTGCCCCTGACTGGGTGAACGTTGGCACGGCAGAACGGATCAAGCTGCCCACAACCTCCGCTGATGGCGGTAAGCAGGGTGCCTTGGATGACATCTCCATCACTGTGGCGAAGAACACCACGGAGAAAGAGCGCACGGCGAAGCTGACGGTCACCGCCGGTGACCTCACGCGTACCATCACCATCACGCAGCAGGGCTATGACTTCTTAGCTGACGACAACCGCAAGGTGACATTCCTCAACGGGGCGGAAACGGTATCGGAGGATTATTTCAACACCTTCCTGCCCAAAGTTCAGGGCGTTTCCGCCGCCGACAACCAAGGGCATGCACGTGACCATGGTCTGCACTTCGCGGCGGTAGAGGGAAACACGTATTCGTATAAAATTAAGAAGGTAGAAGGTGACAAAGAGCTGAAGGTGCCGGATAATGCTCCTTTCACAGTTAGTGCTGAAGGTACCAACTATACCGTCACGCTGGCAAACAGCAAAGATGATGCCCTGTGGGTGAGCGAATTCACCATCAAGAACAAGGACAATGTCACCATCACCTACCCGGTCTACCATACTGGTGTGCTGCACGAAATCACCGGCGACATTGCCAAGGAATGGGAGTTAGGACCACAGAAGACGGGCTGGTTCTACTATGGTGTCGTAGAGGTGAAGGGTAGTAAGAACACCTACCGTCTCCTCGACAGGAATATCGGAGCCACGAACAACGGCTTCTACTCGCCTGCCACACAGGCCACAGTGGCGAACAGCGGGGCCACGGGTGCCTACCTGATATTGACGAAGGAGAAGTTGACGAAGGACAAGACAGAGGGTGACATTGGCAAGGACTATATCCCGTTCCCCGACTACTTCCATATCCCGGAGGGCGATGTCAACGGTCCTGATAAAGTCGACGAGATCTCAGACCTCCCCGTCAACATCTCTAAGGGGACGACGGCGGACGGCGAGGCCTACAACTGCTATGTCATCACGACGACGGGGGGCGAGGGCTCTAAGGTGCAGCCCAAGGAGGTCTACCTCCCCGTCACGGGCTACTACGAAGGTACGGCATTCCGTAACGAGAACCATGCGAATATCTGGTCGCGGTCGCGCCTCTCGGCTTATCAGGGCTTCTCTGTCGACTCCCCGGAGTACGGCCTGTGGTTCCTCTACCTCGATATCAACGGCCAGAAACTTACGAATTCCAATATCCGTATCGTCAACGGTAGTGCCGGTCGTATCGGTATCAATGGCAATGGTGCCGACGCCATCTACAAGGCCATGCCCGTGAGGGGGATTCATAAGGAATAGGTGTTAGGTGTTGGGTGTTAGGTGTTAGAAGTTAGTAGTTAGAAGTTAGTAGTTAGTAGTTAGAAGTTAGTAGTTAGTAGTTAGAAGTTAGAAGTTAGTAGTTAGAAGTTAGTAGTTAGGTGTTAGGTGTTAATGGTTTGCATCAAGACACCACAGGGGGCGGACAGCGATGACACCATGGGGGCGGCCCTCCGTGGCCGCCCTAACAAAGCTTAGCATCCCCCAATGGACTAATCATTAACACCTAACACCCAACACCTAACACCTAAGGTGGACCGCGATGACACCGTAGGGGCGGCCCTCCGTGGCCGCCCTAACAAAGCTCAGCATCCCCCAATGGACTAATCATTAACACCTAACACCCAACACCTAACACCTAAGGCGGACCGCGGTGACACCATGGGGGCGGCCCTCCGTGGCCGCCCTAATAAAGCTCAGCATCCCCCAATGGACTAATCATTAACACCTAACACCCAACACCTAACACCTAAGGTGGACAGCAGGACATATCAAAACACCCCCTGCTTCCCCCGGCCACAATCCGCGCGTGTCGGACGGCCACGAGGGCCGCACCCTGCACGTGTCCCCCTGCACCCCTGAACGGTTTCGCTGCTGTATGTGGCGACAAAAATAAGAAAACCAATTATACGAATATAACATCAAGTCATGAGACTGAGGAATCTTTGGACCATCCCCGTCAGCATCTTGCTACTTGCGGCTTGCAGTAGTGAGGTGGTGACCGACAGCGCCACACCCTGTGAGGGCACTGATGCCGTCAGCTATGCCCGGCTCAATGTCAACCTGCCCACTGTGCCTGCCACACGCGCCTATACCCCCGACGCCGGCAACGAGGCGGAATACAAGGTGAAGTGCGACCCCCGCATCTTCATCTTCCAGGGTAAACAGAATACCTCCGAGAACGACTACACCTTCCTCTATGAGGCGCAGCCCACGGAGTGGCTCCACCAGTTTGACACCTCCGCCGCTGGCACTGGCACCGAATACCAGGGTGCCGAATCCTTCATCATCAAGCTCCAGGGCGCCAACAAGGTCTATAAAGACCTGTACGCCCTCGTCGTCCTCAACGGCGACAAGATCCCCGTGCCGGATCCCAATGAGAGTTTTGGCGTCTACAACGCTGCCATCAGCATGATGACGGAAGACAAATACAACGACAACTACACGAACTTTGTCGGCAATGCCGACAACGGCTTCGTCATGGCCAATGCCGCTAACAGCTTTAGTGCCGGTACTGATGCCGACCCCACGGTTCTCGTGCCCCTCACCACCTATAACTCTCCCACTGCCGCCAAGGCCCCCGCTGCCGGAAACACCGTCTTCGTGGAGCGCAGCGCCGTGAAGGTGACGGTGCGGAGCGACAATACCAGCTATGAGTTGAAGAGTGACGCCAACGTCACCGTAACACCTTTAGCCTGGACCCTCACCAATACGAATCTAAAGATGTACCCCTTCCATAAGGTATCGGGCCTCAGGACAGGCGGTAAGAACAGCTATACAGACATCTGGACAAGCCCCCGTTTCCTCGGCAAACCCTTCGACGGATTCCGTCGCACCCAGTGGTCCATGGACCCGAACTACGAGACGGACCTGACGGCAGAGCAGTTCCATGTCGCCAAGGCCTCTGATGTCACGGCGGCTTTCTCCACCTCCGCCACGGAGAATCCTCTCTACTGTGCCGAGAACACCTTCGACATCGCTCACATGAAGAAAGGTCAGACGACGGCTGTCGTCGTCAAGGCACGCCTCGCCACCCGCGCCACCACCCCCGTGAATAATAATGTCTTTGGTGTCCAAGGCCATGTGTACTCGGAAGTCGATGCTAAGGAGGTGGTGGCCAAGAATGCCTCCAATATCTTCGGCATAACGGTGTCGGCGAACAATGTCGTCCTCTCTTCCCTCTTAGGAAAGGAGAAGGCCACGCTGACGGACCAAAACTTCACGGGCATTACCACCCCCACTACCGACCAGCTCAAGCAGCTCAATGCCGTCATAGGCCCCGTCACGGTCTATGCCGGTGGCATCTGCTACTATATCGCTTACATCCGCCATTTTGGCGACGAGGAGTCGACGCCGTGGCACTCGGGTGACTACACCTACGGCGGTAATAATGAGAAGTGGCTCGGCCGCTATGGTGTCGTTCGCAACAACTGGTACGACCTGACCATCCAGGACTTTGCCTACCCCGGCAGTCCTGATATCCCCAAACCGAAACCCGAAGACCCCGACGACGACAACAGCACCATCCTGCTCAACGTCAAGGTCAACCCCTGGGCCAGGGAGGACACGAAGTTCGTGCCGCTGGAATAGGAGTTAGAAGTTAGTAGTTAGGTGTTAGGTGTTAGGTGTTAGGTGTTAGGTGTTAGGTGTTAGGTGTTAATGGTTTGCATCAAGACACCACAGGGGGCGGACAGCGATGACACCATGGGGGCGGCCCTCCATGGCCGCCCTAACAAAGCTCAGCATCCCCCAATGGACTAATCATTAACACCTAACACCCAACACCTAACACCTAAGGTGGACCGCGGTGACACCATGGGTGCGGGCACTGACCCCGGAGGGGTCACACCATGAATGACCCCAGGTCGTCGAGGTGACGGGAGGGCGGCGCGTAGCGCGACCTCACGGCACCGAGCGACCTGGGGACAAAGCCAGGAGAGTGGAAAGACCTCGGAGAGGTCTCACGTGGATAGCAGAGCTTATATCGTAGCTTCTTATTGAAAGAAAAGGAAAATTGTCATGGACTGTTTTTCGCTCTCTAAAGAGCGATGGGTCAGAAGCGATGGGGCCGCCTTGCGAGCAAGCTCGCAGCGCCCCCATCGCTTCCGCCCCACCCATAGATGGGCAAATACAGTCCATGACGAAAATTGCTTCGCATAAAATTGCCTTACGGCATAAAATAATGCGGGTGGCAAGAAACCATTTCTCACGGATAACACTGATTTACACGGATGTTGCCGTAGGGGCGGGGTTTATCCCCGCCCTATTGTTGCATACGATGGTTCAATATTCCATTCTTATTTTTAACAAAACCCCATAAAACCCTTGCTGTGATGCAAGGGCTGCGCCCTATGTTTCTTCTCCGGTGCCGTCATGCTCCGAAGCAAGCTTCGGCATGCCGGTCCCGGAGAAGAAACGGCCTTCGTTCCTCAGGCTTGCATCACAGCAAGAAAAACCTTAAAAACATGCGATGCCACAGCTGTCATTCTGAAAGATGGAGTACAGAAAGCAGGTCGGAGAGACGCTTCCCCGGGGTCGAGGAGCACTGACCCCGGAGGGGTCACACCGTGAATGACCCCAGGTCGTCGAACGGGCGTGGTGGCGCAGCGAAGCAAGCCACCACGGACGTGAGCGACCTGGGGTGGCAGGATGACAGAGTGGAAAGACCTCGGAGAGGTCTCACGTGGACAGCAGAGCATATCTTTTATCCACGAAGGACACGAAAAGCACGAAGAGAATATTTTAAGGAAAATGGTCATGTCCAGGCTTCCGCTCCCGAATGGAGCTATGGTGCAGAAGTGATGGGGCTGCCTTTGCGAGCAAGCCTGAAAGGAGTTAGGAGATAGGAGTTAGGAGTTCAATGCGCCAGTCTGTTTTATCGGTTTTTCTTTGTGTCAGCACCAAGATTCGACGTAGGAGGATCTGTCATTTGCGGGGTGAGGGCGGGGAGAGGCGGAGCCTTTCACAAGCCCTCATCCCACAAATGGCAGAGGGCCCAAGCCCCTGGCGCTGGCACAAAGGGTTTTATCGGTTTTTGTTAAAAAATATAGATCCATCGGTTGCAACAATAGGGCGGGGATAAACCCCGCCCCTACGGCAATACCGGCAATACCGCACGAACGGGGTAAGCCGGGTGGAGCAATTTTCTGCGCCACCACGCCCGTTCGACGACCTGGGGTCATTCATGGTGTGACCCCTCCGGGGTCAGTGCCCGCTCGAAGCGAGCCTCTCATGCTCTCCGGGGTCTGTGCCTGCTCGAAGCCATCCTCTCATGCTCACGAGGTCAGTGCCTGCTCGAAGCCATCTTGGTGTATGTCCGGAGGTTTCCGCTCTAGTAGTGGTATCGTAGGTTTTAAAGGTTTTCTTTGTGTCAGCGCCAGGATCCGACGTAGGAGGATCTGTCATTTGCGGGATGAGGGCGGGGAGAGGCGGAGCCTTTCACAAGCCCTCAACCCGCAAATGGCAGAGGGCCCAAGCCCCTGGCGCTGGCACAAAGGGTTTTATCGGTTTTTGTTAAAAAATATAGATCCATCGGTTGCAACAATAGGGCGGGGATAAACCCCGCCCCTACGGCAATACCGGCAATACCGCACGAACGGGGTAAGCCGGGTGGAGCAATTTTCTGCGCCTCGGCGCAATTTTTATTTTATGCGCTCCGCGCAATTTTACGCGAAGCGATTTTCGGCATGGACAGGCTTGACACCCGGAGGGGGTGAGGCTCAATCTACGGGATAGCCGTCGAGCTTGCTCGAAAGGCGATCCCGTAGATTGGGCCTCAGAGCTCCCTAAGGAGCGAAAGCCTGTCCATGACAATTTTCCTTTTCTTTCAATAAGAAGCTACGATATAAGCTCTGCTGTCCACGTGAGACCTCTCCGAGGTCTTTCCACTCTCCTCGCTCTATTAGATGGAGAAGAAAAAGAAAATTGTCATGGACTGTTTTTCGCTCTCTAAAGAGCGATGGGTCAGAAGCGATGGGGCCGCCTTCGCGAGCAAGCTCGCCGCGCCCCCATCACTTCCGCCCCACCCATAGATGGGCAAAAACAATCCATGACGAAAATTGCTTCGCATAAAATTGCCCGATGGGCATAAAATAATGCGGGTGACAAGGGAACTGTTTCTCACGGCGTTTTGACCCGCGGACGGGGTATGTAAGGGTATTGAGGGTACTGATTATTTTATGCGAAGCAATTTTATGCGAAGCAATTTTCGTCATGGGCAAGCTTTACCCCGTAGGGGGGTGCTGAGGAGCCGGGACAGCCTGCGAGCTTGCTCGTAAGGCTGTCCCAGCTCCTCAGCACCATAGCTCTATGGAGAGCTAAAGCCTGTCCATGACTATTTTGCTTGTATCTAATCCTTAGAGCTAGAAGTGCTCGCCTATTCTGCCATTACAGGAATACATGACAGTACTTGAAGGCAGAATCCATAGCATATAAAGTAAACCATCAAACAGCATGCAGAAGGCCAAAGCCAGCGCTTGCCATGGTACATGAGCAGTGCAGGGTGCAAGGCCATATAAATATAACCTCGCACCCTGCACTGCTTATGTACCAAAACGCAAGATAAAAAATTGTCTCTCAAATATTTGGTGGTTAGTTCATTTTTTACTAACTTTGAAC
>Ga0256406_1007560_pt1 | contig 10254 bp, 7 predicted proteins | sample RumenRJG_03DNA_FD_185986 | JGI IMG/M metagenome (GOLD analysis project Ga0256406, IMG submission 185986) | Bovine rumen microbial communities from Lethbridge, Alberta, Canada - RJG_03 | ecosystem: Host-associated > Mammals > Digestive system > Stomach > Rumen | place: Canada: Alberta | collected...
TGTCGGCAATTGCGGTAGCAGAAGCGATTGCGGAAACAGAGAGCAAACCAAAAATGAGTCTTTGTAACATACTTAACCTCTACTAGAACCACATCTTTGTTTCAACAGCGAAGTAATGGCCTTTCCAATCGTTTTCCGGAAGGAATTCGTCGGAACTGGTCATCCACTTGTAGCGGAAGTGCAGGCCTGCACGGGGAGTGAAGTCCCAATCGAGGCCGAAACCAAGAGCTGTCTGGGTGATATCAATCGGAGCTTCTTCGTAAACGTATACTCCGTTTTTATAAGCAGCTGTATAAGCCGAGCCTTGCTTCGGCAAGTTAGATTCAAGCTTGCGGATTACATATGCATTTGGAGCACAAATCTTTTCTAAGCCCAAAATCAGCAAGCCATGAATGGTAGAAGTAATAGCCACGGCCGGTTCAGACTGGACGAACCAGTCCCAGGCAAGCATATCCTTCTGACTCGGGCTATAAGCAAGCGGAGAGAAGGAAGTCGACACACCGGACAGGGCCGAGTAGACCGACATCATGATATTGCGCTGAATACCGAAGAAGTGCCCCACTTCATAACCAGCATCAAGAACCAAGCTAACATTCCACTTGACATGCTGCGGAGCTTCTTCTGCGGCAGCTTCTTCTGCGGAATTATACGGAACGAAGCCTTCCCAAAGTTCCCAAGTACCACCGCGAAGACCACCTTCAAGGTTATTAAGCTTGTTGGTAGACTTGGCGCCTACGCGGGCTACGTTACGGGCTTTTTCACGACCGTTACCAGAGTCTGCCGTATAGAGAGTCTTGAACTTAGTCCAGGAATTAGAGGATTCCCACATGGCACGGCCATTCAAGTTGTACTTGAAATCAATCATATCGTCGCCCTTTTCAAGCTGACGATGGATACCGTACTGCACATCAAAGCGGCCCAGTTCGATTTGCGGTTCCACCTTGACGTTCGCACCGACCATATTCGGGCCATAACGGAAGGTACCGGCACCCACGTAGAACTTGTCCTGGCGCCAGGTGCGATAGCGAGACGGATCCGTCATGCCGAAGGGAGAATAGAAATCAGGAGTCAAATAGACAGCTTCAACAGTAATGGGTTCCCAGTGCTTGTCCTGAGCCTTGATATACAAGCCGAAAGCCGGGGTCGAATTGCCGCTGGAATAGAAGCCCTTTTCGTTCTTAGCGTAAATTTCTTCGCTTTCAATCTGCTTGAACTTCGTAGAATCATCCCAACTCAAGGCCAGATCCATCATCAAGTAGAACTTGGGGGTCAAGTTACCCTTGATGTCGACAGAAGCCACATGGTTGTCAACAATGTAAGCATTTCCATCTGCATCCTTGAAGGAATATTCAGGTTCGTAGATAGCGGAATTTTCAAAGGTCACGCCCATATAGTTGGCACCAACCGTCATGTCAGCACCGGCCACCTGAATCTTTTCCTTGGCAATACGGCCATGATAAACCATACCGTCAAAGTCGTAGGTACCGACCATTTCCAGTTCGCCCGGCTGACCGCCCAACATTCTGGTACCATCACGAGTAGCAATGTCAGCGTCCATGGGCTGAGACAACATGAACTGGGCCTTCATGTTATACGGAAGAGTGTGGACATCCAGGAACAAACCACCAAAAGAGCGGTTCGTCCAGAAAGCACGGCCACCCTCCTTAACAGGATGGAAGTTCTTTTCTTTATAGTAGGTGCTCACGACCTTTTCGTCTTCGAAGGTTTCGTACTGCGAAGCGAAACGGGCCATGGTTTCACGCTCCCACATGGTAAGAGGGCTACTGTTTGCCCAAATAACACCGCCGGCCTGGAAGGTTGCACCAAAATTACCGGCGCGCACATCGATACCGGCCAGCATATTTTCATTGGTTGCAATACCATAATAGTCAGTCCAGTGGGCGAAGGGCGCGCGTTCAGCGTGGTTAAACTCACCGGAGTTAGGCTGAGTTGCATTCGAATTCTGGAAATAACCGGAGAAGTCGAAAGGCAGGTACAAGTTAGAGAACACCGTCAAGAAAGAAGACGGCGAAACAACGATACCCACATTCAATGCAGACTGGACTAAAGTACGTTCCTGATCATCCATCTGCAAGTCGGAAGATTCGTAATAGTCAAAATGCTTGAGACGAATAGTCATGTCACCCGAAATGGCAACCGGACGGTCATCTTTACCGACAACGGTAGATGCGGCATATTCGGCCAGGGAGTCCATGCGGGCATCCACACGTTCCAGTTGTTCTTCGGGGGTTTCAACAGCCCATGAAGCGGCAGTCAACAAGCCCAAAGCTAAGTAGCTTATTCTTTTATGCATGAACATCCTCATTAAAACTCATTACGGAACGGATAGTTAGCCGGACCCATGTATTCAGGCTTAGTCTTCTTGATGACAATATCATCGAGCCAAACCTTAAATGCGGTATTTTCGTCTTTACGGACTTCGATACGGAATCCCTTGAAGTTTGCCCAGCTAAAGGGGAGCATAACTTCACGGGTATTCTTGGCATCCCAGTACACACCGGTTTCGCCGAATGTCTTGAGGGGGATGCTAAAGTGTTTCCATTCCTTGGTGATATCACCAAAACTCTTGGAACGAAGCTTAACCTGAAGGGATTCGCCGTTACTCTTGACACCATCGTCCAGCAACACGAACAAAGCGTTTTCGCCTCCTTCGGCACCCTTAATCCAGAATTCCAGGGAGCCATCTTCGAAATACGGAGTCAAGTCCACAGAACCGGCAATACAAATAGCCACACCAGAATAGTCACTGGCAATAAGTTCGACCTGCATAGCCAGATCGCCTTCCATGGCACCGGCAGCATCGGTCATAAAGGGTTCGGGGTTTTCACGGGGGTACTGGTAAGTGTATCCACCACCGCGAGGAATGCCTTCGCGCATCACAATCGAGGCGACATCCTTATTCTGCTGGAACGGCTTAGGTTCCTTGGGGGTAAAACGCAACACATCACGGTCACGATAATCACTAAAACTAGCCGAAGCAATGGACACCGAAGCCAAGACTGCAGCGATAGCAAAAGATGGTATTCGCATAGAAAATCTCCAATCATGCGGAAATTTAACTTATTTTTCCTCAGAAAGAGTGTTAAATTACTTTAATAAGCCCCATTTCAGCACTTTTAGCCATCGTAATTATAGATTTTTAAAACTGTTATACAGCAGTCGCCAAGCACATTTGCGTTTACACAGGTAAACCAGAAAAAACAGGCTACAGACCCCTTTGTAAAAAAAATAAATTTAGATTAGAAATATGAATATCAAGAAGACACCCATTATTTTACTTGCGGCGCTTGCATTCTCGTTGAGCGCCTGCGGCAGTTCTGATAACGGCGGCAACATAACCGCTGCGACCAAGGACGATCCTGCCATAACTCCTAGCGATTCCAATACTTCTCAAACACCGCAAAAGCAAATTATTGATTATTCCCTGGGCAAGGCCATGAACGCCCGCATAGGCAAGGGCATCAACATGGGCAACACCTTCGACGCCACCTGCGAATCCTGCTGGGGCGCAGGCCCTGTGGAACAAAGCCAAGTGCAGGCCATCGCTGCCGCCGGTTTTAATTCCATAAGGCTTCCGGTCCGCTGGGACCAGGAAGCGCTTAACGACGCCCCCTACACCGTCACGCCAGAATATCTGGCACGCGTCAAAGAAGTGGTGGGCTGGATCAACGCCGCAGGACTCGTGGCCATTATCAACATGCACCACCACCAGTCCTTCCTGACTGATGTAATCAATCCCGAAGCAGAAGTCAAAAACCAGAAACCCAATCCAGAAACAACCGCAAAAAATTTGGAGCGCGTCGTAGAAATCTGGAGACAGATTGCCGCCTACTTTGCAGACGTAGACAATAACTGGCTGGTTTTCGAGCTTTTCAATGAACCCAGGGCAGGCGTTTCTGCAGACATCCACAACATGATGATCGAAATGACCTACCCTGTCATTCGCGAAACGAACCCCGGAAGAACCCTGATGTACGGAAGCAACGACTACAACGCCTATACCGGCATCCGCAGATTAAAGCTCCCTGCCGACGGCAACATCATCTTTACTCCGCATTACTATGTTCCGGCACAGTACGCCTTACAAGGCGAAAACTACAACTGCCCCGAAACTATTACAAAATGGGAAGGTACAACTAGTGAAGTGAATAAGATGACAGAAGACTTTGCAAAAATGCGTTCCCTAGCCGACGAACTCTATCCGGGTGGACTCCCTATCAACATTGGCGAATTCGGCGCGACAGAATGTGGCGGAAAAGATTCAAGAGTCCTGTGGGTCAAACAGTTCGTAAAGCTCGCCAAGCAATATAATGTCAGCTGGAACTACTGGGGATTCACCAATGTGGGCGGCTACGAAATCTTCGACAAACAGCTCGGAACCTGGTCTGACACCGGAACCCTCGACGCCTTGCTGAAGTAGAATTCTACAAATAAATAATATACGAAAGAGAACCCGCTCGGGTTCTCTTTTTTTTGTGAAGAGGACGGCTTTAGTAGGATAGGAGCTCCCCGATGACAAGAGGGGACATAAACAGAGAAGCCCACACAAAGTGCGGGCTTCATCCTAAGTTCTAGGGGATACCGATTAGCGGTTCACGAACCACTGGGACTTAATAGTGGAACCCTGGCGCATGCGCACAATGTAGGTGCCAGCCGGAATGGTCGAGGCATCGAAGCCAATGGTGTGCACACCCGCCGAGAGATTCTGGTCAAGGAGAGTCTTGACACGGAGGCCCTTGACACTGTAAACATCCACAACAACGCGGCCAGACTGGACAAGACCCAATGTTACATTTTCGCGGCCAACCTTCAAGCTAGAGCTAAGGGCCGGAGCAGCGAGCTGCTTGATGGCAACAGGCGGAACATAGTCCGGAATGGTCGTGGGAGGAGTAACCGACAGAGCCGTACCGCTACCCGTCAGGTTAAACACGGCAGAACCAATCTTGGAATCGGCAATACCATCGGTCAAAACAGACAGGATGGTCACGTTACCCGTATGGGCGCCATCAGGGGTGTAAATCAGTTTGGTGCTATCTTCGCTCATAGTCAAGGTACCCGTATAGTTGGGATCCAGATAACCAGTCCTGAAGTGAACGGCGTCACCATCGGCATCATTGGCGCGCATGGTCGTGAGTGTGATTTCGACAGGAGCCGTATTGGGCTTGCTACCCATATTGGCCTTGGCGTAAATAGTGGGAGCTACATTCTGGCACAAAAGCGTCACCTTGGCCGTAGCCGTGCCATTAGTATTCTTGACTGTATAAGTCAATTCCGCCGGGCCCTGACCAGCAGGAGTAAAGGTAAGGGAGTCGCCCTTTGTGGTAACGGTACCGGCAGAAACCTTAGCTTCCGTCACAGAAAGGGAAGAAGCAACTCTGGATTCCGGGTTAGTAGCACCCAGCTTTGCCAAGGTAAGCTTAGTCGGCAGCTTGTAGCTCACAACAAGTGTAGTATCCTTGAGGATGGGTTTACGCTTGGTCATCTTGATGACAATGCGTTCCTTGACAGTGACATCACCCTTTTTGACACTATAGCTAATAACAACTTTTTCGGGAGAGCCGTATTCAGCGCTCTGGAAGGTAATGGAATTATCGGTCTTGGTCACCGTGCCAGAATTGGAGGTAACTTCAGAAATAGTACCGCTAATTCCTAATTCCGAGGAGAAAGTCTTGGAGGAACCTTCATCTATACTCGTGGTAAAAGAGTTACCCATCGGATGAGAAGAAGGCACGAAAGAAGTCCACTTGTTGGTGCTCATATAGGCGGCGAAAACACCAGCTGTAGAATTGGTACCGGAGAACCTGGACTTTGCAGCGTCCAAATTCGTTGTATTGGTGCCTTCGGGGAACATGGCAGAAGACTGCTTGTCCGGACCGGCGAACCACATACAGCCACTCACCTTATTCTGGTCCATCCAAGAGCGCCAAGAGGAAGCATCGCTCACGCCACCATCACCATTAGCGCCCGTAGCACCCCATTCTGTAACAAACGTGGGAGCACCAGAAGCCTTGTTATTCATGTAACCATTGTGATCTGCGGCTGCATAGAAATGCAGAGTATAGGCGATATTCTTGTATTTATTGTGCAATCCCTGTTGAGCCTGTTCATTGGGTTTGGAAGAATAGAAATTCGTACCGACAACGACCAAATTTTCATTACCCGTACCACGGATAGCTGATGTTACAGTTTCCGCATAGGAATTAATCTGGCTCGCAGAGGCGCTAACCGGCTCGTTGTAGATTTCCCAAATCAGGTTCGGGACATCCTTGTATTCCGTAGCCATTTCCTTAAAGAAATTGGCCGCTTCGGAGGTTTCACTATGGGCGTTATGGGAATGCCAGTCCACAATCACATAAATATCGTTTTCGATAGCGGCATCCACAATTTTCTTGATCAAATTCTTGGTCAAAACCTTGTTTTCAGAACCCGTAGAAAGGTAACCATAGCTAGTCACACCCTGGTTACCATCGGAAGCAGAAATCGGCTCTTTATTTTCGCCATAGTACTTAATGGCCATCGGTGCACGAATAACACCGATATTGAAGTTGAGAGCAAACCATTCCACAGTAATGGGATCGAACAAAACAGCCGGATCACCCGTGGACCAGAAAAGGCTGGGTCCCTTAAGCTGAATGGGGGTAGAAGAACCCGTCTTTTCACCACAAATGTTGTCTCCGCAGGACACCAACTTGCCAAAATGGCTCACCGGACCCGCAAAAGAGCACAGGGATGCAGTCAAAAGAATCCCGGTCAATGATTTTGCTATGGACATAAAAACCTCATAAAAAAATTTTCTCAGTAAAAATAATCACTTATTTTTCAATTAAAAGCCTTTTTTTGTAAAAACTCTGTTTCTTACTGTAAACAGCAGCCCATTTTCCGTTTTCAAAGTGTTCCCCGTGACATAAATCACCCCGGTTTTAGGAAGATATTTTTTCAAAAGTTTACATTTCACGGGCGCACTAACGTGCCACCCCAATGCTCGTCGAAAAAGGCTTGGAACAGAGGTTCCGGGCCTTTTTTTAGTTCCTCGATGACTTCAGCCACGGGGCGGCCGCTACGGTAAAGTTCGCGATAGGCACGGGAAAGGGCTTGGATCCGTTCTTCAGGAAAACTTTCAGGATGCAGGCGCAGGGCATGCAAATTCAAGGCGCCATAGCGGATCGGGTTACCCGATGCCTTGGTGCATGGGGGAACATCACGGTCCACTTTATGGGTGCCACCCACGAAAGCGTATGCGCCCACCTGATTGCGCTGCTGAATGGCAGTCACGCCGCCAATGGTTGCATATTCGCCAATGCGCACATGGCCGCCCAGCTGGCAGCTATTCGCGATAACGCCCCCAGTACGAATATCGCAGTCATGGGCAATATGGGAATAGGCCATCACCAACACTTTGTCTGCAATACGGGTGCAACCGCCCCCTTGAACAGTCCCCCGATTTAGCGTACAGTATTCCCGAATCGTGCAATTTTCGCCAATTTCGAGTTGAGTCGGTTCGCCCGCATACTTCAAATCTTGCGGAGGCCCTCCAAGAATGGCACCATCGTAAACATGGGTGTTTTTACCGACAGCAACACCACCGTATACGTGAACCCTGGACTCCAAGACGACACCCTCGGCAATTTCGGCACCGGCATCGACCAAGCACCAGGGGCCAATAACGGCCGTTTCGTGAACTTTAGCTTGCGGGTGAACAAATGCGGAAGGATGAATCATGGCACCAAAGATAGTTTTTTCTAAATTTCCAGACATGGGTGGCATTCTCATCGCAAGCCTTACCGCACTATACGTGCTGTTGTTCCTATTCTTCATAATAGGGGTTATTCGCACACACCGATACAGGGGTCCCAAGGCCACGCCCAGCGTTACGGTAGTGGTCCCCATGCGTAACGAAGAAGAATTCGCGCAGCGCACCCTGGAAGCCCTTGCCGAACAGGATTACGTGGGCGAATGGGAAGTGATTTGCGTAGACGACCGTTCCACCGATTCCACCCGCGAAATCCTGGAAAAATTCGCCGCCACCCATCCGAAATTCAAGGTACTCTCCCTTTCGCCGGATTTGCCCCAAATTGCAAGCCCCAAGAAACGCGCCCTGGAAAGCGCCTTCAAAATCGCAAAATACGATGTGCTTTTGACCATGGACGCCGACTGCATTCCCCGCAAGAGCTGGATTACCGCCATGGCAGGCCGATTCACCGACGGCATCTGCATTGTACAGGGACCCAAGCAAAATAACGGCAGCCGTACGCTCCCCCACCTTTACCAGAAACTGGAAACCCTGGGCTACACAGCCATGGAAGCAGCCGGATTCAGCTGGGGTCACCCCATTGTGGCTAGCGCCGCCTGCCTCGCCTATAAAAAAGACCTGTTCTTTGCCGTAGGCGGTTTTGGCGACCTGGTGAATCTTTCCAGCGGCGACGACGACATGCTCATCCACAAGATGATGAAGATTCCCGGCACCAAGGTCTGCTACAACCTGGACAAGGACGCCGTCATCGAGACCGCACCGGTACATACTTGGAAACAGCTCTTTAACCAGCGCGCCCGCTGGAGCAGCAACGGCACCAACTACGAGAGCAAGGCTTACATCTTGATGCTCACGCTGATTTACACTTACTACATCTGGATGTTTATCAGCCCCTGGTGCGTGCTCTTTTTGGATTGCCCGTGGCAGTGGTGCGTATTCAGCATTCTGCCCAAGATTCTGGTGGACTTTGTATTCCTGATGATAGCTTCTTGGAAGTTGCATGCCAAGCGTAAAATGCTTGCATTCTTGCCTACCGAAATCATCCAGGTTCCGATGATCGTCTTTGCGGTGCCCGCAGGCATCACCGGAATGTTCAGGTGGAAGTAATCAAATGTGAAGTGTGAGATGTGCAATGTGTGATTATTAATTTCACACCACACATTCCACATTACACATTCTTTCTTGCCCAGGCGATTGCCTCTTCGGCATTCTTGATTTCGCCGTCGAGTTGCAGTTCGAAACTTTTCTTGATGATTTCACCCATCTGCTTGCCTGGCTTCACGCCCATATCCATAAGCATCTTGCCCATCAGGTAAGGTTGCGGAGCTTCTTCAATCAGGTCCAAATCGCTAGCCGCATTCCAAAGCCTGTCGGCAAAGCATTCGCCATCGCCAGTAGCATCAGCATAAAATTCCTGCGGAGTACACTTCACAAGCAGGCAAAGGAGCTTTAACCCGCCAAGCTTTACCGCTAGGCGACGCAGCGCAGGGGCGTCGTTTACGATGGCCGTATCCAGCGTACTGTAAGCATTCAGAACGAGGGGCACCACCTTGAGCAAATGGGTTTCGTTAGTAATCCGTTCCAGGAACTTGAGCGAAGTTTCTGCACACCCGCAAAGGAGGGCCGCGAAAGCGAATTCCATCGCCTGAGCCTCCGATAGCGTGTCGCGCAAAGGAACCATGTTGTCGAGAATCGTTCCGAGCGTTTCCCAAGAATTCTTGAACGGATGAATCTCAGGGAAATATTCATCGAGCTTGATATCCAAAAATGCCCTGAGGCCAAGAGAAGGCACCCCCGGTTTCAGGAGCCATTTCTTGAATTCTTCAAACAGGCGTTCTATGGAAAGATCGTCCAGCGAAAGAGTTCGGCAAAGTTCCACCGTAGAAGGCGCGAGCGTGCAACCGAATCGACTAGCAAACTGCACACCACGCAAGATACGCAGGGAATCTTCAGCAAAGGCCGGGCCCACATGGCGCAAAGTATGGGTTTTCAAGTCGTCGATACCGCCGTACGGATCGCAAAGCGTAAGTTCCGGCAGTTCCATACCCATGGCATTGATGGTAAAGTCACGGCGAAGGGCGGCTTCCTTGAAGCTCAACTTTTCATCAGTATGCACCAAGAATCCACGGTGACCATACCCCACTTTACTTTCGGTACGGGGGAACGAGAAATCGAGCGACAGGCCCTTCATTGCCAGATGAATGACACCGAATGCCTTGCCCACCAAGTTGGTGCGGCCATACTTCGAAAGGATGGGCACAAGGGCGTCCTGGGCCATGTCGTAGACTTCAACATCGTAGTCGCGGCAAGACTTGCCTAAAAGCGCATCGCGGACCCAGCCGCCCACCAAAAAAGCGCGACCGCCCGCTTCGCGGATATCGCCCGCAATTTTAAGGAGGCGTCCCGGCAAATCCGGTTCGAACCATTCACCTGAAAGCGTCTGAATTTTCGCCATCTACAGAGACCGCCTTATTGGAAACTTT
>Ga0256406_1007561_pt1 | contig 10250 bp, 8 predicted proteins | sample RumenRJG_03DNA_FD_185986 | JGI IMG/M metagenome (GOLD analysis project Ga0256406, IMG submission 185986) | Bovine rumen microbial communities from Lethbridge, Alberta, Canada - RJG_03 | ecosystem: Host-associated > Mammals > Digestive system > Stomach > Rumen | place: Canada: Alberta | collected...
TCGGCCGGCGCGCTGAATTATACGCCGGTGGCGAAGGTGACGAATCTCGGAAACACGATTGAGGAGCTCAAGAAGCGCGGCATGTGGTTCGTGTGCGCAGACATGGACGGCACGCCCATGGGAGAGCTCTCCATGACGGGGCCGATCGGTCTTGTGATCGGCGCGGAAGGAAACGGCGTCTCGAGACTGGTGAAGGAAAAGTGCGACATGACCGCGGCCATTCCGATGCGCGGCGAGATCACCTCGCTCAACGCTTCCGTGGCGGCGGGCGTGCTCGCATACGAGATACTGCGCCAGCGGGATGCAGCGAAGAAGGCGTGACAAGATTTTTTGAATCGGGCGGAGTCAGGCTGATTCAGGCGAGACAGGCTGAATCAGATTTTGTTCGATCAGGACGGCTGCACCGGGACGGGATCGGTGCGGGTGACAGAATGTACGGAGAAGGCGGGTCCAGATGGCGGATCAATACGCGAACTTGTCAGATGAAGAGCTCATCCGGATTATCCGTGCAGATACGAAACACACCGGAGAGGGCGGCGCGGCCACGGAGTTCCTCATGGAGAAATATAAGGGATTTGTGCGCAGCAAGGCGCAGTCCATGTATATTCTGGGGGGCAGTACGGACGACCTCATCCAGGAGGGTATGATTGGATTGTTCAAGGCTGTGCGGGACTACGACGCCGGCCGGGATGCAAGCTTCGCCACCTTTGCAGATCTCTGCGTTTCAAGGCAGATGTTCTCCGCGATTCAGGCCTCGGGCAGGAAGAAAAATATGCCGCTCAACACCGCCATTTCTCTCTATTCTGAGATCAGCAGAGAGGAGGATGGCGGCACCTCGGTGCTTGCCGATGTTCTCAGCGCTGACCGCCATGGCTCGTCTCCTTACGGCGGGCAGGCAGGAGCGAATCCTGAGGAGCAGATGATTGAGGAGGAAAACATCCGGCAGCTGCTGGCTCAGATAGAGAAGGATCTGAGTCCTTTGGAGGAGGAGGTCATGAGCCTCACCCTTACGGGTATGGGATACGCGGAGATTGCCCGCGTCCTCGGACGGGACGAGAAGTCGACCGATAATGCGCTGCAGCGGGGGCGCAGTAAAATCCGGCGTATCCTCAGGGAGAGAGATAGCTGAGACTCGCCTATAGAGGTGTATTTTGCAAACAGATTTTTCTTGACGGTCATCCGGAATCTGACTTATTATGATTATAGAAATCAGCAATGATTTCCGTGAAGCATACACGTAAAAATGCTTTATATGCCGGTGAAGCGGGAACTCCGATGGATGTGGAGTGAACGTGGAGGTCTACAAAGGTGGCAGCTTACCATAATCCATCTAAGCCGAAAGGTGAAAGAAAGCTGTTATATCAATTTTAATGGAGCCCTGCTGCAGTGCAGGGCTTTTTTCATTGACCGGAGAAATACTAATGGATGATATTTCCGCGGCTGCTGAAAACTTTTCAAAAATAATTGGTATAAAATATCACTTCGTCGTATCGAGATCGAGAAAAATACGAGATATTATTCTGGATTTCCAAATCACAGATCTATTTCACCTCTGCGGCCTGCATTATCTGAAGGACATTCAGATTCCACAGGATCGAAAGAAGACTGTCGTATACATACAAAATGGACAGATCACAGATGAAATGTTGAAAAAGAGTCAGTATTACAAAAGAAATTCTTCTCTCGGTCATGATATATCTTCTAGAATACATGAACTGCAATTTCTAGAACAGTACCTGGACAATGAGAATATTATCCGGATATTTATCACGAAAAATTCAGGCACGTCGTCAATGATCAACGCAGAATACATAATTGAAAGCTGCCTCGGCATCGGAAATCCTTTAGTTTATATTTTTCTCAATAAGAGAGCGCATGGAGATGGAGTTTACTGCCTGGTTTCGTTCTTTGTCAAGGATAACGTGACTTACGGTGGTGAATGTCTGTACTGGATGCTGAAAGAGAAAATCTCAGATAAAGGCACGATAGAATTGTTTAGGCATAAAGACTTCAATCCAGGATGATCGTTTATCTTTGCCTGGATTGATTTATTCCTAAAATTTTTAGTCTGCTGCGACTCGCATTTCAGTCTTCTGATATTTGCTCTTGCAACGCATGCAGGGGCGTGTTACAATAACAAAGCTGTTTTGAGACAGACTACTGCAGTAAATGCGAATTTGCTGATCGATAAAGAGGTGAGACATATGAAGGAAGGAATCCATCCCCAGTACTATCAGGCGACTGTTACCTGCAACTGTGGTAACACGTTCGTGACCGGCTCCACGAAGCCGGAGATCCACGTGGAAGTTTGCTCCAAGTGCCATCCGTTCTACACGGGTCAGCAGAGAGCCGCATCCGCGAAGGGCCGCATCGATAAGTTCAACAAGAAGTACGGTGTTAAGTCTGCGCAGTAAGGCAAGCCTAGCATGTGTATAGAAGGACCGGGACTGTTTATACTGTCCCGGTCCTTTGCGTATACAGCAGGATGCGGCTTAAGAAAGTTCTTATGCTGATCTGGTGATCTGCATGATGAAGCAGTGGAATCATGACTACTGTCAGATAAATCTTTCGGAACAGTGACAATAAGCAGCAGATGCTTTATCGAAGAAAAGTGTTAGCCTTGGAGAATTGTGCATGAGGAAGAGAACGCAGCATTATTCCGGCATCGGCGGGCAGGCAGTGCTCGAGGGTGTCATGATGAAGAACAAGAAGATGTACGCCGTTGCGGTGCGCCGTCCGGACAGGGAGATTGAGGTGCAGGTGGATGAGTATCATGGGATTCTTGAGCATTCCGTGATCTCAAAGGTCCCGTTCCTGCGCGGCATTTTCGTCTTCCTCGATTCACTGATTCTGGGTTTCCGCGCGCTCGGGTATTCCTCATCGTTCTACGAAGACGAGGATGAGGAGCCGACAAAATTCGACAAGAAGATGGATCGTGCGACGCGCGGAAACGGCGAGACGGTGATGCAGGTCGTCACGATGATCATCGCCTTTTCGCTCGCCGCGTTTCTCTTTGTGCTTGTTCCGTATTTCTTTGCAGAGCTTCTGGCAAAATATCTGCGCAGTCCGTCTGTGCTGGCACTGGCGGAGGGAATTCTTCGGCTCGTGATTTTCCTGGTCTATATCTGGGCGATCACGGCGATGAAGGATATTCACCGGCTGTATCAGTATCATGGCGCGGAGCACAAATGCATCAATTGCATTGAATCGGGGAAACCGCTGACCGTGGAGAATGCGCGGGAGAGCAGCCGGTTCCACAAGCGCTGCGGGACGAGCTTCCTGCTGCTTGTTCTGCTTGTGAGTATCGTTTTGTTCTTCTTCATTCGCGTGGACAGCCGCGTGCTCAGACTGGCGCTTCGTTTTGTGCTGATCCCGGTGATCGCGGGCATTTCCTACGAGCTCATCCGTCTCGCGGGACGCTCGGATAACCTTTTTGTCCGGATATTCTCCGCCCCCGGGCTGTGGCTGCAGCGGCTGACCACGAAGGAGCCGGACGACGATATGCTGGAGGTCGCGATTGCGTCGGTGGAGGCGATCTTTGACTGGAAGCGCTACCTGAGGCGGGAGTTCGGCTGGACGGAGGAGACAGAAGATATGCCCGCAGCGGCAGATGCGGCTGAGATGTCCGGTTTGAATGCGTCAGCGGGAGCACCTGCTGCCGCTGCCGTGCCGGCCGGAAGGGAAAAACCTGACGGCACGGCGGGCAGGACCGTTGAATGAGCAGTGTCACCCTCCGGTTCTGGCAGGTTAAGGGAAGAAAATGGTCTGCCGCGAAAGGCGCGGCATGAGGTGTCAATGACATACCGGGAAGCTTACAATATAGGTGTGGCGCGTCTGGAGGCGTCGTTACCGGAGAATCCGGACCGGAAGCTCGATGCAAGGCTCCTTCTGGAGGCGTCCTGCGGGACGGATTATCAGACGCTCCTCGCGGACGGAAATGAGAGACTCGTCACGGATGAGGAATTTCGCCGCTATGAGACGATGCTGGAGCGGCGCAGCGGGCATGAGCCGGTCGCCTATATCCTCGGCGCGCAGGATTTCATGGGACTTCCTTTCTTCGTGACGCGGGATGTGCTGATTCCCAATCAGGACACGGAAAACCTGGTGGAGGAAGCGATGAAGGAGGTGCACGCCGGAATGCGGATCCTCGATCTGTGCACCGGGAGCGGGTGTATTTTGCTGAGCCTACTGCACTATTCCGCGGATACCACCGGCGTCGGGACGGATCTGTCCGCGGCGGCGCTCCGTGTTGCGGCGGAGAATGGCGGGCGGCTTGGCCTGTCGGACCGCGCCGTGTGGAAGCAGGGCGATCTCTATGAAGCCCTGGCGGGCGCAGAATCTTCGTTAAAATTCGATCTGATTGTCTCGAACCCGCCTTACATTCCCACCGCTGTGATCGGCACGCTGATGCCGGAGGTGGCGGAGATGGAGCCGCGGATGGCGCTCGACGGCGGAGAGGACGGACTCAGCTTCTATCGGAGAATTCTGGCAGGCGCGCGGGATGTACTGAAGATCGGCGGCGTCCTGATGATGGAGACAGGGTTTGATGAGGCGGCGGATGTCGCGTCGATGATGCGGCAGAGTGGTTTCCTTGATCTTCAGATTATCAGGGATTACGGCGGACAGGACCGCATTGTGCGCGGGGAACTCGGACTGTAACCTGCAGAAGGAAAACAGATATATGGTTTTATGAAGGCAAAACGCACGGCGTTTTGTCTGTTCCCGGCAGACCCGGGACACGGAGAATGAGGCCGCAGGGATTTCGGAAAGGAAACAGATGCAGGATTCGATGAAGGATAAGCTCACGGCGCTCTGTCTGCGCAGTGAGGATGTGACAAGAGAACTCGCGGCGCCGGAAACGGCCTCGGATCGGAAGCGGTTTCAGGCGCTGTGCCGGGAGCAGAACGAGCTTGCACCGGTGGTGGAGACGTTCCGTGAGTATCAGAAGCAGGAACAGAATATCCGCGATTCGCTGGAGCTTCTGGAGGGAGAATCCGACCCGGAGATGAAGGAGATGCTCCGGGAGGAGCTGTCCGCCTCGAAGCAGGCCGTTGAGGAACTTGAGGAGAAGCTTCGGATTCTGCTGTTGCCGAAGGATCCGAACGACGACAAGAACGTTATTTTCGAAATCCGGGCGGGCGCCGGCGGTGAGGAGGCGGCGCTGTTTGCCGCGGAACTCTACCGGATGTATGTCCACTACGCGGAACGGCGCGGCTTTAAGGTTTCCACGGAGAATGTGGAGGAAACCGGACTCGGCGGCATGAAGTTTGTGACGTTTACCGTGAATGGTCAGGGGGCATATTCGAGGCTCAAGTACGAATCCGGCGTTCACCGCGTGCAGCGCGTTCCGGAGACGGAATCGGGAGGGCGCATTCATACCTCCACCGCGACTGTCGCGGTGATGCCGGAGATTGACGACGATATTGAAATCGACATTCCGCCGGAGGACGTGCGGATGGATATCACCCGCGCCTCCGGAAACGGCGGACAGGGCGTCAACACGACGGACTCCGCGGTGCGGCTCACGCATCTGCCGACCGGCATCGTGATCTATTCTCAGACGGAGCGCTCCCAGCTGCAGAACAAGGCAAAGGCCTGGGCGCTTCTGCGCTCGAAGCTCTATGATCTCGAGCAGGAGAAGCGGCACGATGCGGAGGCCGACCTCCGCCGGAGCCAGGTGGGAACCGGCGACCGGTCTGAAAAGATTCGGACGTACAACTTCCCGCAGAGCCGGGTGACGGACCACCGGATCAAGCTCACGCTTTACTGTCTGGACGATGTGATGAACGGCGGGCTGGATGTGCTGATCGATCCGCTGATTCAGGCGGATCAGGCGGCAAAGCTCCTGAAGATGGGACAGGAAGCATAGGGGGACAGAGCGGCATGAGCGACCTTGAGGAATACAGGAAGGAAATCGACGACATCGACCGGCAGCTGGTGGAGCTCTATGAACGGCGCATGGCGGTCTCGGAGAAGGTGGCAGCGTACAAGATCGGGACGGGAAAGCGGGTGCTCGATCCGGAGCGGGAGCGGCAGAAAATCGCGTCTGTCGAGGCGCTCACACATGACAGCTTCAACCGCCACGGCGTGAAGGAACTCTTCGAACAGATCATGGCGATGAGCCGCAAGAAGCAGTATCAGCTCATCGCCGAGAGCGGCAGCATGAACCGTCTTCCCTTCATTCCGGTGGATTCCCTGACCGGGAACGGTCCGTACCGGGTCGTCTATCAGGGCGCCCGCGGCTCCTACAGCGAGGCCGCCATGAAGAAATATTTTGGCGCGGATGTCTCGAATTTTGCGGTCGAGACGTTCCGCGACGCGATGACGGCGATTGAGGAGGGAACGGCGGATTACGCGGTGCTGCCGATTGAGAATTCCACGGCGGGCACGGTGACGCAGACATACGATTTGCTGAGCGAGTACGAGAATTACATCGTCGGGGAGCAGATCATTCCGATCCGCCACTGCCTGATGTCGGTGGAGGGCGCGGCGATGTCCACGATCCGGACGGTGTACTCCCACGCGCAGTCGCTGATGCAGAGCGCGCGGTTCCTGGCTGAGCATCCGGCCTGGCAGCAGGTGTCGATGCTGAACAATGCGTTTGCGGCGCAGAAGGTTGCGGAGGACGGAAACCCGTCGGAGGCGGCGATTGCATCGGAGTATGCGGCGAAGGCCTACGGCCTGTCGATTCTTGCTGAGGGCATCAACCAGTCGAGCACGAACTCGACCCGCTTCATCATCTGCACCAACCAGAAGATTTTCCTTCGGAATGCCCGCAAGATCAGCATTACCTTCGAGGTGAAGCATGAGTCGGGTTCCCTCTACCACGCGCTGAGTCATTTCATCTATAATGATCTCAACATGAACCGTCTTGAGTCGAGACCGATCGAGGGACGCAACTGGGAATACCGGTTTTTCGTCGATTTTGACGGCAATCTGTCGGAGAGCGGCGTGCGGAACGCACTCAGAGGCCTGCGCGAGGAGACGATGAACATGAAGATTCTGGGGAATTACTGATTGACGGTAAAAGCCGGAAATGCACTGATAAACAGGAGGTTCGGGGATGGCAGTTCAGTTGTTCGGCGCGATTGACGTCGGGAGCTATGAGATCAGCCTGACCATCAGCGAGTGCTCGAAGAAGAACGGCATCCGCGAGATTGATCATGTGTCTCACCGCATCAATCTCGGCACGGATACGTTCCGCACGGGCAAAATCAGTTATGAGCATGTCGGGGAGCTCAAGGCGCTTCTGTCCGAGTACCGGAGGATTATGGACAGCTATGGTGTGAAGGAGTACCGCGCCTATGGCACGAGCGCCATCCGGGAGATGGTCAATTCCACGGTGGTGCTCGACGGCATCGAGCTTCTCACCGGCATTCATATCGATGTCCTCTCCAATTCGGAGCAGCGCTTTCTGGATTACAAATCGATTGCGGCGAGAGGGGAGGGCTTCACCAGATTCATCGAGAAGCCGACCGCCATCGTCGATATCGGCGGGTCCTCCATCCAGATTTCGCTGTTCGACAAGGACCGCCTCGTCGAGACGCAGAATCTGAAGCTCGGCGTGCTGCGGCTCTACGATCAGATTCATTCCATTGACGCCGGAACAAGGCGTCTCGACTATGTCATCGGCGAACTGGTGAATTCCCAGCTGAAGGTGTTCCAGAACCTGTATCTCGGAGATCAGCGGATCCGCAACATCATTGTGGTGGACGATTATATTTCGCCGATTCTGCAGAACCGCACACTGACAGGCCGGGATCCGGGCTATATCGACTGCGCGACGTTCCGTGCCGTGATGGAACGGGTGCGGACGATGAACGCCCAGGAGGTGGCAAAGCGCCTCGGCATGGCGGACGACAATGTTCCGCTGCTCTACGTCTCCGGCAAAATGCTGCAGTGCATCGTGGATGCCTTCGGCTCAGAGATGATCTGGGCGCCGGGCGTCACGCTCTGTGACGGGATGGTGTACGAGTTCGCGGAGAAAAAGGGATACAAGCTGCCGGACCATGATTTTGAGGCGGACATTCTCTCCATCGCGCACAACACCGCGGAGCGGTATCACGGCATTCCGGAGCGCCAGCACGAGCTGGAGGAGATCGCGGTCAAAATCTTTGACGCGACGAAGAGGTATCACGGACTCGGCGAGCGGGAGCGTCTGCTCCTGCGAATCGCGGCAATTCTGCACGATTGCGGCAAATATATTTCCATGGTCAATGTCGGGAAGTGCTCCTATGACATCATCATGGCGACGGAGATCATCGGCCTTTCGCATATAGAGCGGGAGATCATCGCGAATGTGGTGAAGTTCAATCACGAGACCTTCATCTATTACCGCGCCCAGCAGTCGGCGACGGATCTCGACAGGCAGTCATATCTGACGATCGCAAAGCTGACCGCGATTCTGCGGCTCGCCAACGGTCTTGACCGGTCGCACGAGCAGAAGTTCCACGATATCCGCGTGGAGGTGTGCGACGGGCAGCTGATCATCCGGGTGCCGGGCGAGGTGGATCTGACGATGGAGAAGGGACTGTTTGTCCACCGGGCCGATTTCTTCGAGGAGGTTTACGGCATCCGGCCGGTCATCCGGCAGACGAAGAGAAAATAGCGGAAGAGGGCCGGTGCGGTCGCCTCTGCGTGTGCCGCAGTAACGCGGCACGGAGTATCAGGGTGAGCGGGGAAAAGGTGGTCAATATGAGTGCAGAGAATCAGAACGGGATCATCAGAAAACTGGGTTCAGAAGAAACGGGCGGAGCGGGCTCTGCGGCGGTTACTAAGGACGGAGAAACCGACTGGAGAAATCCGGCTTATTACATCAACCGGGAGCTTTCCTGGCTGCAGTTTAACGAGCGGGTGCTCGGAGAGGCGAGGCGGCGGGACAATAAGCTGTTCGAGCGGCTTAAATTCCTGTCGATCACAAGCTCCAATCTGGATGAATTTTTTATGGTCCGTGTCGCCAGTCTGAAGGATATGGAGAACGCGGGCTATCGCAAGACGGATATCGCCGGCATGACAGCCGGCGCGCAGCTGGAGGCTGTGCTGTCCGCCACACATAAGTTTGTGGACCTGCAGTATTCGACGTACGGGCGCATGCTGGTTCCCGCGCTGAAGCAGGAGGCGAACCTCGAGACGGTCCAGTATGAGGAGCTGACGGAGGAGGAAGAGGCCTTCGTCCGCCGGTATTTTGAAGAAGAGGTTTTTCCGGTCCTCACGCCCACCGCGGTGGATTCCTCGAGGCCGTTTCCGCTTGTGCGGAACAAGACGCTGAACATCGCCGCACTTCTGACACGCAAGACGGATGCAGGGCCGAGCATTCTGAGACAGAAGAAGGGACATGGGAAGGGCACGGAGGGAACGGATCTCGATGTGGCGGTGGTGCAGGTTCCGAGCGGACTGCCGCGGTTCACGGTACTGCCGGCAACGGCAGGTGGGCCGGTGCGGATCATCTTCCTCGAGGAGATCATCCGGCACAACATGCCGCAGCTTTTCCTCAACTACGATGTGGTCAGCGCCTGCCCGTTCCGCGTCATGCGGAACGCGGACCTCTCGATTGACGAGGACGAGGCGGAGGATCTGCTGAAGGAGATCGAGAAGCAGCTCAAACGCCGCCAGTGGGGCGAGGCGATCCGGCTCGAGGTGGAGAGCGGGATTGACGAGCGGCTGTTGTCTCTGCTGAAGCAGGAGCTGCGCGTGCAGGACAGCGAGGTGTTCTTCATCGACGGGCCGCTGGACCTGACCTTCCTGATGAAGCTGTACGGACTAGAAGGGTTTGACGCGTTCCGGGAGCATCGCTACGCAAGACCGCAGGCGGTGCCGGAGATTCCGGAGGGGGCTGATGTGTTCGCCTGCATCCGGAAGGGCGATATCTTCATGCATCATCCCTATGAGACCTTCACGCCGGTCGTGAATTTTGTCGCACAGGCCGCCGTGGACCCGGACGTGCTCGCGATCAAGCAGACGCTCTACCGCGTGTCCGGCAACTCGCCGATCATCGCAGCACTCGCACGCGCCGCGGAGAACGGCAAGCAGGTCATGGTGCTGGTCGAACTCAAGGCGAGGTTCGACGAGGAACACAACATCGGCTGGGCGAAGATGCTGGAGAAGGCCGGCTGTCACGTCATTTACGGTCTCGTCGGCCTCAAGACGCATTCCAAGATCACGCTGGTGGTAAGGCGCGAGGAGGACGGCATACGCCGCTATGTGCATCTCGCGACCGGCAACTATAATGATTCGACGGCAAAGCTCTACAC
>Ga0256406_1007562_pt1 | contig 10249 bp, 9 predicted proteins | sample RumenRJG_03DNA_FD_185986 | JGI IMG/M metagenome (GOLD analysis project Ga0256406, IMG submission 185986) | Bovine rumen microbial communities from Lethbridge, Alberta, Canada - RJG_03 | ecosystem: Host-associated > Mammals > Digestive system > Stomach > Rumen | place: Canada: Alberta | collected...
GGAAAAATCTCTTCGGCGCCGGCAAAGCATCTGAGCACGCTGTGCAATCAGATGGTCAACTTTCTCGGCATCATGCAGAATGAATGGGCTGGTGCGCAGGCTTTCTCGTCGTTTGATACGTATCTGGCTCCGTTCGTGAAGGTAGACAACCTTTCCTATAAGGAAGTGAAGCAGTGCATCCAGAGCTTTGTGTATGGCGTCAATACGCCGAGCCGCTGGGGTACGCAGGCTCCGTTCACCAACATTACGCTGGACTGGACGGTTCCGGAGGATCTGGCGGAGCTGCCGGCAATCGTTGGCGGCAGGAACATGGACTTCAAGTACAAGGACTGCAAGAAGGAAATGGACATGGTCAACAAGGCGTTCATCGAGACCATGATCGAGGGCGACTGCAACGGCCGCGGGTTCCAGTATCCGATTCCAACGTACTCGATTACGAAGGACTTTGACTGGTCTGATACGGAAAACAACCGTCTTCTGTTTGAGATGACGGCCAAGTACGGTACGCCGTATTTCTCCAACTATGTGAATTCCGATATGAAGCCGAGCGACGTACGTTCAATGTGCTGCCGTCTGCGTCTGGATCTTCGTGAGCTGCGCAAGAAGAGCGGCGGCTACTTCGGATCCGGTGAGTCGACGGGTTCGGTCGGCGTTGTGACGATCAATCTGCCGCGGATTGCCTATCTTTCCAAGACGCCGGAAGAGTTCTATCAGCGCCTCGACAGGATCATGGATATTTCGGCACGTTCGCTGAAGATCAAGCGTGACGTGATTACGCGTCTTCTGGATGCGGGCCTCTATCCGTATACGAAGCGCTATCTTGGCACGTTCAACAATCATTTCAGCACGATCGGTCTCATCGGCATGAATGAGGTATGTCTGAATGCAAACTGGATCCGCAGGGATCTTTCGGCTCCGGAGTCGCAGAAGTTTGCCATCGAGGTTTTGAATCATATGCGCAGCCGTCTGGCGGACTATCAGGAACAGTATGGAGATCTCTACAACCTGGAGGCGACGCCGGCGGAGAGCACGACCTATCGTCTTGCCAAGCATGATGTGGAACGCTATCCGGACATCATTACGGCGAACCGCAACGGTACGCCGTACTACACCAACAGCAGTCATCTGCCGGTCGGCTATACGGATGATATCTTCACGGCGCTTGACATCGAGGATCCGATGCAGGTGCTCTATACGTCGGGAACGGTTTTCCATGCCTTCCTTGGCGAGCGGTTGAGCAACTGGAAGGCCGCAGCAACACTGGTACGCAAGATTGCCGAGAACTACAGACTGCCGTACTATACGATTTCGCCGACCTATTCGGTATGCCCGAATGATGGATATATTTCCGGCGAAGTATGGAAGTGCCCGAAGTGCGGTGCTGCGACTGAGGTGTATTCCCGTATCACCGGCTATTATCGTCCGGTAAAGAACTGGAACGCCGGCAAGACACAGGAATTCAAGGATCGCAAGACCTATCGCGTTGACGGTCTTGCATCGCAGCCGGTGTCCGCATTCCATGAGGAGAAGAAGGAGGCGGTGCCTGTGAGTGATGCGGTTTCGCCGTCTGCTCCGGAAGGCGAGGCACGTGCCCTGCTCTTCACTACCAAGACATGCCCCAACTGCAAGATGATTGAAGGGATGCTGGATCGGGCAGGATTCCATTATGAGGTGATTGATGCCGAGGAGAATCCGGATCTTTCCAGAAAGTATGACATCATGCAGGCGCCGACGCTTGTGATGGTGCATGGCAATGCGGCGGACAGCTACGTCAATGCAAGCAATATTCTGAAGTATGTGAACCGTGACGGAGCGGCAGCCTGATATGCAGACATGGGCGATCGTTGCGATCATTGCGGTCATTGCGGCGGATGTGATTTTTGAACTGTATTCCCGCAATCGGCAGAACAGCCTTTCAAAGAAGGCGATGGAACTGATGATGGAGGGAAAGTACAGCGAAGTGGAGGAACTGGCGGATTCGAAGGAGATGATGCGCAGCTTTCCTCCCTACAACCGTCTGTATCTGAAGCTGAACTGCGCCATGATGCAGCAGAAGAACAAGGAGACGGAAGCGCTTCTCAAAGAGTTTGAAACGATCCGTATGAATGACAGCCAGAGGACGGCTCTCTACAGCATGGCGTTTCAGTACTATCTTCCTTTGGAGGAACAGTCGCTCTGTGCCGATTACAAGATCAAGATCGACGGCCTCAAGGGCAGCGAGAAGCTGAAGAAGTATGCGGATCGTGCCTATGACGTTGTGTATAAGAAAGATACATCGCATCTTGAGGAACTGAAGGCGGAAACGGCGGCACTGCCAATCGAGCAGCGCGGCTCAAATGATTATCTGATTGCCCAGATCTATAAGAATCTGGGGGATCAGGACAATCAGCAGGCATGGATGATGCAGATGCAGAAAGATCTTGCGGCGGCTGTGGATTCGAGCCGGAATCAGTCGCAGCAGCAGAATCAATAAATAGTACAGGAAGAGGATCTGTCCGCGGGCAGGTCCTTTCGTTTTGAACGGGAAGAAGAAATATAAGAAAAGCCCGGGAATTCGATTACTCCCGGGCAGAATTGCAGTGTGTGATCAGTCGCTGTTTCCGCTTACCTGTCCGAAGTCGGGTAGGGGGTTGCCAGGATCGTCGGCAGACAGTTTTCCTTCAATGAAATGCTTGCGGCACAGGGCAATGTAGCTGTCATTGGCGCCGAGCATAATCTGCTGGCCGGCACGAACGATGCCGCGTTCATTGTAGCGGGCGTTGCAGATGGCTTTCTTTCCGCACCAGCATACGGTTTTGACTTCGCGGATTTCGTCGGCGATTTCCATCAGCCGCAGAGAACCGGGGAAGAAATGGAGCTGAAAGTCTGTGCGCAGACCGTAGCACAGTACAGGAACATTAAGCTGATCAACGATGCGGGCAAGAAAGTCGATTTCTTCCGGCCTGGCAAACTGGATTTCATCGACGATGATCGCATCATAGGTGGAAAGCTCCGCGTCACTTTTGGCGCATACATCCGTTAAGAGGAGGCACTCTTTCTGTAAGCCGATGCGGGAGCGGATGATGTTCTGTCCGTCGCGTGAGTCGATGTTGGTTTTGGCGAGCAGAACCTTCTGCCCGCGTTCGCGGTAATTATATTCGGCCATGAGGGCGTTGGCACTTTTGCTGGAGCCCATGGCGCCATAATAAAAATAGAGTTTTGCCATATGATGAATCCTTCCTGTTTTCGCTGGAAAGATTCTACCATGCCGTAAGCCGCCAGACACATGGAGATGGAAACAATCGATCCAACTCAATTCCTGATGGTGCTGCCTGATAAGGATTGCGGTTCTCTTTGCGTCTTGACAAGGGTCTTCTGCGCGGCTGAGAAATACCTAAACTATTCAAAACAAGGTGCTTATACTTTTGACCTCCATGCATAGCGGATGAAATAACAGGGCGACGTATGGATGATAAATGGAATGGATTTGAGTTGCTGGACTGCGATTTTGCTCAGTGGTATTTTGTCCGTCAGTGCCGTGCTGAAAATGATGATGAAGGAGGTTCTGAGGGTATCACATCCTGATTATGGATACGTTTATGATCTGCCTCCGGCGATAAAAGAGTACCTTGCCGAGATCCAGGGAAAAGCCGGTAAATAAACTTCACAGATACAAAAAATGCACCGTGTACCTGCATCAGAGATGGGTGTACACGGTGCATGGAAACGCGGGTCAGCCGATCTTGCGGGCAAGCCAGATAACGAGGCAGGCACCGGTAATGGAAATCAGTACGGAACCGATGATATTGATGGATTTGATGCCGATCAGGGTGCCGAGAAAACCGCCGAGAAAAGAGCCGGCGACTCCGAGCAGAAGATTCTTCTTCCAGTCGGATGTGTCCATGTGATTGAGCTTTGCGGCTGCGTAGCCGGCAAGCAGGCCGACAATCAGTGTACGGATGATAAACCAGAGCATTGTTATTTCCTCCATTCATTTTTGTTTATGCGTAAACTATAGCACCTGTGAGAGCGCGTGTTGATTTTCGGCAGGTGTATTGAATTTGAGGCATAAGTCCGTTAAAATGAGGCCGCTTGACAGTGATGGAGAAGGGAATGTTTCATGAGCCCGGGTAGCGAGTCCGGATGGTGAAAGCGGACGGGGCGGGAAGCGTTCAGAAGGCCTCTGGAGTTGGCCGCAGTCCTGCGATAGAGGCGCAATGAGGCGGATGGATTGAGCATCCGTAAATAAGGGTGGTACCACGACGAGCGCTCGTCCCTTTGGGAGGCGCTTTTTTGTGAGGAGAGAGATCATGAGTGAAGAAGAAATGACCAAGGAAGAAAAGCAGCGTCTGAAGGAAGAGCGGCGCAAGGCATTCGAAGCGGCGCATCCGGAACTTGCCGCAAAGCGCAAGGAAGCGGCCGAGAAGCGTGACAAGGTAAAGGAAAAGATTACGGCTGCGGTGCAGAATGCGCAGGAAATGGATCTGTCGGATCAGGAGGCGGCACGCCGTCAGAAGATGGAGCAGCTGCGTGCCCAGGGAATTGATCCGTTTGGACAGGCCTATGATCAGACGGACCATGCAGCAGATCTGCGCGCAAAGTATGGCGATGATTCTGCGGAAGATCTGGTGAAGGAAGATGTTCATGTTTCGATCGCCGGCCGCATCATGACGAAGCGGCGGATGGGCAAGCTTGGCTTTGTGACGCTGCTGGACCGTTCGGGCCGCATTCAGGTTGTAATCAATCAGCGGATTGTTGGCGATGCGGTATATGAGCTGTTCAAGTCGGCAGACCTGGGCGATATCATCGGCGTCAAGGGTGTCGTGATCAAGACGCAGACCGGAGAGCTTTCGGTGGAGGCGCATGATTATACGCATCTTTGCAAGGCGCTGCGTCCGCTGCCGGAGAAGTTCCATGGTCTACAGGATAAGGAAGAACGCTACCGCCGCCGTTACCTCGATCTGATCATGAACGATCGTTCGCGTGAGATCGCAATGCTGAGGCCGCGGATCATTCGTGCCATTCAGCACTATATGGACAGCCAGGGCTATATTGAAGTTGAGACGCCGGTGCTGCAGCCGATTCTAGGCGGTGCCAATGCGCGTCCGTTTGTGACGCATCATAATGCGCTGGACAAGGATTTCTATCTGCGAATTGCGACGGAGCTTCCTTTGAAGCGTCTGGTTGTCGGTGATCTGGAACGTGTCTATGAAATTGGCCGCGTGTTCCGCAATGAGGGCATGGATCTGAAGCATAATCCGGAATTTACGACGATGGAGGCATACTGTGCCTATTCGGATCTGGAAGGGATGATGAAGCTGAACGAAGGTCTCTTCGAGAGCGTTGCCAATGAAGTGTTCCATCGTACAACATTCGAGTTCATGGGTAAGACCGTGAACCTGGCGGGACCTTACAAGCGCTGGAACATGGTCGATGCGGTCAAGGAAGTGACGGGTGTTGACTTCTGGCAGCCGATGAGTGTCGAAGATGCGCTGAAGCTGGCAAAGGAGCATAACGTTGAGGTTGCGCCGCATCAGCATACGGTTGGCAACATCATTTCGCTGTTCTTTGATCAGTTCTGCGAGGACAAGATCGAGCAGCCGACCTTTGTCTGGGGTCATCCGATTGAGATTTCGCCGCTGGCCAAGAAGAATCCAAAGGATCCGCGGTTTACGCAGCGCTTTGAGCTTGAGATCATGGGCGTCGAATTCGATAACGCGTTCTCGGAGCTCAATGATCCGATTGACCAGCGCAAGCGGTTTGAAGATCAGCTGAAGGCAAAGGCAATGGGCGATGAAGAAGCTGCCGAAATGGATGAGGATTACGTCGAAGCTCTGGAGTATGGTCTGGCGCCGACGGGCGGTATCGGTTTCGGCATTGACCGGCTTGTGATGTTACTGTGCGGATGCGACAGTATCCGTGATGTTCTCCTGTTCCCGACAATGAAGCCAAGAGAAGGCGACAAGAAGGCGGCTTCGGCAGAACCGGCTGAAAGCAATGTTGCTGCAGAAACTGAGAGCGCCGAAGAAAAGACGCAGGAGAATTGCTTCTTTACGCCGAACGAGAAGATTGACTTCTCCGGTGTGACGATTGAACCGCTGTTTGCGGATCAGGTGGATTTCGATACCTTCAGCAGGTCGGATTTCCGGGCTGTGAAGGTCAAGGAATGCACAGCAGTACCGAAGTCAAAGAAGCTGCTGAAGTTTGTGCTCGATGATGGTACGGGGACAGACCGTGTCATTCTCTCTGGCATTCATGCATATTATGAGCCGGAGGAACTGGTGGGGAAGACACTGATTGCGATCGTCAACCTGCCGGCGCGTTCCATGATGGGCATCGACTCCTGCGGCATGCTCCTGTCTGCGGTGAACGAGAAAAACGGTGAGGAAGAGCTCCATCTTCTGATGGTGGACAACCACATCCCGGCAGGCGCGAAGCTGTATTGATCCAAAAAATAAAGAGGTGCTTCTTTCCCGGTGCTGATGGGAAAGAGGCACTTCTTTTATTGTTGGCCGGTATTGTTTCTGCTTCGGTTTCTGTATTCCTTAGAAGGCGATGTGCAGCAGCTCAAACAGCAGTCCCCAGGCTGCGCCGAGGACATACAGCATGATGACGATCTTGATGTTTTCTTTCGGGTGACGGTTTGTACGGAACAGGACGAGGAGGCCGACGCCTGCGCTGACCAGAAGGCCGGACATCATCTGACCGGGTGTGATCATTCCGTCAAGGTACAGCTGTGTAATGGCTACGGAGGCGCCGCAGTTGGGAATCAGGCCGATCAGAGATGTCAGAAAGACGCCGATGATCTTTCGCCTGGAAAGAAAGGCAGTGATATAGGCTTCGCCGACATTTTCGACAATGATTCCGAGAACCAGGGAAATGATGAAAACGAAGAGGGCGATATGGATCGTATGAATGAGGGCGGAGAGGAAGATACTGTCTTCTTCATCTTCGCAATGGCAGTGCTCGGCTTCACAAAGGTCGTGTATGCGCTTCTGCGTCTTGTATTTGTATTTTGTAAAGCGCAGGAAGAAGTCGATGGCGATGCCCGTGACGATGCCGATGGCGGCCTTGGTGAATACGATCTTCAGGATTGTATTCATGTTTGTCTGGCTCGAAATCAGCAGCGGCAGCATTTCATCGCTGGTTGAAAAGAAGACGGAAATCAGTGTTCCGATTGTCAGAAGTCCTCCGGCATACAGAGATGCGGCGGCGGCAGAGAAGCCGCATTGCGGAACCATGCCTACGATGCCTCCGAAGAGAGGTCCAAGTCTGCCGACTTTTGAGAGGACGCTGATCTGCTTTTCCTGCGTCTTTCGCTCGAGCCATTCCATGACCAGGTATGTGATAAACAGGAACGGGAGCAGTTTAGCTGTATCGATTGCGGCATCAACAATGCCATCCAGTAACCAGTTCATTTGATTTCTCCTTCTTCTTTGGCACACGTTTCACACAGGCCCACGAGCATACTGTGGGCGCATTCGAGCCGGAATCCATGCGTTTTGATGAGAAAGCTGCTCAGATCCTGCATCTCACTGTCACTGAGGTGGATGATGCGTCCGCACCGGCGGCAGTAGAGATGAATGTGATTCATGCATGCGTGATCTTTGCGGGCATACTGATAAAGGGCCTCTTCGCCTGTGATGTCTATGGTCTTGATGAGGGCATTTTCTTCGCACAGTTTTTCAAGATTTCTGTATACCGTGACGAGATTGATATTGATCTGATCGTTCTGCATCTGCTGGTAGATCCGGGAGGCGCTGAAGCGTTGATCCCTATCTTCTTCGAAGTAATGCAGAATCTGCTGTTTGTATTTCGAGCTTTTCATAGTTCTATCCTGCAAATAATTTGCGTTATCAAGTATACACTGCATGAAGGGTAATGCAAATAATTTGCACATAAGTATTCTCCGGTTCCGTTGTGTCTGCGGGTCTCTATCACTCGCCCGCCGGCATATCGGCTGAATCAGATAAGGTGCTACAATGACTGAAAAACAGGGGCAGCAGCCATGATGGAAAAAGACAGAGCGACAATTGAGTATTACAACGCCAACGCCGGCGCATTTGCGGCTTCTACGAAGGATGTTGCCTTTGCGTCGATGCAACAGAGATTTCTGAAGCATATTCCACAGCATGGAAGAATACTTGACTTTGGAGGCGGATCCGGAAGAGATACGAAGTATTTTCTGGAACATGGATATTCTGTGGATGCGATCGATGGCTCTGAAGAAATGTGTCGCAATGCCTCTGCCTATACAGGCATCACCGTCAGACATATGTACTTTGAGGAACTGAATGAAACCGGTGTCTATGATGGGATCTGGGCCTGTGCTTCGATTCTGCATGTACATAAAGAAGATCTGCCGGACATCTTTCAAAAGATGTGCAGAGCACTGAAAGAAAACGGAACCCTGTATGTTTCGTTTAAATATGGAACGTTTGAAGGGGAAAGGAACGGAAGATACTTCACAGATCTCAATGAAGACGGTTTGAGGAAAGTGATCAGGGAGATTCCTGAACTTGTCATTGCCGAGACATGGGTCACGGGTGATGCGCGTCCCGGAAGAGAAAACGAGAAGTGGCTCAATGCTTTGCTGGTGCGGAGATAATTGATATAGTGGCGGCGCATACCCCGTCTATAGCAGCTCAAGCTGTTTAGGCGGGGTTAGCCGCCCTTCTTCTGCCCGCATGGCGGCGATAGCCTTCGTTATCGCGTTTTCCCTGTTCCTGGATATAGATTCTGACAGCCTCTTCGGTGGTTTCAGATACGGTGCTCAGGAAGTAGCTGTCAGACCAGAAAAGGTCTTTCCAGTAATACTTTTCCAATGCAGAAGAAAACTCTTTCCTCAGCAGCCGGGAAGTAACCGTTTTATAATTGTTTACCAGTTTAGAGAGCTGCGTCTGTGGAGAGGCTTCGAAAAGAAGATGCACATGATCTTTGTCAGTATTAATCTCCTGAATTCGGCACTTCCAGTCGCCTTCTATCACTTCGCGACTGATCTGAATCAGCCGATTGGCGAGCTCCCCTGTAAGCACCGGATGTCTGTATTTAGTGACTACAACCAAATGGTACTGAAGCTTATAAATAGAATGTCTGTTTCTATGATATTCAGCGTAATAGTCCATATCAATACCTCCTTCTATTTAATCGTACCACTAAAAATGTTATACTGTATTTAGGAGATAGGAAATGCAGGTTGTTGGAAGCTATGGTATACGCATTCGAGACAGCCATGATGCGCTGAAAAGAACAGCGGATCTCTTTTCAGATGCCGTCGCCCATCTTGTCCGCCCTGCACTTGAAAACTGGGATGCCTTATGCGAAGCAGGGGGAGCACAAATGCGGCAGAGAATGCTTGAGCGCATGATCCATTCTGCTAAGGGTTTTTCTTCATCTGACGCCTTCGATCAGAAGTTTCCAAAATTTCCTTCCTATTATCGCAGAGCCGCTATTATGCAGGCTCTTGGTATCGTTTCTGCTTATCAGTCATCTCTGAAGAACTGGAAGGCGAACGGCTGTACGGGAGAACCACCAAAGCTGGATTCCTGTAAGCACCGGATGCCTGCACTGTATCGCGGCAACACTTATAAGCCTGTGATCGATGAACAGACAGGCAAAGTGCTGCCTTATGCGGCAAAGATCAAGGTGCTCCGCAATCATGACTGGGTATGGGATACCGTTCGTCTTTCCAAAACAGATGTAGACTATCTCAACAAGAGAGGCAGAAACGGAGATATCTCTGCTCCCGTGCTGGAGAAGAAGCACGGATGCTGGAAGCTGAGATTTGCAGTAACGGAAACTGTAGAATTGTCCGCAAAACCTGTATCGGAGCAGAAGATCTGCGCTGTCGACCTGGGGATTCGTACAGATGCGGTATGCAGTATCATGGACTCAAAGGGTACTGTCCTGGCGCGTAAGTTCATTATGCGCGGAAGAGAAAAAGACTCTTTGAGCAATGCCCTGCATCGGGTGTCTGTATTCCAGTCTCTGCATGGATCACATGACTCCGGACGGCTCTGGAATATCGCAAAGCGGAGAAACAGGAATCTTGCACATCAGATTGCACGGGAGATTGTGAACTTTGCCATTGCGAATGAGTGCGATGCTATTGTCATGGAGCATCTTGATACGAAAGGTAAAAAGCGCGGCAGTAAGAAGCAGAAACTTGCCATGTGGAAGCACGCTGACATTCAGAAAACCGTAGAAAGCCTTGCCCATCATTATGGGATTCGCATCTCACGTGTCAATGCATGGGGAACCAGCCGTCTTG
>Ga0256406_1007563_pt1 | contig 10248 bp, 15 predicted proteins | sample RumenRJG_03DNA_FD_185986 | JGI IMG/M metagenome (GOLD analysis project Ga0256406, IMG submission 185986) | Bovine rumen microbial communities from Lethbridge, Alberta, Canada - RJG_03 | ecosystem: Host-associated > Mammals > Digestive system > Stomach > Rumen | place: Canada: Alberta | collected...
AATCTGGTTTCCCGGAATCTGACATATTTCTTCTGCAACCAGCCTGGTTTTACAACCAGACAGGAATCACGCCCGGAAAGAACCAGAGGGAGGAATCCTGAGACGGAATTTCCGGGCATTTGTATGCAAAGGAGGAAATTGGGGAATGAAGCAGTATATCGGGCGCGGGGAACTTATCCTGAAGCACGGAGGCCGGAACTTTCCGGCCGATCTTATAAGCCCGTACCTTGTGCGCGGGCATTTGTCCGCTGCGCAGGCGTTTGACCGCCTGTGTATCAGGAACCGGGACGGATTCTTCGGACAGGAGACCATGGACGCACTTGATGCCCTCGCGCCATGCGTTCAGGCAGGCGCTGTGGATTTTTTCCACACGGAGCCTGACCCTCTTGATTTCGAAGAGGGGGAGGAGACCATTCCCGGAGACCGTTTCCGGATCGCGTTTGATCCGAAGGAGGCGGTCTTCCGGGATGTGGAGGCAGTGCCGCCTCTCCCGGACCGCTGCACGGCGTCCGGCACGCTGTACGTCCTGCCGCGCAGGTACGAAGAGCTTCCGCCTGACGTTCTGTATGGACTCAAGCACCTGTTCTTTGTAACCACGGTGACAAGAGACGGATGGATCAGCCGGATGGAACTTTCGGCAGAGGACGTCCGGTACCGGGAAGGGGCCGTTCTTGCGGCCCTTGACGCGGCGGCTCCGTATCTCACGGCCGGATCTGTCCGGTTTACCGGAGACAAGTCGGCCTGGGAGTTCTGGCTGGGCGAGCCGGTATGCGGCGGAGAGAAACGAGAGAAACAGTGGTTTTACCGCGGCCACGCGATGTGACCCGGAGAATAGGAGGAACTTATGTTACTGGAAACAAGAGGGGATTATGAGTTTGCCGACAGTCTGACCCAGTCTTTAAGCGGGCTTGCGCAGGCCGTCGGCGGGCTGAAAGAAGCGGTTCAGGCAATGCATGGCCCGGCGGAGAATACGCCAGAGCAGCGGGTTTCGATTCCGCTGCCGGACGGACGGACGCTTGTGGCGGAACAGGACGCGGAATATCCCGCGCTGTCTCTTTTCCTTATATATCCGGACGGACGCAGAACGCGCTTCGCGTACATCTCCATCGACGGCGCCGCGCAGGGTCCGTACATCGCGTACGGGCCGGACGCGGACGCCGGGGAGACAAACGAGCTGTGAAAGGAGGAACTTATGTCGATTATACTGGAAGACCATCTGACTGACGTCTCTTTAACCCGGGCATTTCAGATGATTGATCTGGCCCCGGAATGGGGCTGGTATCCGGAAAGCGAATGGGAAGCGCTTTGCGACACGCTCGGCGTAGACTTCCACGCCGACTGGGGCGATCCCGCCTTTTTGTTTGACGCAATGCGGGAGGCGAAAGCCCGCAGGGAAACGGAAGAGCTGCCCGCTGACGACGATCTCGTCTATGTGTACGGACTGGAACAGGTTGTCGCTCTGCACGGACACGCTTTTCTGGTGACTGACATTCTGACAACCCACGAGGGCTTCCTTGTCAGGCACTGGTTTACGCTGACAGGCGGCCGGCGGATTTCTTCCCGCTTCTTACCGGACGCAATCCGCGAGCTGGAAGAAAAAACCGATCCGGGAACAGACACGCTGTATGTTCCGTGCGGGAACGGCCGCTGTCTGTGGGATAACGGAGCAAACAGTCCCGCGAGAGCGGTCGCAACCGCGGTCTTCAGGAACTGCCCGCAGATTGAGTTGCATCCTGACGACGGGCAGGACGGCCGCGGGTTCGGCGGTTCATACGCATCCGTTCGTCTGTCTGACGGATATATCCCGGAATAAGGAGGAACATGATGAAGACATACGATTACAGGCAAGCACTTACACGCGAAATCCGGAAGGCGCTGGAAGAAGATCTGGCGTCCGGCCGGATCCGGGCGTTTTCAGAGGAGGAGGCGGACCGCGAGGAGGTGCGTCTTGTCGGCTCTGTTGTCACACGGGGCACGGATACGCCGGAGGCATGTGTCCCGGGAAACATCGGGCTTCTGGCCTCGGTTGTCCGGGACAAGCCGTCGCTGCTGGAAAACGGCCCGGAGGAAATCGGGACATGGATTCTCGAAGGCGATTTCGCCGCCATGGACCAGACGATCCGGGCGGGCCTGTTTCACGAGTGCTTTACGCGGGCCTTTACGGAAATAAAACAGGCGCACCCCCTGCCGAAGCCGGACACAGTCCGGATTCTCTCCGGACTGGTGACGTTTACGGACGGCCGGCTTCCGGGCGCGGACGCCCTGGATATCTTGAACGGATGCGTAGGCGGATCGATGCTGTACGCCGGAGCGTACCGGCTGATGTTCTGGCCGGGTGAGTTCGAAGGTGGCATCCAGGGACTTCTGGACGCCTTGTCCAAAGTTACGGACTATACGAAGGACGGGTCCGTCCTTCTGGAAACAGGCGGAAAACGGAAAGCCCTGGTGTTTGCCGGCGGGACGTGGCTTGTCTTCCCCGTATCGGACACGCCGGAAGAAAGGAAGGAATGGAATGGGAAGAAAAGAGATAGAGGGACAGATGACGTTCGCGTTTCATCCGGTCCCGGAGACGGAGTCGGATCTTCTGCTGGTGCCGGCACAGACGCTGGCGGAGGGAACTCCGGTCCGGACAAGGAATGACGCGGTCCGGATTCTGGCCGGCGACATGAAGCAGCTGGACCGGGAAGAATTCCGGGTGCTCTGCCTTGACGAAAAGGAGCGTCCGATCCATTACTCGGTCGTATCCATCGGGTCGGCGGTCCATGTGCCGGTCGTCATTGGCAACGTCTTCAAGCCGGCCTGCCTGGCCGGGGCGTCCTTTGTTCTGCTTCTGCACAACCACCCGAGCGGCGTGTGCGACCCGAGCCGGAAAGACGAAGACCTGACCCGCCAGGCAGCGGAAACCGGGCGCATGCTCGGCGTTCCGGTGCTCGATCATCTGATCGTCGGCGGCAGATCCGGGGAGCTGTACAGCTTCCGAGAGCACAAGCCGGGCTGTTTCCCGCCGGATACGCCGGCTCCCTACACGGGAGAAACGCGGAAGACGGCGGACAGGCCGTCCGATCGGACGGGCCTTGTCCGCATGGAAACGCGGTTTGATCCCGCCGCGCCGGCCCTTGTCAGCGGGGAGAGCATCCTCGATGACGCGCAGGGTGTCCGTGTCTTATGGAAACGCCTGACGGAGTCCGGGCCGGATCGGATCTGCTTTGTCGAGATGGATACCCGGATGCGTCCGGTCCGCGTGAAGGAGGTGCCGGCCGATTCGGTCTCCGCGTCCTATTTCACGGTCGGGGCGCTGCTCAAAGACGCGTTTTTACACAGCGCGGCCTGGTGCGCCGTGTACCGGGAAGGGGACCCGTACCAGTCTGCCAGTGAGGACGACCGCCGGATCGCCAGACGGCTGTCCGCGGCCGGCACGCTGGCCGGCGTCCCGCTCCTTGCCTATGCCATCTGGAACCGGGACGGATACCTGCGGAACGCGCTGTTCGGAAAGAAAGTGACAAGGAAAAACAGAATCAATTACCGGTATCTGTCCGCCATGGCAGCGGAACCGGATTAAGGAGGAATGTTTTATGGAAAACATAGCAAGACAGGCGGAGCTCTGCGGCACGCTGGTCTTTAAAAACAAAGCGGCAGACAAGGTCCTGTGGGCGCTCGGACATGTGTTTGCGCTGTCCCGTCCCGCCGGATTCGCCGCGAATGAAATCACTGTCTGGCGGTCGGGCGCGTATGACCGGGACGCGGTCACGCAGGCGCTCGGAGACGCGGCTCCGTATCTTCTGGCCGGAAAGGTAGACGGCATGGACGAGGAAGGCTCCATGTGGCGCCTCCTGTTTCTGCCGGAGCGGAACCGGTGGGTCATGCGCGGCGTCTGCCGGTTTGCGGACGCTTATGACATCCTGCCAGAGAAGGACGCCGGATATCTGCGGGAGCTTCTGACTGCGGACGGCACGGAGCAGTCGCTCCGCATCCGGGAGGAGCTGTTCGGGCAATAAGAACACACAGGAACATACACAAAAGAGGGACCGCACGCGCGGCCTCTCTTTTTTTGTGCCGGACAGCGTCCGCAGATCTGATTTTCCGGAATCTGGCATACTGCTTCCGTATCCATCAGGGCAGGACCCCGTATGGACCCACACAGGGAGACAACAGAAAGGAGGAAAATTATGAGGAAATTTGAAGATGCATATAAAAAAGAAGACCCGGATGAAGAGTTTTTGGATTCGGACGACGACATCTCGCCCCGGAATAACTGACGGCGCGCAAAGGAGGAACCAGCATGATGCAAACAGTACAATTTGAACGGGCCGAGGCGGAGCAGGTGATCCGGGCCTTCCGGGACCTGCTCCTGCCGGACATGCGGGAGGAATCTTTTTCCGGCAGGGCCTGCCGGGCGCTGGTAACAGTTCTTGAATCCAGGCTTCTGGCCGGGACAGACGGGATCTGGTTTGAGGACCTGTTTCCGGAGCTGACTGATCAGCGAACCGTTTTTATGCGGATCACCGAGGACTGCGATACCTCGGACGGAGACATACAGCTCCGGAACAAGTTCTGTGGAGACGGACTTCTTTCGGTATCCGACCTCTGCCGGATGAGTGACATTCTGACACAGAACGAGGTCAATACCGGATCCGACAGCGGGGCCTATATCCGCCGGATTACGGAGGTTATGCGCGCCCTAAAACAGGATCACACGGACGATATCCGCATCGCACTGACACAGGACGAGGCAAACGCCGCTGCCCGTGCACTCCGAAAGGCAGCGGACGTGGAACATGATAAAGGCGCGGCCGCGCTTCTTTACGCGGCCATCCGGAAGCTCAAAAAGGAGGAGGCCATGCCTGACAAAATTCATCTTACCCTGACACAGGAGGAAGCGGACACGGTACTCCGTGTTCTGGCGCTTGTGCGGAATCTCGCACGCGGCCTCGGGGATGTCACGGAGGTTCACAACGTAGAAGACATAATCAGTCTGGCCGTCCGGCATCAGACAAAGTTCGATCCGTCGTGGCCGAAACTGTCCACGCTGTTTCCGGATGAGCAGGACCGGCTGGCTATTGAACTTTCGGTCGCAACGGCTGTTGATATCAGCGGGGAAGATCCGCGGTATGTCAGCGCGGCCGACAAGGTGTTTCGCGACATGCCGATGAGCCGGCTTGATCTCATTCATCTGCGGAACATGCTGCGGGAAAATCCCGGAAATAAACGCTATGTCGCGCGGATTGACGCGGAACTTGGCAAAAAGAAACAGGAGGAACGGGATGGATGAACGCGGTCTTACGCTCCGTCTGTCTGTTCAGGAGGCGGAGCTTCTGCGGAACGCTCTGCTCTATGCGGAGCATGATGCAGGCAGCGCGGATCTGACATATCTCCGGCAGCGGCTGGAGACGGGAATCGACCAAAAAGAGATGCCGGTCTGGAGCACCGGAAGAAAGGAATGAGACATGAAAGAAACAAAACCTTCCGCGGCGGATATCGCCGGGCTTATCCGCAGGGACTGCGGTCCCGAGAAAGACGTCGCTGACGTCTGCGTCCGGGAATATGCCCGGACTGCCGCGGGCGTCACGGACTTCGGCCTTGCGTCGGCGGCGGCCCTGTATCTGGCCCTTTCTCATCTGGGCCTGCATACACGGATTCTCATGGGGCATATCGTGACGGACGACGATTACGCCTTCCAGCACATCTGGTGCGAGGCGGAGCGGCGCGTCTTTGACGTCTCCATTTATCCCGCCACGGCGTCCCCGTTCTGCCGGTGGGCCGGAATCAGACCGGTCCTTCCGCAGGTGAACCGGGCGTACGGCGACACGGACGCATTCTATCACAGAGACATATTCCGTCCGGGATCTGCCCTGGAGGAGTTTTCGTGGGTGTACGGCATGCCGCTTGCCCGGATCCTCGACGCGGCGCCGGAACCACGCATGGTGGAAACCGCGGCGCTTCGGGATCTGTCCCTTCCGGTCACGGAAGAGAATATCGGGATGATCCGGGCATACGCCGAAGGATATCAGATCGGGCACTCTTACCGCCCGGACAAGCCGGTCGTGTAAGATGCCGGACAAAAGAAGGAATCAGAAAGGAGCACAAGGAAATGAAAAAAGAAGAAGACATCACGATACATCTTACGCTTCGGGAACGGATTGCCCTGCACCGGGGCCTTGCGGCCTGCCTGTCCGGAAAGAACATCGACCCGGAGGCCCGGGGCGCCCTGTCGCGCCTTGCCGGCACGGTCGATCCCTATCCCGCCATGCGGCAAAAGATGCTCGCCGACATTTCCAATGCGGGAGATACGCGTGTCCGGATGCGCGAGGAAGAGGCGGCAGCGGAATCCGCAAAAAGATCGCGGCTTCTGAACGTGGCGGACCCCGCCCCGGCGGTCCGCATCCGCGACGCCGGATGGTGAAAGGAGGAGGCTTATGCTTTATATCGATATGGACGGCGTGCTGGCCGTATGGGACAGCCGGGCGTCCGTTGCGGACACGAAACAGCCCGGATACTTTTTGGCGCGGATCTGTCAGGAAAACATGGCTGAGGCCCTGCGGGAGCTTGCCCGACTCCGCGTCCCCGTGGCGATTCTGTCCGCGGTTTACCGGGACGGAACGGCAGCGGAAGACAAGACGGCATGGCTTTTTGCCCATGGCCTGGGGGAAATCCCCCGCATCTTTGTTCCGTACGGGAGCCGGAAAACGGATTTTGCCGGACCCGGAATTCTGGTGGACGATTACACGAAGAACCTCCGGGAGTGGGCCGCGGAAGGACGGCCCGCGGTGAAGTTTCGGAATCAGGTGAACGGGACGCACGGGACCTGGACGGGTCTCGCCGTCTCAGCGGACTGGCCTGCGGAACAGCTGGTGTCTTCCCTGTATGCATGGAACAGGGAGTTTGGATAAGAAAGGAGGAAAATGAGATGAACGAGTGGTGCGATGCGGCGTTTCTTTCGGCGGCGAAAGCGCACGTCCGGAAGAAGGCCAAGCATGCCGGCACGCGGCAGGCTGACCGGGAGACGAAGGATGCCCGGCTCCGGCAGGCGCTGGCAGCGGATACCTCCCGGTATTTCATCTGTGAGGGATGGTATCTGAAGAAAAAGGGGACCCCGCAGGCCCATCTGGCCCGCGCGTCCCTGTCCGGGGCCAAAGGCGTAGCGAAGTTCGGCACGAACCGCCATGTCCGGAGCCACCGGATTGCCGAGGCGGACGGACAAATCCGCCTGCATCGGAACGAGACCGTGTTTACGCGCGGCGGCGATGTCGAGACGTCGGACGCGCGCGTGCCGTCCGGCTACCAGAAGACATTTGATTACTGGTGGACGGTGTATTGATCGTTCCCCGCGGGGAACGCTTGATTAAAGCTGGTGGACGGTGTACTGACTGTATGCATACGGACAAAGAGAAGAGGACTGCGGAAGCGGCCCTCTTTTTTTTATTTTTTTTTCATCCGGCGTGTGCCGCCCGCCCGGAATCTGGCATACTGAAAAAGAAGACAGATGCCGGCGTTTGCCGGGAAAGGAAGGATACAGTGGAAGAGACAAGAACATGGGCCGCGCCGGTCTCCTTTGACCGGGCAGCGGCGTTCCCCGAAGGCACGCGTCTTTACATCGAGGACACGCTCTGCCGGGACGGGGACTGGGACCGGACCGTACTGGGAACCATTTACCGCCCGATGCGGATCGTCGCGGTGACGCCGAAACGGATGAAGATTGTACTGCGGGACGTGATGAACCCCTCCCGGCAGACTGAGTGGACGAGGCATACACAGACGATCGCGTACCTCTCCCTGACAGAGAAGATGGAAGAAGAGGACCGCATGACGCGGGAAGTCTGGGACACGGTGACGATGATTGACGACTTGACCTCGCCGTCCGGGCCGGATACGAAAGAGCTGGCCGGGCGCATCCGGGGGCTTTCCCTGGAGGAGCGGACCGCGCTCCGGAAGGCACTGCGGGACCTGCTCGCGCTGTAATCCGCTGCCCGCATGGGCACGGAAGGAGAAAAACATCAACGACCCCGACCCTAAAGGGTCGAGGTTTGGAAGATTGATCTTTTGATCTTCCAGACTGAGACCCGGAAGGGCGAAAACCGTTGACTAGCCCGAGAGCAGGCGATCACTCCGTGGTCCGTCCTGCCCTACGTTACCCGTGAATACATGCGGGAGGCGGCTTTCACAGCGCCGTTTGCACCGCATCTACAGGCACGTGAGGATTCTTCACTCGTCTTCACCAGGCGTGTCCACGCCGGCACGCTCTGCGGCATATGACTAAACCGTCCGTAAGGGGTAATGGACCGTGTCATGTGCGTACAAAACCACGGGGAAGCAAAGTCCTGCGAAAGCGGGACGGCGTTTCCGGGCAACCGTAACATGGGCGAAGTGAGCCACCGTCCCCGGGACGGGAACCCCTGTATGGCGTCCGGCTCCGGCCGGCGTGTGCAGGGAAGGCGTAGGCCAACTGTCACGTATTCACCGCCAAAACCGTGTCGGAAGCGGCGTCTTCCGCACGGCGATGGTCATAAAAAGAAAGGAGTGTGCCATGGGCGCAGTCTTTGTGGTTGACAAAAACGGGAAGCCGCTGATGCCGACTTACAACAAGCCGAAAGTCCGCCGCATGTTAAAAGACGGCCGGGCCGAGATCTTCTGCCACGAGCCGTTCACGATCCGGCTGACACAGCGGGCTGGCGGCTACACGCAGCCGGTCCATTACGACACGGACAGCGGCTACCAGTATGCCGGGGTCTCCGTCAAGTCGGAGAAGCATGAGTTCCTGCACATGCAGGCAGACATGCTCGAAGATGAGAAAGGCCGGCATGACGACCGCCGGAAATACCGGCGCACCCGCCGGAACCGGCTCCGCCACCGTCCACCGCGTTTTGACAACCGCCGCAGAGGTGAAGGCTGGATTGCGCCCTCGCTGGCACACCGTCTCGAAAATCAGGTGCGGCTTTTCCAGATGATATGCGGGGTCTGTCCCATCACGGAAGCGCATATCGAGGTCGGCAGGTTTGACACGCAGGCGCTCGACGCCGTCGAAAAAGGACTTCCGCTGCCGGAAGGGACAGACTATCAGCGCGGCCCGCGTTATGCGTTCGATACACTCCGGGAAGCCGTTTTTGCGCGGGATCAGTATACGTGCCGGTGCTGTGGGGCGTCTCCGTTAAAAAAGCCGGGAACGATCCTGGTGATCCACCATGCATTGTACTGGAAGGGCGATCATACGGACCGGCTTCCGGGACTTCTGACGCTGTGCGCAAACTGCCATACATCTGCCAACCACCAGAAAGGCGGCAAACTGTGGGGCCTGACCCCAAAAGCCGCAACGGCGAACAAAGCCCCTGCGGCGTTCATGAATGTCGTCCGCTGGATGATGCGCGACCGGTTTCAGGCAGATGGCGTCCCGACGTCCATCACGTATGGGGCAGCCACCAAACGCGAGCGCCTGAGCCGGAATATTGCCAAGACGCATGCCAATGATGCCTATTGTATCGGTGAGTTTCGCCCGAAGCACCGGAGCCTGGAAATCCATATCGCAAAGCGCCGCCGCAACAACCGGCGCCTTGAAAAGTTCCGGGATGCGACTTACATCGATGCCCGCGACGGCAGCATAAAATCCGGTAAAGAGCTGTCCAGCGGACGGACAAAGCGGAAGGAACCCCGCCATGGGACGAAAGATCTGCGCCGGTTCCGGTTAAGGCAGCTCACGAAGGGCTGTAAAGCTGTCCGGCGGAAACGCTATGAGATCCGTCCGGGCGATCTGGTGCGGGCAGCTGATGGCAGAGTCTGTACCGTCAATGGGACGCAGAACCGTGGAGCGACCCTGCAGCTGCGGACGACAAAAACGGTTCTTCTGACAGCCCTGGTTCCCAAAACCGGAAAGGACAAAGAACTGCTTCCGGTTGAAACCGGGCAGAAGCTGGCGTTGAAAGGCCGGAAGGAGAAGCACGAAGTTCTGTCCGTGGATCTGGCATCCGGTAAAGCTGTTATGCGCTGGTATATGGGCGTCAAACCAGAAAATGTCACACGGTTAACAGGCACATACGGCGGCTGGACTGTTGTGCCAGCTCAGGCCGTCAACACATATAAGAAAGGAGAAACAGGAAAACGACCCTAAAGGGTCGCCGTTTCCTTCTAATGTTATGAACCAGAAAGAACAGGCGTTTGTTTCCCTGCTGACCGACCTCGCCTATTTCCGGAAAGACCGGTTCCGGTTTCTGTCCATCCCGGACAAAGACGGGCAGAGACGGCTCTTTCTTGCTGTCTGGA
>Ga0256406_1007564_pt1 | contig 10248 bp, 8 predicted proteins | sample RumenRJG_03DNA_FD_185986 | JGI IMG/M metagenome (GOLD analysis project Ga0256406, IMG submission 185986) | Bovine rumen microbial communities from Lethbridge, Alberta, Canada - RJG_03 | ecosystem: Host-associated > Mammals > Digestive system > Stomach > Rumen | place: Canada: Alberta | collected...
CGGAGGTGACGCTGGGGGCCGAGAGGCTCACGCCGGTGAAGGACCACCCAGGTGCGACAGCGGACTCAGCAATTGCAGGCAGCGTAACGGCTAGAGTACAGACGAGCGCCAAGGCCAGGCCCACTAGACGGTTGACTGGTTTCAAACTCATCGACCTCCAAGAGGTTCTGTTTGGTGACTCTTTTGTGAATTTTTCAGTCACAAGTATAGTCTCTCGTCAATTTGAGCATTGCACACGTTTGTCAGAAGCAACGAATCCAAGCAAAGAAGGCGTGCGCCAACTGCTAGACTTGGGAAAACCCGAAGGGAATAATCTCGGTAATGAGGACTTGCCTATGCCAAGCACCGAAAGCGATAAACCCGCAATTGCCTTCCATTACTTTACGTTTGGCATTGGCGGCGGCGAGAAGGTGACTTCTCTGCTCATCAAATGTTTTGTTGAGCACGGATATCCCGTCACACTTCTTACCGACATTCCGCTTTCCGAAAACCACCAAGAACTGCCCAGCTCAGTTGATTGCGTAGTCCTCCCCTCGGCTGGAGACGCGCGTAGCCAACTTATTCAGGACACAATCGCCCAGCGAAACATCAAGGTTGTGGTGTATGCAAGTTGGCTCTCTACTAAAGCAATCCAGGACGAGGCAGCCATACAGGCGGCTGGCGCCAAATTCGTGTACTTCCCACAGAGCTGCGTCGCTTACTTTGTTGACAAGCCCGACGGCCAATCGCTCCTGCACACCATGAGAACATGCGCTCAAAGCGCAGATGCGGTTGCGGCGCTTGGCCAGTCGGATGTGCTGTTCTGGAAGACTTGGTGCCCAAACTCGTTCCTCGTTACCAATCCCGTTGGCGACTACCTTGCACAAGGCACAACAATCCCCCACGTAAGAGGCACCCGCACTGTCGTATGGTGCGGAAGACTCGATCCGCGCGAGAAGCGTCCCGACCTGGCAATTGAGGTCTTCTCAGCGTTCCATCGTGTGCGGCCAGACTATCGGCTCGTTATCGTAGGCGGGGGCGACGACAACGTTCTTGCGGGTCTCAAGGACCTGGCTGCTCAAAGGGGCATCGCAGATGCGGTGACCTTCGTTGGCTGGGTGAACGACTGCACGCCATACCTCGTCGATTCCGACATATACATCCAGACGTCACCCGTAGAGGGCTTCTGCCTAACTCTTTGCGAGGCAATGAACGTTGGCGTCCCCTCGGTCTGCTTCGAGCTGCCAAACTGCGAGCCAACAAGGGATAGCGGCGTAATGCAAGTTCCCTGGAACGACGTCGAGCAGTTCGTAAACGCGCTTGTCTTTCTCGCTGACTGTAGCGACAACACCTACAGTTCCATCTCGAAACAGGAGTATCAGCGCGTACGAGAACTCTGCGACAAGGACATCTACGGCGAGTGGCATCACGTGCTGGCTGCGGCTCTCGCGCAGGCATCTGCTGATGGCGACAAGGTCGACGACACTCAGACTCGTCTTATGGAATCTCTTGCAGGAGGGTACACGCGGCTTGCAGACGAGACCGCAAGGGCCACGCAGAGGTGCCATGAGCTTGCCAATGATGTGGAGCGCCAGTCAAATGACCTACGCGAGAAGGACTCTCGCATCCAAGAACTAGAGGGGGAGCTTGCCGCCGAGCGTGCGAAAGTCGCCCGATTCGACACCTCAATCTCTTTCAAAATTGGGCGTGCCGTAACAGCCCCACCAAGGTTTATCCGAGATCACCTTGCAAGGCATCGGTAACAGCGCTAAGGAACTCGACCGACAGCTTTTTCAGGCCACTTTGCACAGCCGTACATTAGTCCACGCTCTTCAGGCTCTCCACCATGTCAACGGCGTCGAGGTGGCGCCGCATAGCGAGCATCACTAGCAGCGTGAATCCCATCGTGAGGGCAAATGCAAAGCCATAGCTCGTCGCGTGGATGGTGCGCCCAAACATCACGTAGTCGACCTCGGCAGTGGTGGCTACGAAGTTCTCGAGCCACGTCCCCAGAAGCAAGCCCACCGCGTCGCCAATTGCCGCGGTAATGACTATCTCGCGGAAGATGTAGGCGTGAACCTCTCGGCGTGTAAACCCAAGCACGCGCAGGCTTGCTATCTCACGCACGCGCTCGGCCACGTTGATGTTCGTGAGGTTGTAGAGCACGATGAAGGCAAGTGCCGCGGCCGAGACCACCAACACGACGACAACCGCATCCACCACCGAGAGCATGGACCGGTAGAGCTCGATCGTCTCGGACGAGAAAGCCACGGTCGAGACAGCGCCCTCGTCGTGGAGCGCCTCGGAGAGCGCGGTGCGTCCGTCCGCGTCGAGCGTGGTTGCCACCAGAACGGTCGAGAAGGACGGCTCACTTGCATCCACCTTGGTCCAGGCATCGGGCCCCACGTAGACGTAGTTCCCCACGTAGTTCTCGCAGATGCCGGTCACCGTAAGGGCATGCCCCTCGCCCGTTGCGTTGCCCACCTCGTCCACGTCGCGAAGCACCACCGTATCGCCAACGCCAATGCCCAGGCGGGTCGCGAGCTTCTCGGTAATGACAACGGAGTCGTTGTCGAAGGGTATCTCCTCGTGCGTGGTGCGGCTCCGCAGCGTCACCGCGCCCTCGAAGGTGGACGCATCCTGCGGGACAACCACGCTCACGCGCAGCGTGTCTGTGGTGCCGCTGCTGGCGCCGGCGTGCATGGTGACCTCCTGCACGCGGTCCTCGCGTGTCACCTGGCCGGTCGAGGCAAGGATGTCCTCCACGGCAGCCATGTCTTCATCGGTGGCACCGTCCTTGAGCCCCACAGTGGTGTCGTAGTGAACGATGGGTCCGTACTGGCAGTCGATGATGTCCCAGATGGCATCGTGAAGGCCAAAGCCCACCAAGAGCAGCGCCGTGCAGCCCGCCACCCCAGCCACCGTCATGGCAAGACGGCGCTTGTAGCGGAACATGTTGCGGCAGGTGACCTTCCACGAGAACGAGAGCCTGTTCCAGAGCGGGCGGATGCCCTCGAGAAGAATCCGCTTCCCTGGCTTGGGCGCCAGCGGGAGCATGAGCTGGGCGGGCGTCTCGCGCAGGCTTGAGACAACCGCACCCCAGGTAGCGACAAGCGTCACGCCCACGCCCACGCCACCAGACACCAGAGCCACCGCGGGGTCCACGGGAAGCGGCCATGCCATGGCAGGCACGGCGTAGATAACGCCGTAGGAAGCCATGATGATGGCCGGAAGCGCCTGCGAGAGCACGGTGATACCCAGAACCGCACCTCCCACGCTGGCGATGGCGGCATAGACCAGGTAGCGCGAGGCGATGCGGCCCTTGGAGTAGCCCAGAGCCTTGAGTGTGCCGATAAGGACGCGGTCGTCCTCTACCATGCGGGTCATGGTGGTAAGCGCAACAAGCGCAGCCACGAGGAAGAAGAAGACCGGAAAGACGTTAGCGATGCCGTCCATGCGGCGCGTGTCCTGCATATAGGTCTCGACGCCCTCGTCCTGCGTGCGGTCGAGCAGGTAGACGTCGGGCTTCTCGAGCGCGTCTACCTGGGCCTGGGCATCATCGATCTTCGCCTGTGCGTCATCGAGCTGCGACTGGACGTCTGCTTCCTGCTCCTGGTAGTTGGCAAGGCCCTCCTCGTAGCTTGCCTTGGCGTCCGCCAGCTGGTCTTCGGCCTGGGCAAGCTGGTCCTCGTTCTGGTCGAGCGTGGCCTGAGCAGCCGCAAGCTCTGCCTCGGCGCTCGCGCGCTGCTGGTCGAGCTGGGCATTGGCGGCGTCAAGCTGGGACTGGGCGTCCGTAAGCTGCGCCTGCGCCGAGGAGAGCTGTTCCACGCCCACAAGCGCCTGGTTTACCTGGTCGAGTGATGTCTGCGCCGCTGCAAGCTGAGCGCGCAGGGCCTCGAGCGTTGCCTGATCCGCAGCGTCACCCAGCGCCTCCAAGGCAGAAATCTGCTGTTCGAGGGCATCGATACCTGCGCTGGCCTGCTCCTTCTGGGCAAAAAGCGAGGAGGCCGCCTCGTCGAGCGAGGAGGCGCCAGTCTGCGCGAGCAGGGCGGACGTGCTCGTCTCGAGCTCCTGACGCTGCTGGTCGAGCGTTGCCTGGTTGGCATCGATCTGGTCCTGGGCGTCCTGCAGCTGCGATGCTGCCTCGGCACGCTTTTGTTCGAGCTGCGCCCGGCCATCCTCGAGTTGCGCCCTGCCGGAGGCAATCTCTTCCTCACCCGAGGCAATCTGCTGCGCCGCGTCGTCCAGCTGCGACTTGGCATCCGCAAGCTGCGATTCCGCGTCCGCGCGCTCCTGGTCGAGCTGAGCCTGCGCGTCGTCCACCTTGGCCTGGGCATCCTGGCGCAGATCACCGAGACGTGCCTGGGCCAGCTCGTCCAGGCGTGCGGAGAGCGCCTCCTCCGTGGGTGAGATGGCATCTTCGTAGAACGAGCTTCCGCTCACGGCTGCGTCCGCCCCATCGACGCTCAGGTAGAGCGTGGTCCATGGGTAGTCGTCCGAGAAGGCCGAGGGCAGCACGTAGGCCACCTGCTTCACGGACCCGTCACCAAGCGTCGTGGTGCCAAAGGTGCCTGTGTAGGGATAGCTCGGCGAGCTCATGAGCCCCACCACGGTGAAGGTGCGCACCGAAAGCGTGCCGTCGAGGTCATCCGTACCGTAGAGGACCTCCACCGTATCGCCCACTTCAAGGCCGGGCGTGGCAGCATCACCGTCGAGCAAGCACTCGTCAGCAGACTGCGGCCAGCGCCCCGCCGTCAGGTGCACGCGGTTGAGGTAGGAGTTGTCGGAGGACTCGACCGTCTCGTCAGACGTGCTTGTCGCCGCTTGCGCCGCATCCGCGTCGAGCGACGTGATGCGCACGGCCATCTGCTCGTTGCCAACGCGCGCCATCACGTCGGTGGAGCTTGAGGGCATGACCGCCGTGACGCCCTCGGTAGACGAGACGCGCTCCACGTCCTTCTCCGAGAAGCCCTTCGTGGAAACCAGCCGCAGGTCATAGAGCTTGCAGCCATCAAACCAGCGGTCCGCGGCAAGGCGCATGTCTCGTCCTGACATCTGCAGGCCGGCCAAAAAGCCGCAGCCCAGGGCCACGATGCCCGTGATGGCAAAGAAGCGCCCCATCGAGCCGCGGATGCTCCTCCACACACTTCTTGTGAACGGCGAGGCTGCCACCCCTACCACTCGACCTCTGCCGCATCGAGCGGGTACTCGTTTGTCTCGACGCTCTCGGCGCGTCCCTCTCGCACGTGAATCACTCGGTTAGCGATCTGGGTGAAGGCGGAGTTGTGGGTCACAATTGCCACGGTGCGGCCGCGCTCGCGGCAGGTGCGCTGGAGAAGCCCCAGAATCTGCTTGCCCGTCACGTAGTCCAGGGCACCCGTGGGCTCGTCGCAGAGCAGAAGCTTGGGGTTCTTGGCAAGCGCGCGGGCAATGGCAACGCGCTGCTGCTCACCGCCGGAGAGCTGCGCCGGAAACATGTCCTTGCGCTCGGCGAGGCCAACCTCGTCAAGCACCTCGGCTGCTGGAAGCGGATCCGTGCAAATCTGGCTTGCGAGCTCGACGTTCTCGAGTGCGGTGAGGTTCTGCACCAGGTTGTAGAACTGGAACACAAAGCCAATGTCATGCCGGCGGTAGAGTGTGAGGTCGTGCTCAGAGAGCCCCGAGACCTCGCGGCCCGCAAGCCGGATGGACCCGGAGGTGCAGGAGTCCATGCCTCCAAGCATGTTGAGTACCGTGGTCTTGCCGGCGCCGGACGGCCCCACAATCACGCAGAGCTCGCCCTCCTCGATGTCGAAGGACATGCCGGCAACCGCATGGACTTCGACGCTACCCATGTGGTAGGTCTTACAGACGTCCCTGAACTCAACAAATGCCATGTAACACGCCCAATCCCAGCGGTACCCAGCCATCAGTCCTTGTCCACATTATGCCCGGGACCGCGCTGGATGGCAGGCGGCGCCGGGTGAGGCCACGGCCTTGGCCCGTGGGCGGTACCCTCCTCCTGCTGGCGCTCGCGCTCGGCGAGCATGGCGCGATACCCCTTGAGCGGGTCAAATGGCGAGAAGATCTTTGCCCGCTCCGAGAGGGGCATGGGCTGGCGCGGATGTGGCGTGGCGCGCCCGCCGGCGGCGCTACTCTCCACTGCGATGACCCCCAATCTGCAGGTTGCGCTCGCGCGTGGTTGCCTCGGGGAGAAGGTCCACGCCTTTGAGCAGCGAGTTCTTTCCAAACTTGCGCTTCACGGCGCTGATGGCCTCCTGCCGGCGGCGCTCACGGGCGTCCGCTTCTGGTGTGGCAAAGAGGCTGTCCTGGACGCCGGGGGCATCCTCGGGAAGCACGCCTGTGGCCGTGAGGCCAAGGCGGTGCACCGGGCGCGAACGGTCAACGGAGGAATCGAAGATGCGCGTGATTGCAGCCATGATCTGTTCGCGCGAGCTGGTGGGCACAAGGAGACGCTCGGTGCCGCCGGCGGAGGCAACGGCGCGGTACCAGGCACGAGGGTCCGAGCGGTCACGAATGCCCGCGCGCTCCTCGGCCGAGAGGTCGTATCCCACGTACAGGCTCACGCCACTGGCAACAAGCCGCTGGTCAACGAGGTCGAGCGCGAGAGAGTCTGCCATCTCGCGAGCAATGATGCGCGCACCGGCAAAGTCTCGGTTGCAGCCGAGAACCTGCGCCGTCGAGACGGAATGTGAGCCGGAGCGATAGGCCTTGATGTCTGCCATAGTCACGGGCTCCACGCCCCAGGCGTGGTCGATGAGTATCTCCGCGTCAACGCCAAACTCCCGGTAGAGGGGCTCGGCTGGGTAGGTGGCAACCTGGCCCATGGTATGTATGCCCATGGCTGCCAGGCGCTCGGCAATGCCAGGGCCCACGCGCCAGAAGTCCGTGATGGGACGGTGGTTCCAGAGCGTGGCGCGATAAGTCTCCTCGTCCAGCTCGCCAAAGAAGTCCCTGCTGTGCTTGGCGGTGATGTCGAGTGCGATCTTTGCCAGGTAGAGGTTGGTACCAAGCCCGCAGGTGGCGGGGATGCCAGTGGTCTTCACCACATCCTCGCGAATGCGCTCACCAAGCTCGCGCGCCGTGCAGCCGTAGAGGTCGAGATAGCCCGTGATGTCCATGAAGGCCTCGTCTATCGAGTAGACGTGGATGTCTTCCGGGGCAATCCAGCGCAGGTAGACCGCATAGACGTCACACGAGCGCTCCATGTAGAGCGCCATTCTCGGCGGCACCATCACGTAGTCGATGGTCTGAGGGATCTCGAAGACGCGGCATCGGTTGCGCACGCCCAGCGCCTTCATGGCCGGCGAGACCGCAAGGCAGATGGTCTTCTCAGTGCGCGAGGGATCGGCCACCACGAGGCGCGTCGCGAGCGGGTCAAGGCCGCGCTCCACGCACTCAACGCTGGCGTAGAAGCTCTTGAGATCTATGCAGAGGTACTGGCGCTCCTGTGCGCGCGCCGCAAGGGCGTCTGCCACGCTAGTGCTCGAGCACGATGCGGGGCTTGAGATCCTCGACGGCGGCATCCCCCAGGAACCAGCGGACAATCTCGAGGCCAAACGGGATAGCGGTTGCCATGCCCTTGCTGGTGATCACGTTGCTGTCCACCACGGCAGGCTCCTCCGAGAGGATGGCGCCGTTCTCCACCAGCACGTGCTGGAAGTTAGGGTTCGAGGTTGCGGGACGGTTGGTAAGAATGCCTAGCTCGGCCAAGATCGATGGGGCGGCGCAGATGGCAGCCACGCCCTTGCCCGCCTGGTCGAAGGCCATGACGGCAGCGGTGAGGGGTTCGCACGCCTTGAGGTTGAGCGTTCCCGGCATGCCGCCAGGGAGCACGAGCATGTCGTAGTCATCGAAGGAGAAGCCTTCGTCCGCAATTGAACGGTCGCAGGTGATGGTAACCTGGTGCGAGGAGGTCACGGTGCGCTCCGGCGTGATGGACACGGTGTCTGTAGGGATGCCCGCGCGGAAGAGCAGGTCAACCACCGTAAGGCCCTCGATTTCCTCGAGCCCGTTGGCCACGAACACTGCGACGCGCTTGTCGGTCGACTGCCTGAACATTCCGTACTCCTCTCATGAGACAAAGGGAGTTTCCCTTTGTCTCATCATAAGAAGGGCGGCGCGCAAATGCGGCCGCCCTCGAAATCAACAGCTACACAGGACAAGGAAACCCCGTCCCGTTGGCTTAGTCCTGATCGTTAATGCCCTTGTTGATGGCGTCGGCGATAGCCTGGGGATCGTCGGAGCCACGCACGAGGTTCTTGAAGTCGTCCTTCATGAGCAGGACGGCGGTCTTGGACAGCAGCTTGATGTGCGTGGTGCCAGCCTCGCCGGCGGGGACCAGCAGCGAGATGGCAATGTCGACAGGCTTCTCGTCGAAGGAAGGCCAATCGAGGGCGTGGTCGTTCTTGAAGACGATGACGGCTGCCTTCTTGATGGCGGCGTCCTTGGCGTGCGGCACGGCAAAGCCGTCGGTCATGCCCGTCTCGCCCATGTCCTCGCGGGCGATAAAGGCCTTGTAGACGGCATCGGCGTCATCGGTGACGCCAAGCTCGACTGCCTTCTGGGAGATGAAGCGCAGCACCTCGTCGCGGCTCTCGGCGTGCTGGTTAACAAAGACGTCGTTGGAAGTTACGAAATCGCTCACTGGGTGCTCCTTTGGACGTAGGAAAACGTGTGGCATCGCGCATGGGCACGATGACCTCTCTCTACATAATAGTAGCAGGGAAGCTCGTTGCGCCCAAGAATTGGAGCGGGATACGCGCGGCTTACGTAATGGGAAGACCCCTGCCCAGCTTCAAGAGAGAGAAGACCCTTGCTGCGGCAAGATGGTAGTTCCTCTCGGCATGCAAAAGGGCGTCCGTCACGTCACTGCAGTCGATAACCGTGGGCACAAGTGCATCTACGCCCAGGTTTGAGAGGTCAAGGGCACTGGGGTCCATGCCGCCCACGATAGCCACGCAGGGCACACCCGCCTGCTTGCAGCGCGCCGCCACGCCCGAGACCACCTTGCCGTGAAGTGACTGCTCGTCCGCGTGGCCCTCCCCCGTAATGCAGAGGTCAGCGCCGAGAAGCGCCTGGTAAAGGCCCACAACGTCGAGAACCCAATCGATGCCCGAAACCGATGTTGCCCCAAGGAAGAGGCGCACCGCCGCGCCAAGGCCGCCTGCCGCCCCGTCGCCAGGCTGGTCCGCACTGCTGCCGAGCGTACGCTCGAGCACGTTCGCGTATGATGCCATGCCTTCCTCGAGCTCCTCGATCTGCTGCGGGCTGGCACCCTTTTGCGGGGCAAAGACGCGCGTGGCACCGCAGGGGCCAAGGAGCGGGTTGTCGACGTCGCATAGGAGCCGGAAGCGCGCGTGCGAGACGAGCGGGTCAAGGCCGGTGGCGTCGATGCTTGCCACGCGGGCCAGATCTGCGCCGGTGCCATCGAGCTCCCCTCCCGCGGCGTCAAGAAAGCGCACGCCCAGCGCGCGCATGGCCCCCATGCCACCGTCGTTGGTGGCGCTACCGCCAATGGCAAGGGTTACCTCAGTGGCACCGTTTCGCAGTGCGTGAAGCACGAGCTGGCCCGTGCCAAAGGTGCTGGTGAGCATGGGGTTTCGCTCCGCGTGCGTGAGAAGCGGCAGTCCCGAGGCAGCGGCCATCTCGATGATGGCACGGTTCCCGGGGAGCATGCCGTAGATAGCCTCGACGGGCCGGCCAAGAGGATCTGCCACGCTAGTCTCGACGCGGGCGCCGCCAAGGGAGGCCACAACTGCATCGACCGTCCCCTCGCCGCCGTCCGCCACCGCAAGCTTTGTGCAGGTCACGCCGGGAAAGGCGCGCGTGGCTTCCTCCGCGAGAATGGCAGCCGCGCGAGCAGAGCTGATGGTGCCCTTAAGCGAATCGGATGCGAAGACAAACCTCATGTGCACTCCCCTCTCTGTGCGCGGCGGCACCGACGCCGCTCGCCAGTTGTCGCCCGGCGCCGCTCGCCAGTCGCCAACCGGTACTGTTGAGAACTAATTCGACACATTAGAGCCTCAAGGGTCCGAAAAATGTCCAAATCCTTCTCAGCAGCGTCAGACAAAAGCCGCTTACCCGAGTTTTACCTCTCTAACCACGTTATGAGTGATACTAGACTGCCACAGATAGGCCCGGAGGCAAAAGAAGGTGACGTCATGTCAAAGGCGGCGCGGGCAAGGCTCATGAATCAGGTAAACCGAGCAGCTGCTGGGCTTGCCTTCTTCTCGCCTGATGCGGAGAAGGACGAACGTGTAGCCTCAC